>Ga0209056_10005290_pt1 | contig 13445 bp, 7 predicted proteins | sample GraSoiAngelo_114_FD_185876 | JGI IMG/M metagenome (GOLD analysis project Ga0209056, IMG submission 185876) | Grasslands soil microbial communities from the Angelo Coastal Reserve, California, USA - 14_0903_13_40cm (SPAdes) (version 2) | ecosystem: Environmental > Terrestrial > Soil > Grasslands ... | reverse complement strand
GCCGTCGAGCTGATACGGCAATAATTCGGCCTTGAGTAACTCGCGGCGCAGAGGGTGCGACTCCGGCTGGCGCCGGATCTCGGCGACTCGGCGCGCAATGCGGTCCTGCAGCAGCCGCCGTTGGATAAATTCTTCCGCGTCGGGGTAGATGTTGATCGTGCGTCCGCGCTGCTGCAGATACTGAATCCGTTTGAGCAGGTCTGGCACGTTCTCGATGTCCCGGTCACGTAGCTTTCCAAGTACCTCGCTGGCCTCCGGATCGAGTCTTTCGGGGAGAAGGAGCCGAAGGGTCGCCTGATCGCGGTACCGCACGTGAACGCCAATCGTCCGCCGGTGGTAAGGCCGCTTCAGCTCCGTTTCAGTGAATCTCCTTTTTAGCTTAGCAAGCACGTGCAGGATATGCTTGCAGGTCCCGAGCGTGTTCGTGCGGAAGTCAGGACACGAGCAATAGGAGTCGCCCGGTTCGCGCCCGCGTACCGCGACGCGGTACGTCTTGCCGGAGATCGTGTTGCTCACGGCGTAATCGGTCCACGGCTGTTCCGGTTCCGCTGACTTGACGATCATTCGCTCCGTGCGCGCCCGCTCCCGCCGCTCCTCAATGGCCCGTTCGATAAGTTCCCGCTCACTCAGGCTCTCGACCGGCACGCGCTCGGGCGGGGGCGCCGCAAGGCCCAGCGTCATCTTTTCGTCGAGAATGAACGAGAAAGCCGCCCCGACATGCTCGCACAACGACTCGCACACTGTGCAGTGCCACCGCAGCCGGCCGTGAGACGTATCCATAAGGCTGATCGTGACGACAGGCGGGGATTCAGTTTCGCCAGGCGCCAGCGGGAATTTAAGGCGGAACAAATCCTCACTCAAGCACACGTCTTCCTCGATGCGAAAATCCCAGCTATCCCCGGCCCGCAGCAACTTCGGCCCCTCGCTTCCCAGCAACTTGAGCGTCTGCTGGTACGACAGCCGTGAGAGCCTATCGATGAGCGTTAGTTCTGTGCTCTTCTTCGCAGTGTTAGAATCAACTTGCGACATGGCAGATCCACCCTTCCCTAATACAGCGGGCCCTAATCAAACTGGTGCAAGGCCGCTGCGAATTTGCTGCACATCTTCCCGACGCAAACTAACTAAGTGCCGCTGCTGGTGTCGCTTACGCGGAAACGCACGGTGCAATCACCGCCTCGAACTGCACCGAAGCTGCACCGAGATGGCCCTCAGGTTCCCAGAGGATAAATCCTTCTCCCGCACATTGGCGAATGGCTCTTTTCATCGCTCTTTTTGCGCCCGTGCATAGGACGGCTAACATGTTACACGACCTCTTTGTATCTTATTCATTTCAAATGCGCTCTCAGTTTTGGCGAGGCACAGGCCAATTGAAAGGCTCATCCGTTGGTGCTCCACTGCAACGTGAATATGTCGATCTGAATTATTTAGCAGAATCGAGAGAGCGAACTTGTTCTCCCGACTGGGGGTCATTGGGTTTTTTCGAAAACCAGGATGTGCTGCAATGGCAGTGTCTCCAACGTCTGCATGTGTGCAAGCCCGACAGCTTTCATCTCTCTTTTGACTTGCTCCACGGACATCTTGTGCACCAATTTAATGGGCACATCGGGATCTTCCTTGCGGTATTCGACAAAGACGACGCGACCGCCGGGCTTCAGGGCCTCGCGGATTTTGGTCATGACTTCAAAGGGGTAGGCTAGCTCATGGTAGACGTCCACAATCAGCACGAGATCCACGGCTCTCGCAGGCAGATTTGGATCCGTTTCGCTACCCTTCACCGCCTCCACATTCGTAACTTTCAGCGCCTGCGCACGTTGACGGATTGTCTGAAGCATTTCGTCCTGGATTTCGACGGCCAACACCTTAGGGCTTAAGCCAAAATAAAGTTTACCTTTTTCGGAACTATGTGGCACGATGGCCTTATGGAGATCGCTCATCGCGCCATCATGCTTAAAGTGCTTAAAACTTTGAACGAGGCACAGGCCAGGTGGTATGTGGCGAAAGAAGCCTTGGCGTTGGGTCGCGGGGGTTTAAAGGCGATGCACGAGTTGACCGGGATGTCGCGTCCCACGATTCTAAAAGGAATAAACGATTTGAGGCAAAAACGCCTGCTGGGCGAAACCGGAAGACTTCGCCGACCGGGAGGCGGACGCAAGACTATAGAGGCATCCTATCCGTCATTGAAGACGGCCTTGGAGAAGATCATGGAAGAGACCACGGCAGGGGATCCCATGAGTCCGCTGCAATGGACGAGTAAATCGACGTATCGCATTGCCGAAGAGCTGAGCCGCCAGGGGCATGCGGTAAGCCAACGAACCGTGCATCGGAAACTGAGTGCCTTGGGCTACTCCCTTCAAGGGAACGCCAAAAACAAAGAGGGCAGCGCTCCCGCGAACCGGGACGAACAATTTCGCGCAATCAATGCACGGATCCGAAATTTCATCCGCCAGGGAAAGCCGGTCCTGTCGATCGACACCAAGAAGAAAGAGCGGGTGGGTGATTTTAAGAATCCTGGACGGACGTGGCGTCCGAAAGGCGCACCGCGAGAGGTGAACACGTATGACTTCCCGAGCTTGGCGGTGGGGACAGCTATTCCCTACGGGGCTTACGATGTTCATCGGAATCAAGGTTTTGTGAACGTCGGGATAACCCATGATACGGCAGAATTTGCGGTCGAAAGTCTTCGTCAGTGGTGGATAGGGGTGGGACGACGATATTATCCCCGGGCCTCCGAATGGCTTTTGTGTGCGGACAGCGGTGGCAGCAACAGTAGCCGAAGCCGCGCGTGGAAGTATTACCTCCAACAACTTTCAGACCAATTGCATATGGGTATGGGAGTTTGTCATTATCCTCCGGGGACCAGCAAGTGGAACAAGGTGGAGCACCGCTTGTTTTCGTTTATCAGCTTGAATTGGAAAGGAGAACCCCTGGTGAGCTATGAAACCGTCGTGAATTTGATTGGAGCGACGCGCACCAAGAAGGGTCTGCGTGTAAAAGCGAAGCTGGACAAAAAACAGTATGAGACCGGAAAGAAAATTTCGGATGAAGAGATGGATCAGCTCAACATCAAATATGACAAAGTTAACCCGCAGTGGAACTACACCATTTATCCACGGACAAAGAAAAAGGACACTGGAAAGTAAACTTTATTTTGGCTTAATACCTTAGCAGGCAAAAAACGCCAGATTGTTTTGCAGAATTGCGGATGCGGGAAGAGGCGAATGGCCTCGGCGTAGCGGTCCAGTGGATGGCACTCCAGCTACAGCTGGAGATGACGCTGGACGAGTTTGCGGAGCTTTTCGCGGTCTTCGTCGCGCATGTGAACGAATTCGACGCCGCTGCCATCCGGTCCGATATTGCGAACGACGGCGGTGAAATTGATCTTACGGAGACCGGAGCGGACTTCAAGCTTGATGGAGTCGCCGACACTTAGTTTCCTGGGGGATTCCAGATAGGCGCCGCCCAGGCTGATTGTTTTTACACGAGCCAGGCCCGCCGATGCACCGTCGATGTGTGCACGAAGTGGTGAGTCAAGCGGAACGCGAACGTAGCGGCGCGGGGTGACGTAGCTGGAACTCGACTGTCCTGGCGCTCCAAACGCTGCCATCGCCTGCTTGAACGAGGGACGATTCTCGATCACCGCCAGCGCATCTTCCGCTGCGGCGCGCAAGCCGGCAGGTTGCGCATAGGTCAGACCCTCACGGCTCTCCGCCAAAGTCCGAAGAAGCTCGGCGGCTTCGGAGCACCGCATGCGCCCGAGCGCTTCGATAGCCTTGATGCGCACAAACTGGTCACGCAAAACCTCATGTTCACCGGCGGCGATTTCCATGAGTTGCGGCACGGCGGTGATCTCCTGCGCCAAGCCCAGCTGGTCGATCATCATGGGAACGACCATCGGATGCGCGTCGGCGAGGATAGCGGAGAATACGAATGCGGTGCTCACGGCTGATGCGGAATTGCTGGGCCGCGAGAGTTCGCTGACCGCCAAGTCCTGAAGATTCCATTCCCAACTAGCCATGGCGCGCGCGACACCCCGCAACAGCCGCTCCGGGTCTGTCGCGGCCAAGAGTTTGATGGCCGCGGTCACGCGCTGGCGGCGGGCTTCGTAGAGCCGCGTTTCGAGAAGGTTTAGAACCGGCACCCCGATGGTCCGCAAGAGCCGCGCCATCGCCGGCACCATTTCCGGGCCTCGAGGTTCCGTAAGGAGCAAGGTCATGCGGTCGAGCAGCCGCTCGGGATCGCGCTGCAGAAGCCGCGGCAGGACGGGATCCAGGGCGCGGTTGGCCAGAGCGGCGTCCACCAGCAAGAGCCAGCGGTCCTGCGCCACCAGGCGGTTTGCCAGCGCTGCCAGATGATCGTGCTCCTTGTCCTGAGGCCCGCGCTCCAGACCGGTCAGAATGGATTCGAAACCGGAATAGTCGGCGCGACTCACGGCAATGCGGCCGAGTGATTCGACAAAGGCAGCCAGCAAGGCGGCGGTTTCCGGAGCCTTCTCTACGTCCAAAGCCTTCATGGCCCCGCGGCTCAGGTCTTCCGGCAACTGATTCGGCCAGAGGGATTCGATAATCGAAGACAATTCATTCAGTCCGGCGGCAACGGAGCGCCGCGCCGAAGGGTCTGCATGTTCGATGCGGCGCGCATAATTGAGGACAATGTTGCGGGCCTCACGGCGGGGAGCATCGGCGCCGGCATCGGCAAGTTGCCCGAGGGTGTGACGCAGCGCCGCAACCGGAACACACCAGACATCCGGGCCGCGCAAAACACCCGATTTTTCCCGCGGAGAGAGTTCCAGCCAGAATCGATCGATCAGCTGTTCGCGGTGCGTGTCCGAGGCCCAGGAGACGGCGAGCGACGAGAGATGCTGTGAAGAGTGCGGACCAGAATAACCGCCAGCCTCGACGACGACATCGCTCATGCGACAGAACATCGGCCTCACCGACGAGGCGGTAATCGAGCCGCTGGAAAACTCCGCGGTGAGAAATTCAAAAATGATGTTTTCTGAGAGGCGCAACAAATATGGTTGCGGCCGTTCACCTTCACGCGGCCCATACTGGGAGACGGAACTGAGCAGCATGCACACGCTATCGCGGCTGGCTTCTTCCATTGCGCTGTGGAGCGAGCGCGCTGCTTCTTCCGGGGAAAGGCCCCGCGCGCTTTCTAGAGGCGGAGTCAACCGCGCCAGAAGCCGCAGGCCGGCCACCAGATCGTCAAAGTCCGGCACTCGGATGGGGGCATCGGCCTTCTCGCGCGGGGAATGTCCACCGTAGGCTACGAGCGCGGCGATGAGACTCGCCAGCACAGTGTCCACCCTGCGCTCCGTCTGGGTATTAACGGAAATCCCTTCCACGCGGTTCTCCAGAAGTCGCGCCGGCCACCAGGCATTGCCCTTACCGTTCGCCGGCTCTTCCGATTTTAGCAACGAAGCCTTCACCAGTCTTGCCAGCGTGTCCAGTTCGCCCACATGGAATTTTTTCGAGAAGGCTATGGCGTGAATGCCGGCACGCTGTAGGTCGATGGCCAGCGCCTGCATGTCTCCTCGCGGGTCAGGCAGGTGCGTGTCACCGATCCTTGGCGCCACCAGCCCGCCACGTTCCACTCGAATCTCCAGCCCGCCCAGAATTTCGGTGGCGTTGCGAATGGCATCGTAAGCACCGTCCAAACTATCGAGTCGGCGCGGATGATCCCTTTCATAAAGGCGTTCCGACCGCATGAGCAGGTGCAGGTTTCGGAGTGCACGAAGAACTTCGACGGCATTGCGGTCCTTTGCGCCGGCAGGAACTTGGGAGACCGCATTCGCAAGCTGGCGCAGCGAAGTGCGCGGCGTGGTATTCGGGCTCGATGGCGGCGCCGGCGCCCCGCGCTTTACTTCCTGGATCGGTAGTATAGCCCTGCTGACCAAAGGACTCTCCCCTTCAAGTTCGTTCCCGCCGCATCGAACGACGAGGGAAATCCGCCCTCCGTCTCGCGCTTGACCTCGCGTGAGGGCAGGTGGTTCCTATCAGATTAAGCAAGCACGCCTCCCGCCTGAAACGAATGACCCTAAGTGCTTTGTCATGAATAAGGACTATCGAGCGTTCTAGAATTCCCTGCAGACTTATGTAACAAAATGTTACGGTTTGGGTAGACCTTATAGAACTTCGTTGAGGAGCCGCTCGGACTCAATTTCGGCCTTGCTCGGCAGTGTTACCGTTGTTTCTCGTGAAGCGACTCGTCCACTGTTACCGTGCCACCTTCACTCACTTGGACCGTTCTCTTCGCTTGCTGAAATCCATTCAACCGCAGAGTCACGGTGTGCAACCCGGCCGGGACTTGCACGCGAGCGGGCGTCAACTGCCCCGTAGAGGTTCCGTCCACGATGATTTCCGCGCCTTTCGGATTGGTGTTCACCTGCGCCCAGGCCACCCGGCTCGAGGATTTTTCGCTAAGCGGCACATTGAATTGCGTTTGGATATTGTCCTTGACCTGAATCCCTCCGGCGTAAGGGTCATAGCCCTGCAAGCGCAAGACAAGGTTGTACTGGCCGGGCGCGAGCGGAAGCGTTACCGGCGTCTGACCCGATTGTTTCGCTCCGTTGATGAAGACATCGGCTCCCGGCGGCTGGCTGCTGATAAAAATGCCTTTGGCCAGTGATTCGAGTTGGATCTTCTGGTCTTGCGCGTCGCCACTCTTTACTTGCAGGGCGGTTTGAACGGATTGATAGCCTTCCTTTTGCACTTCCAGGCTGTAGCGCGCAGGAGACAAATTGTTGAAGCTGCAGGGTGTTTCGCACTTGTTCTGGACGTGGCCCGCGGGACCGCGCAGCACTGCAGTCGCGCCGATCACGTCGGTGACCACATGAATCGCTCCGCGCCCTGCGGTAGGAACCGGGTGTGAACCCTCCTCAGGATTGCCGGTCACAGCCACCGGTGTGTCGTCGTCTTCGAGGTGATCGATAACCCGGACACTCGAGGGAGCGTTCCGCAACAATTTCAAGAGCGCACCGTGTTCTACTGGCCGGAGCTTTCCGACGAGCGTGAGTGTGTTGCCGGCGACTTGAACCTTCACGTGGCCGCTTAGTCCCTTTGCAGAAATGGCCTCTTCGATCCGGCCTTTGTATTCTGCCGCTTTGGCGCTAAGCGAATTCTCCGTTTTCTTGGGTGCCACTTTCTCGGGGGCGATCTCGGCAGGCTTGGACTCTAGCGGTCTTGCCTCCCCACCTGCTCCTGCCGCAGCCACGGCATCCTTCGGTTGCGCAGAATTATCCGTTCCCGACGGACGTGCCGCCGGGCTGTCGGGAGTGGTTTCTGATGTCGCCGGCACCGCGGGGGGCAAGCTGCCGCCTTTCATCTGTGCGTCATGAAGTTCGCGTGCGGCCTGAAAGACCGGTCTGATTTTGTTGGCTCCATAAATGATGACGCCCAGAAGCAGCAACGCCGCAAGGATCGTTCCGAATACATTCTTCTTCTTGACCTCCGCAGCGTGCGCGATGGTTCCCGTTCTCCGCACGACGGGAGTTTGGCCGGGTGCCGATGTCCGCGCGTTCAAGGAGCGCGCCGTCGCCACCACGGTTTGATCTTCGCCGGTGAAACCACGGCCTCCGGTATTTCCGGAAACCAGGGTCGCCCCAGGCGAGCCTCCACCCATGGCCATCGTCGATTGTGAGTTGCTGCCGCCTGGCGTGAGTGTGCGGTACTTCCGCAGATCTTCGAGCATTTCGCGGCAATTCTGGTATCTCTGTTCGGGCTCTTTCTCCAGCGCCCGCATGACCACTGCGCTGATCCCGGGATGAATCGATGGATCAATCTGTCGCGGCGGGACGGGATCTTCGTTGACGATCTTGTAGATCACTGTGGTGATGTTCTGGCCCGGGAAAGGTTTTTCAGCGGTCACCATTTCGTAGAGCATGACGCCCAGCGAGAAGATGTCGCTGCGGCCGTCAACGGCGCGGCCCTTCACTTGTTCCGGCGACATGTAGCTAGGGGTGCCCATGACGTGCGCGGTTTGCTGGACGGTGCCGAACTGCAGAATCTTTGCGGTGCCGAAGTCCGTAACCTTGACGGTATCGTCGGCGGTGAGCATGAGGTTCGCGGGTTTGATGTCGCGGTGGACGACGTTGCGTTCATGCGCGAATTGCAGCGCGCTGCAAGTCTGCTCCATGATGCGCAGGGTGCGCGGCAGGGGAAACGCGTGGCCGCTATCGAGCAGCGCCTGCAGGCTCTTGCCTTCAACCAGCTCCATAGTGATGTAGTAAAGGCCGTCTTCTTCGCCGGCGTCGAAAACCACCACGATGTTCGGATGCGTCAGCAAACCTGCGGCGCGCGCTTCGGTTTGGAATCGCGTCAGGAGTTCGGGGCGCGAGAGTCCCGTGCCTTCTTCGCTCAGCCGGATGGTTTTTACGGCGACGGTGCGCCCGATGACCGGGTCCATGGCCTTGTAAACGACACCCATCGCGCCGCGGCCCAGTTCACCAATGATTTCGTACCTTCCGGCTTTTGTTACTGTTGGCATCGTTCAATCGATCTGTCGCCCAGAAGGCGGCACAGTCAATCCAAACCCAATGGCGCAAATCGGGGTTAGCCACGGGAAGGAAGGCAACCGGAGAACACTCCGGAGACCTTCCGTCGTCAATTTCATGGTCTTCATCAGGGGAAATGCATCCGCCGACACCCAGGCGCCCTATCCTCCACGGTACGCAATGAATTTTCTGTTGGTCAACGCTACTGCCGTACCAGTGTTTCGCACTCGATACGGTCGGCCGCTTCTTATGCCTTGACGTTTTTCTAAGAGACTTAGAATGAGTCATTTATGGGGGACAGTCACGATATTCAAGTGCACCTCCGGGCAGGTGTAAGGTTACTCCCCAATCAGCGAGCAGCCGAGAGAAAACGGCGCGGCACTCGGGCCGGAAGTCAACGCTCTTTCAGGAGCGACCCAATTGATGGCGGCTCTCTTTCTTCGCGCAGGCCATCTTGTGGCATTGACCTAGGGCCGCGGACGTCCCTCCCCCGGCGACATCGTGCGTTCCGGCATGGGGACATTGGTTTCGCGGACTGGGCGGTCAACTTCGTCCGGGCGAGCGGGAGCCTCGAGTCCGTCCGTGAGCAGAAACCCTTGCAACGCGATGCCATTGGTCCACACGCTCTCGAGCGTGGAGATGTACTCGATCTGTAACTCGAAGAGTTTTCGTTGTGTATCCAGGACGCGGGGATAAGACGCCAGCATCTGGCCATATCTCTCTACCATCAGGCTGTACGCTTTCTTGGCACGTGGAAGCATCTCGTCGCGATACTCCATGGCCATTAGGCGTGCGTTTGCGTATTGATCCACGGCTGATGCCGCGCGCTCGCGCAGCGTAAGCGCTATGCGCTTCTTTTCCTGCCCGGCGCGGTCGACATCAGCCCGGGCCGCCCCCACATTTCCCTGGTTGCGATTGAAGAGCGGAATCTGCACGGCGACTTCCGCGATTCCCTCCCAGCCTTTCGCCAAGGGAACGCTACCAAGCGTTTCGTGGTTATATTCCATACCAGCGCGGACTTGGATATCAGGAACCGACTCACGCCTCGCACGGGCCAGAAAGGATTGAGCCCGTGCTTCCGCCGCATCGGCAATTCGAACGGCAGGACTCTCTTTCGCAATGGTCTCCACGGCTTCTTCTTCATTCACTTCCGGCCACCCTTTTTCCAGATCACCGGCCACCATGGTCAATGGCAGATCCGGCTGCCCGATCACCGCCGCGAGGGAGCGCCATTCTTCGCGAAGCGTGTTCTCCTGCATCCGCGCGGTCATGCGCATCCTTTGCGCTTCCACTTCTGCTTCGAGTACCTCGGTTTCGTCGGCCTGCCCAGTATTCATCAGTCGCCGCACTGTCTCCGCGGCATCTTGCGCGATCATGGCCATGTCGCGCCGGGCATAGAGCAGCTCCTGAGCGGCCAGCACACGCAGAAAGGCCATCTTCACGGCGCTTTGCACCCGCATTTCTTGCTCTTCACCTTCGATCTCCGCGAGCTTCACATCTTTTCCGAAAATCCCGCGGCTCAGGCGGAGTTTCCCGCCCGTGACTACCGTCTGCTGCAGAAAAAAGCCCTGCTTCCCGCCGCCCACCGCCCCCCCGCGGATTTCATCGCCCGTGTAAGCCATGGTTGGATTCGGATAGAGACCCGACTGTTGCTGGCGCGCGTTGGCGGCGCGAATCTCCGCCTGCGCTTGACGCAGGGTGGGATTCGATTCGCTGGCGATCTTTTGCACTTGCTCAAGCGTGACCAGCGCGCTCTTCGCATTTTCCTGCGCTCTTCCCATCCGTGGATATTCCGGTCTTACCGGCACCAGTTTCATTCCATGGTGTGGTTCCTGCGCGGGCATCTGCATTTGCTGCGCCCGCACGCCGCCAGCTGCCAGCACGCTTGCGGCGAATAGCGTTCCGCATCTCCCCGTAGCTCGCATGGTAATTCCTCTCCGCGCCTTCTCGGTTCTCTGAGATCTCTCAGTTACGTCAATTTCTTTTGTTGTACTACTCATGGTGACGCCCTTCCTGTGCCGAAGGGCCTGCCGTCTTCTTCGACATAATGGCGTCATATTCTTTGTCCGGCAGAACCCGCACCATGGTCATCATTCCCATCATTCCCGCGCTCCAATTTTTCGGCAGCCCGTAGGTTTCGGGCTTTTCCACCACTTCGTCCATCCCCATTTCCATGAAAGCGTCCTGCGGAAAACCTGGCACGCGCTCAGCGTTTGAGGCGATGGGAGAGGGATGCACGTGCTGGAACGGCACGCTTTTCGCGAGTGACTCCATCTGGCTCATGGCCTTTGCCTCGGTCTGGTCGGTGGTTTGGATCTGCCTGTCGCGCAGCAAGTCCATCATGCTGTTCATCATGTGGTGTGGCAGGTGGCAGTGGATCATCCAGTTGCCGGGGTATTTCGCGTCGAACTCTACGACGCGGGCCTGGGCCACGCCAATGAGAACAGTGTTCATCGGAAACCAGGTGGACTCCGGCGCGCGTCCGCCTTCGGTGCCGGTGACCACGAACTGATGCCCGTGCAGGTGCACCGGGTGATGATCCATACCAAGATTTAGGATGCGCAGCCGCACGCGGCTTCCCAGCCGAGCGAGCAGCGGCGTGGTCATCGGTGCGGAAACGCCGTTAAACGTTAGCCAGTTGAATTCCATCGCCGCCGTATTGGGAACGCTGTTGCTCGGCAGGACTGCCCATTCCTGGAGGATCAAGCCATAGTCGTGGTCGACGCGGGGCTGGTAATCCTTTGCCGGATGGGCCACGAAAAATCCGATCTGCCCCATCATCTCCTGCATGGCGCTGTGCGCGTGGTAGAAGAACGTGCCCTCCTGGTGCACCGTGAATTCGTAAACGTACTTTTCACCGGGAGCGACGGGCTTCTGGCTGATGTAGGGCACGCCGTCCTGCTCGATGGGTATTTCGAGACCATGCCAGTGCAGGGAAGTCGACTCCGGCAGGCGGTTCTCGAAGACCACACGTACGCGATCGCCCTGCTGCACCTGGATCGTCGGACCGGGGCAGCTTCCGTTGTAACCCCACGCGTCGATGGTCTTGAACGGCGCGATCTTTCTCTTCACCGGTTCGCCGACAAGGTGGAAAACCTTTACGCCTCCATCCATTTCGTGAGGCAGGTCCGCCACGTCCGGAGTGAGCACGGGGAGACCGGACATCCTCGGCTGTGCGCTATTTTTTTCGCCGCCCGCGACTAGGGTGCTCCCCCGTTCCGTGCGAGGGGCCCGGGACTCATCCCGAATTCCGTAGCATCGCGCCTGAAGATCTTTGCCCAATCCAAACAGCCCCGCTCCCAGAATTGCCGCATCATAAAAAAACGCACGTCTCGATTCACTCATGGCAGCCTCCGAATAACGATCCTTGGTGGTGGCGGTGTCAAACCGCTACCGTGTTGGTGTTCAAGTAAGACCGCGGGCAGGCGAAATCCTGCATCGAGCGGAGATTCGTCGGGGACGATCTTGTTACGGTTGGAGAAATTCCTAGATTCGTAAGCGGACTGTTCGTGCCGAAAGATTCAATTGCGGCGGGGACTTACAATCCCCTCCGCATTTGGCGCCAAGGGTTTGGACTGGAGAAGGGGATTGCGCTCCGCGGACGTTGCTCTTCGCGGCGCTCTCTCGCTGCAAAAAGTCGTTGCCTACCCGACCGATGGATTGTCTGATTACCGCTGGCAGTTCGCCCTGCCCACATCTCTTAGGGACTGTGAGATAAGTAGCGGTTGCGCCTGGATGCGCTCCGGCGCCGCCGTGGCACTCCACTTCTTGTGAGGGCTGCGCGGAGAACTGCGGAGGGCAAGCGATTCTCATGCAGAGGGGCAGACATAGAGGACTGCTTAACATGGCGAAGATCGTCACCATGGCAAGCATGGCCGCGCCTCGTTGACTCATCCGCGTTTTCTCGGTCTCTTTCATGCACCGGCAGCCCGCGAGCTGCTCCAATGATGTTCTCACGACGCCGCAAGCTTGAATAGCATTTCTCTTTGGTATTGCTACCACAGCTGCTTCCTGAATTACCGAAGTGCCAGCCAGCTCTCAGGCTTTCCCTTTGTCCGCAGTCAACGTAGCCAGCACGCTCTTGAGCCGCGCCACGATCGATTGTTGCGGATTCTCTCCAACGATCTTCTGGCGAACGATCCCTTCGGGGTCGATGACGATGTAGGTGGGGAAGGCGTGAATCCCGAACGTTCTCTGAATGGATCCCTCAGGGTCTCGATACTGGTGCCAATCCATTTCCTTCTTGGCGACAAAATCGCGCCACTTGTCCTCTTCCTTGTCTGCGCTGACGCTGATCAGAACGACTCTGTCCCGCGGATATTTTCGGGTGAGTTCTTTGAGTTCGCCAACGGAGGCACGGCAAGGCGGGCACCACGTAGCCCAAAAATCGAGAACGATAAATTTCCCCGTCAGCCCGCTCAAGGAAACTGTTTCTCCCTGAAGCGTCCTGACACTGAATTCCGGCGCATAGTCCTCACGCGCGCGCCTTGGATTGTCCATCAGCTTCCGGGCGTATTCCGTGTATCGGCCCTGAGGGTCAAGGTGCAGATACTGACCGATTTCCTTCTCTCCTTCGTCATCCTGCGACTCTTTCATGAGGGTCATGCCGAGCCGCAGATGGTATTCGGTTACCGTGGAGTCCAGCTGCAATGCCTGCCGATATTCAGACTCTTCTTCTTTCAGGGTCTTGGCGTCGGAGCCAGCGGAGGCAAGAGTGAACCCGCGCAAACTATGCACTTGGGCGCGTTCCACGTCGTTGGTGGCGAGCTTCATCGCTTTGTCGGCAGCGTCCAGGGCGTCTTTTTTCTGGCCCAGGCCTGCCAGCGCTTGGGCCAAACCGAAGTAACAAGCGAGGCACGCTTCATGTTGAATCTTGTTCGCTTTGCGGAAGGCTTTCTCCGCGCCGTCGTAGTGATGAGCCACGAGAGCTTCCTGTCCCGCTTTCAGTTCCTGC
>Ga0209056_10005288_pt1 | contig 13448 bp, 9 predicted proteins | sample GraSoiAngelo_114_FD_185876 | JGI IMG/M metagenome (GOLD analysis project Ga0209056, IMG submission 185876) | Grasslands soil microbial communities from the Angelo Coastal Reserve, California, USA - 14_0903_13_40cm (SPAdes) (version 2) | ecosystem: Environmental > Terrestrial > Soil > Grasslands ... | reverse complement strand
GACCTTGGGCGTGAAGCGCGGAGCGAGTTCGGCGATGAACTCACGGTAATGTTTCTGGCTGGCCTCCGGCACGTCTTCGAAATCGAGGACGATGCCCGCTTCCCGGGCGCGAACGGCAAACTGCGTGAGGTTCCAGGTCAGCCGATGGCGAGAATCAGGATTGGCGAGCAACCCGGCCAACTCTTTTGTCCGCCAGGTTGGGCCGTTGGAGTTGTTGACCAGGCCCATCATCGGCAATTCAAAATTTGGCGAGACACCCTTCTGCTGCTTGAGCCATTGATGCAGTTTGTCTTGCTGGAGCAGGCTGAGAGCGGTGTCGGGCTCCACCTCGTAGCTCTGGTTGCGCTCGTAATCGATAACCGTGAGCCCGCCGTCGGGAGTGACGGCATGCAATTGCTCGGAGATCAACAAGTCAAGGTGCCGATAGTGCTCTTTCAACGAGGCGAAGCTCGTGGGGTCCCAACTTACATAAAACGCGGCGCGCAGCGGATCATAAGTTGCAGGCACTTGGCCGATCGCCGCCACGCGGCGCCGCCGCCCTTCCCTTATGGGTTTCGTGTGTGGCTTTGCAGGCACGGCGCGATAAGCGGGCCGCGTGTCCTTCAACAGTCCGCCTGGCAAATCGACCGTGGCCAATATGGTTATGAGAAAGTACGCCAGAAGCATAGTCAATGCGGCGCCGGACAGTTCCAGCACACGCCGCGTGCGCCGCCAGCGCACGCGCTCCGCGTCGTAGAAGATGGGTCCGCGCTCTTTCATCGAAGCTTTCAAGCTAACGGCAAGACACAAGCGTGTCAATGATTCCGGAGGGCAGGCGCATCGCGTCGTGTAAGATGCGTGCCGGCCGATGAGACGCCTCGTCGAAAATGCCTGGCTGGCGCTCACTGCGGGACTTGCCCTGCGGCTGTTCTTTGTTTTTCACTTCTCGTCCGCTTCGGACGACACCGCGGTCTACGAAGAGCTTGCGACAAACTGGCTGAAGCACGGCGTCTACGGTGTATTCACGAACGGCCGGCTTGTTCCAGCGGACTTGCGTACGCCGGGCTACCCCGCGTTTCTCGCAGCGATTTATGCCCTCAGCGGCCGCAGCGGCGAAACTGCGCGCACCGGCGTGATGCTGGCGCAAGTGGCGGTCGATCTTCTCACCTGTCTTTTGATTGCATGCCTGGCTTTTCTGCTTGCGAGCGGAACTTACCGGCGGCGCCGAACTGTGGCCTGTCTAGCTTTATGGCTGGCCGCGACGTGCCCGTTTATCGCGAACTACGCTGCTGTTCCGCTGACGGAAGTTATCGCGGCGTTTTTCACGGCGGTGGCGCTCCTTCTGCTGGCCGCGCTGATCCGTCTTCTCTGCGAGACGGATTTCGTGGCCGGCGGAGATACGCGCCTCATTCGAGCAGTCTTTGCCTTGCTGGGCCTTGGCGCAGCATTTTTCAGCGGGGTTGGCGCGCTCTTTCGCCCGGAAACGCCTCTGCTGCTGATTGCGGCGTGGAGCGTTCTGGCATGGGTTCTGTGGCGGAAACGCTTGGCGATGAGTTGGGTGCGCTCGGTGGTTTTGATGGGGATAGCCTGTCTTGCGCCGCTTGCTCCGTGGGTTGTGCGCAATGGGGTCACGTTGCACGAATTTCAACTGCTCACGCCGCCCTATGCGCAGCTTCCGGGCGAACTCGTACCGCGCGGGTTCATAGCGTGGGAGAAGACCTGGCTGTACCGATTTCGCGACGTGTATCTCGTTTCGTGGAAGCTGGATGGCGAGGCGATCGATCTCAAGGATATCCCGGATTACGCGTTCGACTCCGCGCGGGAGAGGCAGCGCGTCGGCGCGCTGCTCGAGCGCTACAACCAAACGCTGACGCTTTCGCCGGCGGAGGATGCGGCGTTCGAAGAAATCGCGCACGAGCGCACCGCGCGGCGTCCGTTTCGCACCTATTTGGAGATTCCTTTGTTCCGGGCGGCGACGATGTGGTTTACACCGCGGATCGAACTGCTGCCCTATTCGGGAAAAGTCTCTCCTCTGGCGCAGGCGTGGGAAGAGGATCCCCTCGATCTTTCGGTGACGATTGGGTTCTTCCTGCTGAATTTGCTCTATATCTTCCTGGCGCTGTGGGGCGCAGCGTGTGTCTGGGGCGCGCAGCCGGAGCTTCGTGCGGTGGTTGCATTCCTCGCTCTGTTTGTGGTTTTGCGAACGGCGTTTCTCACCACCCTCGAGACACCCGAGCCGCGCTACGTCATTGTCTGCTTCCCCGTGATCCTCGCGCTGGCAGCGCAGGTTTGGCCGCAGCGCGAAACGGCTCGCTATCGTTCTTCGGGCGGTTCGGGATGAATCGTCATGCGATAGACCTGGGGAAAGCGCTCCTTCACACGGTCTTCGAGGGCGGCGGTCACGTCATGCACCTGCGTGATTGGCAAATCACTTTTCATGATGCAGTGGCAGGAAACGAGGATGTGATGTTCGGCTTGCCGCACCAGAACATCGTGGCAATTCACGAGTTCGTCGTACTCCGACGGCAGGGAATTCAAGAAAGCTTCGATAGCGCGAGCGAGCTGGCGCATCTCGCCGGCCCTGCCGTCCGTGCTGGCAATATGGCTTCCGAGCGGCTCGATGTGAATATTGACTTCGGCTTGCCCGCCGCGCAACTCGCGGATTCCGTTTTCGAGGTCGGTCGCCTGCCGATGCGCCTCGCGCAGACTGAGGTTTTCGTCCACCTCGAGATGTAGCTCGACGAAGAGGCGCCCGTCCTGCTGTTGCGCCGAGAGATCGTGGATGGCAAGTCCTTTGCGTTGGGCCAGCGCGCGGATCGCTTCGAAAAGGTGCTCGCCTTCCGGTGCGCGGGGTTCCACGTGCACCATGACGTCGGCGGGGACGATTGCGCCGATGCGCTGTTCAATGGCGTCGCTGAGCGCATGGACCTGCTCGAGGCTGGTGCTCCGGGGCACTGAGACGGTCACGTCCACGAAGTGGCGGTTGCCCGCGCGGCGCACGCGCACTCGTTCTGTCTCCAAAACGCCCGCCGTGGCGCCGACTGCGTTGGCGATTTTTTGCTGCAGACCTGCGGGCGCTGCATCCAATAGCGCATCGAGCGTGCGGCGTCCCAGTTGGGAACCCACCCAGACAATCACGCCGGCGACAACCAGGGCGGCGATGGGGTCCGCGAAGGAAAGCCACGGCAGGTGGATCGCCTCCCCAACCCAGACGAGCACGATCCCGACTATGACGACCGATGTGCTCCAGACGTCGGTAGAGAAATGCAGCGCGTCGGCTTCAAGCGCTTCGCTCTTAAATTTTTCTGCCGCGCGAGTCAGCGCCCGTGCGCGCGTCAAGTCCACTACCAGCGCCAGGAACAGCACAACGATCGCCGTCACGCTGGGAATAATGTGCACATGATGGAAAAACAGTCGCACAAACGCCTCAAAGATGATGTAGAGCGCGGTGAGCAGCAAGAGCCCGGTTTCGACGAAGGCCGAGAAATTTTCATACTTGCCGTGGCCGTATGGGTGTTTCTCATCCGCGGGCTCGTCCGAGAGGCGCACGGAGAGGTAAGTGATGATGGCCGCGATCAAGTCGAGCCCTGAATGCAACGCCTCGGACAGCACGCCCAAGCTGCCCGTCCGGATGGTCAGAAAAATCTTCAGCGAGAGCAGGACGATAGCTGAGCCGACGCTCAGCAGCGCCGCCTGCTTTTTCTCGCGCACTCCCTGGCCGAGCGGCGGAATCATATTCGCCGTTTAGACTACCATGTCGCCCAGTTCCGCGGTTGTCTCCCCGGCCCACCGCTTCCGAGCCCCCGGCGGTGCCCCTTTCTGACCGTGGATCACGCGCCAGCAAGGGGGTTGCGCGGCTCATTTCATCAGTGTATCGTGCACCAATGGACGGGGGGCATCCTCATGCGAAAGCCCGCTCTTGGACTCGCCTTTTCCGTTTTCGCTCTGATTCCCAATGCTTTAGCGCAGACTGCGACCGAGCCATCCGGTAAGGACGTCTGGAATACACTCTGGAACCCGGCGATGGACCCGGAGAAGTCTGCGCACGCTGAAAATGTTCAGATTAAACGCGATCGCGTCAGCATCACGCTGCTCGATGGAACCATTCAGTTCGCAAGGCCGGTGAACAATGTTGTATTTGGCGCGGTGTTTCACGGGAACGGGCGGCTGCAGGTGGACCCGCCAAATCCCATCGAAGCGCGACAGCTTCGGCTGTTCACCAAGCAGGACAAGTTAGATATGGCGTTTGCCGACGCGACGTTCAGCTTCACCGATGACTTCTTCGACGAGGTGGCGAAGCAGGTGAAGTGGCAGCCGGGAGCGGCGAGCGATGAGCTCTATGCGAACCGGCAGAAGGAGCACGAGGAGCTGGGCGGGGCGTATTTTCCGCGGTTATTCAAGGGCGCGCTGTCGGGCGACCGCAAGCGAACGGCGTACTTCCTCGCGGACCTGAAGACGAAGGAGAAGGGCTGGGTCGAAGTTCGCGATGACGCGATGCAATTGGAGGAAATCCGAATCGGGCGTTGGGGCGACCTCGGTGTGGTCAAAGTGCATGACATCTGGATGAATTTCCCCGCGGGCGGGCGCGATCCGCGTCATGCGTACGATGATCCGGCCGCGCGGCTAGACTTTTTGATTCCGAGCTACCAGATCAACTCGACACTAGCCGACAACGCGGATCTGGCCACCACGGCGCGCGTAACCGTTCAGCCGCGTTATTCCAGTGAGCGCGTCTTCCTCTTTTCGCTCGATTCCAACTTGCGCCTGAGTTCCGTGAAGGACTCGCAGGGACACGCACTCGAGTTCTACCAGCCGCGAGAACAGAAGAATCGATATCAGTCCTACGGCGATTACGTTGCCGTCGTTCTGGCCGAGCCGACGCAGGCAGGAAAAAACGAAATCTTGGAATTTCAATCTGCGGGCAAGCGTGTCGTGCGCAAGGTCGGTGACGGAAACTACTTCTGCGAGAGCTTTGGTTGGTATCCCTCTTTGTTCTCCAACGAATTGGGAGTGGATGAGGCCGCCTTTCGTTCCGATTTCGAGCTGAATTTCCGCAACCCCAAGAAGTACAGTCTAGTGGCAACCGGACACAAGGTAAGCGAGGCGAAAGAGGGAAATCAGATCCTTACTTCTTGGAAGAGTGAGATTCCACTGGCGGCGGCCGGGTTTGCGTTCGGCGACTACAAAATCTACACGGAGAAGGTCGGCGACATTGAGGTTCAGGTGTATGCAAACAACCAGCCGGATGACCTCCTCAAATCCATCCAGAATGCATTTGACAACCCGCTTGGCCAGTTGGCCGGCGGCCCTGATTCCTCGCGCGCTCCGGGTGCGGCCATCGGAAATCTGACGGCGGCGTCGATGACGAAGACCATTGGTACGGAAACCTCGAATACGCTCCGCGTTTTCCAGAGCTATTTCGGCCCCTATCCCTACAAGCAGATCGCTGTGACGAACATCATCGGAAGCTACGGCCAGGGCTGGCCGGGCCTCCTCTATCTTTCCTGGATCACTTTTCTGGACTCCACGCAGCGCCATTCGCTCGGCATCCAGGATCAAGTGCATCTCACGGACTTCTTCCGTGGACACGAGAGCTCGCACCAGTGGTGGGGCCACCGAGTCGGCTGGAAGAGCTATCACGATCAATGGCTCTCCGAAGGTTTCGCAGAATTCTCCGGACTGCTTTACGTACAGTTCCGCCAGAATCCCAAAGAGTTCCTAACCCAACTGCGCAAAGAAAAAGAATTGCTGAAGATGGGAGACATCCGCAGCCACGAAGTGGAATCTCTTGGACCGATCTGGATGGGGCAGCGCATCGTCTCCTCGGAAACGAATGGCTCCTCCTACCAGAATCTGATCTATTCCAAAGGCGGCTATGTTCTACAGATGTTGCGCATGATGCTTTCCGATTCCCGCAATCCCGATCCGGAACACCTTTTCAAGGACATGATGCAGGACTATTGCAAAACTTTCGACAACAAGCCCGCTTCCACGGAAGATTTCAAAGCTATCGTGGAAAAACACATGACGCGCGGAATGGATCTCGATGGCAATCACAAAATGGATTGGTTTTTCAACCAGTACGTCTACGGAACGGGAATCCCGCAATACACGTGGCACTACCAGACGGAGGCCACGCCGGACGGCAAGACGCACCTGACAGGAACGCTAGCTCGAGCGGGCGTTCCGGACAACTGGAAGGACGCCGTGCCCCTCTATGCGCACGTCGGCGAGAAGACGTTCCGCCTGGGCACGATCGCAGCGACCTCACCAAGCACACCGCTGGAAGTGATGATCCCGGGGAAGTTCGACAAGTTCACGATCTGCGACAACGAAGACATGCTCGCCGACATCAAGCAGTGAGCCCCGGCATGCATGGCCGGCCGAGCGCTCTCATTTTGCGGCGGTCAGCTGTGGCGCCGGAAGGAGCGGGAGACGTTTCGGCTCCCCACGCGCCCCGCGCACTTCCACTTCATCGAAGAGGAGTGACGGCGCGACGATCGCGGCGGGGAGGCCGCCCCGCGCGGAACCGAAAGCTCCCAGTGCGGTCCCCGCAAAACCCGCCTCCTGGCTCTCCATGAAGTTCCACGCAAACGAATCGTTGCCTATGCCCGCCAGATTTCGCAGACTCCGCGAATTTAGGCCAATGATGCGGCCGCCGCGCACCAACTCCTCATGGCCGTCTTCCGGATAAACCTTGTACGCCAGCAGTGGCAGACGGTCGCCGCTTCCCGCCCCTCCGGCCAGGCTGGCGAGCAATTCGGAAAAATCGTCCTGACGGCTGATACTCAGCGCAGGGTTGTCCATTTCGCGCACTACCAGGCAGTAAGAAAGCTTTTCTTCCCGGCATTTGTCGAGGAAGCGCTTGCGCAATTCCTGCGGCGAGACTGCGTCGCTCGACGTGAAAAAAAGGTTGCTCATCGTTGGCCGAGCATCGTTGAGGAATGCAGCGCGGCCATGCCCGTTCGAATGGTCGAAGTCAGGCCCTGGGCGCCGTGACATCAGCTCGTTTTTGAGAACCCCGTTCTCGACAAGCGTCACCTTCTGCGCTTTCACGCCTTCTTCATCCACCACATAGCCACCCAGAAGGGCGTGTCCGCGAAAATCCTTCGCGGATGGATCGTCGACGAGTGCCACACTGGCGGGAAGCACGCGCGCGCCCAGGCGCCCCACCCAATCGCTCTTCCCGCCGAGCGAATTGAGGAGCTGCTCCATCACCGGCGCGAAGGCCAGCGGCGGCCGCGCGCCGTTGAGGTTCGGACCGAGAATCTGCGCCACGAGCGGCGCGGCGGCGCGCGCTTCGAAGAGCACTGGCCCGGTGTAATCCTCCGCGGGCCGCGCTGCGCGCAGCGCCATGAGCTCCGTCGCCGTTACGTTCAAGCTCTTGCGCACGGCGTCTACGCTGGGCAGGTCCGCGGACCGCGGCGCGTAGCTGGCATAGAAGTGATGCAAAGGCATGCCGTCGTCCGCAAGCGTGTCGAGCCCCGCTTCGATGGCGGCGAGACTCCGGCTCGTGCGGATTTCCGTACCCTCGCTCGTGAACAGGTACTGTGTGACGTTCACTAGGTGGCAGGAGACCCTCGTGCTGTAGAGCTGCGGGTAGGCGCGCAGAACGGCGGAAATCTGACGCGCCTCCTGTTCCCAGTTGCGCGGGCTCCAGTCGGGCTCGAGCCGGGGCTCGATGGAAACTACCGGCGTCTCGCGGGAGAAATCGGGGATTTCGGATTGACGGGCCAGGCTGCTCAGGTAGGCGCGCTTGCGCGAGAAGGTTTCCACGGCTTCCTTGAAGGCCTGGTCGGTGGCAATCCAGAGGTCCTGGCGCAGCGAATCGTAATCCCGGTCGATGCCCACACCGCCCGTCGAGCCGATGAAGCCGCGAAAGCCTTCATCGCTGACGAAATTTGAGCTGTCCAGTTTGTAGTCGCCAACGCGCGCTTCCACTGCCATAAAGCGGTTGCGCGTCGTTGTGCTGGAAACGAGCGCGCCGAATTCTGCCGAAACCGTTTTTATGTCCAGATCGAGGAGGCGGTACGCAACATAGAAGGGGCGCACTGGCGCTGCGGTACCCGGGATTTTCAGTTCCAGCCGGGTCTTCGAGCGGGCCATTTCGTCCCGCAGGGCGCGCAGCGTTTGGTCGCCGTCATTCACCGGCTTGGTCTGTGCATAGAGCGGCGCGCAAAGGGCCACCAAAGCCAGGAGTGCGAGGGCCGCCGTCCACCGGGTCCACCTCATTGCGCCCCTCCCGTTTTCACCACGTCATGCGCCGGCGCCGGAAGGATGGGTGGTTTGTCGGTGGAAGTTTCTTTTTTCTGCACCTCGAGTTCGGAAATGAGGATTTCCGGGGCGGCTGCGGAGACGGGTACGGAGCCGGACTCTGCGCCGCAATAGCCGTTGAAGACGTCGAGCGTGTCGCCGGTCGCCACGATCTTTGTCAGCGAAACGAGCGGTGTGCCCACGATGTCCACTCCGCGCACCAGCTCGTCTGGACGTCCATCGGGAAAAACTTTGTACACCACAAGCGGCAACACCTGAAATGCCTGCGGCTGGCCGCGGCCGGTGAATGTGAAGCCGCCCGCGATGTCGTCAATCAGCAGACCGAACGGCTTGCCTTGCGCTTTGATCAGCTCAATCAGCCTGGCGCGAATCTGCGCGTGCGTCAGAGTCTTGCTGCTCTGCACAACCAAATTGCCCTGGCGCGATACGGGCGCAAAGCCGATTTGCCGCCGGCCATGGCCGTTTGAACGCTGGAAGCCGATGAGCGGCGAGCGCGACATCTCAAAATTGCGCAGGATTCCGTGCTCGACCAGCGGTACGCGCTGCGCCGGCACCCCCTCGTCATCAAACTGGTAGTAGCCGAGCAGGTCGGTTTTCCCGAGTTTCTTCAGGCTGGGATCATCTACGACCGTCAAAAAGTCCGGGAAGATCGCTTCTCCGACCTTGCGCGCAAACGTCTGTCCTTCGTTGATGTCTTTTTGCCGGTGACCTTCGGCACGGTGGCCGAAAACTTCGTGGAAGAAGACCGCGGCAGCGCGGCCAGTGAGCAGCGCGGGACCCGCAGTGGGCTCGATGAGCGGCGCCGCCACCAGGCCCTCAAGCTCCTTGCGCATCGTGACTTCCGCGGCAGAGACCGCCTTGTCGTCAGGCGCATCGCTCGGGTTCACCCAGTCGAAGTTGTAGTAGCGGTTGATATCCATGCCGTCCGGCGCTTTGCCCTGAATGAAGAGCTCGAGCCGATAGCGGACTTGCCCGAATTGCAATTCGCTGCCTTCACTGGTGACCTGATACTGGTTCTGCGCCTGCCCGGTGAAAGTCACGATCGAGTTGATGACGGCGGCGGACTGCCGGAAGTACGCCGTGTAATCCCGCACACGCTGTTCCCAGGGTTTTCGGTCCACCGAGAGGGACACCTGTGGTCCATAAAAGCTATGCCGCTCTTCGCGCGAAAAATCCGGCGCCTCTCCCTCAGCGGTTTCGACTTTAACTTGCCTCCCTGTCTTGATTTTGATGAGCGCCTCCGCGGCCGCGCGGTATTCCCGGTCGGTCTCGAGCCAGATCGTGCGGCGAAGCACTTCGGGATCGTCGTCCACAGGAACCGGCCCGCCGGGACCCGCATTGGGAGGTTGCTGGCGGTCGCCCACTTTGCGGGTGTTGTCCAGGTCGTAGTTGCCCGCGCGAACTGAGACTTCCAACCAACGGTTTCGCGCCTCGGCGCTGGAGAGCAGCGCCCCGTTCGAGCCGGAAACTTCGGCGCGCTGCGTCTCCGTCACGGTATAGCCGATGTAGTATGCCGGCGGTTCAAGCTTGCCCAACACGCCGACCGAGCGGTCGAGTTCTGCTTTCATCGCGGCGAGCAAAGGCGAACGCGTAGCTCTCGCGTCCGGGCGAGGCGTGGATTGCGGTGCCGCGTGCGCGGTTGCGCAAAGGAGGGCTAAAGAGAAAATCGCTCCGGAAAAGATTCGCAGGCGATGCCGTATCGGTGCAGTCAATTCAGCGCCTCACTAGGAATTAGTCGCATCTGGGAAAACTCCAGTTTACGCCACCCCGCCACGCGGCACAAACCTCACCGAGGAGGCAGGTGTCCTAAGATTGAGGGGGAAAAGTGGTGCGGGGGATAGAATTTAAGATCGCGGGCGGGAACCGAGATGGGGCGACCGGCGGGAAAAATTCTACCCATAGTTGACCTCCAAGGGCGCATCACTCACTGGCGGTGCTCTGACTGTCCCTGGACGACTCCTGTTCGTCCCGAATTCATGGGACTTGGCCCTTCCCGAGCCTCAATCAAGGCCTTCCGAGAGCACGTTTGCGAAAGGCACGTAAAGCCCAATAAAGCGCTCTAGTCCTGTCTCTGAAGTTCGTCGACAAGACTCGCCGCCACAAGTCGTTGTAGGGGCGCGCTTTAGCGCGTCCCCTTTTACGTCACGAACCACTGTTACAGGAGACTAGGACGCTTCACCAGCGAGCCGCATAAGTTTCGATGGGCCGCCGGCGCATTGCGTTGCTTACACACGAAAGAATCAGGCGCCAGGAGATAAGTCGATGTGCGACTGGCCTGCAAAGGCCGGCGCTCATTCGTTCGTCCGAGAGTGCTTCGGATGGAGCGGGCTAGCCGCACTTAGTCGGATTGCACGCAGGGGGCGCGTTCGTGCTGCGCGTGCCGCGCGTCGAAACGATAGGCACAACCACGGCTGGAACGACAGCAAGAATCCCCAGGGTGATTGCCGTGCCTTTGCCAAAGTGGCGGCCGGTTTGCGCTACGTTCTTGACCGCCTTCCCGCTGACGTCGGTGCTGTTGCCCGCATCGAGGAGAGACTGCGGCGTCGCCGGCGCCGGCGCTGGCGGCGGCGAATTGTCGCCCTCACGCACGGTCGTGAACTCACCGGCCTTCACTTCGACGCACATTCCCGCCAGGTTGCAGACGCGCACGACGCCTTCGTAGACGATTACGGTCATCAGGTTGTTCTCATAGCCGACGTAAAAATCCGTGCCCACCACGCCGGCGACTCCCGCGGCGGTGCGCACTTCAAACTTCCCGTTCGGCTGGGTAATCTTTGTCGCTTGTGAACGGAGCTTTCCATAGGTCAGTTCGAGGTCGGTTTGCTGCGAGGCGCCGTCATGCTTGGCGATGCGCAGGGAGGATTCCGAGCCGACATTGAGGACCGAGCCGTCATCGAGCGCAATGCGCGCTCGCCCGCCTGCCTGCGTATTCACTACGTCCTGCCAAAGCACGGGGGTCTTTGCCGCTGCCGTGATGGACTGGGTGCCGCGAGCGATCGCAACTACCGGCATGAGGCGGTCCACCTGCCCGGCGCGTTGGCCGGCCGCCTGAGGGAGCGCCACCACGTCGGGCGGCACCGCGAGGAGCAACGAGAGAAACCCGGCGAGGAACAAGACCGGCGAGGACGCTCTCTTCATTTGGTGATTCTCCTCTACGGGAAAGGCTGCCTCCTTGTACTGGAAGTGGCCCACGGTGTCAACGGGGAAGCGGCGTGCGCGCACAAGAGTCGCCATGTGGTGAGCAGTGCTGCGCAGCCTTTTGAGTCGAAGTCAAATCAGGCAATCCGCCCGTATTCTCTTGCGCACGCCGAGTTCCATTGTCCTTGCCGCAGTGCCTGGCCGAGGCGAGAATTTTACTATGCGGGCGTTCGGCAGACTTCTCGTGGCGGCGCTTATCATTGCGGGCATCTATTACTTCTATGTGCGGCGGTTACCCACCGCGAGCGACGGCACCGCGCCGACGCAGGCCATCCTGCTCACTGCCGTGAAGAGCGATCTCCTCCAGATTGCCCAGGGCGAGCGGAAGTATATGGCCCTGAACAGCCGCTGCGCATCGTTCGAAGAATTGATCTCCTCGCGCACGATCTTGATGGAGCGCGCCGCCGAGCGCGGCGGTTACACCTACACGATCGAGTGTTCCGGAGCGGACTTCACGGTCACCGCGCGCCACGCGCCGATCCCCGGCGACTCTTCCATCCGGTATCCCACGATCCACGTGGACCAAACCCTGCAGATCCGCGAAACCGAATAAAGCTGGCCTCTTTCATCTGCCGAAGGGGAACATTTCACTCCTTGCGTGCGTACCCCCATGCAGAAGGGCCTCGAATTCACCGTCAGCGCCGCTGCTGCGGCATACGAAGGAGCGAGAACATGGGTGGAGAGTTGATCGGCCTTGTGGCAGTGATCATGGGCCTGGGAATTCCTCTGGGAGCGCTGTATACCTACTACCGCGTGCGCAAGCTACGGAGCGAAGAGAAGCTCGCTGCCATCGCGCGTGGCGTGACCGTGCCGTTGGAACCTGAGGTTTCGCAGGCGGCACGCGCGCGCCGGGCTGGCATCCTGCTCGTTGCGGGGGCGCTCGGCTACATCGCGACATTTGGGCTGATTGCGCGTGTCGAGTCGGACGCCTGGGTCGCTGCGGCCTTTGGCGCCATTCCACTCGCCATCGGCATCGGATACTTCGTTGACGCGACGCTCGTGCGCCGCGAAGCACGCTTATAAGACGGATTCCGCCTTCATGGACGCCAGGGCGCAGAGTCTGCCCCATGCCTCACGGCGTGCGCTTCTGGTCCGCCACGAGCACCCCCGCTTCGGCATAGTTCACCGACGGCAAGTCGAGGAACGCCACGTGAATATTTTCCTGCTTGGCCCGGCCATCTTCGATCAGCGCCTCGGTGATGCGCTCCGCGATTTTGCGCTTCTGGTCGGGTGTTCGTCCCTCGACCCAGGTGATTTGCACGTGCGGCATCGCTTCCTCCTCTCAAAAAATGCGGTGCATTGTAATCGCTGTTTGCTTGAGATGCCAACGTAGAGAGAGCCTCGGCCCCTCGTCGATCGAAGTCAGAGGATCCTCGGAAACCATCCCTTCTCGTGCAGAGCAGCGTCAACTCGCGGGAGAGGAGGGAGGCTGTAGTTTTACGCCGCAGTACGCACAGTTGCCCCAGCCCGCCTCAATTGGGCGATGGCATTGCGGACAGGAGAGAGCCAGACCAGCGCCGCAGTGAGGGCAGAAAGAAAAACTTCCCTCGGCTGTCTTGCCGCACGCCGGGCAGGGCCGTGGCAGCGGATCCCGGAGCAGGAAATAGAGGATGATCCCGATGAAGTTGGGGATGAAAATAGACAACAGCGTCCACATGACATGCCGCATCCGGCGGCGCTTGGCGTCGCCATGGACGTAGCCGATCAGCGGAATCCAGACCAAGAAAATAAGCCCCATCCCGAAGGCAAATAGCGCCTGTTGCCACGGCTGCCAAAGCCGCATTTCCTTGTCGCTGGGAAGCAGAACCAGGAATGCCAGAAGCGCAAACCCTATGTACACCGTGAACGCGATGAGCCATGCAGCTACAGGAATCACGCGCAAAGGGCTGACTTGGTTCTCGGCGGAACGCAATGCAGCGCGGTCTCGAGCGCCGCGCTCCGCAACCATGCGGGCCTTTTCTCGAATATAGCTCACGCAAACCTTCTTTCTCGCCGCC
>Ga0209056_10005286_pt1 | contig 13452 bp, 10 predicted proteins | sample GraSoiAngelo_114_FD_185876 | JGI IMG/M metagenome (GOLD analysis project Ga0209056, IMG submission 185876) | Grasslands soil microbial communities from the Angelo Coastal Reserve, California, USA - 14_0903_13_40cm (SPAdes) (version 2) | ecosystem: Environmental > Terrestrial > Soil > Grasslands... | reverse complement strand
TCTGGCGCAGCCGCAGCAACGTCTCCATGCCGTCCATGCGCGGCATCTTGATATCGAGAATAGCGAGATCGGGCGGCGACGTCTTGAAACGGTCGAGCGCAGAGGCGCCGTCGGTATAGGTCATAATCCGATAGCCTTCGGCCTCGAGTGCGATCGAGACCGAGGTCAAGATGTTGCGGTCGTCATCGACGAGAGCGATGGTCGGCATAGCCCCTATCCCTGCATTCGCCCCGGTGACTTTGCAGCCCCAAAGCACGGCCGAAATGTGGCGAATCCCTGACAAAGGCGTGATTCGTCAAGGGGTTTCGTTAGCATAGCCCGCGCCGGCGCTCATGGCCAAGCTCAACTTGGCGCGTCGGAAGCGAGCTTTTCCCCGGCTTCGCCCAGCGGGCAGCGCTTGCTAGCATCATTGGCCGGAGACGCCAAATGCAATCAACGCCGGACTTTGACCCCGCGGTCGCCGCCAAGAAGCTCTTGCGCGAGGGCCGGTCGGGAGCGTTGGCCACGCTGATGCAGGCCTCAGGCGATCCCTACTGCTCGTTGGTGAATGTCGCGACTGCGACTGACGGTGCGCCACTCCTGTTGATCTCGCGCCTTGCCGTGCACACCAAGAATGTTCTCGCCGATCCGCGCGTCTCGCTCATGATCGATGAGCGCAAGGCGGGCGACCCCTTGCAGGGCGCGCGCATCATGCTCATGGGAACCGCTGCCGTCACCAGCGATCGCGACGCTCGCCGGCGTTATCTCGAGCGCCAGCCGGAGGCGCAAATGTTCGCGGGGTTTGCCGATTTCGCCTTCTATCGGGTGACGCTCAAGGGTGCGCATCTCGTCGCGGGGTTTGGCCGCATCGTCGATCTCAACCCGCAGGATATTTTGACCGAGACCGGCGACGCCGCCGAGCTCGTCGCCGTCGAGCCCGAGATTGTTGCCCATATGAATGGCGAGCACGCAGACGCGGTGCGGCTTTTTGCCACCAAGCTGCTCGGTGCTCCCGACGGGCAATGGCGCTGCGTGGGCTGTGACCCCGAGGGTCTGGAACTACAGCTGGAGCGTACCGCATTGCGGCTTCCATTCCCACAGCGCGTGGGCGCGCCTAGCGTACTGCGACACGTCCTCAAGCAAATGGCCGAGGATGCGCGGCGCGCGGCCTGAAGGCGGCGCGCGTCGCGGGCCGAATGACGTATGCTGCTGCGCCGCAGCATTGAGGGGTGCGGGCTGCTATTTATAGGTCGCGGGATCGGGCGGCGAGCGCTATCATCAATCCTTACATTGCGACGGGGAGTAGGTCGGACGGTAGCCGACTGCGTCGTGGAGGTTCTCGTGCAGGAAACGGGTTTGCGGAACAACGCGTACGGCGCCGACCGATTTGGCTTTAAGGACCTCAAGGCGATCCACTGGAACCACACTGCGCCGTTGCTCTACGAGCACGCGATCGCGGGGCGCGAAGCCACGGTCGTGCAAGGCGGTGCGCTCTGCGCGGAAACGGGAGCCCATACCGGGCGATCCCCCAAGGACAAGCACACGGTCGTTGATGCGCTGACCGAGAACACGGTCTGGTGGGGCGGCAACCGCAAGATCACGCCGGAACACTTCCAGCGGCTCTACGACGACTTCATCACGCACGCGCGCGGCAAGACGCTTTACGCGCAGGACCTCTATGGCGGCGCCGACCCGAACTACCGGATCAAAACGCGGGTGTTCACCGAGCGTGCCTGGCACTCCCTTTTCATTCGTCAGTTGCTGATCCGTCCTGAGCGCTCCGAGCTCGCCCACTTCATCCCCGATCTGACCATTGTTGATCTGCCCTCGTTCAAGGCCGACCCGAAGCGCCACGGGGTGCGCACCGAGACGACTTCAGCAAGAAGATCATTCTGATCGGCAACTCGTCCTATGCCGGCGAGATCAAGAAGTCGGTGTTCAGCACGCTGAATTTTTATTTGCCGGCGCAGGGCGTGATGCCGATGCACTGCTCGGCCAATGTCGGCAAGGATGACGACGTGGCGCTGTTCTTCGGCCTCTCCGGGACCGGCAAGACCACGCTTTCGGCCGATCCCAATCGCGTTCTCATCGGCGACGACGAGCATGGCTGGGGACCGGATGGCGTCTTCAATTTCGAGGGTGGCTGTTACGCCAAGTGCATCAAGCTCTCGCAGGAGGCTGAGCCCGAGATTTACGCTGCAACCAACCGCTTCGGCGCGGTGCTCGAGAACGTGGTTTTCGATCCACAGACGCGGATCCCCGACTTTGCCAACGAGTCCAAGACCGAGAACACGCGCTCGGCGTATCCGCTCGAATTCATGCCGCACGCCTCACGCAGCGGGCGCGCCGGTCACCCGAAGAACATCATCTTCCTGACCGCCGACGCCTTCGGCGTGATGCCGCCGATCGCCAAGCTCACCCCCGCGCAGGCGATGTATCACTTCCTCTCCGGCTACACCGCGAAGGTCGCCGGTACCGAGAAGGGTCTGGTCGGAGTGGAGCCCGAATTCTCGACCTGTTTCGCCGCGCCATTTCTGCCGCGCCCGCCGGCTGAATACGGCAATCTGCTTCGCGATTACATTTCCCGGCACAAGGTGGACTGCTGGCTCGTCAACTCGGGCTGGACCGGCGGCATCTACGGAGTCGGGCGCCGCATGCCGATCAAGGCGACGCGCGCACTCGTCACCGGCGCGCTCGACGGTTCCCTCAAGGAAGTGAGCTTCCGCACCGATCCATATTTCGGCTTCGTGGTGCCAACCTCGGTGTCGGGAGTCGAGCCGCACCTCCTCTATCCGATGAAAACCTGGAAGGACAAAGCGGCATTCGACGAAACCGCGCGCAAGCTGGTGCGCATGTTTCAGGAGAACTTCGTGAAGTATGAGAACCACGTCGACGCGGACGTGCGTTCGGCCGCTCCCGAAGTACGCCTCGCGGCGGAGTAATAAGCAACCCCGACGGATCATCAGCAAAAAGACGGGTCATGGCCGGGACGAGCCCCGGCCATGGCGATCACAATCTGGATATGAGGTCGCCGTGTCAGCCCTGCGCGGGGCTGAGTCGATTGAACCGCTCCTTCTGCTCGTCGCCAAGCGATGCATAAAACTTCTCGAGCGCGGGCTGCACGGTTTGCACCGCGTGCAGCATGGCGTCGAGCCGTTGCTCCATCGCTTGCAGACGGCCAACCGGCGTGAGCGCGCGGTAGGTCGGGCAGTCCGAGCTCAACAGATTGGAAGCCTCAGCGGTGGCGTTCTGCAGGTCATTCAGCGCGCTGCGCTGCGCATCGTCGGGCCGCACCGCTCGTTCGATGCGCTCCAACGGCAAGGCGGCAATCCCGGAGGCGCGCGCGCCGCAGACTTGCGTCAGATCGCGTTGCGCCTGCTGCTGATCGGGATTGTCGGGGCTGAGCGCGTTGAAGCGCGCCTTCTGCTCGTCGTTGAGCGAGTCGAAAAATTTCTCGAGGACGGGCCGCACGGTGCGCACCGCCGCCAGCATCGCCTCGAGCCGTTGGCGCATGGCCTCGATCCGGCCGGTCGGCGTGCTCGGCAGCGCCGTCGGGCACGCCGCCTTGACCTGGTCGAGCGCCTGGGCGGTTGCGCCTTTGAGTTCGTCGAGGATAGCGCGCTGGGCGTCGTTCGGTTCGACCGTCTGCGCGATCCGCTCGATCGGCCAATCCGTCAGCCCGGAGGTCTGACCGCTGCACAGGTCGGCTTCCACGCTTCGGCCGGCTGCGAAGGCTCTGCCGCTCGAGCCGCCGCGATTATTGCGGCCGCCACGGTAATTGCCGCCGTAATCGGCGCCGTATCCGTTCGACGGTCCGACCGAGGCATAGGTGCCGCCATAGCCCGACGCATAGGCGCCGAACATGCCGTCGTAGAAGTCATCGTAGGCATAGGGCCAGAACGTGTCATACGCATACGGATAGAAGGTGTAGTCCACGAAGTCGTCATAGGCGTAAGGCCAGAACAGCGGGCCGACGAACCCGATCACGATCGGGCGGGCAAAACGGCGCCGCCATTGCGGATCGAAGAAGCGGCCCTGGAAGGTCGACGTTGCAAGCGTGCGCGCGCTGGGGTCGCGGGTCGCGGCCAGGCCGGCAAAAGCCTGGTTGCGCAGCACGCCGCCGGAGAAGGCGCGCGGATCACTGGCAGCCCGCGCGCGCGTTGCAGATGGCGGAACGGCGCGGGTCACCTGATTTTGCGGAATCACGCCTTGTGCAGCTCCGCTTTGCTGTGGAGCGGCGCGCGCCGCCTGGTTCTGCTGAATCCCGCGCTGTTGCGGCGCCACGTTTTGTTGTGGAGCCGCGTTTTGTTGTGGGGCAGCTTGTTGTGGAGCGGCGTTGCGGGAAGCGCGCGCGGACGGCGCAACTGCGCCGGCGCCGCCCGGAGCGGGTTGCCGCGACAGATTTTGCCGCTGACTCGGTTGGGCCACTTTCGCACCGGCACGGCCGCCGGCAGTGCGGGCGCTCGCTTGCGGCTGCTGCGCGGGAGAGGTCCGCGCCGTCGGCGCGTGGCGCGCCATGGCCGAAGCTGCACCGCCGGAAGGACGCGCGAGACGCTGCGGCGCAGTACGAGGCGCTTGCGCTGCGCGCGGCGCGGACGGGGCCGCCTGGCGCGGCGCGGCAATGTGCGGTGCAGCGTGCGGGGTTGGCGCCGCGCGGGGCGCCGCGACATGCGGTGCGGGCGCGGCATGGGGGGCGGCCGCAGCGCGGGGCGCTGGTGCCGCGACGTGAGGAGCCGGTGCTGGGTGCGGCGCAGGTGCCGCGTGCGGCGCGGGAGCGGCGGGTGCGGCATGCGGGGCCGGGGCGCCTCCTCCTCCGCCGCCCTTGTGCGGTTGCGCAGCGGCGGTCGTTGCCGTTGCAGCGCAGACGATGAAAATTGCCGCGATGCGCGTGCTCGATTGGAACATGGCACTCTCCCGAGTCCGTCGTGACAGTAAACGTCCGAGCGGGCGTGCGGGTTCGCCGCGCACGTCGTAGATTCGATGACAGTTTGTTCAGGATTGCCCCGGCCGAGACCTTACACGGGTCTGACAGGCGTTCCGTGCACTGCGCGGGGAAGGAAGCCCATCGCGGGCGCGAAGAGTCAGCGCATCATCAAGGTGCCGGCGCCGTGATCGGTGAGAAGCTCGAGCAACACCGCGTGCGGCACCTTGCCATCCAGAATGACCACGCCCTCGACGCCCGCGTCGAGCGCATAGATGCAGGTCTCGACCTTGGGAATCATGCCGCCCGATATGGTGCCGTCGGCGATCAGTTCGCGCGCGTCGTCGGGCGAGAGCTGCTTGATCAATTTGTTGGACTTGTCGAGCACGCCCGGAACGTCGGTCAACAAGAGCAGCCGCTTGGCCTTGAGCGCGCCTGCGATGGCGCCGGCAAAGGTATCGGCATTGACGTTGTAGGTTCCGCCTTGGGCGGAAGCCGCGAGCGGGGCCAGCACCGGAATGAGTTCGCGGCCGAGGATCTGCGTGAGCACGGTGGTGTCGATCTTGTCGGGCTCCCCGACGAAGCCGAGGTCGACGATTCGCTCGATGTTGGAGCCTGCGTCCACGACAGCGCGATTCACCTTGCGCGCCAGCACCATATTGCCATCTTTGCCGGTCAATCCGATCGCTTTGCCGCCGGCCTCGTTGATGAAGCCGACTAGCTGTTTGTTGATGGAACCGGCAAGCACCATTTCGACGATCTCGATGGTGGCGGCGTCGGTGATGCGCAGTCCGCCGGCGAATTCCGACTTGATGCCGAGGCGTTTGAGCATCTCGCCGATCTGCGGCCCCCCGCCGTGCACGACCACGGGATTGATGGCGGTCTGTTCCATCAGCACGATGTCGCGGGCGAAGCTCTTTGCCATGTCCTCCTCGCCCATGGCGTGGCCGCCGTATTTCACGACCACGGTCTCCTGGTCGTAGCGCTGCATGTGCGGCAGCGCTTCCGACAGCACACGAGCGATATCGTGGGGCGAAATGTTCATCGCGGATTTTTTCCGGCAATCCGGCGGTCGCGCCGTGGACAGCAATCTCGCTGCGCCTTTTAGCGAGCCTGGGCTGATTAGCAAAGCGCAGAATGTAATATCCGACCTAGCCTCCGCCGCGCTCTTTGATGAGCCGCGCCATGGCGGCGCGCAGCTCGGGAATGCCGCTGCCGCTGCGCGCGGAGGTGACGAGCAACTCCGGATGAGCCGCAGGGTGCTCGGCGAGCGCTGCTTTGGTCGCGCTCACGCGCGCCGCGAGATCTGCGTCCCTGGCCGCGTCTGCCTTCGTGAGCACGATCTGGTAGTTGACCGCCGCCTTATCCAAACTCTCGAGCACTTCGGCGTCGGTGGGCTTGAGCCCGTGGCGCGCGTCGACAAGAAGATAGACCCGGGCCAAATTCGTCCGCCCGAACAGAAAGGCATGGATGAGTTCAGTCCAGGCCTTGATCTTCGTCTTCGCGGCGGCCGCATAGCCATATCCCGGCATGTCGACGAGCGTGAGCCGCGACGGGCCGCTGAAGAAGATCAGCTCTTGGGTGCGCCCAGGCGTGTGCGAGATGCGCGCCAGCGCGCGCCGGCCGGTCAGGGCATTGATCAGGCTCGATTTGCCGACATTGGAGCGGCCGGCAACGGCGATCTCGATGCCGCGCATAACCGGCAGCGCCTCGAGCGAGCCCGCGGCGGCCGCGAACTGCCAATCGCCCGCGAACAGCTTGCGGCCGGCCTCGATTTCCGCAGAGGTGAACGGACGCGTGACGTTCACCCCTGCGGCTTCTTCTTGGCGAATGTCGTCTTGAGATTATCCCACAGCTCGATCTTGGCGCCGTGCCTGTGCATGATGAAGCTCTGCTGGGCCACCGAGAGCGTGTTGTTCCAGGCCCAGTAGATGACGAGCCCAGCGGGAAAATTCGCCAGCATGAAGGTGAAGATGATCGGCATGTAGTTGAAGATCATCGCCTGGGTCGGGTCGGGCGGCGGCGGGTTGAGCTTCATCTGGAACCACATGGTCACGCCCATGATGAGCGGCCATGCGCCGAGCAGGAGGAACGGGCCGATCAGCGGAACGTGCGAGGGGTCCCAGGCAATGAGCCCGAACAGATTGAACACGGTGGTCGGATCGGGCGCGGCGAGGTCCTTGATCCAGCCGAAGAACGGCGCGTGCCGCATCTCGATGGTGACGAACAGCACTTTGTAAAGCGCGAAGAAGACCGGAATCTGAATGACGATCGGCAGGCAGCCGGCGATCGGATTGATTTTCTCCTTTTTATAGAGCTCCATCATCGCCTGTTGCTGCTTCATCTTGTCATCGGCGAAGCGCTCGCGGATCGCCATCATCTCCGGCTGCACCGCCTTCATTTTCGCCATCGAGGCGTAGGATTTGTTGGCGAGCGGGAGGAAGAAGAACTTGATGATGACGGTGACGATCAGGATGGCGAGGCCGAAATTTCCGACGTGGCGATAGATCCAGTCCATCGCCAAAAACAGCGGCTTGGTGATGAAGTAGAACCAGCCCCAGTCGATGAGCCGGTCGAACTTGTTGAGGCGCAGCCGGTCGTTATACCCGTCGACAATCGATACCTCCTTGGCGCCGGCGAACAGCCGTCCATCGACGGCGGCGGCGCCGCCCGGCGCGATGGTCTGCGCCGGGCCGAGATAGTCGCTTTGATAAGTCTTGATGTTGTTGCCGATGGTGCCGGTCGAAAATTTCGCGTTGACCTGGGTGCTGGTGTCGGGGAGAAGCGTCGCGGCCCAATATTTATCGGTGATGCCGAGCCACACATTCGTTGCGGCGAATGAAAGCTCCTTCTGCTTTTCGATGTTGGCGTAGGTCTCCTCCTGCAAACCCTTGTCGCCGAAAACTCCGATCAGGCCCTCGTGCAGGATGTAGTAGCCGAGCGTCTGCGGTGTCCCGTGCCGAGAGATGAGCGCAAAGGGATAGAGCGTGACCGGCGTCGCGCCCTTGTTGATGACCTCGTCCTTGAGCGTAAAGAGATAGTTCTCGTCGACCGCGATGGTGCGCCGGAATAAAAGCCCCTCGCCGTTGTCGTAGACGAGCGGCACCGGCCGGCCCACTCCAAGCGCGCCCGAGCCCTCCTGCTGCCACATCGTGTCCGCGTTCGGCAGCTTCAGCGGCGCGCCGCCGGCTGGCGACCAGCCGAATTCGGCATAAAACGGATGCGGGCTGCCCGAGGGCGCGAGCAGCACGATCGGCGGCGAGCTCGGATCCACCGTTTCGCGATATCTGACAAGCGAAAGGTCGTCGATGCGGCCGCCCTTGAGCGCGATCGAGCCGGAGAGGCTCGGCGTCTCGATGCGCACGCGCGGGGAGAGTGCGAGCGCGGCGTCCCGGCTCATGGGCTGCGCCACGGTGCCCGGTTGAGTTGGCGCTTGCGGGGCCGTTCCCGGTGCCGCTGGGGTTTGTGGCGCCGTCGTACCGGGTTGCTGGGGGGTGGGGGGCGGCTGCTGCGAACGTTCTTGCGCCTGCTGCTGCTGGATCTGCTTCTGCTTGTCCATCTGCGGGAGGCCGAAATAGAACTGCCACCCGATCAGGACGAGCGCGGAGAGCACGATGGCGAGTATTGTGTTCTTTTGGTCGCTCATCACGAAACTCGCCGCAGCGCGCGCTGAAAATCCTGCGTCATTTGCTCGAACGGCAGCGATAGTGCCGCGCGCCGTCCGATCAGCACATAATCATGGCCGCAGGAAAGACCAGTTGCGGCCGATAGCCTCACGACTTCTTTGAGCCGGCGCCGCACCCGATTGCGCTCGACGGCGGTTCCAATTTTTCGCGACACGGTGAAGCCGACGCGGACCGGACCGCCCTCGGCTCGCTTGCGTGCCTGCAAGACGAACGCCGCGGTTGGGACCTTGGCTCCGCTCGCGGCGGCCAAAAAATCGGCGCGATGCCTGAGCCGCTCCATGGGCGAGCCGCGCCGCGGCGCGTGTTCAGGCGCTGAGCCGCTTGCGTCCGCGCGCGCGGCGCGCGGCAACGACCCTGCGCCCGCCTTTGGTCGCCATGCGAGCGCGGAAGCCGTGGCGGCGCTTGCGCACCAGGTTGCTCGGTTGATAGGTCCGCTTCACGACTTGTTCTCCGCTGGCGCTGGATATTGCTTGCCCGCGCGGCGCTAGGCTCCGGCCTGGGCTTGCCCTTTAACAAGGCGGGATCGCCACGCCCAAAAACTCGCGGGCTTATACGGGAGGCTGCCGGTCGTCGTCAATGCGACCCGCCGCATGCCCGGCACAAGCACGTGAGGCGCTGTCACAAGGCGGTGAAAGCGCCGTTTCGATGCTAATTCGTCCGTTAAGATGATCGCATGTGCTTGGAGCGACCATGAGCGCGGGCAACGATCCGTCACCCACAAGCGCGCGTGCCGGCAGCTCCAAATTCCCATTGTGCCGCCTCGTTCCGCTGATCGTGATAGCCGTTGCGTCCGCGGTCGTGATTGCGATGGGTTGGCACCGCCAGCTCTCGTTCGAGACCCTCGCCCGTCACGACGACGCGCTGCGCGACTTCATCGCCACGCACGAAATGCCCGCGCTCGCCGCTTACATGGCGCTCTATATCGCAGCGGTCGCGCTGTCGATTCCCGTTGGTGTGTTTCTCACCGTCACCGGCGGAGTTCTCTTCGGTGCGCTTCTCGGCGGGGTGGCGGCGGAGGTGAGCGCGACGATCGGAGCGATCTGCATTTTCCTGATCGCCAGGAGTGCGATCGGCGAGTACCTCGTGCGCCGCGCAGGTCCGGTAGCCGAACGATTGGCCGTAGGTTTTCGCGCCGACGCCTTCAGCTACCTCTTGTTTCTGCGTCTGGTGCCGATCTTTCCGTTCTGGATGGTCAACCTCGTTCCGGCGCTCGCCGGCGTGCGGCTCGCGACCTTCGCGGCGGCGACCGCGCTCGGCGTCATTCCTGCGACCTTCGTATTTGCTTTCGTCGGCGCCGGGCTCGACAGCATGATCGCCGCGCAGCAAGCTGCCTACCGATCCTGCTTGGCGGCGGCGCGCTCCGATTGCCGGCTCGAATTTCACGTCAACGCGGCGCTCACACCGGAGCTCATCGGCGCGCTTACCGCGCTCGGCGTGCTGGCGCTCGTTCCCGTCTTGGTGAAGCGCCTGCGCGCGCGCACGGGAGTCATGCGTTCGTGATTGAGGTCAAGGCATGGCGGAGCGCTTAACACCCGACATCTGTGTCGTTGGCGCGGGCTCCGGCGGGCTTTCGGTTGCCGCCGCCGCTGCCGCCTTCGGTGTGCCGGTGGTGCTCATCGAGAAGGGCAAGATGGGGGGCGAATGCCTCAATACCGGCTGCGTCCCCTCGAAATCGCTGATTGCCGCGGGCAAGCGCGCCCGCGCCGTTAGGGATGGGGGCGCATTCGGCGTGTCGGCGCCAGCGGCGGAGATCGATTTCGGCAAGGTCCACCGCCACGTGCACGGTGTCATCGCGGCGATCGCGCCGAATGATTCGAAGGAGCGCTTCAACGGGCTCGGCGTGCGGGTCATCGAAGGCGCAGCCTGCTTCAAGGATCGCGATACCGTCGCTGTCGGGGACGGCATCGAGATCGCGGCACGGCGCTTCGTCATCGCCACCGGCTCCTCGCCTTCGCTCCCGCCCATCGCCGGCCTCGACGCGGTGCCCTATCTCACCAACGAGAGCGTGTTCAATCTCGCCACGCGGCCGGAACACCTTATCGTTATCGGCGCCGGCGCGATCGGGCTCGAGCTCGCGCAAGCCTTTCGCCGGCTCGGGAGCGCGGTCACGGTGCTGGAAGCAGCGCAGCCGCTCGCGCGCGAAGACGCCGAATGCGCGGCGATCGTGCTCGATGCGCTCGCGCGCGAGGGCGTCGTCGTTTGCAGCAACGTCGTAGTCGCCCGCGTCGAACGCGCGGGCGCAAAGATCAAGGTCGTCCTTGGCGATGACGGCGCGGCGATCGAGGGCAGCCATCTCTTCATCGCCACCGGCCGCAAGCCGAACGTCGACGGCCTTGCGCTTGAGCGCGCCGGCATCGCGTGCGACGGCAACGGCATCGCCGTCGACAAGGGCCTCAAGACGTCGAACCGCCGCGTCTATGCCATCGGCGATGTAGCCGGTCGCGGCCAGTTCACCCATCTCGCCAATTACCAGGCCGGCCTCGTCATCCGGAACGCGCTGTTTCGCCTGCCCGTGAAGATGAACGCGGACCTCGTGCCGCGCGTGACCTTCACCGACCCGGAGCTCGCCCATGTCGGCCTGACCGAGACCGAGGCGCGCTCGCGCGGCATGGCGATGCGCCTGTTGCGCTGGCCCTACCACGAGAACGACCGCGCCCAGGCGGAGCGCGAAATTTTGGGCCATATCAAGGTCGTGACCGACCCCAGGGGCAAGATCCTCGGCGCCACCATTGTGGGCGCCGCCGCCGGCGAACTCATCACCACCTGGACCTTGGCGATCAGCCGCGGGCTCAACATCCGCGCCCTCGCCGGTATGATAGTGCCGTATCCGACCCTGGCAGAGATTGGAAAACGCGCCGCCATTACATATTTTCTACCGAGTCTGAGCAGTGTTTGGGTGCGGCGCACCATCGCCTTTTTGCGCCGCTTCGGCTGAGCCGGGGTTCCATGGACGACACGACCGGTCGACCCGCTGCGGCGGATTTGAGCCGCCCGCGCCCGCGCATAGGGCTCTCGGGCAAGCTCCTCCTGCTCACGCTGCTTTTCGTGATGATCGCGGAAGTGGCGATCTATGTGCCCTCGGTTGCCAACTTCCGCCTCAACTGGCTCAACGATCGGCTCTCCGCCGCCTATACCGCGGCGCTGGTGTTCGAGACCGCGCCGAGCGGCGAGGTGCCCGAGGCGGTCGCGCGGCAGATCCTCCAGAGCATCCGCGCGCGCGCCGTCGCCCTGAAGATGGGGCAGCAGCGGCGCCTGCTCGCGGCTGGCAACATGCCTCCCGCGGTCAAGCACGAGATCGACATGCGCCACATGTCGTGGCACCGCGCCATCATCGAGGCCTGCGACACGCTCTTTTCCAGCGATGCCGATGTGATGCGCGTGGTCGGCCCTGCGCCGATGGGCGGCGAGTTCGTCGAGATCGTGCTCGACGAGGCGCCGCTGCGCAAGGCGATGCTGGATTTCTCCGGCCGCATCTTGATCCTGTCGCTGATCATTTCCGCGATCACCGCGACGCTGGTCTATCTCGCGCTGCACCGGCTGCTGGTGCGGCCGATGCGGCGCATGACCGCCAACATGGTGGCTTTCCGCGCCGACCCGGAAAATCCCGCGCGCATCATTGCGGCATCCGAGCGCAGCGACGAGATCGGCGTCGCCGAGCGCGAGCTCGCGGCCATGCAGCTCGACCTCGCCGGCCTGCTGCAGCAGAAAACCCATCTCGCCGCGCTGGGGCTCGCGGTCTCAAAAATAAATCACGACCTGCGCAACCTGCTCTCCTCGGCGCAGCTCTTTTCCGAGCGGCTGGCAAAGATTTCCGATCCGCACGTGCAGCGTTTTGCGCCCAAGCTCATGGTGGCGCTCGAGCGGGCGATCGCGTTCTGCCAGTCGACCTTGTCCTACGGCCGCGTGCAGGAGCCGCCGCCCGACCGCCGGCCTGTCTCGCTCGAGCTGCTGGTCGAGGACGTGCGCGAGACGCTGGGGCTCGATACGACGTCGCCGCTGCGCTGGATCAGCGCGGTCGAGCGCGGGCTCAAGGTCGATGCCGATCCCGACCAGCTCTTCCGCATGCTGCTCAATCTCGCGCGCAACGCGGTGCAGGCGCTCGAGGCGCGCGAGAGCAAGGACCCCGGCCGCGATCAGATTCGCGTCACCGGCCGGCGCGAAGGCGCGGTGGTCGTGGTCGAGGTGTCCGACACCGGCCCGGGACTTTCGGAGAAAGCCCGCGCGCATTTGTTCGAAGCGTTCCAGGGCTCGACCCGCACCGGCAGTGTTGGGCTCGGGCTCGCCATCGTCGCCGAATTGGTGCGCGCCCACGGCGGCGAAATTCGCCTGGTCGAAGGCACCATCGGCGCGACCTTCCGGCTCTCGATCCCGGACCGCGCGGTCGATCTCGACACGCACCGCGGTGAGCGCGCGCGGGCGTGAGGGGCGTACGCGTGCTGTGTTTGACCATCCGTAACTCGCACCTCGCCGTCATTCCGGGGCCCGAGCGCAGCGAGGGAGCCCGGAATCCATGATCACCAGCCGTGGCTATGGATTCCGGGCTCGCGCTACCCAAGTCGGCTTTGGCCGACTTGGGCACTTATCACCGAGTCTCGGGTAAACCTGAGATCGGTGGCGCGCCCCGGAACGGCCGCGGAACTTGCCATTGCGAGGCGAAGCCTATAGCTACACACGCGTTCCCGGTGGCTTTGCCCGGAACACTTCCCGCGCGATGCGCAAGACGCGCCCGTAGCTCAGCTGGATAGAGCACCAGACTACGAATCTGGGGGTCAGGAGTTCGAATCTCTTCGGGCGCGCCATCTAAGCTTCTGGATATAATAGCGAAGTTGGAATGGCGCCGCTTAGGCACTTAAAACGCTTGAACTC
>Ga0209056_10005284_pt1 | contig 13456 bp, 11 predicted proteins | sample GraSoiAngelo_114_FD_185876 | JGI IMG/M metagenome (GOLD analysis project Ga0209056, IMG submission 185876) | Grasslands soil microbial communities from the Angelo Coastal Reserve, California, USA - 14_0903_13_40cm (SPAdes) (version 2) | ecosystem: Environmental > Terrestrial > Soil > Grasslands... | reverse complement strand
GATATGCTTGTCTCAGCATTCGGTTTTGATTCGTCGGAGTCGACGAAATTGACCGATAAATCTGCCGGATCGGCGGCGATCACTTCGGCCTTAAACGGCATTCTGAGTAAGTCGGATGCGGGCGACATGGCCTGTTTCTATTACTCCGGTCATGGTTCCCGGACGTCTGCTGACTCCGGTCAAGCCGATTGTGATAAATTCTATGAGTCCATAATTCCAGCGTCTGGTTCGGCTATTACCGATAGAGACCTCTTCAATATCGCGGATCAACTACAGCCCTCCTTCGTTGAATTTACTGTAATCCTCGACTCGTGCCATTCTGGAGGAATGGACCAGGAAACTGATGCTGTGCTGAAGTGCAAATCGCCCGTTCTGCCTGGCGATCTTCTGCAACAGATGGTCAATTATCTTCGCACACTAGTCCCCTGCGGAATCCTCATCCCTTTAGACTCCGACGCATGCGATGGAAACGTGACAAGTGTTTCCAATAATGGAGGCGTTGCCGCTGCCGACGAGGATCCGGACAAAGTTTTTGTGGACCAGGCTAAGACCACGTTGATCGCGGGATGTAAATTTAACGAATTATCATGGGAGACCGCTGGCCACGGACTATTAACGAAGGCATTTCTAAACACTGTAAACGCCAGCAACTTTCAGATTAGTTACAGCGATCTTCTTGATCAACTGCGAACCAGCGTGACGAGCGACTTCAGCTCTCTTATCGTCCCATCTATCAGTTCTGACCTGCCGCAAAGTCAAACACCGCAACTTCGCGGCCAGGGGAATCGAATGGATCAAGGATTTTTGCAAGGGTTCGTGGACTCGCGATAGGCACTTGAATGCGAAAATGAAAAGAATGGAATAAAACCTATGCCAGACGATCAGGATTCCGAACAAAACGTTGACGATCAAAGCGGCAGTCAACAAACCGCTTACGACCAAAGTCAGGACCAAGGAACGACCGAGGACCAGAGTCAGGAGCAAAGCCAGGACCAAGGGACGACGGACGAACAGACTCAGGAACAAACATCCCAGGACCAAACTCAGGACCAAGGGACAACGGACGACCAGAATCAGGACCAGCAAACCCCGGAAGACCAAACTCAGGACCAAGGGACAACGGACGACCAGAGCCACGATCAACAAACACCTCAAGACCAAACTCAGGACCAAGAAACCACGGACGAACAGAGTCAGGAACAAACATCCCAGAACCAAGCTCAGGACCAAGGAGTTACGGACGAACAAAGTCAGAACCAACAAACACCTCGGGACCAAGCGCAGAATCGGCAAACCATTGGTGATCAGGCGGGTCGCCAGACGACCCAACCGGGTGTCGCGGGATCGAAACAAAGTTTTGTGGGGCAGACTACCGGAGCAACCCAAACACAAAGCACAGGAACCACGAATATTGGCGTTCCTATTCCGCCCGGCTTTCAGAAAGTTGAAGGAATTGACGTTTCGTCTGCGCAAGGAAGGATCGATTGGAACGCGGTTAAGCGGTCAGGGACCGCTTTCGCTTATGTCAAAGCAACTGATGGAAAGGATCCGGATGCCACATTCCGGACGAACTGGGCTGGCGCAGCCGGTGCCGGAATCTCGCGGGGGGCTTATCATTTTTTCTATCCTGTCCCGGTCGGATCGGATCACCTTCAGAAGCAGGTGGATGCCTTTCTCGCGCAAATGGGTTCGCTGGCGGCGAATGACTTGCCACCGATGGTAGATGTCGAAGTGCCGCCCGCAGGCCAGGAGAAATGGCTTGTCCGAGCGATGACCGCACAGGAAATCGCGGCTTCTTTGACCTATTGGCTCAGCAAGGTGGCACAGGGCTGTGGAAGGCAACCTGTTATTTATACGTTTCCAGCATATTGGCAATCAAGGATGGGTGATAGCTCGTCATTTCACGCTTTCCATCTATGGATTGCAAATTGGGGCAGTGAGACATCTCCCGGTTCAAAAGAATTTCGTCCGCTTGGCAAGCCTCCCATTATTCCCGGGCGCTGGCCGGCATTTAGCATCTGGCAGTATGCCGTTTTGAAGGGCCTGACTGGTATTAACGGTCTGGTTGATCGCGACTTGATCATTCTGCGCACAGGAATGGCTATTGTCGATTTCCTAAATGCAAGCCCGCCTAATCCCAATCAACCGTAAACTAGTAATGGACCAACGTCCACCGATTCGCCCATGCTAATTATCTTCTTAACTGACACGCTGCTTGCCCCGTAGCTAGCTCGATCAAAGATGAGACCAAACCAGTTTGGATAAGACAAGAAATTACAACCCACTACTAAAAAGGAGACAACCAATATGACAGACGATAGCATCCATGCCCTCGGGCCTCAATTTGGACCCGACTTCATTACAATTGAAATCGACGACGAGACGAAAGGTAAGTTTGCTCTGGAAATATTTCCAGACGCGAACAATCCCGCCTTAAGAAGAAATGGGCTACCTACACAGTTTTATTATATGCCGAAGGAGATTCAGCTAGCCAAAAGGGTGGATTCTCCTGAGGATTACGATTTCAGTGTCACGCTTTTTAAGGGCCTAATGACAGCTGAAGATACCCTAGGTATCAGCGGAATTCCCAGTACCGGCGGCGAGGTGGACGCGGGTGGTGCCTTCATCGCATTTTCAACAACGATGGCTGTCCCCGAAAGCGTGGTTGCAGCAGCACACGCCAAGCTGAGGGCGGGCAATCATGACCGCCCGCCAGCAAGGATTGCAGAATTGTTTGCCGGGGCCAATCAGGGGCCTGCTCCATTACTTGGCATCGTGCCAATAGTTGACAATGCCGTCACAATCGAGATTCCACAGTTGCCAGGGTCTGCAAGTGCTGCGGCACAAGGAGCTTCGACTTCGCCCGCAACGGCCCCAGCCGCATCACCAACAGCGGCAACACAAGGAGCGGCGGTGTCCAGTCCACCGCCGTCAACTGCAAGTTCGCCTGCGACCGGCGACGCTAAGTCTCCCTGGTTTATCAGCGCGCAGGGGACCGGCCATGGCAGTATAGAAGCATCGGGTATCAGCAGCTTTCTCGTGACCTGCAATCAGATGGCGGCAGGCGCGGTGGTTGGCGCTCTCAAAAATGGGCGCTCTCCATTTACGGTTCACTACAACATGAAGCAGCTGTTTTATATCAATGCTTGCGATATTCAAATGCATGTCGACGTCGATAAGACCTTTACACAACTTTCAGGCGCCGTGGAAGCGAAGTACGGGTTTGCGCAAGCCGATCTCGAAGCCAATTACCAGTCCTGCCTTACTAACGGTGCGATCAGCACAGTCATCCAGCAGAATGGCACCGATGTCGATGCGGACGTGAAGAAGCTGATCGACAAAACGGTATCGGATATGCAGGACAGGGCATGGAATATGGTCAAGACCGAGATTTTCGATTGGCAGCCGAAACCTGACGATCCTGCTAAGGCCAGCACCGGCGCGTGTGGGGGAGTCGCGGTTCAAGTCAAGCTCAACTACCAAAAACATGGCGTCAAGTTTGATCAGCACTTTGAGATCAATGAAACCATTTCGAAGGCGGACACAGTCTCTGGGACACTTACGGCGTTAGAACCCGCGATTAAGAAGAATCTCGACAAATATCTTTCAATTGTGGACATCGGCGAGTTCTTTAAGAAAATTCAGGTCTGTGCATCGCCCAATATCGACTTCGGAGACGGTGAGATATCAGATCCGATCAACGAGGCCCTCATCCAAGTCAGCTACCCCAATTTCGATAAACCTTTGAACGATGATGGGACAGTCGCGTTGTCGACGCGAGTCGAAGGTTTTCATTACGATCCCACCCATATCGATCAATCCGCCCCAGTTACTCTCGGTAGGTGGAGTCGAGATAATCGAAACGACATTATCAATTTTGCGTTTCTCCGGCTAGATAAGAAAGTAGGGAAATGGGATGCGGATCAAGTCAAGATTAAAAAGACGCTGGTTTATAAGCCAGACGATCCTCGAGTTGCCCTTGCGAACGGCACCATCATGTTCACGTCCGAAACGATAACTAACGATCATGCCCCTGTTATCGGTCCTGACGACGTTGGTTACATCTATGTTAAGTTTTTCTTGGATCGACCAATTAAATCTTCCAATGTCACCGTAACACTGACCATTAAGATGGCTGACCGCAGTGATGTTCTTGTTATGACGAATGATGATCCGAAGGCGACTCCGGTAGCCATCTGGCAAGTCTGGTCCGATAAGTACTTCAATGAAACCATTGCGCGGGTGACGATCGACGTTGAGGTCGCTCCGCCGCCGTCGGACTTTGCGGGAACTCCGGTGCTGTGGAGCGGCAACCAAGCCGTACCGCTTAACCTCGGACGCATCAAACGGATCGTGCCTTACAAAATCATCGTTCCGGCTCTCACCGACCCACAACAAAGCGCGCTGGTCGGTCAATACATTACCGCCACGTTGAAGGAAGCAGCTGGTACCTAGTCTGAGCCATAACCCACAACATCAAGTGAATCGGTTCTTGGCAGCGAACACTGCCCGTTTCGCGGGAGTAACTATGGTTAAACCTGCGCCCAATCTTATACACGCAATTCTAATCGCGGAACCTGTGATCAAGGTTGGCCCACCACCGCCGCCGCCGCCGCCGAGCCTACCACTCGTCAGCTCGCGAAATGGGAATTTGTTTCAGGGTCGCAACGATCCGAACCTGCATTGGTACCTGCCGGACTTCAACCTCGCCGCCGACGTCGACCCCGGCTTTGCGTTTGTAGCAAGCCAGTCAAGCCAAAGCGAGGGAGGAAGTCCATTTAACAAGGCCCGGCTTACGTTACGCCTGCATAAGTCTCAGCCGGATGACGTGGTTCAATTCGCCCAGTCAAATCCGGATGCGAAGCTGCAGGAGATTAGCTTGGCTGAAATGTCTGCCAATTTGAGCACGTCGTATACGGACGACAAAACAGGTCAAGAACACCAAAAGCCGTTTGCTGCAACTATCGAGGATCTAGGCAACGGGGACTTCCAACTAACAGTAGATCCCCTTTTAGGTCCAGAGGTGATTTTGCTGTATCAGGATCTCACATTCTTTGGCAAAGCGACGCTCAGTCTTTCTGCGTCGTATCAGGCATGGTCGCAACCCGGGGCTGGGTATTTGCTGGCTCGGAAACAGCAACTGTTCGAATCGAACGCAATTGTGGCCATGAAAGTGCAGACTCTTTCCGCCCCGACAGAGACTTCAGCGGCCGCGCCTCGCCCTTTCGCCGCTCAATCATTCATCAGGAAGGACATGCCCTCCGCCATCTCGCAGCGTGGCGGCGATACGCTTGTGCAAACAAGCCAGGCATGGGCGAAGCAGTTGCCCATCGGGCTAAAGTACAAACAAGATAGGTACCAACTCAAATATACCATTTCTACCGACACAGTTACCGATCATGTAATCTTGAACGCAAACGACCTTAAAGATTTCTCCTTGAGTCAGTCGGAATTTACCGAGCTAAAGGCTGTTGATGTGAGCCAGTATCCGACTTTAAGCAAGCTATACATGGGCGTTCTCAGCCGAACGATCGTGATGGTTCCTAAGCGCTATTCGGTCGTCCGTGGTCGCGCCGGTTGCGCAGCGCTGTGCGTGGCAGTTGTAGATAGTTCGCCTGCATCGGGTAGCAGGTGCAGGTTTGAATTCGATTTCACTATCGCGCCGGAGGTCAGCCGAATCGAGGTTTATAAGCTCCAGCAGGAAATCAAAGGCCGACAGGAACTTAAGGACTACAAGCTCAAGCTACCGGACTTTCAGCGGGACAGTCCACCATCAACGCTCGAAACTCAGTTCAGTAGCAACATACACATCGATCAGGGTGCCTTGCCCCAGACGTTTTCCGTGACTGTCTCAATTCAAGACGAAGGCGTCCAAACTCCGGCAGTTGCCAACGCTAATGCCTTTATCATGCGCCTCTCTTCCAGCACTGGCGCGGACTTGATTGGCTCGTTAAGCATCAAACTCGACGATGGCTATCCCCAGCCAGTCCTCTCGACGATTGACCTGAATTTCGCTCATACTGCTGGAAGCGATCATGAGATCGATGTCCAAATCGTTGAAGAATCTTCGGAGATAAAATTCACGAGCCAATTGCCACTCGACTTGCTAATCTCGCGTTACGCGCTCATTAAGGGCTCCGCCCTCACAGAGGTTCCAACGAATGTTGTGCTTCCAGCTAAGGGCTCCTTAACCATTCCCCTGCCACCTGATCACATGGACCTAACAGTAGCGGTGGATGCGCAGCTCGTGATTCCTCAACAAATGGCAAAATCAGATACCATGAAGTTCCTTGAGATCCGCACTGCTGACGTCCAAGAAACGCAATATGTCGTGGCGGTGAACGGCTCGGGGATCGATTTTAATAAGGTCGATTCCGTTGAGGCAAGCATCACGTTCACTACTCTTCCGAACGTCACGCCGCGGGTCCTGAAGCTCAATACGAACGTCCATGCCGACAGTACGCACATCGTTATCCCGCTGGAGAACGCAGTATTTGCTTTGCCGGGCACGGTTAATCTCGCTGTCCACTTTAGCGACCCCGAGATAAGTGACCTGAATTTCACGCTCCAGAACGACTTTACAGCGTCGCCCGTGTTAATTGTTCTGCAAAGCGACATCGATAAGAACCTTCCAAAACCGCAGTCATAATTTACGCCATTACCTTAACCTACTCCAACGTAAGCAGGTTAGTTCAGCCATGAGTGATTCAGATAAAACAACAGACGCCTCAAGATTAATTACTACTGGCACAGTCTATGTTGGCCCGGACGGTGGCACCACCGACGAGGCATTTCCGAAGCCAGACGTCGAATACGACTTTTGCGCTGGAAACGATTTTGACCGCGCCCCACCCCCCAAACGCCAAACATCACAACTCAGCGGGCACTCGTGATGAAATCTATTCTCGCGTTCATTTGCAAACGATTTCAGAAATGCCCAGACCCGGACCCCTCGCTTACTTGGTAACCAATTAATGGCCAGCACTCGACTGTTTCGCTTTTACGTCACATTCGACGCCACAGCTGTCCCGGAGTCCATCCAGGACGATGACCGCTTTTCTTTCGACATAACGGGGTATTGCCTCAATTACGACATTGGCGAGCTCGCTGGACCGGTGCACATGAGCGAGGATTTGGGCGGTTGGCAACGGGTTGATATTCAGGGCATAGTCGATGTAGCACTCGGCACCGTCGAAAAGTCCCACTTTTGGATAGGAGTGACCGTACTTCCAAATTCCAAACTTGACCCGGACGCGCCTGAGTCGAAGCCACTCCTTCGCTCATTGGGCATGCACACCAATGACTTTGTCCCGATGAAGCCCAAAGACGCGCCGGACTTGGTGAAGGAGTTTCCTGATGGAGTTTTTATCCTCCAGATCACGCTCGTGGCGGTTTATCAACCGCTGTTGCTGCCCGGATTGCCAAACCCCGCGGATTTTGCGCGGCTCGGACTTCGCCAGGAGGACTTTGTCTATCACCGTGTCCACCCTAACCACGATTCTGCCGGCAATTTGGTTAGCACGAATCATGATATAGTTTTTTGGTCTGATGAACTCCGCCTCAGCGGCAGGAAATACGTCCCATGAAATGTGATTAACGCTCCTTTATTCCACACCTACAACAAATAACCCACAGGACCTTAGCTATGAGTAATTCAGACACCAAAACCGATGATTCGAAGTTAGTTACTACCGACACTGTCTATGTTAGCCCTGACGGTGGAACTACCGATGAGGCGTTTCCAAAACCAAACGTCGAATACGACTTTTGTGTTGACGTTGCCAATGCCGGCGAACTTCCAAGCGGATCCTTTTTCGTGCGCTTTAATCTGAGCGGTGATCGAGATCCACCCTTGGATCTCGATTTTACGCAGGATGACGGCTTGGATGCCGGAGCTACCGCCAAAGCCGTCGTTCACTTTGGGATGTTTCCGAACAAGTTTGCCACGTATCATCTCGAAGCCTGCATTTATTCGAATTCAGCGCCAGAGAAGCCGATCAATTGTGCAGGCTCGTTTGATATCACTATCAATACGGAATCAACAAGTGATTCCAGTCCGAGTGGTGGTAGCGACACCACAAGCGCGAGTGACTCAACAAGTGAGGCCGGAGATTCGACGGCGGAAGACTCACAGTGAATAAAACGGAAACCCCGACGAAATGACAAACCCGACGGGAAATAACGTATGGCTAATCTAAAATTCCTAAAACGAATCGGCTATTCAAACATAAATACGCTTGATGACGACGACTCCGCCTTTTTTTATGCGTCGGGGATGGAGATCGATGCGGACGGCGCTTACCATGCGTATAATCCTGATGGGAAATCCGGCCTGGATTATCTCGCCAATGCGGGTCATCCCGGAAATTGGTGGGCGCTAGTCACAGACAACGGTCAGCCGAGCGGCACTCCGCTTGTTCAGACTGATGATGACCCAGCGCCCGGATTTTACATTTCGACGACGTCGTTGGAGGACGCGAATTGTGACCCAAAGGATCCGCGCAGATACGTCAACGCAGAGGCAATTAACTTCATCGTATTACCCGGCAGGCTAGGTTTGGGCGCCAAGCTTGGCGATTTTGCGGTAGTCATTCGGTCATATACCGGAGCGTATGATTATGCAGTTTATGCAGACGTAGGACCGGCGAACAAGATTGGCGAAGCATCAATTGCGCTGGCTAACGCCTTGGGAATTCCTTCAAGTCCAAAGACCGGTGGGATTGGACATGGCATAGCCTACATCGTTTTCCCAGGTAGCGCTCAGAACTGGCCGCTGTCACAACCGGACATCGATCAGTATGGAGCGCAGCTTTTCTCAAAGTGGGGAGGGCTCGATAAAGCAAAAGAATGCTTTCCAGATTTGAATTGGACTCAATGAAAGCTGGAGTATCAGGGTACATTCGAAACTCGTTCGAAAACACGGACGGCAAAGAGCCCTCAGGCCGGATAGTGTACGAATAACATGTTTGGCTCAGCGATACTTGATACGGCCATCGGCTTGATTTTCGTCTTTCTCGCCGTAAGCCTCGCTGTTAGCGCCGCGAACGAATTGTTGGCAGCATTGTTCAAATTGCGCGCAAAGAACCTGTTCCTCGGCATTCAAGAATTGCTACAGGATCCATCCACAGAAGGACTAGTGACTCGTTTCTATGAACACCCTTTGATTGCGCGCTTAGGTGCGAAGGGGGGCAAGCCGTCGTATATCCCTTCCCGAACGTTTGCCTTGACACTGCTTGACATCGTTGCGCCTGTAACCGCAGCGAGTAACAGAACTATGGACGATTTGAAGGCCGGAATCGAGAAACTTCCCGCTTCCCTTCAGGTCACGTTCCGCGTGCTTCTCGATGAGGCTGGACATGACATTGAACAGTTTAAGACGCAGCTGGAGATTTGGTTTAATAATACGATGGACCGCGTTTCTGGCTGGTACAAGCGCAAAACACAAGCGATCCAGCTGGTGTTAGCTCTCGTTATTGTTGTCATAGCCAATGTAGACACTGTTCGAATCGCCAGAAGCCTTTCTGGGGTTAATTCTCCTCTGCGTGATTCAATTAAGGACGCGGCGCATTCTTTTGTCGAGGCAGGTTTACCCCAGGGACCTCCAGGGACACAGCTAAGTGCTGCCACAGAAGCAATTGGAAATCTGGCATTGCCAATTGGCTGGGTTAAGGGCGGCTTTGGACCGACTACTATTTTTGGTTGGGTTATCACCGCGCTGGCCGCCTCGCTTGGCGCGCCGTTTTGGTTTGATCTCCTGAACAAGTTTATCAATGTACGGGCATCCGGAAAGGCGCCTGAAGAAGAACCAAAGTCGCCCAAAGAAGTTCCTCAACCGGCGCAACCGGGCGGCTAAACTGATCGCTTCCAAGAGATTAGAAAGAGAAATTATGAATCGATTCCGTAAACATAACGCGCGGCTGGCGATGTTGCTGGCAGGCTTCTCATTGCTATTCGGATTTTCCAGTTGCGAGACCGCTACCAACTTAGTTTCGTCTACGCAGTTCAGTCAAAATGCCTACGACACGGACAAGCAGCTCAAAGACGAATCGCTGGCGTTAATCGACAAAGCCACAAACCGGGCATCTTACACAAGCGTGGCGACCGATGTAGCGGCGCTCATGCAAAAGATCGATAATGCGATTGGCGCTGAGAAAAGCCGAACGAAGAACCAGCCCACCATTGCGCAATGGCAAACGATTAGATCACAGGTAAGTCACTTTTTTGATCTGTGGAAGAAAAAGGGGCACTGTCGCCAGCGTTCGTGGATGAGGGCAAGAAACAAGTCAGCGCTCTCTTCGATACGCTGATTGCGACCGAAGGAGACAAGCGAGCACGCGGTTAATAGGAGGAAAATCTATATGGCTGATTTCAATAAAGTATTCGACGACATCAAAAACCAGGTCGGTGCAGAAGCACAAATGGACTTGAAAGGATTTTCCGATCAAGGAAAGCAGGATGCGCAAGCCTTTCTCGATCAGTCGCGTGACAGGTTAGAGAAATGGATGCAACTGCTGGCGGATAAACAAATCGACGAGGACGAATTTGCCTGGCTGGTGGAATCGCAGAAGGCCGTCGCGCAAATGGCGGCGCTGCAGAAGGCCAACGCAGGAAGCGTGCAAATCGAAGAATTCAGAGATTCGGTGTTCCAAATCATAGTTAAAACCGCAGTCCCGGCAATCATCGCAGCAGCATGATTTTTGCGCCGAGGGGAACACCAAACTCGTGCTCCTCGGGACCCGACCTACGAATACCCCGCTCTGTGAGATTACTGCGCAATTACGCCGCTTTAGTTTCCGGAAGCTTGAAGCCGATATAAGTGCCGGCACTGACTCCGAGCAGACCAAGCAAGGTCGCACTGAACTCCGGCATCGCCAGTTCGTTATAAACGTTCACGACAAAAATTATTCCAAGGATAAGTGTCCAGACAAAGATCTGGAAGCGGTGAAAACTGATCTGGTTGTTTTCCGCGAGAAGGTCATACATCACCCCCCTCCAGGTCGGCCATGCGAAGTAGGCACTTTGCCAGCGATAATTCGCCAGCCGTTTCCGCAATTCATTCTGCTGCCGCTCATTATCGTCCAGCGCTTGCTTGTCCGAAAGAGATATCAGGGTCCGAGCCTTCTGTAGCGCCTCCAGCTCTTGCTGGGTCTCAGCCCGCAGTTTCTGCAGCTCTGCCAGCACTTCGTTGTGCGGCCGTGTGACATCGACGACCGGCTGGTTGCCAGAAGAGCCGGTTGGAGCCGGTTTGGCTGCATCGACAAAAGCGGAGCCCAACGCCGTTACAATCCAAAGGAAGAAATAGGCCGCGATCACGAGAAAAAACCAAAACGCCATCTGTCCGCGGGCCAGGCTGTAAGGCCTCCGACCATCCGGTCGGCGGGGCGCGGCCGGATCGAGAATAATATGGGTGTACCGAGCCAGTGCGAGAAAGGCGATTAGCGCGCCGAGAATAACCGCCAAGCCAATGCCGGTGCTGAATTTTGGGATGATTGCCAAATAAAACTGCTGATCAAAAAGTCGTGCCTGCTTTACCTTCAGTCGTTCCTGCTGCCGCTCATTTTCCTCCAGCGCGTGCTTATCAGAAGAGGATATTGAGACGCGTTTTTTTTGAAGTTCCTCTAACTTTTTTTGGAGTTTCCTTAACTTTTTTGTGGCTTTGCTGGTTTTGTCAGGAGTCAGCTGCGACTGGATCTCCTCGACATTTTCGAATCCCACCGAGACAACCACCTTGCGGTTAAATCCCGGTTTGTTGAGCAGGTGCGACCACCCTACCTTCGAGTCCTCATTGCGGACTAGCGAAAAACCGAAGGTCGTAACCAGGTACTCAACGGATGCCACGTTACCCGTCCATTCCTTTTCTATCCAATCAGTCCAGTAAAATGGGTGAACGCCCCGGAGCGGGACATGATTGAGATACAGAATGAGATCCCTTCTTTCGTGATTTTCGGGTAAGAGTTTCTTGTCTGCGAGAGATTTCAGCCAGTCCTCGAAATTGACAACATCGACCCAAATTTCATCGCCACGTCCCGCGTAAGCCTTGGGCACCCCTCGCTTTTCCCCGTTCGAATCGCGCACTCCGACCCAGCGCACGGCAGGAGGCTCGGGCGCAGGCGTGGCCGTTGGTGAGCCAGCTGCCGCTGTTCCGCCGGGCGTTGCTGAAAAGACGGACGTCTCCTCCGCTCGGAGCACGCCGGATGAAAACTGGAAAGCTAAGATACTGACAGCAAGGAGAAATAGCAGAGACAGAGCCAGAGACCGCCGTTCCATCATTAGCCCCTTTCGGATATTCCGAATGTAAGATTCGCATCCGATTTGATTCGCGAGCGTCGTCATACCGAGGGCCAACTGTTGCGGAAGAGCCATTCTGGTCAGCTCGCATCAATTTTGTCAATTTTCGTTTTGACTGGGCTTGCGATGTGTTTCGCCCAAACAAAGCTAAATCCTGAGCTCGGTAGCACACAGCAAGGGAAATTGCATTTGATGTCTTGCCCCCGGTGGCCCTCAAACACAATTACTGTGGGCTGGATTGGAGGCGGCTGAAGTCTGGCTGCTTGTGCAGATTGGCTCTGGGCCTGGCTTTTGGATTGAGCATGGGGTTAGACATTCGAAAGATCGCCGCCATCATTGCTTCGGCTCTTTCATTCCAAAGGTCGCCGTGGTTTGCGATGATGCTGGGATCAACTTGCACGTCCCAATATGGCACGTCGACGCCGCCAATTCGTTTAATCTGCCAGAGATCAAGTTTGCCGTTAGCTCCATCTAACGTGAAAACTTCGCCAACGAGATTGTGCTCCAAATTGGTTTCTAAAGCTGGATGACGTTGCGGTGAATTGATCGTTTTGTGTAAGTCCACCGTGGCACGGTTAATTAGCGTACGGTTGTGACCTGGCGTCGAGGTGTAAAAGTTGCGCTCGCTTTCCGGCAGATTGACTGGACCTGGCGGCCGGACCTTGTTAAAGCCTTTGGTCACTGACGCCAACCCCGTGCCGATCGGGAAAAACATGCCTGTTGCCCAGTCCCCCGTTGACGTTATCGAGACAAATAGCGGCCGCGTGTGTTCGGTTCTTCTACTGTACAAAGCGGCCATCATCTGCCGCGCGAGAATAGAGTCTGACGCGGGATTTACAGCAATCATCAGGTCAGCCGGCATGCTACGATCGGAGTCAGCGTGTCCATGTATTTCGGCGTTAACAGCGTGAGCGACAGCACGTTCAACAATCAGACCACCGAATGAATGGCCTAACAAAACTGTGTAATTCCGAGCTCTCCCATGTTTCCGTGCTTCTTCGGAAATCGAAGCAATAGCATCGTAACAGTCATAATTGCTCGCGAGTCGCTCCGCTGTCGCTTTGCGGTTCCCAAAACTAATCTCTTTCAAAATCGGAACGGGCGTTAATTTACCACGCCACCCCAGATAAACACCGACAACGTCAAATCTAACAGCTCGAATGGCAGG
>Ga0209056_10005282_pt1 | contig 13462 bp, 11 predicted proteins | sample GraSoiAngelo_114_FD_185876 | JGI IMG/M metagenome (GOLD analysis project Ga0209056, IMG submission 185876) | Grasslands soil microbial communities from the Angelo Coastal Reserve, California, USA - 14_0903_13_40cm (SPAdes) (version 2) | ecosystem: Environmental > Terrestrial > Soil > Grasslands... | reverse complement strand
CTTCAATGCCTGCCGTTCGGCAGTTCCAGGCGCATAAGACCGAACAGGTTCGTTTATAGGAATCGGAACTCGGTAACCGCTCATGACTCGACCTCCTCTTCCCAGTTTACTGTAGAGGCCGCTGCGGGCTACTCAAAACTCAGACGGCGCGCCTTTCATTCATTGCAACAGCTTCGCCGGAATCCACTGGCGAATCAACGCCACTGCAGCCTCAGGCTTTGCCGGTCTCAGGTGAGGTTTGTGGCTGCGATCCTTAAACGTTCGAGACCGGCGCTCAGTTCGACCGGGTAAGGCGCATCCGCTTTCGAGAGGCTGAGCAGCTCATCGGGAAGACTTTTGAGCTCGGCGCAGCAGCGATTCCGGCAAGTGTCGAGGGTCTCGGCTGGCTGAATTCTCCGGCCTTTGGACATAACCGGAATGAGCAAAGGTTCTCCGGACAGTTCCTCGCTTCGAAGGCCGATAACGTCTCGAACAGCCTTGCCGGAGGTTTTTTGGCGAAGGATCTGCTTTCTTCCGGGAAGTGTCGATTTCGATTCCGATAATTTCAACTTCGGCCGCCCCGCATACTCGACGAGCTTATATGCCGTATCCAGGACCGGCGCGTCCGACGAGGTCGCCATGTGAGCGCCGACGCCGAAGCCGTCGATCGGGGCTCCAGACGCAAGCAGGCGCTCGATGGCGTATTCATCGAGGCTGCTGCTGACGAAAATCTGTACTCGGTTCAGGCCCGCTCGATCCAGCATGGCCCGAACCTCTCTCGCTTCCCTGGCCAGATCGCCTGAATCCAGGCGGACGCCCGAAACCCGGAAGCCGGAACCCATCTCGCGAGCCAGGTCGATAACGCGTTCCACGCCTTTCTTGATGTCGTACGTGTCGACAAGAAGCACTGCGTCCGGATAAGCGCGAAGAAAACGCCGGAAGGCGTCCTTCTCGTCATCAAAGGCCTGAATGTAGCTGTGTGCCATGGTTCCGGACACTGGAATGCCGTAGATCCGGCCCGCCAGCACGCTCGAAGTGGCATCCACGCCACCGATGTAGAAAGCGCGCGGCTCCTTCACGCCGGCGTCGGCCCCGTGCATGCGCCGGGCGCCAAAATCGACTACTGACTTGCCGCGCGCCGCGTGTGTAACGCGAGCAGCCTTTGATGCGGCCAGTGTGGCGAGTTGGATTTGGTTCATTAAAAAGGTTTCGATGATTTGAGCCTCCGGCAAAGGCGCGACGATTTCGAGTATCGGCTCATTTGGAAAGATCACAGTACCTTCGGGCAGACCATAAACCTCACCAGTAAATCGAAGATCGCGCAGACTGCCTAGAAAGGTGCTGGAGAAGCGGTTGAGCGACTGCAGATATTCGACCGCGTCCCCGGAAAAGCAGAATGCTTCGAGGTAGTCGAGCACGTGATCGAGCCCGCAGGCAACGAAGTAGTTGCGATTTTCGGGAAGGCGCCGGATGAACAGATCGAAAACGGCGATGCCGTTCATGCTCTCATCGAAGTAGGACTGTAGCATCGTGAGTTCGTACAGGTCCGTGAGCAGCGCGGCGTTGGAATCGTTAACCCAGGCGGAACTCATCGTTCGAGCGCTTCCTCGAGGACACCACCGGCGTTTCGGATCTCATCGAGCGCCCGGTTTCCATCACCTGGCCGCACGTTGACCGCGCGAGTCGCATCGGTGATGACGTGCACCTCGAAACCTTCTCGGATGGCATCCAGCGCCGTCGCGCGCACGCAATAGTCCTGAGTCAGTCCGCCAATCCAGACAGTCTTCACCTGCGCGCGTCGCAGCCGGCCGGCAAGGTCGGTACCGCCAAATGCGGAGTAGCTGTCCGCATCGGGATCCATAGCCTTGCTGATGATTTGCACGTTGCGAGGAAGCCGGAGGTCCGGGTGAAACGCCGCCCCCCGCGTGCCTTCGACACAGTGCGGAGGCCAAGGGCCGCCGCGTTCTTTAAAGCTCACGTGGTTGGCAGGATGCCAATCCCGGGACGCAAACACCGGAACGCCGCTGGTTTCCGCCTCGGCAACCCATCGATTCAGTACGGGAACGACGGCGTCGCCGTCGGGCACAGCCAGGGCTCCGCCGGGACAAAAGTCATTCTGCACGTCGACGATCAGAAGCGCATCGCCGCTTTTAAGGCTCATATAGACATTGTAATCCTGCCCGGCGGCGTGGACCTACGCGGCACGCCTGCCGCCCCGAGATTTCGGCCGAGCGATCTTCTGCTTTTCCGAAATGACGAGAACGGGCACCGGACCGTAACGCCCCCAAAATTTGCACGGATCTAGAGACAAATTCACGCGATTTGTCCTAAAGTGAGGCGGGAGAAAATGGACGATGACGCGAACCATAGAGCTAGCCCATCCCTCTCCCTCTGGGAGAGGGCGGCCCGACAGCCACGCGGAGCGCGAGCCCGCGCGAAGCGCAAGCGCGATAGCGCGCAGCCTCGAGAAATGGGCGAAGCCTCAAGAGATGGCTGCCGGGCCCGCTGAGGGCCTCACGACTTTCACATCCCTTCGCGCCATCGTTCTTGAATCAGTCGGACCCATCCGCCACGAAGTCAGCGTTCCCTTTCACGATTCCCAAGTCCGGAGAGCCGCCTTACTGATCCAAACCGGCTGGGACGAATACTGGGGAACGGAAGCTTATTGGAATCCCGGACCGTTCCTGGGCGAGCATTTGATTTTTCGCTGTGTGCGTGCCGGTGTCCGCGTTGTCGGCGTCGATTTCCCGGTCGCCGATCGGACGAATGAAACTCGTCTGATCTCGACCGGCAATATCTCTGTCATCGAAAATCTCCGCGGGCTCGCCTCACTACCGCGAGTCGGCTTTCGTTTCAGTGCAATTGCGCTTGAGCAATCGTCCGAACCAGTGCCGGTGCGTGCGTTTGCGGAGATCGGATAATCGCGAGATGCTCACGGACGTCATTCATGTGGAACACCTGGTGAAGAAATTCGGCAACATTACGGCGGTTGACGGTATTCAGCTCGATGTGCAGTCTGGTCAAATCTTTGGTTTTTTGGGGCCGAACGGAGCTGGAAAATCCACGACGATCAAGATCCTCGCGACCCTTCTGAAACCGACAAGCGGCAAAGCTGCCGTCGCGGGCTTCGACGTTGTCGCCAAACCAAATGAAGTGAGGCAAAGCATCGGCCTCGTATTCCAGGATCAATCGCTCGACGATCGCCTCACGGCGCAGGAAAACTTATGGTTCCACGCGATGCTCTATGATCTTCCGTCGACTCTTTTTGCCGAGAGAATCGAAGATGTACTGCGTCTCGTCGATCTCATTGACCGGCGGCATTCGCTGGTTCGAACTTTTTCCGGCGGAATGAAACGGCGGCTGGAAATTGCACGCGGTCTATTACATCATCCGAAGGTTTTGTTTTTGGATGAACCCACGCTCGGCCTGGATCCGCAAACGCGAAATGCAATTTGGAAACATGTGAAGGCGCTGCGCGAAGAAAAAGGCACGACCGTCTTCATGACCACGCATTACATGGAGGAAGCCGAACACTGCGACAAGATCGCGGTTATCGATCATGGAAAAATCCAGGCGATCGATTCTCCCGCAATGCTGAAGCGCATGATCGGAGGGGACACGATTATCGTCAGCGGCGATGACGGTCTCGCGGAGAGTTTGAAACGCGCCTACAACCTCGAAGTCCAGAAGGTCGGAAGCGAAATACATTTCCAAATGGCCTCGGGTGCGGAGTTCGTGCCGAAACTGATTGCCGGCTTCGCCGGACGCGTCAAATCGATACAAGTGAAACAGCCAAGTCTCGAGGATGTTTTCCTGAAACTCACCGGACACAGTATTCGCGCCCAGGAGGGAACGTCACAAGATCAAATGCGGCAGATGGCGCAGCTGTGGAGGAGGAGATGAGAATCGCGGTCAAAACCATCTACACCATCTGGCTTCGTGAAGCCAAGACGTTCTCCAGAGAGAAATTTCGAGTCGTTTCGATGATCGCGCAACCGCTGCTCTATTTGGCGGTCGTCGCCAAAGGCATCAGCTCAGCGGTGACGTTAAACGGCAACGCCGGCATCAATTACCTCACCTTCATGTATCCAGGCATTATCGGGATGAGTATTCTGTTCACTTCAATCTTCTCCGCGGTGTCCATTATTTGGGATCGCGAATTCGGTTTTTTGAAAGAGGTCCTGGTTGCGCCGGTTCCGCGCTGGGCGGTAGCGTTGGGAAAGACATTCGGCGGTGCGACCATTTCCATGATTCAAGCAACGATCCTGATACTGATCGCACCGATCATCGGTATCAGTCTGTCGCCCTTAATCGTTGTTGAAATGTGGATCATGGCACTGCTGATCGGCGTCGCGTTGACGGCATTGGGAATCGCGATCGCTGCGCGAATGTCGTCGATGCAGGCCTTTCAGATGGTGATGAATTTCCTCGTGATGCCTCTCTACTTCTTGAGCGGTGCCATGTTCCCCATAACCTCGGCTCCTCCGCTGCTGAAAGCACTCATGACGGTAAACCCGCTGACGTATTGCGTCGACGGTTTGCGAAACATCATTTTCTCTAACACGTTGATGACCGCCGGTCCCTTCGTCGGCCGCTCCGTCGTCGAGGCAGCGATGAGCTTCGGGCTGATCCGATGGAGTCTGGTCTTCGACATGTCCATCGTGACTTTCGTGGCAGTTGTGCTTACTGCCGCAGGGGCTTACCGGTTCAACAATCAACAGGAATAAACGCAATGAACGCCGAGAACTACAACGGGATCAAACTATGAAATCGCAGACTCAAACCAAAACCTACAGCAATTACGTTAATAACGAATGGGTGAGTTCAAAGAGGACGCGCGAGGTCCTGAATCCTTTCAACGGCGAAACCATCGCACTCGTGCCAGAATCGAGCAAAAAGGATGTCGATACCGCGATTGCTGCCGCCCGCCGGGCATTCGACAGCGGTCCGTGGCGCGACTTCACAGCCCAGCAGCGCGGGCGCATTCTATTCGCGATGGCCGATATTGTTCGCAAGAACGCGGCAATGCTTGCGGAGTTTGAAACTCTCAACTGCGGCAAACCGATCGTCGAAAGCGAATTCGACATGAACGATACGGCGAACTGCTTTGAATACTACGGCGGCCTGGCGACCAAGATCCATGGCGAAACGCTTCCTGTCCCCGACAACGCGCTGAATATGACGTTGCGCGAACCCGTCGGCGTCGCAGGCCTGATCGTCCCGTGGAATTATCCCCTCATGCTTGCGGCGTGGAAGCTGGGTCCCGCGCTGGCCGCAGGATGCACGGTTATCTTGAAGCCGGCAGAGCAGACTCCGATAACGACACTCGAGTTCGCGCGCCTGGTTCGCGAAAGCATTTCCGATCTGCCCGCCGGCGTTCTCAATGTCGTTACAGGTGATGGTCCGATAGCGGGCCGCGCGATCGTCGAATCGATGGAGGTCGATAAAGTCGCTTTCACTGGCGGAACTGAAACGGGCCGCGAGGTGCTGAAGGGTATCGCCGCGTCCAATCTCAAAAAAGTGTCACTCGAACTGGGCGGCAAGTCCCCGAATATTTTCTTTTCCGATGCGGATCTCGACGCGGCAACAGACGGCGCGCTCTTCGGCGTCTTCATCAATCAGGGGGAAGTCTGCTCGGCAGGATCACGCATTCTGGTTCAGCAAGATCTCTTCAAGAAATTGGTCGGCCGCATGAAGGAGATGATGCCGCGGGTTGTCCTCGGAAATCCGTTGAACCGCGAGACGAAGATGGGACCGCTCGTCAGTAAAGAACATTTGGAGAAGGTGGAAGGCTACATCGAAATCGGACGCAAAGAGGCGAAGCTGGTCGCCGGGGGCCGCCGCCCGTCGTCGAAGGAGTTGAAGAACGGCTACTTTATCGAACCCACGATCTTCGAATCGGACAATAAAGCGCGCATTGCGCGGGAAGAAATCTTTGGGCCGGTCGTGGCATGCATACCATTTAAGGATGAAACCGACGCGCTTCAAATCGCCAACGATACACCTTACGGTCTCGCCGCCGCCGTGTGGTCGCGCGATATTTTCAAGTGCCTGCGCATGGTGAAAAGTCTCAGGGCCGGCATCGTGTGGGTGAATACGATGCAGCCGTGTTATGTCGAATCGCCGTGGGGTGGCTATAAGCAAAGCGGTCATGGCCGCGAATTGAGCCTGCATGGCGTGGAAGAGTTTCTCGAAACCAAGCAGGTCCATATCAATCTCAGCGAGCGGCCCATCGGATGGTACTGAGGGCCGCGCCGCGCTTCGTCGTCCTGGGCGGCGCCGGCGCTATTGGCCGAATCGTTGTTCGCGATCTTTTCGAGTCGAGCCGCAAGAATGTAGTCCTCGTCGCCGATTACGATGAGAGGGCGGCGTCAAAGCTCGCCCTCACTTATGGCAGCCGCCGCGTGGCGCACGCCTCCGTTGATGCGCGCGAGACCAGCCGCGTCGCGTCGCTGCTCTCCGGATATTCCGTTGTTATCAATTGCACGCATCATCGACTTAATTTGCCGGTCATGCAGGCGGCTCTCGAGGCCCGAGTGCATTACCTCGATCTGGGCGGCCTGTTTACCTGGACGCGGCGGCAACTCCGGCTGAAACCGCGGTTTGCCGAATCAGGACTGACGGCCATTCTCGGGATGGGTTGCGCGCCGGGTCTCACCAACGTTATGGCGGCGCATGCGGCCTCGCAGCTCGATCGGGTGCATTCAATAAGGATCCGTGTTGGCGGCATCGACTTTAATGCATCCGATGGCGATTTTACATTTCCATATTCTGCCGAGACCATCATCGAAGAATTAACCCTCCCAGCTTGGAAGTGGAGCAGAGGACGTTTTGTGCAACGCCCGCCGCGATCGGGTTGGGAATCGATCGACTTCGGCTCGCCTGTTGGACGTATGTGGGTCGTGACGACGCGTCACAGCGAGATCGCGACACTTCCGCTGCGGCTTCAGGATAAAGGCCTTCGTTATGCCGACTTCAAAGTGGGCTTCGATCGCGTATTCGTTCGGGAGGTCATGAAAAGACTACGCGCCGGATGGAAGGTTCGCGATTTTCAAGCGCTGCCGGCTCCGCGGTCGGCACCAAATGATTACGAGGTGACGCGCGTCATCGTGCGTGGCGATAGACATGAAATTCTGATGGACTGCCTTACCGGTTCGAATAACAAATGGCACGCCAGCGCCGGTGATATCGACACGGCCTGCCCGGCTTCGATCGTCGCCCAGATGATCGCCGCCGGCCGCATTCGCAAGCCCGGCGTGTGGGCTCCGGAGGACCTCGTGCCGGCCGACTTGTTGTTCCAGGAATGCCGCAAACGCGAGATGGAATTCGTCTATCGCCGCACGGGTGATGCTATGAATTCCCCTCCCCGCAGAACCTGTGAATGAATTGGCAAGTGGATAAATCTCAACGGGGCGGAAGGCTCACGACCGCATCCCAGATTTCGCCTGCTCTCTGGACAGCGGTACGGACATCTTCGGCTAACATGAACCGGTCCCGCACGAGAACTTCCGCCGCTTGTTTTGTGCGATCCAGGTAATCCTGGCGCCCGGCATAGCGCTCTTCGATCGAGAGGCGCGCGTCACCTCTCTTCAGGCGGGCCTCCCGCGTGAGCGCAAACGGTTCAAAACCTCCAATCAGGCCGCTCAAGTACCCGAGGTTGTTCAATTGGGGCACAGCTACATTCCAACCCGTGTACGTTCCTAGTGGGACGGCTATTTCCGGCAAAAGGATTCCGCCGACATCGTTGCCGTCGGCGTTTACCTGAGGAACCAGGACGGGATATGGCGCGCCCAAGTGCGGCGGCTCGTTGGTGATCACTCGCGTTTTGTCGTACTCCGGTCCAAAATCCATGCGCCACACCTGAGGCATATAAGTGGCGAATGGAAAAGAAGGCGCAACCGGAAAACGAACGCCAGTAAAGGGAACCAATTCCTGTTTGGCGATTAACGGATATCGCGACCGAGGCGGTCCGGTTCCATTACGCACCCACGCATCGAGATCCAGAAGCAGGGCCCGTGCGGCCCAACGTTGCTCGGCGAAATTAATGAAGTGCCGAAACGGCTGAGTCCGCGTGGCATTCCCCAAAGGAAGAACCCCGGACGCATGCGGTGTTCCGGCCAGAAAATACAAACGTGAAGTGGCGGCGAGGGGCACATCTTTTTTGCCGTCCTCGGTGGTGTAGGTCAAAGATCCGGCGCGTGCCCAATACTCGGTCGATGAAAAGGTATAAAAAATCTTTGGTGTGACCCGCGCCGCCTGTGCGCGGGTGAGCAATCCGTCATCCGTAAAGGGCGGCAGATCGACCGGACGGAGCACCGACAGGACTGAGTTGCCGGCCTCTCCAGGCATTGCAAATCGATGGTTGAAGCTGCCGGCGCCGGCGCCTGCGGAAGAAATCATCAGAGCATCAAATACCTTGCGGCCACGCTCGTCGCCATTGAAACCATCGCGAACGAATTCGCGAAGAAAGCGGGCGCTTTGTGAATAACCGTAGCCGATCAATCTCTCTTGCGCTGGTTGACTTTCGCGGAGTGTTGCGCCGCTTGGGCCGTAGCGGAGATAGGAGGCAAAGTCACGGATCGCGGCCAGCCCAAGACCGGCTACCGGCGAGCCTTCGGCTTCATAGACCGCCTCATACAAACCGGTATCGAGTCCTCTATCCACCTCGACCGAGCATCCGTCGGAAGCAAACCGCCAGGACTCGCGCGGCAGCGGCTGAGGCATCTCATCCATTCGCGTGCGAAACGTGAGTGCAGCGGCATGACGGCTCTGATCCAGCGCGCAGTATTTCAGGAAGAAGCCCGTGCTTCGCCTTCCAGGGGCGGCGATATAGCTTTCCCGCACGACGCCTCGGACAGGCGCGATCGGCGCACCAAAGGTTAGACCCTGCGAGGGATGAACGTCGAACTGCCAACCCAAAAAGGCTATCGTGAAACCCTGCTCCAAGAGGAAACCGTCGCCTAGCACCCACGACTCCGGTGACAAATCGCGTTGCTCGGCGCCGCTCATGATGGCCAGCGACTGATCACGCCCCCGATTCACCACTTCGAGAAACACCGTTCCACGCGCACGCCGGGCATCCTTGGGAACGAATAGCAAAAGATCGCTTGTGAATTCGACTTTGCCCTGTCTGTTTCGTGGCGCCAAATCGAGATCCGCGATGATGCGATTGGCCGACAGCTTCGGGTCCACTGCGAATTGTACGCGCCCGATAATGCGGTCGTGCGTACCGAAATCATCTTTCCGCGTGATGTCGATCTTGACGACCTCTGCCCGCCCCTGTTTATGAGGCAACACCAGGCCGCAAAGGCACAAGGAAAACGCCGTAATGAAGGCTGTTCTCTTATTTGGCATGTTGATTACGCGAACATTATCGGGCAGGAGATGGAAGAATCAGAAATGATATCCGCCCGGAGAACGGGTAATTGAATGTCGGAGTGCGTTCCCTCTCCCTCTGGGAGAGGGAACGAAGCGCGACCCTCACGCGGCGCTTTCGCGCCGCCTCTCCCGTCACGAAAGCGCGTCTACGACCATCGTGGATTCCATCCGCCGCAGTGCATCACTGTGGCTTTTCTGCGGCTGTCCGGCGGCAGACCTCTCCCCAAGACGCTTCACTGCCGTTTGGCCTTGCTCGATAGCATTCATGAATGAACTCTGCGCGATGACTCCTCTAGATACAACCTTGAAGTCGGCATCGGAGATCAGCAAAACCGCGGGAGTGTTTGCCTTTCGAACATCCGTGATGAAATCAAAGCACTGGCAAAGACCGGACGCGGCATCAAGACTTCGAATTGGAACCGCAAGTTTCTCGTTATGCCCCGGTGTGCCGATGACCAAAACCTGGCCGTTGATAATTTCGGCTTCAGGCTCGAGGTAGGCCGGAAGAAACGCGATCAGATCATCCGGCGTTTTCCAGTCCAAGGAGGCACGGCGGAAGACGGCCAACATATTGATCGTCAGCCAATCCTTCAAAATCGAAAAGCGGATATGCCCATGGGGAGTGATGATCTCCTTCTTGACACGAACATACTCGGTATTCCTCGGGCTTGATTCCGAATACGGGATGGGTGAGTTCGGAGGCACCGGTCTATTTTGAAGATTCTTCCGGATGTTTTCCGAGATGCCCGCGAGGATTCGTTGGTTTTTGTCTTCCTGAGTCATCAACATCCCCTGTACATCGATGACCGCTGTTGGCTTTGGGGCCTCTGAACTCACAGGTGATTGCATTGTCCTCTGTTCTTGCGCAAGTGTACTTGCGGGTTTCATTGCGATCGTTTGTGGCGGTTGCGGCTCCGTTTCCAGTGGTTCGTTTCGCGAGGCGGCAATCTGCGTTGGCTTCGACTGCATGGTCTGTGATTTTTCAAGCACCGGCCGAATCGGCGGAGCGATGCGGAACAGTTCCGGCTGCTTCTTTCGTCTCTTGAGCACGATGACCATGCATATGAGGATGACAGCAGCCAGCGAGAACACAGCGAACTGAACGAATACCCCATTTACCATTGAAGTCTCCTAATGTGAAGGATTGCCTCTATGATGACGATGCATAGGACAGAAATGGTCCCATTGAGTGACGTAATCATCGACATTCTTAACATTCGTTGATGGCGCGCGAAGCGCCGCAGGAAATGGACCACATTTGGACAGTGCCGCGCTATAATCTTCACACACAAGAAACTGGGAGTGACGACAATGTCGCAAACAGAACCGACAGGTCCAGCCGGGGATCTCGAAATTCGCGAATCGCCAAACGGAAGTTTGTACAAACTGATTGAACTGGCGCGGCAAGCCTACGAGCAGAAGCGCATCAAGGATTGTCTGGATCTGACGAGGGCAATTCTGCTGATCGATCCGGACAACGCCCAGGCACAGTCGCTGCGTTCTTCCATGCAGTCGGAGTTGCACCGGAATCTCGAGAATGTGAGCGCATTCCGCCGGCAAGCGCAGTCTAAAGAGAAACCAGAGAAGCAATCGGAACCAAGCCGCACGGCAGTTCCGGGCAACGTTGAACTGGATTCGGAAAGCAACAGCGCCGCGCTCATCGAGGCAACCTCTCCGTTGGCGGAAGCCCCTAATGATTCGAGGCGAATGCTCAAAATAGGATCGTTGGTGCGTGCGACTGTGCTTGTGCTCCTGAGCGCTACCGTTCTGAGCATTTCGGTTGTTAGTTTGATGAAACCTGCAACTACCCCGAAGCCGGTCGCACCGCTGCGGGCGTCGACGCCCGCCAATAGCTCCGAGCAGATCCAGAACGTGAACGCACCTGAACCGGAACTATGGCTGACGAACTCTATAGAAACGGTGCCGGAGCCCACTCCTCCGGCCGTCGAAAATCCGTCGACCACCTATAGATCTTCGGCCGTCGTTCCTCCTCCAGGTCCGGTTGCGAAAGAGCCGCAGCCAATGATTGCCGCTGCCGCGGGAACACTTGCCGTAAGCTCGCAGACGTCGGTCGACATTTATAAAGATGACGCATACCTGGGGGCGGCGCCGGTCTCCCTGGAACTTTCTGCGGGAACGCATACTCTCGAATACCGTCATGGAAGTTTGCGGAAATACGTGACGCACGTCATCAATAGCAACGAAACGACGAAAACGACGATCACCTTTGACGTGAGCGTCCAGATCAATTCCAAACCGTGGGCAGCAGTATTTATCGATGGAGTTGAAAAGAAGGCTTTAGGGCAGACACCGCTGAGCGGGGTTCGAGTTCCGATCGGAAGCGTCTTGATTTTCGAAAATCCACGATTCCAAACTAAGACATATCGCGTCACCGGAAATGAAACCGGAATTCAAATCGTCTTTCAATGAGGTGTTCCATGTTGAGAAACATTCTCGCGCTGGTGATTCTCATTACGGCGAGCGGGCCGGGGTGGCCGGCTCCCGCCGACGAAGCCAGCGAGATGCTGACTCGCGCCGAGGCGCTCTACTATGAGGCCGATTTTGCGAAATCCATAGACTTGCTCTTGCGCGCAGATGAATTGCTTGCCCGGCAGGCTGGCCGCCTCGAAGAGAAGACCGCGATCAAGCTACACCTTGCTCTCGGATTCATTGGACTGAATGACAGCACTCGAGGAAAAGCCTATCTCAAGGAGTTGTATGCCCTGGACTCGGATCATCGTATCGACGCCCAGGCATTCTCGCCTAAGGTCATCCGGTTAGCCGAGGAAGCCAAAGCCGAACAAAACGAACTACGCTGTCGCTCCGTGTTCGACGAGACAGAACGGCAATTGGAAAACGGAAAATCCGACCCTGTTGTGAAGTTGATCGCCTCGAATGTGGCGAAGTGCCCGGGCCTTGCCGCGCTCAGTGCAAAATCGGGCGAGCTTTTGTTTAAAGAAGGTATGGAAGCCTACAAAAAAACCCAGATGGAGCAAGCTCTCGAGAAGTTCCAGGCGGTGCTGCGCCTCAATCCCAAACACGAACTGGCCACGGAGTACATTGATCTCGCGCAGAACAAGCTGGAGTTGGCTTCCGGGCGTGCGCTTTTCGCCTGGCGTAAGGATTTTACCGCGGGCGAGTTCGCCCTGGCTGCCCGCGATTATCGCGAACTCCTGTCCCTGAACAGCTCACAGGCAATCGAGGAAGTCCGTACGGAATACCGGCGAGCTCTATCCGGTTTGGCGGATTCCTGGAACAAAGCGTGTACCAATGATGATGTGGCTGGAATGGAGAATGCGCGGCGCCGTGTTGATGCGCTGATTCCAGTACTTTTGGTGGACCCGGAGGGCCCGTCGTTCGGCGAAGATATCCTGGCAACGATGAAAACGTGCGCCCACACCCGTTGTGTTCAGATGACATCCCCGCTGGCTCTGTCACGTTTGAAAAATCGTGTCGATCCTCAATTGCCGCCCTATCTGCTTTCCTTGATCAAGGACTTTCCGATGACCATTCGAATCAGGGCAAGAATCAATGAAGCGGGAGACGTCGCCGCCGCCGAACTGTTGGGCGGCAATGCTCTGGTTTACGACGCGGTCCGCGCAGCATTCGGTCAATGGAAGTTTTCTCCCGCCCTCGTGCAAGGCGAAGTTCGATGCGTGGACACAGAAATTCCTATCGTGCTCAAGTTCGGTCAACGCTGATGCCGTGGTTCGTAATTACGGTAACTCTCGGTTGGGCAGAGCGACATTCCCCTCCTCGCAGAGGAGGGGAATGCGCGTGAGCTCTCCAGAGCGCATTCAAGTTTTTGCATATATCAATGCCGACAACGCGCCGCTGTACAGAACGATCATGCGCGTATTCACGGAATCGAAGCAGCGATTTCTGTTCCAGTTGCGCCCTCAGGACGTCCTCGAGGCCGTACGAATATCCGTTGGTCAAGAGGCATCCGGCCGGCCCGAAATAGATTCCGGTCTCGAACAGCTGTGCGAGTGGGGAAACTTGCAAAAGCACCCTGATACGACGTCTGTCGGCACTGTCGACGATTTTTTAAAACAACGTTATGTTTTCCAGATTACCAGACACGGTGAAGCCGCGGAGCGAGCGC
>Ga0209056_10005279_pt1 | contig 13467 bp, 12 predicted proteins | sample GraSoiAngelo_114_FD_185876 | JGI IMG/M metagenome (GOLD analysis project Ga0209056, IMG submission 185876) | Grasslands soil microbial communities from the Angelo Coastal Reserve, California, USA - 14_0903_13_40cm (SPAdes) (version 2) | ecosystem: Environmental > Terrestrial > Soil > Grasslands... | reverse complement strand
AAAAAGCGCCCCGTGCGTAGTCCGTTTAGAGAGAAAAAGTTACCGTATTTGGAGTTACCCACACCGAGATTGACGGTCCCACTGCTGCTGCCGAATGATCCGTAGTCGAAAGAGACGCTTCCACTCGGCTTCGTCTGTCCTAATCCCGATTTGGTCGTAACTACCGCGACCAGGCTGCTCTTATCGCCATATTCCGCTGACGGTACTCCGGTGATCAGTTCCATGGATTGAATCGCATTGGCCGAGATCTGGTTGGAATAAACCCGGCTCTGCTGGTCGGAAATCGGCTGATTATCCAGAGAGAATGAAGTCTGCGCGTGATCGCCCAAGGGATGGAAAAACCCGTTCGAATCCGCTACCACTCCGGGCGAAGAGTAAGTAATGATTTGGCTCAAAGCCGAGGTGTTGGATTCCAGGGGAATTCTCGAAGCTACTCCAGAGTCCACATCGGTATGGGCGCTGGGATCATTTTCCAATAGATCCGCGGCCTCCGCGGTTACCTCTACAGCCGTATTCGACGTAGCAACTTTCAACATGATCGTGAGATCAATCGGAACGGACGTTCGCACATCCACATCTTCTTGAGCCACGCCGAAGCCCTGTGCGTTGGCGGCCAAGTGATAGGAATTTTGTGGAACGCTCCGGAACACAAACAAACCAGAGCTGTCGGTTGCTGTCGTGCGCTCAAATCCCGTTACTGGATTCTTGATATCCACAGTTGCATTTGGAATCACAGCTCCAGTTGAATCAACAACTTTTCCCTGGATGGTTCCAGCGGAGCCCAGCGATTGCGCCGCCACCAAGATCGAAACAGCCGAAACGAGAGCACCCACGAGTACAAATGTAGAAATCCGCCTGATAGAAATAGACATTACACTCCTCCAATAAAGAAGAATCGGCTTGTGTTCAAAGAGTGACGCGGGAAGTCGTTAAGCCGAAGGCGGAGGACGAATATGGAGAGATGAGGCCAGCAGGAAAGACTTCAAAAATACGCTTTGCTGATGAATGAACGTTGAAGCGGAGAACGATGGCGCTGGGCGGTATGCGCTTGTGACCAATACTCCGGAATGAGCAACCGAGCATACTGAGCAGTCATGCTGTCCCAGCTTGGAATTTTTCGGGTGTGCGTGACTCGCCTGGGCGGACGCCACGATGATGACCACAACGATGCAGATCAGAGTTACAGCTCTGACCAATGCACCTTGGCGCGACGTGTAGTCAATTCCGTTCACAGGAATTCTTTCGGAAACTCAATTGTAACCTGAGAGCAGGTTCGAAACCCACCTAAAAGACCAATGAACTTTCGAATTGCCACTCCGCCGACGCGCACCCCGCGCCCCGCAAACCAGAGGGAGGGAGCATTTTGCCGTCCGTATACACTACCCCCCGGCCGGTTTGACCCCGTTTTTGCCCCGCCTGTAATATCAAAGTTTATCTTTCAGTAACAAGATCGTTAAGCTGAGCTCTGTCCAAATGGCTCAGAGTTCTACGCCGGACGACTGCATAGTCACAACTGTGTCCCACGAATTGTCCAAATCGTATGAGCCGGGCGCGATAGAGAGGCGCTGGGCCGAGTACTGGATTGAGCAGAGGCTCTTTCACGTTCATCCCGCGAAGGACAACCCTCGTCCGGTGTTCAGCCTGCTGCTACCGCCGCCCAATGTGACTGGATTTCTCCACATGGGTCACATGTTCGAGCAGACCCAAATGGACATCATGATTCGCTGGCGCCGCATGCGCGGCTTTCTCACGCTGTGGTTGCCAGGTACGGATCATGCGGGGATTGGCACACAGATGATGGTGGAGCGGCAGCTCCAGAGTGAAGGAAAGAAGCGGGAACAGCTCGGCCGGGAAGCCTTCATTGAACGGGTGTGGGAGTGGAGGCGGCATTACGGCGGCGCAATCCTGGATCAGATGAAGCGGCTGGGCGCTTCGGTGGACTGGGATCGCGAATACTTCACCATGGATGAGAATCTTTCGCGGGCGGTCCGCGAAGTGTTCGTCCGGCTGTACGACGAAGGCCTGATTTATCGCGGCAGATACATTGTGAACTGGTGCCCGCGTTGTGGCACCGCCGTATCCGATCTGGAAGTGAAGCACGAAGAGGTTGCAGGCAAGCTCTACGAGATTCGCTATCCGGTAGTCGGGACGAACGAATTTATTACGGTAGCAACCACGCGTCCTGAGACCATGCTGGGCGATACCGCAGTCGCGGTGAACGAAAAGGATGAGCGCTACCAGCATCTTCAAGGGAAGAAAGTCCGGCTGCCGCTGATGAATCGAGAGATCCCGATTATCACCGACGAACTGGCGAATCCGGAATTCGGCACCGGTGCGGTGAAGGTGACTCCGGCACACGATCCCAACGACTTCGAAGCAGGGCTGCGGCACAACCTGCCGCAAATCGATGTGATGGACGCGCATGCTCGCATGAACCAGAACGCGGGTCCTTATGCGGGGCTGGATCGCTTCGAGGCTCGCAGTCGTATTGTGCAAGATCTCGAGGCTGAAGGGCTGCTAGTCAGAATCAAGGATCACACTATTCCTCTTGGCAAATGTGACCGTTGCAGAACCATTGTTGAACCTCGACTCTCCGCGCAATGGTTTGTGAAAGTAGAACCGCTGGCCAAGCGCGCGATTGAAGTGGTGGAGAAGGGCTACGTCCGTTTCACGCCGGAGAACTACAAGCAGGTTTATCTCAACTGGATGTACAACATCCACGATTGGTGCATCTCGCGGCAATTGTGGTGGGGGCATCGGATTCCGGCGTGGCGCTGCGTGGATTGCAATACCATCATTGTGGCTCGTGAAACTCCGACGAAATGCACGAAGTGCCCAGGCTCGCGACTGGAACAGGATCCCGACGTCCTCGATACCTGGTTCTCCTCCGGCTTGTTGCCGTTCACGGCGCTGGGTTGGCCGGATGCGACACGCGACCTGGAAATTTTTTATCCGACCTCGCTGCTAATTACGGGCTTCGACATCCTGTTTTTCTGGGTGGCTCGCATGATCATGCTGGGCTGCTGGTTCATGGCGCCACCGCATAAACCACTGCGAGCCGAAGACGCCAACAAGACCGCGGAAGATGGGCTGCGCGAGAGTGTGCCTTTCCGCGAAGTCTATATTCATGCTCTGGTGCGTGATGCTGACAGACAGAAAATGTCGAAGACTAAGGGCAATGTGCTTGATCCCATCGAGGTGATCGAGCAATACGGAACCGATGCCACACGATTCACGCTGGCCTCGATGGCTGCACCCAGGACCGATATTGCGTTTAATGCCAGCCGGACCGCGGGCTATCGGAATTTTGCTAATAAAATCTGGAATGCATCCCGCTTCATGTTCATGAACCTGGACCGGGTAGCGCCCGGACTACGTCCCGAATCCGGCGGATCAACACCCGAGGCCGGTGTTGCAGGTTTCGAGGCTTTCACGCTGGAAGATCGCTGGATCCTCTCTCGCTTCAATCGGGTTGCGGGGGAGGTGAACGAGGCACTGGAAGCGTATCGCTTCGACGATGCTGCTCGTGCAATTTATGACTACTTCTGGGGCGAGTTGTGCGACTGGTACATTGAGTTGATCAAGCCGCGTCTGTCAACTGAGGATGGCGCGGGTAAGGAAGCTGCGCAACGTGCGTGCAGAAATCTCGTCAACCTGTTTGAGGCCTCGATACGACTCCTGCATCCGGTGATGCCGTTTATTACGGAAGAGATCTGGCATGCGCTGTACGACGGTCGACCACCGCTCAAATCAGTGGCACTTGCCGCGTATCCCGTGGCTCAAGAAAAGCAGTCGGATCTTTCGGCAGAGACTGAGATGTCAGTACTGCAAGATTTGATCGTCAGTGTGAGAAACCTGCGCGCGGAGCTGGCTGTTGAACAAAAGCAGCGCGTCCCTATTCAGATATTTACGGAGGAAACAGCCATCCGTACTCTGATCGAGCAGAACCGAGGCGCTGTGGAACGGCTGGCGAACGTGGAGAAAGTCACATTCGCGAAAGACTCGTTGGCGAAGCTATCGAGCGTGCGTCATACCGCGCGCTTCGATGTTCATGTTGTATACGAGAAGCAGATTGACGCCGCAGTAGAACGGGGGCGTCTGAAAAAAGAATTGGAGCGGATTGAGAAGGAAATCGCGAACGGGCAGCGGCAGTTGGGGAATGATCAGTTCCTTTCGAAAGCTCCGGCGCAGGTCGTGGAAGGGCTTCGCAGGCGAGCACAAGAGCTGACTGCTTTGCGGGAAAAAACACAGAGCAAACTGCAAGAGCTGCATTAGCTCATTGCGCAACGGGCTACTTCGACAACGAACCGTATGGACTGGAACAGTCGCCGGCTTACCGGGATTATCGAGAACGCACTACTGGAGGACCGCGCTACCAGTGACGCGTCCAGCTACGCCTGTATCGATCCCAACCAGCGTGGGGCGGCCACGATCATTGCCAAGCAGGATTGCATTCTCGCGGGGCTCGGCTGCGTCTCGCGCATTCTGGATGTTTACGCGATGCTGGATGGAGCTGTGGTCTCACATCACGAAGTCATCAGCCATCCCGAGATCTTCGACGGCGTGCGATTGCACCGGGGGCAGGCTGTGGCGGTGATCCGGCACAATGCACGTGTGATTCTTTCCTGCGAGCGCGTGATTCTGAATTTCTTGCAGCGCGTGAGTGGTATCGCTACCTTAACCCGGAAATTTGTCGAGGCGGTTTCTGGTACCAAGGCTCGCATTTTGGACACCCGAAAAACGGCTCCCGGTTTGCGTGTGCTCGATAAGTACGCAGTACGCTGCGGAGGAGGACAGAATCATCGCCTGGACCTCTCCGACGGTGTCCTGATTAAGAATAATCACATCGCGTTGGCCGGCGGAATCGCGTCAGCATTGGAACGCGCCCATCGCAACCGCCGTGGTTCGCAGCTTATTGAAATCGAAGTACGATCACCGGCCGAACTGAAACAAGCTTTGGAGAAGGGCGCCGAGGCCGTTCTGCTGGACAACATGACCGTGGACGACGTGAAGCAGGCCGTGCAACTGTGTTTGCAGCTGGCGAAGCGCATTCCGGTGGAGTGCTCGGGCGGCATTACGTTGGAGAATGTGCGAGCCTACGCCGAAACTGGAGTCGACTTTATTTCTGTCGGTGCGCTAACCCACTCGGTAACGGCGGTGGACATGAGTTTAAGGATAGCGCCAGCTTAAACGCTAATCTGGCGGAAGACCACCCGCTGAAGGCGGCTTGCTTCCCATGCCGGCGCCTCGCCCCTGAGGGCCTCCAGCCCGGGCATGGTCGAGACGCGCTGCCTGCTCTTGAGCAGTGTCAAGTCGTTCCCCTCTTCTTTCGGAGGCGCGATCCCGCCAAAAAACATATGTATTTTGGGCTTGCTCTACTTCCTCTTGAGTCACAGCAAAATCTGCTTTGAGGACATCAAAGTCGGGATTGTACCGGTCGGTCTGATCACGTTCTGTGAAAGGTTCGGCTTTGACAAAACGTTTGTAGAGGTTGTCTTCAATCTTGTTGTTCAGCGTCTTGGCTTCGGAAGCGATTCTCTTCCAGTTCGCGCCTCGCGCCCCGGCGATTTGCCAGATGTTCTGGCCGGTTTTCAGCTGCGTATCAATGTCAGTTATCGTCGCGCCGGCCGTCATCAGTTGATGCGCGACGAACAAAGCGCCGTAGTTTAGTCCGGTGCGACGGCGTTCTCGCAGCAGTTCGCGTCGCGTGATTCCGAGCACGTCGGAAATCGTCATGCTAACGGTACGGCGAGCGTTGGAATCCGTCGCCATCGCGGTGATCTTTTGGGTCTGCTTCTCTGCTTTTTGCTGATCATCCGCCGTAAGCGGCAGGGAAACTGCCAGCGCGAGAACGGTTACGAGAGAAAAAGTAATAAGAGGTCTCATCGCGAGTACCTCCTTCAAATCTTATTGCGGTGGGCCGCCGGTCGGTGTTGCCTGGTCGGTCTGAGGTCCGCCGTTTCGTACGTGATCGTGGCCCTGACGCGCGGCGCGTTCGTCGGCAGTATCGAGAGTTGAGCCTTGCCGCCCCGCCGCGCGATCACGCCATAGGACGTACACATCCTGAGCCGACGCCAACTCCTCTTTGCTGACATCACTATCAGCTTTGACCTTATCAAAGTTGGGGTCGTACTTATCGGCCAACTCGCGATCCCTGTCCGCTTTGTCATTCAGAAAATGCTTGTATAGGTTGTCTTCAGCTTTTTGGCGTCAGCGGCGATCTGTTTCCAATTGGCCTGCTGATCGTTTCCGATCTGATAGATATTTTTGCCGGACTTCAGCTGTGCGGCGATATCGCTCATTTTGGCGCCGCCCGCTGTGAGCTGATGGGCGATAAAAAGATGGCCGTAATTCAATCCGGTTTCGCGACGCTCTTGCACCACATCGGGCCGTTTTGTATTCAGCACATCAGAGACGGTCATGCTGACCACGCGACGTCCGGTTGGATCGGTCGCCATGGCGGTAACTTTGTTGACCTGTTTTTCTGCCTTCTGCTGATCGTCCGCCAGCGCGGGCAAAGCAGCGGACAGAGCGAGAATGATGGGGAGATAACGAAGGAAGGATTTCATGAACGACTCCTGCCGAGAGGTTAATTCTATCCAAGAAGAGGGGCAAAGAAAAGGGATGTCAGTCTATACATAACAAAGGTTGGAGGTTTCGACTCTTGTACCGCATAATTCCGGCATTAAGAAAGTACCTACAACCCGAACTCCGCGGTCGGGAAGGACTTTCCGTGGAGGCTCAACACCAGAGTTGCAGAAAACCGATGCCCGCCTGGGGCGGATCGTTCGGTTGCTGATGTCTCACGCTACGGTAGTGGTGAGCGAAACCAAGATTGCCGAAGAAATTGGAATTAGCCGCTCAGAAGTATGGCGTTTAGTGCAGCAGTTGCGGGCTCTGGGCGTCAGTATTGGGGGACATACCGCAACCGGTTATCGCCTGCAGGCCGTCCCGGACCTGCTGCTCCCGGACGTTCTCTCGCCACTGGTGCAGGGGACGATTTTTGATAATCAAATTCATCATTATTACAAGATTGGGTCAACGAACACAGTAGCAATGGAAGCCGGAAATGCCGGCGCGCCGGAGGGCAGCGTTTTTTTAGCCGAGCGACAGATCGCAGGCCGCGGACGTGGCGCGCACAACTGGTATTCCGCTCAGTCGGCTGGGATTTACTGCTCGGTCGTATTGCGACCCGCACTGCCGCCATCGGAAGCGCTGATTCTTTCCCTGGCTGCTGGCTTGGCGGTGCATTCGGCTATCCAGGCGATTGCCCCTGCTGTGGCTGTAGATTTGAAGTGGCCCAACGATGTGTTGATCCGTGGGAAGAAAATTGCCGGTATCCTGACCGAGATGAATTCAGAAGCGACTCGCGTCCGTTACATCGTGATCGGAATCGGAATCAACGTCAACCAGACAATTTTTCCGTCCGAACTGCAGCGGACGGCAACCTCGCTTCGCCTGGCCACGGGCACGGAATGGTCGCGCGTGGATCTGTGCGCGTCTTTGCTAAAATCGCTCAATCGCGAATATCGTGATTTGTTGGAGAATCCGGAAGCGCATGATTCAATCCTCAGGCGTTTCCAGGAGCACTCGTCCTCGACACGTGGCTGCCAGGTGCAGGTTGAAGAAAATGGCGGTTTCGAAGGAGTCACGGAAGGACTCGACCAACGCGGGTTCCTGCAGGTTCGGACGGCGCATGGAGTCCGCACTGTCTTGAGTGGAACGGTACGAGCGAAATAACACTGGACATCAAAACGTCCACGGAACGGTGCTAATGCTTCTGGTGGTGGATGTAGGGAACACGAATACGGTTCTGGGAGTCTTTGCCAAAGTCGCAAAGGGCGAAGCTGACAGTCCTGCGAGCGAAGCTCTGGGCTACGACCTGGTTGCAAACTGGCGTCTGGCAACTGTGGTAACGCAAACCGTGGACGAGTACGGCGTGCTGTTCCGCAATCTGTTTGCCATGAACAAAGTTGAGGCGAAAGGCATCCACGGCATCGTCATTTCTTCGGTTGTTCCCCCGCTTGACTCCACGCTACGCGAGGTGTGCGAACGATACTTCAACAGCAAGCCACTCTTCATTGAACCCGGCGTGAAGACGGGCATGCCGGTGCTATATGACAATCCGGGCGAAGTGGGGGCTGATCGCATCGTGAATGCTGTTGCTGCTTTCGAGAAATATGGCGGACCGTGCATTGTCGTAGATTTTGGCACCGCTACAACCTTTGATTGCGTGTCCGCTAAAGGAGAGTATCAGGGCGGCGTCATCAGTCCGGGACTTGGAATTTCCGCCGACGCATTATTCGAACGCACTGCTCGCCTGCCTCGCGTGGACATTCGTAAGCCTGCCCGCGTCATTGGCAGTAATACTGTTGGCAGCCTGCAATCGGGTCTTTATTACGGTTATCTCGGTTTGGTCGATGGAATTCTCGAGCTGTTGCTAAAAGAGTTGGGCAAGGAAGCGAAGGTGGTGGCGACGGGGGGTCTGGCCAGCCTCATCGGAACCGGGTCGAAATACATCAAGAACGTGGACGAATTCTTGACACTCGAAGGCCTGCGCATCATCTGGGAGCGCAATGCGGGAGCCAAACCCTCTCGCGAACTATCCTCTGCAAAATCAAAGGTGGCTGTGGCAGCCGCGGAACGCCCACCGTCCAAGCCCTGGCCAGGCGGCAAGTCTAAAAGCCGCTGAGCTGTCGTGGAAAACTACTTCAACTACTTCACTCAAATCGAAGAACATTTTCAGCGCCGGCGCGGAGGTCCGCTCTTGGTTTCCACTGTCGATTGGGGGCTTATTGAAATCTGGAAAGATGCCGGCATTCCGCTGGAAGCGGTGCTGCGCGGGATTGACGAGGCTTTCGACAAATACGAACGGCGTCCTTCGAAAACTCAAAAGATAAACGGCCTGGCCTGGTGCGCGCAGGCGGTGCTGACTGCCGCCGAGGACATGAAAGAGGCTGCTGTAGGGTCATCGGGAGAGAAGAAGCAGAGCGAAACTGCACGAGGATTTGATATATCGGAGATCGTGGCCTTTCTGCGACGAAATGCGCAGAATTTACTGGCCGCGAAGTTGCCAGAAGCAAGAGGCATCTCAACCAGAGCGTTGGCGGAGGAAACTGCCGAAACGCTGCACGAAATAGCAGGTAATTTGGGAAGTCAGAAGGCGCAGCCTCGACTGGAGGATTTAGAACGGCGGCTCGCTGTGCTCGAGGAAAGACTCTTTGCGATATTGCTGGCGGCAACCCCGGATGAGCAGATCGTCCAAATGCGTGGCGAAGCCGACCGTGAACTATCCCCTTACCGCCGGAAGATGCCGGCGTCGCAGATCGAGCAGCTTCAAAAACAATATGTGCATAAACGGCTGCTCGAATTGTATGGGCTACCACGGTTGAGCTTGTTTTACATGTCTTGAAGTTGCGACTGCTTACGATGATGGCCCGGCCAATTGATCTACGTGTGGTGCTTGGCCGCCCAGCCATTCAGGATGGTGAGCTGTGGAATCGAAATGGTCCGAGGTCTTAAACAATTCGTACTCACCCTTAGCGGCCGCCTGCGCTGTTTTGGCGAGAAGAGCCGCGACTTCGTCTTTGCTCAAAGCCCGGAAAGTTCGGGCCGCTTCCAATGCCTGCTCCAGAATGCGCATGCTGTCGATTCCGGTGATCACAACCGACGCGGGGAGACTCAGAGCGTAGTGCAAACAGTCGATAGGTTGCACAGTCTTGCTTTTCAGAATGATCTTGTCCCCCATGGACTTCATTCCCAAGACTCCGATTCCTTGCTCCACAAGCTTGGGCAGAACCAGCTTTTCAAAGCTGCGGAAATGGGCATCCATCACGTTGAGCGGCATCTGGACCGTGTCGAAGTTGAATCCGTGATCAGCTGCAACCTTCAACATGTAAAGGTGGATGTGAGGATCCTTATGGCCGGTAAAACCGATGTAGCGGATTTTGCCCGCCCTTTTGGCTTCGAGCATTGCTTCTTGCGCGCCCTGCTTGGCGAAGATGCGGTCCGGATCTTCAAAACGGATAATCTCATGATGCTGCATAAGATCGACGTGGTCGGTTTGTAGCCGCTTGAGCGATTCGTCGATTTGTTTGGCCGCTTCCTGTTTGGTACGGCCATCCAGCTTGGTCATGAGGAAGACTTTCTGGCGATACCCGTCCTTCAGCGCTTTCCCCATCCGAATTTCGCTCTGGCCCTCGTTGTAGTCCCAGGAGTTATCCATGAAGTTGATGCCGCGGTCTACGGCCGTCCGTATTAAGTGGATGCTTTCGGCTTCCTCCAATCCCGGCTGCGCCAGGTGAAAACCGCCCATCCCTACTGCCGAGACACGTTCTTCGGTGCGACCGAGAGTACGGTAGGGGATGCCTTGCTTGGGACTCTCAGCTGACGACTTGTTTGACGCGGAAGCCATTAATCCAGCCAGCGCGAAGCCCTTGAGAAATTCTCGCCGTTCGATATTGTCTGAATGGTTGGCATTCGGAAGGGAGTCCATTTGGGTATCGCACCCTCTTTACCCGAGGTCCCAAATAGAGGGATTAGCGGGCTTGATAATCAAGCATAAGGCCGGGCGGGACATCCATCCGGTAATACCTGTATTTTTAGGCCGTACCACTGTGAATTTGTTGTTGAAACTGTGCGATCTAGCTAAGCTAAGGTTCGCGGGATCAGGTGCCAAACGCGAACCTTCAATTTTCGCGCTTCAAGGCGGAGAAAAGGGACCGGCGCGGCGTTAAAGCGCCGCTCTTCCCGGTAGGGCCGAAAGTCTACTTCGTGATCACACCACAAGCAATGCGATCCCCGGAGTTCCCGGAAGGATCGGTCTTCATGTCGTCGGCTTTGGCGTGGATGACCAGGGCCGTTCCACCATTGCTGAATACGGAATGGCTGTCGGAGCCCAGGTTCACGTCTTTGTCCTGTATGGTGGCCGACGCTTTGCCCTTTGGGTTCACGGTGAAGTTCGGCATATCCCCGGCATGATGTCCTTCAGGGTTCTCAAGCCCGTGCTTCTTCCCGCCGATTTGAAGTCTGGCGCATCGCACTTGGCATTCTGATGAACATGAATCGCGTGCTCGCCGGCAGGAAGGCCCTTCAGCTGTAACTTGATTGCCACGCCGGTGGCAGCAGGTTTGATGACGGCCGAACCCACACTTTGGCCCTTCGCATCTTTCAACTGGACGACGGTCTTGGCTGCACGTGACTTAGCCGCGCTCGACAACGACAAGGCGAGAATGGACAGGAACAGCCCAAGCAAGAGTACGCTCTTATGTCTCATGGGCAACCATTATAGCCAACTCGCCGGCCTATGAGCCATTCATCGCAGCATCGACACCCACCAAGCATTGTTGCCAGAGCGGAGGTCTTTCCCGTAGGAGAGGACAACTCCGAAGCCAAGCACGCGAGCCTTAAGTTGGGCGCCGACGTCCCACAACCATTTGTGGGAACCGAGTCCTGCCAATGAGTCTGTAACCGTGCCCGTATCCACAAATGGTCCAAGCTTCAGGTTGAGCAGCCCATTGCGATAAACATTCTTGTCGGCCTCCCAATTCGAGAGGAAATAGTTGCGTCCTAAAGGACCGCTACCCTTCCTGCCGTCACGGGTCGCGATGTGCCCACGCATCAGTAGATCAGTGTCTGAACCCCAACCCAACATGAAAAGTTCATCGAAGGGGACATCTCCAAAAGTTTTGCCTGCGCGTATCTGGTGTTCGATTTCATAGTCGTCGCTTTGGGACAGCGGGAACCAGTGGAATCTGAGCGACGGTCGCAGCTTAAAGAACGCATGTCCCGGTTGCGACCAGATTCGTCCAGCCTCGGAAGAGAGGCTGCCCTTGAGCGTGATTCTTTTTTCTGGGAGCTGCCAGATTTCTGCGCCGACCTGCGCCAGTTGTTTGAGCTGATAACCTCGGGCGAGTAGGTCTGGGCTGAGAGCAACTCCCGGGATCACGCTGCGAAAGTCTCGATGAGAGAACTCGCCGGCGGCAGACCAATTCCAACGACCGCTGACAACGTACGCAAACTGCGCACCGATTGCTTCCCGGCGCAGATTCAAGCTGCCGAGAAGCGGCGCCGGCCCTGAAAACGAATCGCGGATGTTCCAGTTTTCGCTGCGCAGGTCGAGACTGATCCCGTACTCCCGGCCCGGCTTGCCGCCCAAAGGCGCCGAGAGAACGGCGAGCGCTCTTCGTTTTTCCGCATCCCAGCGCCACATCGACACCAGGTTTATCGCGCGATGTCGGAGGTTGTAGAACTCGGGGTTGATGCTCTGCCAGGGCAGTCCCCGAAAGAGCAGGATCAGTCCTTCCCATTTATTCCGCCCCCAACCATTTTTCTCGTGGTTCCGAAAGAGCAGAGAGAATTTGCCATCCTCACGCGCTTGGAGATCGAAGTGGTAGGAGGGAAAAATTCCCAGTGCGTCAATACGCGCTTGTGTAGTATGCAAGTCTCCAAGTCGCAGCGTGCTCGCTGGTGAGAATGCGAAAGCGCGATCCAGGAGCACCGGATCCAGTCGCGGCGTTGGTTCCGCACGGATCTCCGCGATCTGAGGCTTACCTACGCGATTCCAGTACTTGAGCGCTGCGTCAAGATTGCCTTGAAGAAAATAGACAGTCCCGAGGAAATCGTTGGCATATGAATCGCTGGGAGCCAGTTCAAGCGCGCGATGCAAGTATCGAGCAGCTTCGGGGTACAGTTTTTGTTTGAAAGCAACTCCCGCCAATTCCAGGGAGAAGCGTTCATCCGATGGACGTGATCGTGCTCCGGCCTGAAAGGCCTGGCGGGCATCCTCCAATCGGCCAAGCCGCGCCAGCGCAGTTCCTAGGTAAAAGTCGAATTCGGCCGATGGAGCGGGGATGGATTGAGCCAGGTTGACAATCTCTTGCCAGCGTTCCTGGGCAAGCAGTTCTTTCGCGCGAGCAATTTCGGGATCTACGGGAACGGCTTGTCCCATTCCGGCGGGACAACAGATGAGCAAGACCAAAAAGGCAGCGATTCGAATTAGCGGATGTCGGGTTGCGGCAGTGCCAGCAAGGTCCATTTTCCAGCGGCGCTCCACTCCCGTTCGAACCTCGACCGATCTTGCTTGAGCAACTTGCGCTGGGCTGGATCATTCACCATCACCAGCCCTTGTTCCCAGTCAAGTCCGGCTACGACCACATAATGCAATGGAATGTTACCCGAGTCAGGCTTCAGCGCGACAATCAGAGGTCGCCCCTTCTCCAATTGTTGTTTCAAATCGGTCCAGTCCCCTCGGAAGGCAAAAGTACGGAAGCCCTGTTGTTGCAGATAGTGCTCCAGATCTGACGCATAGATACCGTGGGCATGGCCGGAATACAGAGTGCGTTGGATCTGAATTGCATCCGAACTCGGAGACACTGTCCGGCCCTGCCGGAGCATCCAGTACTGCGTCACCATGGCGATACTTGCAGCGCCGCACCCGTTCTTCTCTTGTTTGACAAACGGAACATC
>Ga0209056_10005277_pt1 | contig 13467 bp, 8 predicted proteins | sample GraSoiAngelo_114_FD_185876 | JGI IMG/M metagenome (GOLD analysis project Ga0209056, IMG submission 185876) | Grasslands soil microbial communities from the Angelo Coastal Reserve, California, USA - 14_0903_13_40cm (SPAdes) (version 2) | ecosystem: Environmental > Terrestrial > Soil > Grasslands ... | reverse complement strand
CCAGCAAGCAATCCGTATAGAGATCGTCGCCTGGGCGGACACTTCCTTCGAAATCTGGGGCAGGATTGCTTGTGCCCCAAAACAGCGTATTCAGTTGAGGATCGTACGTGCCGGGCATCCAGGTGGTGCCACCGCCGTGCTGATAGAGGTCGCCTGGCCAACTGTTGGATCCGAACTCGCCAGGAGCTGGAATCGTCCAAAATCGCCAAGCGAGTTTGCCGCTGTCGGCGTCGTACGAAGCAACAAATCCGCGAACACCGTCGTCACCGCCCGACGTGCCGACGATTACCTTGTCTTTCACCACCAAGGGCGCGCTGGTCGCACCATAATTACGGTTCCAGTCAGCATAAGCAACGTCCCATAGCAGATTTCCCGAGCGCGCGTCCAGGCACAGCAAGTGGGCGTTATCGGTCTCGCGGTAAACGCGATCATGCCACACGCCGACGCCACGGCTGATGTGGCCCGAAGCATCATCTATTAAGCCTTCAGTAATTGGCCGTGCATAGTGCCACACCATCCGCCCGGTCTGTGCATCGAGCGCGAAAACGTCATTTGCAGAAGTGACAAACATCATTCCATTCACGACTACAGGCGTGACTTCCATCCGATCGGAATTGTGAGCATGAAATATCCACTCAGCACGCAAGCGACCCACGTTGTTCACATTGATTTCCGAGAGCCGGCTGTAGCGTCGGCCGGAGTAGTCACCGTTATACGACACCCAGTTTTCGCCCGGCAGAGGCGCGACCAAATCCTGAGAGTTAACGTTCACTTTGCTGACAAGCACTTGACCCGCTGCCGCGTGCGCAACGGCCCACCCGAACAAGAGCGCGACGAAAATGGCGTTTTTAAATGGCATCGCGCTAATGTTCTTTCTGGTCAGGCGCTAGTGATCTTTCCCACAGCGCTCCCCGAATTGCACTTGACAGTGACTTGCACAATACTCCAGTATTAACACGTTTTAATACTCGACCAAACATGGTAGTACGCTTCAGGATTTTGTCAATCAAAGTCTGAAGCCAGCCGAAGGATTAGAGAGAGTTTCTCATCGAGGGAGGCCCTATGAGGCGGCTCACCATTGCGACCTGTGCGCTCAGTGTTCTTCTGCTCGGTTCCGTTTCTCTATGGGCCAGCATCAACGGCAGCATCTCTGGGGTGGTAACTGACTCGTCCGGAGCCCTTGTCAACGGGGCGAACGTGACAGCCACGAACACCGAGACTGGGGTGCAGACGTCGGTGAAGACAGATTCCAAGGGCTTCTACAACTTTCCCGCGCTCCAAATCGGGACCTACACGGTACAAGTGCAGCAAACTGGATTTAAAACCGAAATCCATACCAATCTGGTCATCGATGCAAATTCTGCCTTGCGCGCGGACTTCGCGTTGAAAGTTGGCGCCATCGTCGAGAACATTACAATCAATACCGAAGTCGCGCACGTCGAAACCGAGAGCACGCAGATGGGCGAAGTGATCACCGCCAAGACGATCACGGCGGTGCCGCTTAACGGCAGAGCCTACACCGACCTGCTTGCACTGCAGCCCGGGGTTTCGCCTTACAGGGCAGGTGATCAAGCAGGCGAGACTGGACTCCGGACATTAGCGGCCGAGATGTTGACGGCGGGCTGAATCCCGGCAATCAATCTGTCAACGGACAGCGCGAAACTGCGAATGGCTTTATGGTGAATGGTTCGAACGTTGAGGAAGGCCGAAATAACGGCGCAGCCATTATTCCCAACCTGGATTCGATTGAAGAGTTCCGTATTATCACCAACAACTTCGACGCCGAGTACGGAAACTACAGCGGCGGGCAAGTGAACGTTGTCACCAAATCCGGCACGAATGCCTTTCACGGAAGCGGATTTGAGTTCTTGCGCAACACTTCTTTCGACGCCAAGGATTATTTCTCGCTTTCAACTGATCCCACTCCGGTATTTCGCCAGAATATGTTCGGTGGGACGTTTGGAGGGCCTCTGGTAAAGAATAAGACTTTCGTTTTCGTGGATTATCAGGGTACCCGCCAGACGCGGGCACCTTTGGTGAATGCATCGATGCCGTCGGTCGCGAATTTTGGAGGAGACTTTACCGATTCTTCTGGTTCTTTTGCGAATGGTGTCGGAGGCCCTGCTTTCGCGAACCTTCTGAACACTAGAATGGGCTTGCCCGCCGGTACTATCACAAATGGTGAGCCGTATTTTTTTTCTGGCTGCGCGACTCAAAGCCAATGCGTTTTTCCAAATGCCATAATTCCGCAGAGCGCGTGGTCACCTGTGGCTAAAGCAGTACTAACTCTTGGTCTGATCCCCCAGCCGAACAATGGCAACAACTTCACGAGTTCCGCTTACCCCAGAAGGCTGCGGGACGATAAGGGTGGGATTCACGTTGATCAGAACACCCACCTCGGCAATTTCTTCGCTTACTACTTCAACGATGATTACAGCCTTGATGACACAATTCCGAGCGGTGGCGCTACCGTTCCGGCCGCAAACTTCCCGTACACCGCGCTGACCACAGGCCGTGCGCAATTGATTAATCTGGGGCACACGAAGGGGTTCGGATTTTATTCGGTCAACGAAATTCGCCTCAGTTATGTTCGCAATGCGATCAATCTGGGGCAGCCGGAAGGCGGAGAGGGACCGAACTACAGTCTTTCTAATTTAGGTTTTGTTACACCTTGGGGGTCGTCAGGCGGAATAAGTCCTATAGTGCCGAAGCTTGAAGGGGTACCGTATTTCGGCTTTAACAATTTCTCCATTGGCGTCCCAACCGTTAGTACTCGCCAATACAACAACTCATTCCAGATCCTCGACAACTTCACGAGAGTGATTGGCACCCACACAGTGAAAGTTGGTGGACAGTTTCACTATGACCAAATCGACGAGAGGAACCTGGCTGCCGAAAATGGTCAGTACGGTTTCAGTGGCAGCGAGACTGGCATTGACTTTGCCGATTTCCTTATCGGCGCTCCTGACAGCCTGACGCAAGCCAGCCAGCAACTTCTTGACTCGCGAAGCAAATATTACGCTCTGTATGGGCAGGACAGTTGGAGAGTGACGCCAAATCTTGTCTTCAATTACGGCCTTCGTTGGGAGGCCAGCATGCCGTGGTATGACACACAGAACAAAACTGAGACGATCATTCCCGGCAAACAGTCGGTCAAATTTCCCGGCGCGCCTCTCGGCTACGTCGTCGCTGGCGACCCTCGCGTCCCAAGGACGCTGGGCCCAACTCGGTGGCACAATTTCTCACCCCGGCTTGGTCTTGCCTACTCCCCGAGCAACAGTTCGGGCCTACTTGGGAAACTATTTGGTGGCGCGGGCCACACCAGCATTCGAGTTGGCGCTGGTCTTTATTACACGTCTATTGAGGACCTTTCGCAGTTCCTCGAGGTGGGCGATCCGCCTTACGGACTCTACTACGGCAGCGCCGCCCCACCGCTATTGGAGGCCCCTTACATCACGCGCTCCAGCGGTGTTGGGGTAGGACAGCGATTTCCGCTGCCCTTCCCGTCAACAAATGTGTCCCCGAGCAATCCGGACACGACCTTTCCTTGGGGACAAGTCGAGCCTCTCTCGTATGACTGGTCGTTTGACAACCGCAACAAGTTGCCATATTCGGAACATTACGAACTTTCCATTCAGCGCCAGATCGGGTCCAACACGGTGGCGACAATCAGCTACGTAGGCAACCAGGGCCACAGGCTAGCAACTGGGGTTGAAGCGAATCCCACGAATCAGGCTTTGTGTCTCATGTTAAGCGATCCCAACAATCTAGCCTCTAACAGCGCTCCACCATGCGGTCAATTCAGTGAAACTCCGCAGTTCACTTACGATCCGATTAGCCAGACGGGAACCAGTACACCTTGGGTCACGTCGTCAACTGCACCGATCCCCAATACAACAATCGCGTCGGTCCGCCCATTGGGGCCGCTGTTCGACACCAATCCTCATGAGTCAACGGTTGCAAATTCTCGTTACAACTCTCTGCAAGCGGGGCTGACCCATCGTGCTGGATCATTGACGCTTGGCGCGGCCTACACCTACAGCAAGTGCATGGATAATGCCTCTGGACTCGAGGATTCCACCAATCCTTTCGATCCTCGGCGCAGCATTGCCCTTTGCAACTTCGACCTTACCCACAGCTTCGTGATCAGCTACGACTGGGTACTGCCTTTCGACAGATGGGTCAGTTCTGGATGGACAAAGAGCCTGGCCAGCGGATGGACACTCTCCGGCATTACGCGCTTCGCCACCGGCCTGCCTATAACTTTGACGGAGAGCGACGATGCGTCGCTCATTGGCGCAAATGCGGCGGGGCTCGATGTACCAAACTATTCCGGCGGGAAGCCAGTGGCCTATCCCAACCCGCGAAGTGGTAAGCCATATTTCGACGTATCACTTTTCACCCCGGAGGACCTCGGCCACCTAGGTAATACCCGTCGGCGGTTCTTCCACGGGCCGGGGCTGAATAATTGGGACATGTCCTTGGCGAAGGTAACGAAAATCACTGAGAGCAAACAACTAGAACTCCGGTTTGAGGCATTCAATCTGTTCAACCACGCTCAGTTCGGTAATCCAGATGGCGATATTAGTTCTGGTTATCCCTCCTATGTGAATGGAAGCAATCAGGGGGGGACATTTGGCCTTATTACAAGCGCCCGCGATCCTCGCATCATGCAGATAGGAGTGCGGCTCACCTTCTGAGCGGTCAAGATACAGCATCTACTTTGGAATGGACCTTCGGCGAATCGTGAACAAGTCAATAACCGCGCTTGCAGGCTTGTTCCTTTGTGTTTCTGTATCCTTCTCGCAACGGCAGAAGCCACGCTCTCCGGGGGACGACCGGTCAAGTTCCACCGGTCAGCAGGTGTTCGCGTCGAACTGTTCCGGCTGTCACGGGCTTGACGGAACCGGGACGCAGCGCGCACCCAACATCGTCACCAGTCCGCAAGTCCAGAAACTCTCCGCTGAGGAGATTCACCGCATCGTGTTTGACGGAATTGCAGGTACTGGCATGCCGGCATTTCGCAGGTTAGGCGAACCGGAGATTAGGGCTGTCACGAGCTACCTGCGAATCTTACAAGGCAAGAACGAAACGTCGGCGCTGCCAGGCAATCCTCAGAACGGCAAGACCATTTTCTTTGTTGTTGGCGGATGCTCTGGCTGTCACATGATCGCCGGGAAGGGCGGCTTCATCGCCCCCGACCTCAGCACCTACGCTCAGACACATTCGGCCGATCATATCAAATCGGCGATTGCTGATCCGACCCAGCGCACCGCACAGCAGGGGCTGGTGACCGCGGTCGGCACCGATGGCCAGCGCTATGAAGGAATTGTTCGCAATGAGGACAACTTCTCATTGCAGTTGCAATCCACCGATGGCGCTTTTCATTTCTTTTCGAAGGCGGACCTTAAAGCGATTGAGCGGGCGCAGGGCTCAATGATGCCTTCCGATTACGGATCTAAGTTGAGCAAGACACAACTCGACGATTTGGTAAGTTACTTGCTGAGCGTCGGAAAGACAGCTGCATCTCCGCGCAAACCTGCGAATGAAGATGAGTGATGCCTGTACATGCAGAACTCACATTTGAGCGACTAACCCATGAAGACACTCGTATCCGCACTCTTTGCGTTGCTCACGATACAGCTCGCCACTCAGGCGGGCGCTCAACAGACCTTGCGAAACTTCGAACTGCAGGCGAATTCCCCAGAATTCTGGAATTTAATCGCGCGTGATGCAAGGCTTGACCGGGTTGCTACCGGGTTTGGATTCACCGAAGGCCCGGTGTGGGATTCAGCCGGCTTTCTGTACGTCAGTGATGAGATGCTGAACAAGATTTTCCGTGTTTACGTCAGCGACGGCCGGAGAGAAGAGGTGATGGCGCTAGGCGACCCCGACGGCAACACTTACGATCGCCATGGCAGGCTCATCGATTGCGCCAGCGTCTTGCGTGCCATAATTGCCGTTTCGAAAGACGGCAAATACGAAGTGCTCGCCGACAAGTTCGAAGGAAATAAATTCAACAGTCCCAATGACGTCATTCTTGGTCGTGACGGTGGGTTGTACTTCACCGACCCAACGCTCGATTTGGTACAAGGCCAAAAACAGGAGATTTCATTTCAAGGCGTTTACCGCCTCGATGAAAACGGCAAAGTAACGTTGCTCACGAAGGATCTTACTCAGCCCAACGGGCTCGCCTTCTCTCCTGACGGCAAAAAGTTCTACGTTGACGACAGCGAAGAACGAAATATTCGCGTCTATGACGTTGCTCAAGACGGATCGCTGGCCAATGGCCGCATCTTTGGCGATGAGCACGGTGAAAAGAGCGATGGCGTGCCGGACGGGATCAAGGTAGATGTGCAAGGCAATTTATTCGTGACCGGTCCTAAAGGGGTTTGGGTGTGGGACGCAAAAGGCAAACATCTCGGCACAATTGTCCTGCCTGAACAACCGGCGAACCTGACGTGGGGAGACAAGGACTCCAAAACCCTGTACATCACCGCAACGACCTCGGTATATCGATTACAGACGCGCACTCGCGGGTATGTTCCGAATAACTAGGTTCCATCTGATCGAATGCGCATTACGGCTGCGTCGGCCGATGTGGAAGCGCATTCGAGCGATCAATCACCCATTGTGGAAACACCGGCGTGTTTAGCGGTGGTCGGCCGCGGGTGATCGCCCAATGATCGATCCAGCCTGTCCCTTCTTCCCCGACATATTCGTCAGGCATGCTGTACGCCGCCTCGCTGAGCGCGTCCTGTAGCGTAATGAATTTGTAGCCACGTTTTCGCAACACATCGAGCAGTTCGCCGATATGGTCCGCCTCCAGCCAGTTCCCGTGCAGAAGCAGAATCTGTTTGGGCTCATAGCCAACAAGGTCTTTGGAATATTTTTCGTAATAGTCAAATACTTGTCCGGTGTAACTTAGATAGGAACTGACCAGCTGCTGCTGCAGCGCTGTGTCACTACGGTGACGAGCATCATCGTAAACTCCGGCGTACATCCAGTCCCAGGCGTCCATGGTGACGGGCGCGATGCGATATCCACGAGAAACAAGAAACGCCTCGGCTTGCCGCCGAGTCTCAAGATCGCGGCCTGTATCAAGAAAAGGATGCCTGAAGTAGCGTAGCGTCATATTGTGTTGCGCGAGCAGCAACCGGGTTACAGTCTCGCCGCGAATTATGTCCTCTTCCCATTCTTTGAGACCGCCACGATTGAGTGATGTGTGCGCAAATGTGTGATTGCCGAGCTCGAATCCATAATCCAGCCACAAACTGAGAGCCTTGATGCGTTCGTCCACTTCGCCGAACTTGTAGAGCTTTCTCTCGTTCACGAATCCGACAGCAGGAATTTTCTGATCGCGAAGAGTCGTCAATAGCTTGGTCGTCATTTCCGTAATTTCGGCCCCCGTCATTGACGCAGCACTGCCGGCGGGAAGGTCGTCAATCGTGATGGCGATTTGCCGCTGTGTAGAGGTCTGAGCAGTTAGTAGCGGGAGCCCGCTGAACAGAGAAGACAGTAGCCAGAAAGTTAAGATGTAGAACCCACGCTTCATTACGTCTTCCTCCGCTAACACAAATCAAGTCGGTCGTACTTGTGCCTCAGCCGCCGCTTCCCGGTTGCGGACCAGCAAATCTAGCGGCTGATCGTTACCGGAAACTCATCTGTAGGCAGATTGCTCAAACTTGGATCCAACAACGAAGCCGAGTTTCTATCCAAATAGACGGTCGCGTTCGGATGATTGCGCAGAATGGAAGCCGGCGCCATGGGGCTGATCACGCCCTCGAAGCAGGCCTTCACCGCGTGCGCCTTGCGGGCATCCGGCACGACGGCCAGGATTTCCTGAGCTTTGAGAATCTGTCGCACAGACATCGAAAGCGCTTGTTTAGGAACTTGCGAGATGTCTGCGAACCATGCCTCGCCGACCTGCTGTTGGCGGCAAGCCTCATCGAGATTCACGACGATGTACGGCTCTTTGGTCTCGAAATCTGCTGGCGGATCGTTGAATGCGATATGACCGTTTTCACCAATGCCGAGAAAAGCGATATCAATCGGTGCTGAAGCCAACTCTTTGCCAACCCGCCGCGCGACTTCGGCAGGATCGTTTGCGTCGCCATCGAGCAGATAATAGTGGACGATTCCCGTCTTTTGGATCAGTTGCTCCAGCAGCATCTTGCGGAAGCTGCCGGGATGCGTGACTGGCAGGCCGATGTACTCGTCCAGGTGAAAAGCCTCGACTCTGGTCCAATCGATGTCGCGCTTCTGAGTAAGCGCGTCGAGAAATTCGATTTGAGAAGCTGCCGTAGCGGCTACAATGCGTGCCCGACCATGCTTCGCCAAGGCCCGACGGATCGCACTCGCCGCTTGTTCCGACGCAGCGCGGCTCAGAGATGCCTTGTCAGCGAAGATTTTGAGTAGCATAGGGCGCGCAGTGGTTCACGAGAATACGGATTGAGAACGATCAGAGCCTGCCAATTATACAAAAACGAAACCTGCGTACCTCAAAAATAAATGTGGATTTCGCCTTTATAAAACGATTTAATAGTTCGCACATGAAAATCGGGCGAGAAGCTTCGTCTCCCCGAAACAAAGGCGGTTCAATGCGTCCACTCGATATTGAAAGTCTTGTGGCACGAGCAACGTTGTCCCTAGCGTCATTTCTTTCTTTGGCCGCGTGCACAGTCGCGACCGCTCAAACCGTCCAAGTAGATGCAACGCCCAGTCACGTAGTGAACAAATTCAGCCCACGTTACGCTCTCGGTTCGACGGTCGACCGCGTGCCGAGCAACGCTACCGATGTGTTCTTCCGCCCCGATCAAATTGCACAGATTCAACAGGCCGGTTGGGGAGTGATCAGTTATCGCCAGAATACTGATCTGTTTGTTCAGGCATGGCATTGGAACCCAAACGGACGGTGGAGCGATGCCTCAGGCCAAGGCTACTTTGTAGGCGATGCGACGCCGACACAAGAGATGATTCGCCATTCCTACGGCTACTCACTTCCCCACCGCGGCTTCACTCGAAACAATGGGACGGAATTCGACGGATTCTCGCGGCTCGACGACGGCGATCCCAAGACCTATTGGAAAAGCAATCCTTATCTGGCCAAGCGCTTCACTGGCGAGGACGACTCCCTCCATCCGCAATGGATAGTAATAAATCTTGAGAAGAGTGAAAACATTAATGCAATTCGCGTCGCCTGGGCTGAACCTTATGCCACTGTCTATCGGGTGCAATATTGGGCAGGCGCCAGCGACGCAATGGATGAGCAAGATAAGGGAGTGTGGAAGAACTTCGCTTCCGGCAGGATCGCAAACGGTACGGGAGGGACCGCGACTATTCGCCTGGATGAGTCGTTCGTGAATACGAAATACGTGCGCATCCTGATGACGCGGTCATCTAATACTTGCGACACCCATGGTTCCGCTGATCCCCGCAATTGCGTGGGGTATGCCATCCGGGAACTGTACTTGGGCGCGCTCGCAGCGGATGGGACATTTAGCGATCTTCTTCACCACACTCCCGACCAGAAACAGACGTTAACTTACTGCTCATCCGTCGATTCGTGGCATGCACCCTCGGATCGGTATGTCGCGCCCGATCGCATGGAATCCGGAGACCAGCCGGGCTGGGATCTTTTCTTCACCAGCGGCATCACGCGCGGTCTGCCCGCAATTATTCCTATCGCCATGCTCTACAGCACTCCGGAGGACGCAGCAGCGCAAATGGCTTACATCAAAAAGCGCGGATATCCGGTCTCATACATTGAAATGGGAGAGGAACCGGACGGCCAGTACATGCTGCCCGAGGATTATGCCGCGCTCTATTTGCAGTTCGCCGACGCTCTTCATGGCGTTGATCCCGGCTTCAAATTAGGCGGTCCGGTTTTCGAGGGTGTGACGGAAGACATCAAGGTTTGGCCGGATGCTCAAGGGCGGAATTCCTGGCTTGGCCGCTTCCTCGATTATTTGAAGGCCCACGACCGGCTTCAGGATCTTGCGTTCATGTCGTTTGAACATTATCCGTATGACGGATGCGAAACACCATGGAAGGACCTGTACCAAGAACCGGAGCTGATCACGCACATCATGAAAGTCTGGCGAGACGACGGCTTGCCACCTGGAATTCCTTTGCTCGACACGGAAACAAACGATCACGGTGGCGAGGCCGCCGACGATATTTTCGGTGCATTGTGGCTTGCCGACTCGTTCGGCGGATTCCTGAGTGCTGGCGGCAAGTCCACTCACTATTATCACGACTTGCCCTACTCGCCGCCGCATCCCGCTTGTGAGAACAGTTGGGGCACTTATCACATGTTCATGGTGGACGAGCATTACCAGATCAAGCAGCGAACCTCCCAATTTTTCGCCGCGCAAATGATGACGCAGGAGTGGGCACAGCCGGTTGACGCCGAGCACAGGCAATTCCTTGCCACAAGCGATGTGAAGGATTCAGACGCACATGTTCTAGTGACCGCCTATGCTCTCAATCGTCCCGATGGTCAGTGGTCAGTCATGCTCATCAACAAGGATTTCGACAATCCGCACTCGGTGCGAGTCTCGTTCCACGATTCAGAAAACAATCGGGTGAACTCTTTCAATGGACCGGTGGCGATGATCACGTTTGGGAAGGCGCAGTATCAATGGCGCCCAAATCGAAAGCAAGGCTATGCCGATCCGGACGGGCCACCAGTGAGATCCACAGTCATCGCTGATGAGAAAACCCTCTATAAACTTCCGGCCGCATCCTTGACTATTGTTCGCGGAACGCTGCGGAATGTGGATTCGACGTCGAGGACCGACGAGCGCAACGCTTTGCCGACGAGCAGGTAAGCGATTTTACGACTCACTGAAGTCAATCATAACCGGGGCGGCGCGGAACCCACGGGTTCTAATTCCCACATAGACTAGACCAAGAACGAACCAGATCCCACCCACCGTCTTCGCCAGGGTATTCAGGTTCCACCAAATTAACCCGCAGAACGCGAAGCCAATGAGCGGAACAATGGCATCCTGAAGAAATTTGGTTTTATAACCCGCTTGTCGCGCCACCGTAAATTGCCAAAATGTAGCAAAATTGACACCCATGAAAGCCAGGAACGCGCCGAAATTCAGCAGTTCTCCTGCGTGTTCGTAGGCACTGCCAACGTAATTCAGCAACACTGCGCCAGCGAACGATATTAGTCCGATCAGCACAATGTTGAATGTTGGCGTACTGCTTCCGGGTTTCAAGTAGCCGAATGTTTTGCGCGGAAGCACTCCATCGCGACCCATGCCAAACAGCAACCGTGCAGCACCTAAAGTGCCGGTAAGTCCACTGCCAAACGCAGCCACAATCAGGATAATTCCCATCGCATTAAACAGAATCAATCCACCAACGCGGCGGCAAATGTCCATAAAGGCGGTCTCGAGGTTCGGAAAAGATCGCCAGTCCGGCCAGACGCGGGCGCCAAGGTACGCCTCAAAAGCACTGCACACGCCTGCAAAGATGCAAGTCAGCACAACTGCGAGTAAGACGTTGCGCTTCGGGTTTTCTACGTCTTCAGCAAGCGTGGTCACACCGTCGAAGCCAATGTACGTCAGGGCCGCAAACGAAGTCGCCGTCAAGACGCGGTGCGCGTCGAACGTTGCTGGGTTATACAGGGGCTGGGTGGAAAGTATTCCAGCCCACCCCTGTCCGCCGTATAGGTATCGAATGGCTACTACCACAAACCACGCCACCACGGCTGACATCACGGCCAGCAATACTTTGTTGGAGCGTGCTGAGGATTTTATTCCCGCCAGATTCAGCAACGTCATGATCCCAGCGATGATCGCTGCCCACACAATGTATGGAATCATCGGCAAGTAGCGCTCATGCAGCGCCGTGGACATCCACACAGTATTGATGAGTGGTTGCAGGAGGTAATCGAGAATCATCGCCCAACCGGCGAGAAATCCCAGGTGCGGGTTCAAGCCCTTGCCAACATAGGTATAGGCTGAGCCTGCGGTCGGATAAAGTGTGGCCATGCGGCCATAGCTAACCGCCGTGATCAGCATGGCGAGCAGCGCGATCAAAATAATTGTGACGAAGTGCCCGTCAGAAAGCTTTTGCGCCACTCCATACAGTGGCACGGGAGCAATTGGTTGGACGAGAACGATGCCGTAAAAGACCAAGTCCCAAACTGTCAACACACGCTTCAGGCGTGGGGTTGCTGCGCCTGTACTCTGAATGCCTGTTGTGGGCTCCGCCATTATTTGTGTTGAGCCGCAAGCCGCCAGATCGGCAACTGACAATGACTGCTTGACAGCAGAATCATTTATACATCAATATTCATACGTTTTAATAAACGATTTTTAGACTACCGGCACTCTCTCCGAAGGATCGTCGAATGATTCTCGCCCATGTACTTGGCTTGCAGTGGAACCTGTCGCGAATGTCTTTTTTCGGCGCGCGGATCTTGTTGTTGCTCGCAGTCATAACCGCGAATTTTGCACACGGGCAGCCCACAAGATTCCTTCTCCATCATGGCTGGAAGATTCAATCTTCCTGCAATGCAAAGGGAGAAGGCAAGGAAATTTCTACGGCCGGATTTTCGACCATCGACTGGCACCGCGCCGAAGTGCCAACCACCGTGGTCGCGGCGCTCGTGGCTGACAAGACGTATGCTGATCCTGATTACGGGATGAACTTGAAGTCTTTGCCGGGCATGAATTATTCGCGCACTGAATTCTTCGCAAACCAGCCGATGCCTGAGGGCAGCCCGTTCGGTTGTTCGTGGTGGTTCCGCACCGAGTTCAGTGTCCCGATTTCCGCACAGGGAAAGAGCGAGTGGCTGCATTTCGACGGTCTAAATTATCGGGCCAACGTTTGGGTGAATGGCGAAAAAGTTGGGGACGCCCACGATGTCGCGGGCACATTCCGCGTTTTTGAATTTAATGTGAGCAAACAACTGGCACCCGGCAAACCGAATGTCCTGGCGGTTCAAGTCTTCGCTCCAGACAAAGGCGACCTGGGAATTACCTGGGTTGATTGGAATCCGACACCACCCGACAAAGACATGGGGCTTTGGAAAGACGTGTATGTCGCAACCAGCGGCGATATTGCCCTGCGCGATCCGTTCATAACGTCGAAGCTCGGAAACGACTACGCCTCCGCCGCACTCACCATCACCGTCGAGGCGCGGAATGCTTCCGACCACGCGGTCAATGGAACCTTGAGCGCGCAGATAGAAGGAATTGATTTAACGCAGCCCGTTGAACTTGGTCCAGCAGAGTCGAAGACGATTACGTTCACTCCTGAGCAATATCCGCGACTAAAACTCGATCATCCGCGGCTGTGGTGGCCATATCAGATGGGCTCTGCGGAAATGTACACCGCCCGGCTCAATGTCGAAACCGGCGGACATATTTCGGATTCCGCGGAGGTCCATTTTGGCGTGCGGGAAGTGACGTCAGAACTAACGCCGCAGGGTTACCGTTTGTTCAA
>Ga0209056_10005269_pt1 | contig 13476 bp, 9 predicted proteins | sample GraSoiAngelo_114_FD_185876 | JGI IMG/M metagenome (GOLD analysis project Ga0209056, IMG submission 185876) | Grasslands soil microbial communities from the Angelo Coastal Reserve, California, USA - 14_0903_13_40cm (SPAdes) (version 2) | ecosystem: Environmental > Terrestrial > Soil > Grasslands ... | reverse complement strand
TCCGACCAGCGCGATCACGTCCCCGGCCTTCACCCGCTGCCCCACCGACGCGAGCAGCCGGCTGTTGTGGTAGTAGGCCGAGCACAGGATCAGTCCTCTCACCTTGCGATCGTGGCAGATCGCGATGGTGTTCGACCCCTGCTCGGCGGGCCCGGCGAACACGACGACGCCGTCCCCGATGGCGTGCACCGGGGTCCCATCGGCGTTGTTGAACTCGACGCCCTGGTGCTGCTGGAAGTTGCCGCCCATCGTCGAGCCGTAGCGGTAGGTCTGGTCGATGTAGGGCTGGTCGCCGGGGGCGATGGGCCGCTGGAACCAGGTGTGCCGCATCCCCTGGAGCACCGAGTCCGGTGGCTGTTGATAGGACACGCCGACGAGCGTGAGTCCCTGGTCATAGCGGCACGAGGTGAGTCCCGTCGGGCGCCCGGCCGCGTACCAGCCTCCCGACAACGGCAGGAACGCCGTGGCGGCGGTCACGGGGTCGCAGAGATTGAGCCGGTCCCCGTCTTCGCCGTACACGCCCTGGCGCGTCGCGGCATATAGTCGGCCGGGGGCGACACGGTAGAGCGCCTCGACCTCCGGCATGGCGATGCGGCAGCCTTTGACGACCGGCGCTACCGGGCAGGCGGGGCGCCCTTTCTTGTCCAGCCAGGCGTTGGCTCCCCTGGGGTCGAGCCGGTACAGACCCTGCTCCGTGCCCACCCACACGACGGGCCCCGATTCAGGAGCGAGCGCGCGGAGGCGGTTCGCGCACTCCGCGTCGCCGCAGCGGGCCGGGGTCGGAAACTCCGTCCACGTGCGGCCGCCATCGGTGGAGCGCGCGACGCCGCGCAGGTGCCCCGCCCAGAGCGTTCCATCCGTGCCCGCCGCCAGGGCGAGGACGTACTGACTCCGGATGCGGCCCCAGTCGTGCCGCGTTGTCGTCGCTCCCGCGGAATCGGTGATCTCCGCCCAGGTCGCGCCCCGGTCCCAGGAGAGCTTGATCCCGTCCGCGGTCGCGATGTAGACCGTGTCTCCACGGGTGACGATGCCGTTCGGCGCCACGTACTGCCATTCGGGACCGAGCTCTTTCGACTCCCAGTTGGTCCAGGTCTTGCCGCCGTCCGCGGACAGCCCCCACCCGTTCCCCACGGTGCCGTACCAGATCTCGCCGCTCGGTCCGAAGGCGAAGGCGTGCACGAAATCCCAGGAGATCGACCGGGCCGCCGAGTCGGTCGAGTGTTTCAGGTGCTCCCAGGTCCCCGCTCCCGGCCTGAGCACGAAGATCCCGTCCCCGTAGCTTCCAACCCAGATGGCGCTGTCGGGGGCGCGGGCGAGCGCGAGCACGTGGACCCCGAAACCGGTCGCGTCCGGGAGCGGGGGAAGGGCTTGGGGGCTGGTGGGAGTTGGTGCCGCCATGAGCATCAAGCCCGCAAGAAGTGCGGAGTGCGGAGTGCGGAATGCGGAATGGACCGTGCTGCCGTCGAGACCGCGAGCCAGCCAGGCGGATCGAACTTTCCCCTGCAATTCCGCACTCCGCATTCCGCACTCCGCATTCCGCACTGGTTCAGCCTCTCGGCGTGTAAATCGTGGGCATCAACCGGATCTCCGTGACGTCCAGGCGGGGCGGCTGGGTGACGGCATACAGCACGGCCGCGGCGACGTCCTCGGCCCGCAGCATGGCCTTCCGCTTCGTGAAGCCGGGCTTCGAGTCGGGGTCCACCGGGTCCCACATCTCCGTGTCCACAGGGCCGGGCGAAATGAGGGTGACGCGGACGCCGGTGCGGGCGAGGTCCACCTGGAGCACCTCGTGCATCCCCCGGAGGCCGAACTTGCTCGCCGCATAGGCGGTCGAGCCGGGGTAGGCGACGTGATCGGACACGGAGCCGATCGTCACGACGTGGCCGGCGCCGCGTTGGACGAGATGCGGCACGACGGCGCGCGTGACGAGGAAGGCCCCCGTGAGGTTCACCGCGATCGCTCGAGCGAACTCGGCCGGCGATATCTCCTCGATCCGCTTGATGAAGAAGAGGCCGGCGTTGTTCACGATGATGTCCGGGACGCCGCGCTCGGCGAGGACGCGGCCGACCGCCCGGTCAACGGCTGCGGGATCCGTCACGTCGCACCGCAGGTCGGTGCGGGTTTCGGTGGCGCCGTCGGCGAGGCTGCGGGCGAGCCGCACCACGTGGGCCCCGGCCGCTTCCAGGGCGCCGGCCACGGCGAGCCCGATCCCGCGCGACGCACCGGTGACGAGGGCGAGCCCACCGGCGAGCGGCGCGGGGCTCACTCCAGGCCCCGGCCCCCGTACACCAGCCTCAGGAACTCGTCCCGGGTTTTCGCGTCCTGGAGCAGCGCGCCCCGCAGCGCGCTCGTGACGGTCTTGGAATTCTGCTTCTCCACGCCGCGCATCATCATGCAGAGGTGGTAGGCCTCGATCACGACGCCGACGCCGCGCGGGTCGAGCACCTCCATCAGCGCGTCGGCCACCTGGTCGGTCAACCGCTCCTGCAGCTGGAGCCGGCGCGCGAACACCTCGAGAACCCGCGGGATCTTGGACAGCCCCACCAGCCGGCCGTTGGGGAGGTAGGCAATGTGCGCTTTCCCGAAGAACGGCAGGAGGTGGTGCTCGCACAGGGAATAGATCTCGATGTCGCGCACGCACACCAGGTTCTCGTGGCGCTCGGTGTAGAGTGCGTCGCCGATCACGTCGGCGACCGACATGTCGTAGCCGCGCGTGAGCCACTTGAGCGACGCCTCGACGCGCGCCGGCGTCTGGCGCAGGCCCTCGCGGGCCGGGTCCTCGCCCAGGAGCCCGAGGATCTCCCGCACCAGCGTCTCGAACGGCGTGGGTGCGCCGGCGTCCGGGGCCGCCGGGTGCGGCGCGCCGTGCCCTTCGTGGAAGCTGTGCAGGCTGGCGGACTTGATCTGGTCACGTCCCATGGTCGTCCACGTACTCTCCGCGTGCGGCGCGACGCCGCGCGGCTTGTTGGCCATCCAGTGCAGGACTATCTTCGGCGCACGTGAACCTAAAGCTACTCGCTTTTCTGTCCACGGCAGGAGGCTCCGCGCTGTCCGCGCTGTGGACGTTTCCGAGCCTCCTGGCGTCGGCGTTCCTGGTCGCGTGGGGTGCGGAGGCCGCGCAGTTCCTCATCTCTCAGGGCCTGGCGCTCGCCATCCTCGCCTGGCTGCAGACCCTGCCGGAGTTCGCCGTCGAAGCCGTGATCGCCTGGGACGCGGGCCGGGATCCGGAGCGCGCCCATCTCGCGATCGCGAACCTCACCGGCGCGATCCGGCTGCTGCTCGGCCTGGGCTGGCCGATGGTCTACGTCGTCTTCGTCGCGGCCGGCCGCAAGACGCGGTCCGGGCGGCCCCGCGCGATCCGGCTCGAGCCCGAGCACGCCGTGGAGATCGTCGGGCTGGTGCCGCCGCTCCTCTACTTCGCCTGGATCGTGCTGAAGCAGAGGTTCACCTGGGTGGACGCGGTGGTGCTTATCGGCCTGTATCTCGTCTACCTGTGGGTGCTGTTCCGCAATCCGGTCCGCGACCCGGACCAGGTCGGGGACCTGCCGGCGATCTCCCGCTGGGCCTACACGCGACGCGGCTGGCGCCAGCGGGCGGCGATCGGTGGGCTGTTCGCCGCGGGCGGCTCGTTGCTGTACGCCACGGCGCATCCCTTCCTCGAATCGATGCTCGCGGTCGCCGCGCTGCTGGGGTTTGGACAGTTCTTCCTCGTGCAGTGGGTCGCGCCGTTCCTGTCGGAGTTTCCCGAGATGGTGTCCACGCTCGGCTGGGCGCGGCGCGTGACCCGGGCGCCCATGGCGCTGATGAACCTCGTCTCGAGCAACATCAACCAGTGGACCGTCCTCGCCGCCATGATCCCCCTCGTGTACGGCTACTCCAGCTTGCATCACCACGGGGCCTGGCGGGACTTTCGCTTCGACGACGCCCAGCGCCTCGAGGTCCTGCTCACGCTGCTGCAAACCGGGCTGGGCGTGATGCTGCTCGCGAAGATGGAGTTCGACTGGCACGACGCCACGATCATTCTCGTGCTGTGGCTCGTGCAGTTCGTGCGGCCGGACATGCGCGAGGAAGTGGCCGTCGCCTACGCGCTCTGGATGACGATCCTCGCGATCGGCTTCGCGGTCCGGGGAAAAACGCTGCTCGCGCCGAAGTACTTCTGGGAGACGGTGAGAAAATGAATGCGGAGTGCGGAGTGCGGAATGCGGAATTGAAAAGCCGGGTTCGATCGCCGATCACAACCGGCCGGTTCGACGGTCGCTCGATCAATTCCGCATTCCAGATTTCGGAAAAACGATCGGCCGGCACCGCCTAGGGCGGCCCGGCCGACCGGTACATCAGGAACGGAGAGGATTATTGAAGCCCGAGCGTATGACTGGTCCCTCACTATGGCGTCTGCCTTCCCCGCGTAGGGGCATGACATCGGTCACAGTATCTGGGTCCACGACCGAGCCTGTTGGCTCAATAATTAGACTCCCCGCTCCTGAGCACGAACAATATGGCGGAGCCGGCAAACGTCAAGCAAAGGGCGCGTCGGGGAGCGTCAAGCCCAAGCACCGGATAAGGATAGAACGCGAATGAACCTGACACTGATTAGCGCGATCGTGCTCCTCGCGGCATGGATGGTCGTCCTATTCGTGGCACACGTCGGGAGCGGTCCGGTGCAGCTCCTGTACGCCGCCGCCGTGGTGCTGTTCGCACGGCGCGTGGTCGTAGGTAGGCGCGGGTTCTTGTCTTAGAGGACCGCCTCACCGGGTCAGCACCAGCACCACGATGCCCCACGCCAGGGTGAGGAGCGTCACCGGCACACCGACTCTCGCGTACTCCCGGAACCCGATTCGTACGCCGCCCGATTCCGCCCGCTCGGCCACGATCAGGTTCGCCATCGAGCCGATGAGCAGCAGATTCCCGGCGAAGGTGGAGCTCACGGCCACCACCCGCCACAGCAGCTCGGCATCGGGAAGGCGCGGCACGGTGTTCCGCCACAGGATCACCGCGGGAACGTTGGAGATCAGGTTCGACAGGGTCACCATCACCGCGCTCACGGTCGTCGCCGCGCGCCAGGGTGAGCCGTCGCGAAGCAGCGCGAGCGCGTGCCCGTCGATCCAGGCGACCGCGCCCGTCCGCTCGAAGCCGCGCATCACGACGAAGAGCGACGCGAAAAAGAGCAGCAGGTCCCAGTCGACCCGCTCGATCGCGTACGCCGGATCGCGCTGCGCCACGAGCACCATCAGCGCCCCCGCGGCGATCGCCACGAGCGGCAACGAGCCTCCCACGAGCCACCCCACCACCGCGACGCCGAACATCGCGAGGCCCTTTGCCACGAGCGGCCGATCGAGCGGCACCGGGGGAGGGGGGGGAGGGGGAGACGCTGCTTCGGGTCGCCTCCGGAAGGGCTCGCGCAGCACGGCGGCATACGCCCGGCGCAGCCAGGCGTAGGCGATGGCGAGCCCGCCGAGCGCGACGGGCAGCATGTGCACGAGGAAGCCTCCGAAGGTGGTCCGGCTCCAGATCCCCACCAGCATGTTCTGCGGGTTGCCGGTGACGGAGAGCACCGAGCCGACATTCGAGCCCATGGCGAGTCCGATGAGGTACACGTTGGGCCGCACGCCGAGGGGCAGGAGCGCGGCGAGGAGGACCGGAGTCAGGACCAGGCAAACGGTGTCGTTGACGAAGAACGCGGAGAGCAAGCCCCCGCCGACCACGACGGCGAAGAGCAGCCGCCCCGGCGACCGGGCGCGCTCGAGCACGAGCTGCGCGGCCCACTCGAAGAATCTTCCTACCTCGAGGTAGCCGACGATCAGCATCATGCCAAGCAGGAAGACGAGCACGTCGAAGTCCACGGCGGCGTACGCGTCCTCGAGCGGCAACACGCCGAACACGACCATCGCGACGGCCCCGACCAGGCCGGCCGCGGGCCGATTGAGGTGGACGAACGGCAGCCGCTGGACGGCGATGAGGAAATAAGTTGCGGCGAAGATCAGGAGACCGGCGGTCATGCCAATGCGGAATGCGGAATGGACTAAATGCGCAGTGCGGAGTGGGGAGTGCGGAATGGACCAAATGCGGAGTGCGGAGCGCGGAGTGCGGAATGGATCGGAGGGCCGTCGAGATTCGTGACCGGCATCCGGGATCGAACTCGTCCCGTCAATTCCGCATTCCGCATTCCCCACTCCGCACTCGTTAGATCTCCCAATTCGAGAACAGGACGCCCTTAGCCGGATGGGGCTCCGGATAGCCGTCGTAGATCATGCGGAGATCGGTCCAACGGACGCGATAGCCGCGGCCGATGAGCGCGCGGAACGCGTCCTCGTAGCGGGTCTGGCACCGGATCGCGACGCGGCGGATGCCGATCCGCGCCGCAGCCGCCTCGGTCGCCGCGACGGCCTCCCCGAATGCCTGCGCGTCGCGGGCGGCGAGCTTGAGGACGCGCACCTCGTCTTTGGGCCGCCCCTCGGCGAGGGGTGCCGCATGCCACAGGACCAGCGCGCGCAGGCCGTCGTCGCCCTCGACCAGCGCCAGGTCGCCCAGGCCGAACTCGACCGTGAGGAGGATCTCGCGGGTGAAGTCGTACCCCGCGACGAGCTCGCCGACCAGCCGGCGCGCCGCAGCGACGGCCTGGGCGGCGGCGGCGCCCTTGCGCTGGGACAAGAGCGCCGGCGCCGGATGGCCCCGCGTGGCGATGTCGTTGGTCATCGTGACCGTGAGGTAGGCCGGGGAGAACCCGAGCCGACCGTAGAAACCGATGTTCTCCACCGTGCGGGGCATTGTCTCGAGTCCCAGCGTCGCGACCCCTCCTTCTCCTCCCCCCTGCTCCACGAGCCAGTCTACGGCGGCGCGCACCACGGTCTTGCCGACCCCCGCGCCCTGCCGATCCGGCCGCACCGCGAGCGGCCCCATCCACCCCTCCGTCCCGGAGCGGTGCACGATGTTGAACGCCACCACCTCGCCGGACTCGTCGCGCCACAGCATCGCGCCCGCACCGGCGTCGCGCAGGGCGTAGCGCCACACCTGGGGGTTGAGATAGGGAACGCGCACCCCGACGAGCCCGTCCCGCCGGTAGCGGTCCGTGAACGCGTCCGCGAACACCCGGTTCAGGGCCTCCGTGTCCCGCTCGGTCGCGGGCTCGGGGCCGTACACCTGGCGCTCAGGCAGCCACGCCCGCATCGGTAGCTCCCAGAACGGCGGTGTCGTCCCGCACGACGCTCATGCCGCGCGCGGCGTCGTACTCCACGCGGATCACCCGGTCGAGGCCCTCCCGCACCTGCTCAATGTGCGTGATGAGCACCACCTGGGGGAAGCGGTCTGCCAGGCGGCGCAGCAGGCCGATCACCTGCCGGCGGCGGTTCTCGTCGAGCGAGCCGAAGATCTCGTCGAGGACGAGCAGCGTGAGCGGCTGGCCCGCCCGCTCGGCGATCATCTGCGAGATGGCGAGCCGCAGCACCAGATTCGCGAGGTCTTCCTCGCCGCCGGAGATCACCGGCTTGGGGACACCGTCCTCGAGAACCGTCACCGTGTAGTCCTCGGTGAGCTCGAGCTCGTCGTAGCGGCCGTCGGTGAGATCGGCGAGGAACCCGGAGGCCAGCTCCGCGATCTCGGGGCGCATCCGCGCGTTCAGCTCGCCGCGCAGGTCGGAGAAGGACCGGTCCAGCTCGTTATGCAGGCGCTGGCGCGCCTTGAGCTCGGCGATCTGGCGTCCCCGCTCGGCGCGCTCGCGCTCCCGCCGCGCGACCTCCCGCACGTCGTCCTCGGCTCGGTTCAGAACGCCCCGGGACTCGACCACGGCGAGCTCCGCCTCGCGCAGCGCACCCATGGCGCGATCGTACCGCTCCTTCGCCTGCTTGTACTCCGCCTCGGAAAACCCCTCGGCCTGCACGGCTTCGGTGAGCTCCCGCACCCGGCGCTCCGAGACCGAAAGCTGCTGCTCGGCCCGGGTCGCCTCCCTCACGAAGCTCTCGGCGCGGCGCGCGCGCTCCTCCAGCGCCGCCCGTTCGAGCGCCACCGGCTCGAGCTTGGCCAGCTCCGCCCGGAGCGCGTCATGCCGCGCCGGATCGTAGCCGCCGGGTCGCGCCCGAAGCCGGCGCTCGAGGTCGTGCGCCCGCCCGCGCGCCGCCGCCAGCTCGAGCGTCGCGCGCGCCCGCTCCTCCGCTTGCGCCCGCAGCTCTCCCGCGTGCGCGCTGGCCCGCCGGCTCTCCTCGAGGACACCCTCGCGCGCCCCCTCCGCTTCCTTGAGCTTCGCGGGCGGCTGGGCCAGCTGCTCGAGCCGGTGGCGGAAGTACCTCCCATCTCCGGTGATCACCTCGAGCTGCCGGTCGAGGATCGCGAGCACCGACTCGTATTCCGCGCCGAGCGGCCGTTTGCACGTGGGGCAAGTCCCCTCCGGTCCGAGCTGCACGATCTGGTCGCGCTGCTCCTTCACCTCCTCGTATTGCTTGAGCAGCTCCGTGCGCCTGGTCTCCGCATACTGCCGGTCGCGCACCCAGGCCGTCCGCTGCTCTGCGGCGACCCGCTCGGCGGCTTGCAACCGCTCCTCGAGCGCCGTCGCCTCGGCCACGGCGCGGGCCAGCCGTTCGGGCACTCCCTCGAGCTCGGCGAGCCGTCGCTCCAGGGCCGCCGCCGCGCGCGTCAACTCCTCGAGCTGCGCCTCTTCGGCCTGCCGGGCCGCAACTTCCCGCTGCAACCGCTCCAGTCCCGCCAGCTCCTGCTTCAGGCGCGTCACCGGGGCGAGCTCGGCCTCGAGGTGCTTGAGCTGCTCGCGGGCCAGGAGCGCGTCGGCGAGCTCCCGATCGAGCCGCTGGAATTCCTGGCGCGCGGCTATCACCGCCTGCTCCGCCATCCGGCGCTCGCCGTCGAGCGACAGCGTCCGCTCGCGGCGCGCCATCCACTCGCTCCAGCGCGGCTGCTCCCGGGCGAGCGCCTCCGCGGCCGCCCGGCGTGTCGCCTCGGCCCCCTGGGCCGCGCGTTGCGCAGCGGTGAGCCGCTCCCCGGCCGCGCGGCGCTCCTCGGCCGGCACGGCCGGGTCGGGCAACCCGGCTTCGAGCCCGCGCACCTCGGCCGCCAGGGCGTTCCGCACCTCGCGCACGCGCTCCTGCGCTTCCCGCAACCGCTCGTAGCCGAGCACGCGCGACAGGAACGCCGCCCGCTCGGTCTTGCCGAGCGCCGCCATCACCGCCAGCTCCTTCTGTCCCGTGAAGTAGGTGTTGAAGAACTCGTCGTGCGTCATCCCGAGCGTGCGCTCGAGCTTGTCGGTGACCGCCTTGAGCGAGTTGGCGACGAGCTGCCCGTCCTGATGCAGCGCCGCGGTCGAGAGGCCGCGCGTCACGCGATACTCGTGGGCGCCGAGCCGGAACTCGAGCTCGACCTCGACCGGGGCCCGACCCTTCGCGCCGAGCCGGCGGATCGAGTCCTTGTCGCCCCGCACCGCCTGCGCGCCGTAGATCGCCCAGGCGAGCGCTTCCAGGAGCGTCGTCTTGCCGGAACCGTTGGGCCCGACGATGCCCGTGATCCCCACCCCGAACTCGAGCTCGGTATCGGCGTGCTGGCGGAAGTTGACCAGGCGGAGGCGATGCAGCTGCATCAGCGGTCGCCCCCCCCCTCCCCCTCCCCCTCCCGACCGACCTGCTCCACGTAGCCGACGCCCAGCCGCACGAATTCGCCCCGGTCCAGGTCCGCATCGAGCGGCCGGTGGTCGAGGAACTCGCGCACCGTTTCGGACAACGTCTGCCGCTGGCCCAGCGCGCCGGCGGCGCCGGCGGCGTGCGCCTCGGGGCGGGGGGGCGGCCGCCGCAGGTCGAGCTGAAAATGGAGCGCGCGGGCTTTGTAGCCACGGATCGCCGCGTGATCCAGGTCGCGCGCGGTGGCGCGCGACACGTCGAACACGAGCAGCCGCACGACCTGGTCGTCGATCGGCGGCTTCGCCGCGGCCACCGCGGCGGCGATGTGCGCGTCCAGCTCCTTGGGCGTGAGCCCCTTGCCCTCGATCAGCGGAAGATCGACGTGGCGTCGCAGCGGCGCGATCGGCCGGAACGTGACGCGCGCCCCCGGGAGGTCCACGAGCAGGTATCCCTTGCCGACGCGGCCGCGCTCGGCTTCGTCCTGCATCTGGCCCCAGGGATTGGGGGCGACGTACTCGATGCTTCCCGCGTACCACGCGTTGGCGGCGACCGGCTGCGCCACGTGATAGTGCCCAAGGGCCACATAGTCCCAGTGCGCGGGAGCGAGGTCGCGCTCGTCGATCAGGGCGCCGCCGTACTCCGCGGTGCCGCGCCGCTCACCGAGCCCCGGCACCTGGCCGTGCAACAGCAGCACGTTGAAGGTCGTCCCGCGCCGCGGCCGCAGCGCCGGCCGTTCGAGCTGCGCCACGGCCTGGTGAGGCACCGCCAGCACGGCGCAATCCGACTTGGGCAGAGTCACGTAGCGCGCCTGGTCGACCACGACCTCCACACCGAGCGCCTCGTAGAGGCGCAGAATCGTTCCCGTCTCCGTGGATCGGGGGGTGTCGTGTTCCCCCGCGATCATCACGACGGCCGCGTCCGGGAGCTCGGCTCGCAGCCGTTGCAGCTCGCGGAACAGGAACAGGATCGCCGGATTGGTGGGGCGCACGGAATGGAAGACATCGCCGGCGAGAAGGATCAGGTCGGGACGCTGGAGGAGCAGGTCGTCCACCGCCCGCCGGAAGGCTTCCGCGATGTCCGCCTCGCGCTGGTTCCCCCCCCGCGCGGTCTGCCGGTCGTACTGGCGGAACCCGAGGTGGAGATCGGCCAGGTGGGCGAGCTTCACGCCCTCACTTGGCCCCGGTCAGCTGCAGCGAGGTCTGCTGCTCCAGCGCGATCGCCATCCCGTCCGGTCCCGTCTGGCCGCCCTTGACGTCGATGTTCATCGTGCCCCCCATCGTGGCGCGCACGGGGGCGCTCTTCGCCAGCGAATACACCTGCTCTCCCGAGAGGGCGCCGGAGAGCTTCAGCGTCGCCGTCTGGCCGCCCCGGGCGATCGTGACGGGATCCCCCGGGAACGTCGTCGCGACGGCGAGCAGGATGGACGTGTCGGGGCCGGTGATGCGAATCTCCTTCACGGTGAGCTGGGTGTGCGCCTTGATTGGCGCGCCGGCGCCAACCATCTCGCCGAGCGGGAGATCGATCTCCGAAACCCAGGAGTCGCCCACCCCAACCGGTTCCGGGGGGAGCGGGAACGAAACCCCCTTGAAACTCTTCCCCATCTGCTCGAGCAGTGGGGAGGGCTGGCCCGCGAGTCCGGTGAACCTCGCGCTGACGATTTGCATGCGGTCGTCATAGACGACGCTGCTCGTGAGCCCCCGCATGCGGTCGAGGGCCGGCGCCAAGCCGCCGGGCTCGATGGTCGTCGAGTCGTAGGTGACCGTCACGCCAATCCCGCCCGCCGCCGGCCCGGTCACCGCCTGGGTGTAGTAGAGGTGCATCTTCACGTCTTGCGACGGGACGCCGCGCATGGCGCCGCGCACGAAGCGGACCGAGTTCTGTTGCTCGAGGGAGTAGCGATAGGTCGCGCCCGTCGGCGGGTGGTACCGCAGCGTGAGCTTGGCGCCGCTCGATCCGGCGCGGCAACCGGTGAGCGCCGCCACGGCCATGGCGGCGCGGGCGAGGCGAGGGGCCCTGGTCATCCGATGCCTCCGGTCATGATCGCTCAGTACGGCTCTTCCGAAATCGGGGTGAGCGGCGGCACCGCCTCGCGGGCGGGGGGGGGCTCGGGCGCCACCCGGGTGCCGAGCAGCCGGCGCAAGGAGGCGAGCGGGTCCTCGGGGTGCGTCTGGCGCACGGTCGCGAGCGCACGGCGCACGTCCTGCTCCAGCCGGTCGGCGATCAGATCCTTCACCTGGTTCGGCCGGATGCGGCGGTCGAGCTTCACGAGCTGGCGCACCACCGCGTCCTCGAACGGCAGGTCGGCGGCGGGCGGAAACCGCTCCACGCCGTCCCGGCCCCGCAGCACGGCCGGGCGGGGGAAGCGGACGAAGATCGGCTGCGTGAAGTGCGGGTGGCGCACCATCAGCTCGCCGATCGGGAGGGTCGCGAGCTTGGTCTTGGTGGCGGGCGAGAGGACCTGGTAACCCGGTGTCGCCAACTCGTCCGAGTCCATCCGGCCGAACACGATCGTCCCGGCGTTCCCCACCACGCGCCGGTGCACCTGCGAGCGGAACTGCTCGGCGCCGAACAGCACCAATCCAAGGTAACGCCCCCGCTCCGAGATATCGAGCAACATCTTCCTGACGTAAGTGTCGGGACCGTCCGCGGAGGCGTACTTGTTCAGCTCGTCCACGAACACCATCACGGCATCCACGCCGAGATCGCGACGCTCGAGGTGCTCCCGCAGCTTGGAAACGATGCGCGCGAACACGAGGTCCTGGCCGAGGGGATCGACGTTGGCCACGTCCACGACGTAGACGGCGCGATCTTCAAACCGACCCCACGGCAGGTCGTTCGACGGGCCGTCGTCCGCGACCAGGCCCTTGCACCGGGTGGAGATGTTCGCCAGGCGATTCCGGACCTTGCGGATCGTGGCGATGTGATGCGTGCGCCAGGTATCGCTCCGCCCCGCGAGCTCGAGCCCGTCGAATACCGCCCGGAACAGTTTGTCCAGGTCGGCGAACGTCGTCACGCGATGCACGTTCCCGAAGCCGTCCGCGAATTCCTTGTCCACCACGCGGTCGGCGAGGAAGTCGATGAACGCATCGGCCTTGGCGTCGATGTCGTCGCGGTTCAGGAGCACTTCCGCGAAGTCGAGCACCTCGCGGAGCCCCCACACCAGCGGCTCCACGTCGCCGACGAGCGCGGCGTGGGTGCGCAGGGTGTTCAGGTTCGCGCCGTCGGCCTTGAACGGCGCGTAGTAGCAAACCCGCTCGAACGGGTGCGCGGGGACGCCGAGCCGCTCGTAGCGGCGCCGGTCTTCCGCGTCGAGCGTCCCGGGCTGATCGAGAAAGCAGAGGTCGGGTCCCTTGACGTTGAAACACACCGCGGCGATCCGCCCCTTGTGGGGCGGGAAGTGCTCGAAGATGGCCGAGAGGAGGAACTCGACCGCGCTGGTCTTGGTCGCGAGCCCCGAGACGCCGGAGATGTTCAGGTGCGCGGCCTCGGGGCCGAGCAGGAAGTCGGCGTCCAGGTATACCGGCGCCTCGAGCCCGCCCGACGTGTAGAGCCCGACGGGGATGGCCCTCGGGTGCGCCCCGCCGAGATAGGAGTCCATGCGGAGCGCTCGCGCCACGTCGGCATCGGTCGCGACGTGGACGCGCCCGAGCGGGACCGGCTGCAGCGGCTCCTCGGGGATCTGCCGCAGCACGGCGGCGGTCCACAACCGGATCTCCTGGCGTGCCGTGGGGCTCTCGGCCGCGCGCGCGGGGTCGCCTTCGGCGCCCACCACGTCGTGCAGCGGAGTTGCGAGATCGGAGTACGCGAACCCGTCCGTCACGACACCGTAGACGACCTTTCCCGTTTCCCCTTTCCCGTTTCCCGT
>Ga0209056_10005266_pt1 | contig 13480 bp, 8 predicted proteins | sample GraSoiAngelo_114_FD_185876 | JGI IMG/M metagenome (GOLD analysis project Ga0209056, IMG submission 185876) | Grasslands soil microbial communities from the Angelo Coastal Reserve, California, USA - 14_0903_13_40cm (SPAdes) (version 2) | ecosystem: Environmental > Terrestrial > Soil > Grasslands ... | reverse complement strand
GCGAGCGTGACCGTGCGTCGGAGGCTCAGCACCGGATCGAGCACGCTGCCGACGGTCCCCGAGAGCGGGACGCCCGAAACCAGCGCGAGCGGGCTTGCGGCACTCCGTCCGCGGCCGAGAAAGCGCGCGCGATCGGTCTCGCGCTCGAGCGGCCCCTCGCCGGCGAGCGCGTGCACCAGCCAGGGCGTCCGCTCGCCCTGGCTCCGCGCGCGGCGACGCGCCAGGAGCACGCCGTCGCCGGCGACCGCCGTCTCGACGAAGAGCTTCGAGAACGCCGGATGCGCCGCGTGGGCGGCGGCATCGTTCAGCACGACCTCGGCATAGGTCGTGACGTCGATGCGGCGCGCGCGCGACGATCGGTTGACGAGCACGATCGAGCGGATTTCGGCGTCGGCGTCCCGCGCGACCGCCCCGTCGAGCCGTGACTCGATCTCGTCGTCGAGCCGCTCGACCGTGACGACACCGGGCCGGTAGCGCACTTCATAGCGGTGCGCGGGGCGACGGACGGGCCGATCGCCGATGCACCAGAACACGCCCCGGTCGAGATCGCGGACGTAGACGACGAGCCCCGCAGCGCTGGTGAGTGCGAGACCGTTCCAGGCGGCGGTACTGCCGAGCGCCACCGTGTAGCGGCCGTTGGAAAGGAGGTGCGACGCCGGGTCGCCGCCGCTCATGTCGAGCCCGGCTCGTAGCCGAGCACGACGTCCGCCGGGCATTCGGCGACGACGGCGGCGTCGGCCGTGAACGTGTCGACCGGCTTGCCGTTCACCTTGAGCGAGCGGATCGGCCGCCCGAGCGGCGAGCTCACGACGATCTTTCCGGGCGGCACCGTGAGGTCGCCGCTGAGGCGCAGCCGGACGGTATCCGGCCCGTCGGCGCGGAGGGTGTAGTTGAGCACCCCGTAGTGGGTCGGTAGGCGCTTCACCACCACCCCCGGCTCCTCGCGCAGCCACGCGGCCGCGACGCCGGCGGCCAGGACGAGCGCGTCGTCGGACTCGCGCTCGTAGGCGAACATGCTGCGGACGGACCGGATGTAGCCGGCGCCTACCCAGGTGTGCGGCATGTCGCCGATGAACCGCGGCGCTGCCGCGTCGCGCCAGGCGATCTCGGCCCACTCGTTCCAGCCGACGGGCCGGCGGTCGGCGAGGAACCAATCGAGCAGCGCGAGCGCCCGCTCGCGCTGGCCAAGCTGCACGAACGTGCCGATGTTGCGGATCTCGTACGGCGTGTAGGCATCCCAGTCGCCGCCGCCGTCTTTTCGCTTCGCGAACTCGTCCCAGTAGCGGTCGAACGTGCGCGTCAGGGCGGGCTCGGGGAGGTTCCCGATCTCGCCGCCGGGCACGACGGCAATCGCCGTCGACGTCGGATCGAAGTCGCCGAGCTCGACGGAGCCGGGGATGTAGTCGATCCCGTGATCGGCGACGGTGCGCACGATCGACGCGTATACCGACTCGTGGAAGGCGTCGCGCAGCGCCGCGAACTTGGTGGCATGCTCGTCGTCGCCGACGACGACGGCCAGGGCGGCGGCGTCCTTCAGGCCGCGGAGCGCGAAGAAGTCGTCCCAGTACGAATGGACCGGATGGGCCGCGTAGCCCTCGTGGCTGATCGACTCGGGGAGGAGACCGTAGAGCGCCTGCTTGTCGGGCGTGCGAAACTCGTCGGTCATCCGCCGCTTGCGCAGCGACGCGACGTAGTCGACCGTGCGCACGACGCGCGGCCACATGTCGGCGAGGAAGCCGACGTCGTGGGTGTAGCGGTAGTACTCGGCGATGGCGAAGATGAACGCCCCCGGGCTGTCGTTCTCGACGACCGGGTCGGCACCGCGGCGATCGACGCAGCACGGCACCTTGCCGTCGGCCGTCTGGTACCGGGCGTACCACTCGATGAACTCGCGCACCTCCGCCGCCGTCCCGAGCTGGAGCAACGCGAGCGACGTGAGCGCACCGTCCCGGATCCACGAGCGCGCGTAGTTGCGCGAGCCCGGCCGGATCGCAGGCCCGTCGCGGTTGATGAGGATGTACGCGAGATTCGTCTTCAGCGCGCGGACGACCTTCTCGGCCCCAGGCGGAAGGGCAATGTCCACCCGGTCGAGCACGCCTTGCCAGTGCCGGCGCGTCTCCTCCTGCCGCTCCGACACCCAGGCCGGGTTGCCGTCGGCACCGAGGCCGGCGACGGCGATGCGCGCATCGTGGAACGGCACGGCGAGATCGATCTCGGCGTGCGCCCGCGGCTCGAGGTAGAAGTCGTACTGGAGTGCGCCCGAGGCAAAGCCGAACGGGTCGGAGACGTCGCTCCGCGGCGGCACCTTGCCGCGCACGAGGAACTGGGTGACGAACCCTTCCTCGAACGTGCCGGCGCCGAAGTGATCCGGCGCGGTCAGCGACACGACGGCCTTGTCCTGGTTCACCCACACCGTCCGCCCGTCGAAGCGCATCTCCTGGATGTGCGTCACGCCGCCGTTCATGTTGAGCGACTGCCACGGAGGGTTCACCTGGAACGGACGGATGGCGAGGAAGAGCTGGACGGGCTCGCCATGGTCGCCGTGGTTCTCCACGCGATACCGCGCGATCAGCGTCGAGCGCCCGGCCTCGCCGCTCGCGAAGGCGGTGACCCGGAGCCCGAGGCGGTCGTGCCGCCATGTCACGGAAGGAATTGGCAGGTAGCCGTCCTCGAGCGACTGCTCGGCGCGCACGGAGCTCCACGTGATGAGCCCGCCGTCGGTGTAGAGGAAGGGCTCGATCGAGAACGCGCCCTTCTCCACCTCGAGCATGCCTTCCTCGTTGAGAATCGCCTCCTTGTCGTCACCCTCCGCACCGACGACGGTCCAGTACGTCTGCTTGCCGTAGAGATATTTCGGATACGTCCCGGGCGGCGCGTCCTGCGCGATCGCCCCGAAGAATTGATTGGCGGACGCCGAGAATTCGAACGGCTTCACGACCAGCGACGCAACGCCGTAGCCGCGGCCGCGGCTGCTCCGCTGCATGGCCAGGCGGATGAACCGCGACTCCGCGTCGGGCATGTAGATGTAGTCGCGGCCGCCGTGACCCGTCGCCGTGCGATAGGCCGTGGTCCACGTCGTCCCGTCGCTCGACACCTGCACCTCGAAGGCCACCGCGTAGTCGTCGGCGTCCCAGTCGATGACGAGGCCGCCGTACTCGCGGTTCCGCGCGAAATCGACCATCGCCCACTGCTCGCGCGGGAGGGGCTCGCTCTTCCACGTGGTCGCGGCATCCTGGTCGAGCATGAGGGCCGGCTCGTGGCCGGGGAGCGACGTCGACGCCTGTGCCTCGGGCCCCACACCGTCCTGGCCCGCCGGCTCGCGCGCCTCGAAGCCGAGGTCGCCGATCCAGACCGAGCCGCTGCCGCCCTGCCCCGCCGAGATCGCGAACTCGATGGCGCCGACCTGCTTCGGCGCGCCGCCCGGCCCGGTGCCCCACGCGTAGTCGAGCCGCGACTTCCGGATGGTCATCCGCTGCCAGTCGCGCGGGAAGACGTAGTCGCGCTGGTTTCGCCACCAGACGTTCTTGCCCTTGGGGTCGACGAGCTTGAACTCGAAGTTGTTGGGGCGTGCGTCGCCGCGCAGGCGGAACGAGAACGCGTAGTTGTCCGGGAGTGCGAGCGAGAAGGTCTTCCGGACGATCACGTAGCCGCCGGCGGTGTTGAGGTCGAACCCGATACGCATGCCGGTACCCGCGTCATCCGACTCGCGGGCGATCCAGACGTGCGTGCCCTCCGACGCGATCGCGCTCCAGCCGGCCAGGTCCGGAAAGTCGTCGAGCACGACGCGGTCGGCGCGCGCCGCGTGCGGCACGACGGCCAGGAGCACGAGGAAGACCGAGGCGACGACGCCGCGCACCGCTATTCCTTCACCCCGCCGCTCATGATGCCGGCAACGTAGTAGCGCTGGAGGAAGACGAACAGCAGCATGACGGGCAGCACGGTCAGCACCGCGCCCGCCATCATGAGCTCGGTGTCCTGCACGTGCTCGCCGGCGAGGTTCGCGAGCGCCACGGGCAGCGTGTAGAGCCGGTCGTCCGCGAGCACGATGAGCGGCCACATGAAGTCGTTCCAGGTCCCCATGAACGTGAAGACGGCGAGCGTGATCAGCACGGGCGCGCAGAGGAAGAGGACGAGCGAGCGGTAGATGCGGAACTCGCCCGCGCCGTCGACGCGAGCCGCGTCGAGCACGCTGTCGGGGATTCCGAGCGCGTACTGCCGGACGAGGAAGATCCCGAAGACGCTCGCCATGCCGGGCACGACGACGGCCCAGTACGTGTCGATCGCGCCGAGCGCGCGGAGAATGAGGAAGAGCGGCAGCATCGCGACCTGCGCCGGGATCACGAGCGCGCCGAGCAGCACCCGGAAGAGCCGGTCGCGACCGGCGAACCGGAACTTGGCGAAGCCGTAGCCCGCCATCGAGTTCAGGAACAGCGATACCAGCGTCACCGCAGTCGCGAGGCCGGCGCTGTTCAGCAGCGCGCGCGTCAGATGGAGGCGCGCGAAGAGCGCGCGGTAGTGGTCGAGGGTGGCGGCGCTCGGGACGAGCCGCGGCGGGACGGCGCTCGCCTCCCCCGTGGGCATGAGCGAGGCGGCCACCATCCAGACGAGCGGCAGCACGGTGAGCGCCGCCGCGACGACGAGCACGCCGTGGACCGCGAAGGTCTGGACGCGACGTCTCACGGTATGGCCTCCCGCGCGCGCAGGCGAAGCTGGACGAGCGTAAGCAGCAGGATGATCGCGAACAGCACGAAGGCGACCGCGGCGCCGTAGCCCATGTTCCACCAGCGGAACCCTTCCTCGTACATGAGGAGGACGACGCTGAGCGTGCTGTTCGCCGGGCCGCCCTGGGTCATGACGTACGGCTCGGCGAAGAGCTGGAAGTAGCCGATCATCGTCACCACGGCGACGAAGAGGAACGTGGGCGCGAGCATCGGGAGCGTCACGCGCCGGAACTGCTGCCAGCCGCTCGCGCCGTCCATGCGCGCGGCCTCGTAGAGCCGCTCCGGGATGCTCTGCAGGCCGGCGATGAAGATCACCATGTTGAAGCCGAAGTTCTTCCAGACCGCGAGCAGGATGATGGCGGGCATCGCCCACCGCGGATCGCCGAGCCAGTCGATGGGGCCGATGCCGAAGACGCCGAGGAGCAGGTTCAGGAGCCCGTGGCGCGGGTGATAGAGGTAGCGCCAGACGACCGCCACCGCGACGAGCGTGGTCACCACCGGCAGGAAGAAGACGGTCCGGAAGACTCCCTTCCACCGCGCGACCTTCGCCTCGAGGAGCAGCGCCGCACCGAGCGAGGCGGCCACCGAGAGCGGCCCGCCGACGATGACGAAGTAGGCGGTGTTGGCCAGCGCCGTTCGGAAGCGCGGTTCCGCCACGAGGCGTGCGTAGTTGCCGAGCCCGACGAGGCGCAGCCGGTCGGGCCGCGCGACCGCGTAGACGTCGAAATCCGTGAAGCTCAGCAGCAGCGACGCAACGACGGGGACAAAGAAGAACGCGCCGATCGCGAGCAGCGCAGGGGCGACGAAGCCCCATCCCGGATCGATCCGCCCCCGTCCCATTCACCGCCCCGCCGCACCCATGAGCCAGCGCCGCTTCTCGAGGACATTATCCACGTCGCGGTCGAGGCCGGCCAGCGCTCGGTCGAGGGTCATGTCGCCGCGGACCGCCGCCTCCGAATACTGCGAGATCTTGCCGGCAATCCGCTCCCATTCCGGGATCTTGGGTGTCGACTGGACCGATTGCAACTGAATCCAGAAAGCCCGCGCATGAGGCTGGCTCGCGAGGCCCTCGTCGACCCACGCCGTCCGGCGGGCGGGCAGATCGCCCGTGAGCCGGTAGAACGCCGCCTGCTGGGCCGGCTCGGAGAGGAACTCCATGAGCTGCCACGCCGCCTCCTTCCGGCCCGAGCCGCGTGCGATCGCGAGGCTCGCGCCGCCCGCGAGCGACACGCCCGGATAGCGGTCGTCGGGCGCGGGCAGCGGCGCCGTCGTCCATCGACCGGCGAGGTCGGGCAGGCGGTGGACGAACTCGCCGATGTTCCACGGCCCGCTCACGTAGAGCGAGAAATATCCGCGCGCGAAATCCTGGTAGACGTTCGTCACCGCCGTGTCGCCGGCGCGCGGCGCCAGGCCGCGCCGGAACAGATCCACGTAGAAGTCGAACGCCGCACGCACGGGTCCGCTCTCGAAGTTTCCGTAGCGGTCGCCGTCGCGCAGGAGACTCCCGCCACGTTGCAGCGCGAGGATCACCGGCGGCTGCCACTCGCGCAGCGGCAGCAGGATGGCGTACCGCTCCGCGCCCCCACGCTCCTTCACACGCGTCATCGCGTCGGTCCACGCCGTCCACGTCCGCGGCGGTTCGGGATAGCCAGCCTCGGCGAGGAGATCGATCCGGTAGAAGAGCACGCGCGTGTCGACGTACCACGGGAGGCCCCACGTGACGCCGTCGATCACGTTGGTGTCGAGGATGCCGGGGAAATAGTCGCCGCGCGCGACCGATGCCGAGCGCGCGAGCCGCTCGTCGAGCGGCTCGAGCGCGCCCAACGCAACGAGCTCGGGGAGCCAGGTGTTTCCGGCCTGGAAGACGTCGGGCATCGCGCCGCCCACGTAGGCCGTCAGCAGCTTCTCGTGGGCCGCGCTCCACGGGATCTGCTGGACGCGGACGTGGACGCCGGCATGGCGCCGCTCGAACTCGCCCACCAGTTGCTGCACCACCTCGCCCTCGCGCCCGAGAGCCCAGAGCCGGACGACGTCGGCGTCGCGCGCGCGACAGCCGAGCAGCGCGGGTGCCAGCGTCGCCGCCAGCACCGCGCGACGGAGCAGGGTCACGCGAGACCGGGACGGCCCCAGCGTGCGGCCCGCTCGCGCTCGGGAAGCTCCCAGACGGCCTCGTGCAACGCATCGGCCGTGTCGGGGTCGTGGAGGAGCACGCGTCGTTGCCGCGTGGAAAGCGCCTCGGGTCCGTCCGCGAGCGAGCGCTCGAGCAGCGCGCGGCGGGCCGCGCGGATCGTCGCGCGCTGCGAGCGCCGGCGGCCGAGGAGCGCGCGGTGCAACGCGTTCACGTAGGGATCGACCACCGCGCGGATGAAGCCGTCGTGCTCGCGCGGTGGAAGGCGAGCTGCTTGATGGCGCGCGCCGTTCAGGAACACCTGGAGATCGCGGAGCTCTGCCGGGGGCGCGCTCTCCTCCGGAATGAGAAAGAGTCCCCACCGCCGCGCCCGCTCACCGAGGCTCACCCGGCTCGTGTACACCGAGAGCGGCACGGCGAGGATGAGCGCGCCGATGATCGGTGTCACCCACCAGAAGTAGTGCGGGTTCATCCAGAAGAGCGTCGCGCCCCACGCGCTCGCCCACAGCGAGTCGACGGCGTGCTGGCCGATGGCTTCGCGCCAGCCGGTCTCGTCGTCGCCCCGTTCCTGGGAGTGCCACGCAACCGTTCGCCCGAGCAGGTTGAGCAACACGAAGCGGCTGTGGAACACCATGCGAATGGGCGCGAGCAGGCTGGAGAGCAGGATCTCCAGGAGCACGCTCACCGTGAGCCGCGCGACGCCGCCGTAGGCGCGTGCCGTGCGCCGCTTGAGGACGATCAACACGATGCTGAGCACCTTCGGGAAGAAGAGGATCATCCCGATCACGGCGAGGAGGGAGTACGCCCACTCGGGCCGCCACACCGGCCACTCCGGAAAGAGGCTCGGCCCGTGCGGAAAATACTCGGGAGTGCGGATCGCGAACTGGATGGCCTCGACGGTGCTGACGGTGAGGAAGGTGAACCACAGGAGCGCGGACACGTACGAGAGGGCGCCGTTCAGGAAGAGCGCGCGGTGCGCGCCGAACAGCCCCTCGGTGAAGAGCAGGCGGAGGTGCTGGAGGTTCCCCTGACACCAGCGGCGGTCGCGCCGCATCTCCTCGAGCAGCGTCGGCGGCACCTCCTCGTAGCTGCCCTCGAGGTCGTAGGCGAGCCAGAGCGTCCACCCCGCGCGGCCCATGAGCGCCGCCTCGACGAAGTCGTGGCTCAGGATCTCCCCGCCGAGCGGCTCGCGGCCCGGGAGGCGCGGCAGCGCGCAGTGGTCCATGAACGGCTCGACACGGATGATCGTGTTGTGGCCCCAGTACTGCCCGTCGCCGAGTTGCCAGAAGTGGAGACCGGCGGCGAACATCGGCCCGTAGACGCGGCTCGCGAACTGCTGCACGCGCGCGAACAGCGAGCGGCGGTTGACCGCCGTCGGCGCGGTCTGGATCATCCCGACGTCGGGATTGCGCTCCATGAGGTCAACGAGGCGCACGAGCGTCTCGCCGGCCATCATGCTGTCGGCGTCGAGCACGATCATGTACCGGTAGCGCCGGCCCCAGCGCCGGCAGAAGTCGGCGACGTTGCCGCTCTTGCGCTCGAGACGCACCTTCCGGCGCCGGTAGAAGATGCGGTGGAAGCCACCGACCGCGCGGCACCACTCGAGCCACGCCTCCTCCTCCTTGACGGCCGCTCCCGCATCGCCGGTGTCGCTCAGCACGAAGAAATCGAACCGCTCGACCGCGCCCGCGCGCTCGAGCGAGCGGTGGATGGCCTGCAGCCCCGCGAAGACGCGATCCACCGGCTCGGCGCAGATCGGCATCACGATCGCCGTGCGCACCGTCGGATCGACGTCGACGGTGGGCTCGTCCGTCGACGGCGCGAGCGTCGTGATGGCGAAGTGATCGCGCCGGACGAGCGTCAGGAAGCCGAGGAGCGCGGTCCAGAAGCCGATCGATATCCAGCCGAACAGCGCGCCGAAGAAGGCGACGATGGCAACCTCGAGCCACGTGCTGCCGTGGTTCGGAAGCACGTTCACCATGAACCCGCTCGCGACCGTGGTCGGTATCAGCACGAGTGCGAGCAGGAGCAGCCGGCGCCGGTGCGCGATGCGCGTCCACGGCAGGCGGGCGCGCAGCTGGCGGAGCGGCCGGCCGTAGAGCGCCCGCGTGGCGGGCGCCGCCGGCGGTGCGCCGCGGCGGCCGAAGAACCGCCGGAAGAAGCGCACGTCCATCGGCTCGGAGACCATCGACCGGCGGTCGAGCGGCGGCGCGGAGCACACGATGCCGTCGGCGAGGGGACCGCTCGGGCGGTCGGTGGTCGGGAGCAGGCGCTCGAGCCGCCAGGTGCGAAACTCGTCGCCCGCGCCGCCGGCCAGCAGCTCGCGCACCGCGCGCAGCGTCGCGGCCACGGCTTCGCCGGTGTCCTCGACCGCGCGCTCGACGGCAAACCCGGCGAGCGCATCCCGCTCGTCCTCCGGCACGCCCAACGCCTCGAGGTACGCGACGGCGCGCGAGTGCGCCGCTTTCCAGTCCTGCAGCAGCCGTTCCGCGGACACCGCGAAGCGGCGCGCCGCGGTGCTGTCACCGCGCGCGGCCGTCCGGCCTCGCGCCCCGATCGCGTGCGAGTAGAGGTCGTCGCTCACGGCAGGATCGCGTTCGACCACGTCTCCGTCCGCGCCTCGCCACCCTCGTCGAGGAAGGCGCGCAGCTCGACCGCCTCCCGCTTCTTGGGACGCACCTGGAACGAGAGCCGCCAGCCGTGACAGAACGGGTTGTGCACCACCTGCTGGTCGATCAGCTCTCCGGCGTCCTCGCCGCCGGCGACCGTGACGACGCCGCGCAGCACGTGGTCGGCGGGGATGGAGCCGAGCTTACCGCCGGCAAAGTCGATCACGAACCGGTGCGCGTCCTTCGCCGTGCCGCCATCCTGTCGCGTCGCGATGGTGCGGCCGTCCGGCGGCCGCGTCGGGTCGTCGCCGTACCAGGAGAGGGCATACGAGAACGGGAAGGGCTCACCAGGCTTCGGTGTCTTGTCGGGAACCCAGTAGACGACGATGTTGTCGTTGGTGTCGCTGTTGGTCGGGATCTCGACCACCTCGATGCGGCCGGCGCCCCAGCCCTCGCGCGGCGCCACCCAGACGCTCGGGCGACGCTCGGCGTGCGTCTCGAGGTCCTGATAGTGCTCGAAGTCGCGGTCACGTTGCAGAAGACCGAAGCCCTTCGGGTTCTCCGCCTGGAACGCGCTCACGTGGAGCGTGCGCGGGTTGTCGAGCGGGCGCCAGAGCCACTCGCCGGTCGCGAAATTCATCAACACACCGTCCGAGTCGTGGGTCTCCGGGCGGAAGTCGGCGAACGTGCGGACACTGTTCTCGCCGTGAAAGAACATGCTGTTCAGCGGGGCAATCCCGAGCTTCCGGACCTCCTTCCGCAGGAACAAACGGCTTTCGACGTTGACGACGGTTTGCTCGCCGGGCGCGACCACGAACCGATATCCGCCGGTGAGGCTCGGGCTGTCCAGCAGCGCGAAGATCGTCAACTCCTTGGCGCCCGCACGCGGCGTCACGAGCCAGAATTCCCTGAACCACGGGAACTCCTCGCCGCGTGACTCCGCGGTGTCGACGGCGAGTCCACGTGCCGACAGGCCGAAGACCTGCTCGTTGCCGACCGCGCGGAAGTAGCTCGCGCCGAGGAACACGATGACCTCGTCGTAGTAGTTCCGTGTCTTGATCGGATAGTGGACGCGAAACCCGGCGTAGCCGAGCCCCTGCGGCACCTTGCTCGCGAAGTCGTTCTTTCCGTAGTCGAACCAGCTCGGCGAGAACGGCACCGGGTGCACCCCGTCGGCCCGCACGACGTTCACCGTCACCGTCCGGTCGTAGTAGAGCCCGGGATGGAAGAACTGCACCCGAAACGACGATCGACGGTCGCGCCACAGCGCGTGGTCGTCCCGGAAGCGGATGTCGCGCCACTGATCGTAGGTGAGCTTCAGGAGCCAGTCCGGCACCTGCCCGCGAGGATCGTGAAAGGGTTCCTGCGCCAGCTGCCGGGCGCGCCTGGCGACGTCTTCCAGCTCGAAGGCGCTCGCCGTCCGCGCCGCGAGCGAGGCGATTGCGAGTACCAGGAGCATGGGCCGGCACCGGTCGCCCGCCGTTCGGGCCCGCGACGCCGTCACCACCGCCTCCAGAGGTACCCTGCCGGCAGCATCCGACTCCTCTCCAGCACAACGCAAGGTTGCGGGCTAGTCTCACGACGACGGGACGAGGGTCAAGTGCGCCTCCGCGCGGCGACTGGCCGGGTCCGGCCGTCTTCCGTGTCTGGTCCCGGCGGGCCCGGCATACCGGGGCCCTTGTCAGGCGGTTCACGTGCTCAAAGGTTCGGACACTTCGCGATACACGCCGTGAACGCCGTCTGACAGCTCACGACCGGACCGCCCGCACACGCGAGCTTGCAGGCGTTGTACGCCGCCAGCGCCGCCGTGTAGCACGACGGGACGCCGCCGCACTGCGATCCCGCGTTGATCCAGCTGTTCTGGCAGCCGCTCGGGCACGACTTGTTCGCGCCCGGCACGACGGCACCCGCGCACTTCGTCTTCTTGGCGACGCAGCCGGCGGCGCACGTGACTCCCTTCCCGGGCGCGAAGCAACTGGCGAACGCCGCATCGTACTGCGCCTGGCAGGTAGCGGCGGTGCCGGTCGCCTTGCACGCCTTCTGCGTCGCGGCGGCCTGCTTGATGCATGCGGCGGTGGCCGCGCTGTAGCCGGCCGGCGGCAGCGTCGTCGATGTCGTGGTGGTCGTCGTCGTCGACCGCGACGGCAGGGTCGTGGTGGACGGCTTCAACGTCGTCGTGGTCGTGGTCGTCCCGATCGTGGTCGTCGTCGTCTTCGGTAGCGGCGCGAGCGTCGTCGTGGTGGAGGATCCCAGGTCCGGGCATTTGGTCAGACAGGCACCGAATGCGCTCTTGCACTTCAGCACCACGGCATTGCACGCGGCCTTGCAGGCGCCGTAGTCGACCCGCGCGGCGGCGAGGCACGCCTGATCACTGCCGCATTGCGCGCCGGCGGCCACCCAGCCGTTCTGGCAGCTCTTGGTGCACTGCTTGTCGACCGTCGAGGCCGCCGCCGCGGTACACTTCGTCCGCTTCGCCGCGCAGGCGGCGGCGCACGAGACGCCCTTGCCGGGCGCGAAGCAGCTCGCGAGGGCGGTGTCGAACTCCGTCTGGCAGCTGGCGACGCTGGACGTCATGTTGCACATCTTCTGCTGCGTCGCGGCTTCCTTCAGGCAGGCAGTGGTTGCGGGGCTGAACGTGGCAGACGGCGGCAGCGTCGTCGTGGTCGTGGCCGTCGCCACGACACGGCGCGCGACCAGCAGCCCGACGGCGCTCAGGACGATTCCGGCGATGAGCTTGCGTGTCATGCGAGAAGGGTAGCGGCGCACGAGCTAGCGCGACAATCGACCGCCGGTGAGATTTCGCGTCCACCTTTCGATGGACGCGGGTTCGCGGATCAGCCCGGGTGCTCGTCCAGCCCCGCGATGCCGAGGCGAAGCGCATAGAGCGTGAGCTGCACGCGGTCGCGGATGCCGAGCTTCGCGAAGATGTTGTTCAGATGCGTCTTGACCGTGTCCTCGCTGATGAAGAGCCTCGCGCCGATCTCGGCATTGCGAAGGCCGAGGGCGACGTGTCGGACGATCTCGCGCTCGCGCGTCGTGAGCGGCTGGGGCGCGGGCTCGCGGAGCTCGGCCACGAGCCGCGTCTGCAGCGCGGGCGGGACCCACACCTGACCCGCGGCGACCGCGCCGAGCGCGTCGACCAGGGTTTCGACCGCAAAGCGCTTGAAGACGACGCCGCTCGCGCCGGCCCGGACGGCGGCGAGCGCGTCGTCGCCTCGTTCACTCGCCGTGACGATGATCACCTTCGCGGAGCGCGCCGCCGTCTCCACGTCGATGAGCGAGGTGCGGTCCATCTGCAGGTCCAGCAGGAGGACGTCGCATGGCGTGCCCGTCACCATCGGCACGACGGCGTCGGCCCGGTCCGTCTCCGCGACCACGACGATCTCCGGGCGAAGGCTGAGGAGCGCCTTCAGGCCCTCCCGGAAGAGCGCGTGATCGTCCGCGATGGCGATGCGAAGATGCGCGCCCATCACGCCACCGGCAGCACGATCTCGAGATGCGCCCCGGGCCGGTGGTCCGCCGGCACGCGGACCGTGCCGGCGGCGTCGTTGACCAGCGAGGAGATGGACCACGGCACCTGCGCGCCGTTGGAGAACCCCCGTCCATCGTCGTCGATCCGGATGAGCACCTCCGAATCCGCGGCGCGGACCGATACCCATGCCGAGCGCGCATTCGCATGGCGCTTCACGTTGGTCACCGCTTCGCGGACGATCTGGAGCACCTGCTCGACGAGCGCGACCGACCCGGACAGATCGGCGTTGACCACGAACTGCGCGGTGCACGCGCCCTCGTTGCGTGCCTTGCCCGGCTCCGACTCCACCTCGGCCAGCTCCCGGATGTAGGCGCGGAGCTCGTCGTGCTCGCGGTTGATGCTCGCCTGAAGCTGGACGAGCGTGGCCAAGGCCTGCGGGCGCGCGTCCCGGTGGACGAGCTCGCGGGTGGTCTCCAACGTCAGGTTGATCCCCCCGAGGGTCTGCACGCAGCCGTCGTGAAGCGCGCGCGCGATCCGATTGCGCTCCTTC
>Ga0209056_10005264_pt1 | contig 13481 bp, 8 predicted proteins | sample GraSoiAngelo_114_FD_185876 | JGI IMG/M metagenome (GOLD analysis project Ga0209056, IMG submission 185876) | Grasslands soil microbial communities from the Angelo Coastal Reserve, California, USA - 14_0903_13_40cm (SPAdes) (version 2) | ecosystem: Environmental > Terrestrial > Soil > Grasslands ... | reverse complement strand
TACATCACGCCGGCCACGACGAGCGCGGACAATGGGGCGCAGTTCCGGGTCGTGGTCAGCAATTCGGTGAGCAGTGCGACCAGCAACGCCGTCACGCTCACCGTGAACTCTCCGCCCACGATCACGAGCCAGCCGGCGGGCCAGACGGTGACGGCGGGCCAGGCGGCGACCTTCTCGGTGACGGCCACGGGGACGGCGCCGCTGGGCTATCAGTGGCAGAAGAACGGGGCGCCGATCAGCGGGGCGACGGGGGCGAGCTACATCACGCCGGCCACGACGAGCGCGGACAATGGGGCGCAGTTCCGGGTCGTGGTCAGCAATTCGGTGAGCAGTGCGACCAGCAACGCCGTCACGCTCACCGTGAACTCTCCGCCCACGATCACGACGCAGCCGGCGAGCCAGACGGTGACGGCGGGCCAGGCGGCGACCTTCTCGGTGACGGCGAGCGGGACGGCGCCGCTGGGCTATCAGTGGCAGAAGAACGGGGCGCCGATCAGCGGGGCGACGGGAGCGAGCTACATCACGCCGGCCACGACGAGCGCGGACAATGGGGCGCAGTTCCGGGTCGTGGTCAGCAATTCGGTGAGCAGTGCGACCAGCAGCGCCGCCACGCTCACCGTCAACGTGCCGCGCTTCACTTTGACGGTGACCAAACAGAATATCCTTCTCGGCAGCGGCACGGTGACCGGTCCGGGGATCAGCTGCGGGGCGGACTGCAGTGAGACCTACGACAGCGGCACGAAGGTGACCCTCACGGCAACGCCGTCGTTAGGGGTCTTTGTGGGCTGGAGCGGTGCCTGTTCGGGCATCCTGGTCAACATCTGTACCGTGACCATGACGCAGAATATGAGCGTCACCGCAACGTTCGGGCCTTAGCGGAGTCGCTCGGCCGCGGACCAAACGCTTCGGGTCGCGTTTGCAGTGCGCGAGCAAGGTCGCCGCGCTCTTCTACAGCCTGATCGAGTCGGCGAAGCTGTGCGGGGTCGACCCCAGGCCTACTGTTGAGCGTCGCCGTGCCGCGCTCGCCGAATCGCACCGCCGTCACCTTGCCGCACGATCTCCTGCGGTAGCTCCCGTCCGGTCTCCTCAACCCGGGACGAACGCGGGAGGCGAGGTCTTACGCCTCAATTACTGGGCGATTAGTTACCCTGACACTTCATTCCATGCCGTCAGCACGCGAATTGTAATTAGCGGACGCTCAAGTGCACGTGGTCAAACCAGTAGTGATCCGTCTGATGCTTCTGGGCTCCGACGTTGCCTCCCCACGTCGGGCTGAACTGAAACATGTTGAAGTTGTACGAATTCCCGGCGTCGCTGTAGCTGCCCTGTAACACGCCGTCGAGCCACCACTGGAGCGTGCCGGCCTTATTCGCGTACCACTCGACCCGGTGCCACGCGCCAAGCGTGACGACGGTGGCATTGACGTTCGGGGTGCGCCAGCGGTAGTCGCCGGGATACTCGGGCAGGACGTGGAGCCGTCCGTCGGGGCGCAGGATGAGGCATTGCTGCCCGCCGGCCCCGCCGCCGCCGTTGAACAGGAAGGCGATTTTGTTGCCGTTGGGACCGAGATCGAACGGCGACGACGGCTTCCACCAGAAGCCCGCGTAGACCTCACTCGCCGAGAGGTTGTAGTAGACGGTTGCCGGCGCATTACCCTCGACCATTCCTTGGGGATAGACAAAGTCGTAAACATTAGACGGCGAGAATGGCGCGCCTGGATCGGAGACATGCTGCGCATAGCCGTGCGCGGTACCGGGGGAGACTTCGTAGACGACTCTCCAGCCCGGACTACCGAGGATCGTCACGTCCAGCGGGAATCCCGTCGGCACGTCTTGATCGAATCCCCAATCGGTGAGGACGGTCAAGCCCGCGGGCTCGTTCGGCCAACCGAATGAGGGCGGTGGGGCAACATTTGAGACCGTAACGGTGACGTCCGCCGAGGTCGTGGTATTTCCCGCGGCATCCCGGGCCACTGCCGTGAGGGCATGGCTGCCATTGGCGACCCCGCTGGTATTCCAAGAAATGGAATAGGGCGCCGTCGTATCTTCGGGGCCGAGGTTGGTGCCGTCGAGCTTGAACTGGACGCCAACGACGCCCACGTTGTCGGTGGCCGTGGCCGCGACGGTGATCGGGCCTGCGACGGTGGCCGCCGCGGCCGGGGCCGTGATGGAGACTGCCGGCGGCGTAGTGTCGGGAGTCCCTGAGGCGAGGCACCCGATGTAGCTCCGGGCCGCCACCACATGATCGAACCGGATGCTCGAACTGAAGCCGGCGGGATCCGTGGACGCGTACACCTGCAGCCAGATCCAGTTCAGGTTGAGGCTGGAATCGCTGCGCCAGCGGAATCCTTCAAATGTGCTGCCACTGGGCTCTTGGGTGAAAATGCCGCCCGACCAGGAGCCGTTCGGAAACCCCTGGCCGAGGTGGCTGACTTTGACGCCGTCGAGCCAGATCGCATGCTCGCCATTAAAGGAGGTCACCGGATTATTGAGCTTGACCATCTGCTCCACGCACATCCATTGGCCGGTCTTGGCCTGCACGTTGGGAGCATTGAGCAGGAGATTGCCCCAATAGTTGCCGTCGGCAGACTGCCGCATGGTCATCCAATAGTCATAGTGATCGAAACGAGATGTGAGAGGGTTTTGTTCCCCTGACGCCGAGAGCCTGTCACTACCCGTAGGTTTGATGCCGGCCTGGGGGTTCGGCCAGGCGAGTGGCGGGTTATACCCTCCGATCCAGATTCCCGAGTGCTGATACGTTCCGCTGGTGGGATATTTGATGTAGTAGCGGACGTAGAGCGTGTCATCGACACCGGGGAGCAACAGTTTGTAGAGATGGCCGCCGTTACTGACTCCGCCCCCGACCCAGGGGATGGTGAGCGAGCGCGCCCCGGGGCTGCCGGGCGGCACATCGGAGCTGAGCGACATCGCGGAACCGTTGAGGATATCCGTCCATCGACTGAAGAGATCGGTGAGCAGGGCGTCCTCGAACTGTTCGACAAAGATCACATCGGGGTCGGTCTCGATGCCGACATCGCCGGGGTAGCGTGCCGCGATTCCGCCCGCCGGCGGAGGTGGCGGGGGTGGGCCAACGGTAACGGTCACACTAGAGATCGCTTGATTGCCTGCGGCATCCCGAGCCACGGCGGTGAGGGTATGGCTGCCTTGGGTTGCGGCGGTGGTATTCCAAGAAATGGAGTAGGGCGCCGTCGTATCTTCGGGGCCGAGATTGGCGCCGTCGAGCTTGAACTGGACGCCGATCACGCCCACGTTGTCGGTCGCGGTGGCGGCGACTGTGACCGTGCCCGCGACGATCGCGCCGGCAGTGGGGGTGGTGATCGAGACCGAGGGGGGCGTCCCGTCGAGCGTCGTGAACGTGAAGTCCGTTGACGTCGCGAGGTTGCCGGCCGCATCGTGCGAGCGCACGCGGAAGTGATAGAGTTGGGTCCCGGCCAGTCCGCTGAGGGTCACCAGGTGAGAGGTGACGAGGCTCGCGGTCACTGGGGTCGAACTGCTGTAGGTCGTCGTCAGACCATACTCGACTTGCGAGTCGCTCACCTCGTCCGTCGTCCAGGTGATCGTCGCCCCCGACGACGTGATGGCGGACGCCGTGACACCCGAGACCAGCGGGGGACGCGTGTCATTCGCCACCGTGGCGGCGGTGCGGAGCTCATCGAGGTGGATGGCCTTAATGACGGTGAGGCGAGCGACCAGGGTGGGATCGGTGTAGGTAGGGAGAGTCCAGCCCGCCGCCTGATAGGCCTGGTTCAGGGCCGTCCGGAGCTCGGTCAAGTGGACGACTGTGACGGGGGTGCTGCCCGGCACGAGCGTGGGATCAGTCCAAGCAAAGGTCGCCAGCCCGCGTGCGACGCGGAGGCTATCGATGGCCGCCCGGAGCTCCACGATGTGCGCCGTCTTGACGACCGAGCTCTGAGGCACGAGGGGGTCATCGCTAAAGGCCGAGGAGGCGTGGGCGGTGAGCAAGAGACCGGGGATCGCGGCGACAAACGCGAAGAGCAGAACGCGGCAGGTGCGACTCGTGGGCGACTGCTCGCCGGAAAACATCGTGGCCCTCCGTTGAGCGGAAGACCCCGATCTTCCCCGGGAGATCTCCTCTCCCATCTTTCGGTAGCCCGGCTGTCAGGCGCTGACCCCGCGCTCGTCTCGCGACGGGTGGCCCCGGGCAAACGAGGTCTCTGACGTCTCTTCTGTTACGGGTATTCCCTGCAGAGGGGGTGCCAGGTCCCGGGCGGCACCGGCTCAGAGCGCTCAAATTCTGGAAATTGCAGGGACCGGGCGGCCACGTGGCATTCGATCAGCGTGTCCAGCGAGTAACCAGCTGCGTCACGTTCGACGGTGAGTGTAACTATTCTGACATCGCCGTTTCAAGAATCGCAGAATGTTTCTGGGATTTGGCCTCTTGTCGGCGCCCTGCATTCGGTGCAAAGCGAGGGGCGAGGCGCCCGACATGGTCTCGGCCGATCGGTGGTGCGACCACTTCTGTTCCCTAGCCGAGTTTTCTCGATACCGCGCGCCACCACTGGAACGTAAGGCCTTGGAGAAGAGACAATCCGATCCAGACCGCGTCGTCAGCGATGTAAACTGACACAAAGATTCCCGTTAAGCCGCGCACCGTCCAAATGGATGATGACGGCGACCGCGACATTTATGGCTAGGAAGACTAAGGTCGTCCCCACGGATTCGAGCGTCTTGCCGATGGCTGCGCCGGGACTGCGCCCCGAGAGCCGGAGCCTCCTGACACCGAAGAAGAACGCGCCGACGAACGTCAGTCCCGGCAGAGCCAAGATGAGGATCGCCTTCATGTTTACCCTCCAACGCGATTATATGTAGCCTGCGGCTCGGTAATATAGCCGAGCGAGAAGTTCCTTCAAGATCCCCCGCATCAGAGCCAGGCGATCCTCGGGCGCGTCGGGATCGGAGAGCGCATCCGAGGGAGCTGGATGGACGGCAAAACCCGCGCGCTCGAAAAGGGGTTGCGCTCGCATCAAATGCCCCGAGTCGCTCACCAGGAGAATCGTCCGAACTTCTCTCGACTGCAGGAGTAGCTTCACGAGGGCGGCCTCGTCTCGGGTCGTATGCGGCCTGGTCTCGGTGAGGATCGCTTCTGGCGGAATCCCCAGGAGACGCGCCAACTGAGCACGAGCTTCGGCCTCTGGCGTACCGCCGCCCTCAGGGGCGCCGCCTAAGAAGACCAGGAGCGGCGCGAGGCCTTCTTGGTAGAGAGCGATTGCACGGTTGGTCGGGAGGGCCGATTCAGGGTACAGTATGCCGAAGGGCGAGACGCCGTGCGCGAGCACCACGATGGCGTCGGAGGGCACGAACTGCGGTCGGACAGCCGTCCAAAGGTCCCAAAGATGTGCCAGCGGGCTAAAGGCTGTGACGAGAAAGAACGCGACTCCGGCGAGTCCGAATAGTTGGCAAACGCGGTCCCATCTCATGCCTGAACCTTCAACGTCCGCGAGTCGCTCGATGCGCCCGAGGATCTGCGCAAAGAGGCGCATCCTCCCAACTGGCCAAAAGCCATTTGACAGCGCGATTCGATGCCGCTTGTGACCTTCCCGATCGCCCGTCCGGCGATCCGCATCCGGCCATCATGACGGCGATACTCGGCTGGGTGTGTGCGAGCACGCTGCTAGTGCTCACCCTGCTCGCGGTGTATCAATGGGTGCTGGCTGTCGCCGCCCTGCTACCGGCGCGGCCGCGAACTCCCGGGCTGCACGCTGCGCGCAGCCGGTTCCTGGTCTTGATCCCCGCGCATAACGAAGAATCCGGCCTCGCCGAGACACTCCGCAGCCTCGACAAGGTCGAGTATCCCAGGGACCGGACCCGCATCGTGGTCGTGGCCGACCGATGCAATGATGGCACAGCCACGCTGGCCCGGCGCTGCGGGGTAGATTGTCTCGAGCGAACAGGTGGTCAGCCCGGAAAGGGCGCAGCGATCGCTTGGGCAATCGACGAGCTGCGAAGGAGCGGCACGCAATTCGACGCCCTGGTGATCACGGATGCCGATACCGTCGTGGATTCGCATCTGCTCGACGCCTTCGACGAGGGCCTCTGTTCAGGACACGACGTTCAGCAGGGATACAACTATCTTTCGAATCCGTGGGAAACCGCGTTTACTCGGGTCATCGCCGTGACGAGCATTTTGCGCAACGGCTTTTTCTACACCGGCAAAGAACGGCTGGGGCTGCCAGCCATGTTGGGCGGCACGGGTATGTGCTTCAGCCGCCGAATCATCGAACGCCAAGGCTGGACCGCCTTTTCGATCGGTGAGGATTGGGAGTTTTCCGTATCGCTGCTGCTCCATGGCGAGACGGTCCACTTCACCCCGCGGGCGCGGGTGCTGGCCAAAGAGTCGCGCGATTTCAGACAGGCATCGTCACAGCGTCTTCGCTGGGCCAGTGGGCGGCACGCCGTGGCCGCCATGGGCGCCAGCGAGCTCTTCAAGGCCGGCCTGCGGTGGCGACGCCTGTCCCTCTGGGACGCGGCGTTGACCATCGTGGCCCCGACCTATTCGGCTCAGGCGACGCTGGCGCTCCTCTGCGTCGTCACGAGTTGGTTCTTGTCGCGCCAGCATGCCGGGCAGTTCCTCGTCGCCTGGGCGACTGGTCTGACAGGGCTCCTGGCGGCCTATTTTCTCCTGGGAGTCGCGCGTACCGAAGCCCCGGTACGAGCCCTGGCCGGGATCGCCCTCATTCCGGCTTTTCTTCCATGGCGAATGGCCATCGAGATCCTCGGACTCCTTGGCTACGGACGGAAGCACTGGGTCCGAACGTCCCGCCACTCGGCATCACGGTAAACCCGGCCGGCGTCGGCGACAACCCGTGGGCCTGGCCCTCCGACGAGTCTGGAGGGTCGTGCGGTTGACGCCGTCCAGAAGTCGTCTTGGTCGTCATGCGTTCTCGCCCAACGGTAAGGTTGTCGATCCACATGGACTGCGTGACCGGAGAGCCATCGCCGATATAGGGCGCGATGACGAACTGGTTGAACTGCATCGTCGGGTTGGCTCCCGTGCGCAGCAGAACGTCCCGGCGATCGATGACCGGCTGGCCATCCAACCAGTATTGAATGATCCCGTCGTTCACGCCCTTCCCTCCCGAGATCGTATTCAACTTGACGTACGCTTCGACGAAATGCCAGTCGTTCTTGTAGAAGGGCCCGGGCGTCTCGGTAAAATACCGCGCGCCCGCGTACCATTTCTTCTCGTTTACATGCTGGCCGCCGTGGATATAGCAACTGTCTGGATAGCCATCGCTTGACCCGTTGCACCCGGCCACCCCGCGATTTTCAGTCACCGCGGCCAGGTTCACTCCAATCCTGGCCTGGTCGACATTCTCGCCATCTTGAATGGCGAGTAGCGGCGTGCCGCCGTTCTGCTCGACATACACCGTCAGGCGGGTGACGGACAGGCCAGACCACTCATCGTTGAGATTCGTCAGGAAATGAAATTCATGTGGATGGTAGAGTTTCTGTGAGCCCACCCAATTCGCGCTGTACTTCACGTAATAACTCAGGTAAACCGCGTCGGTTCCGGCAAACTTTCTGCGCAGAGCCGATCCTGCCGTCGGCGTGGTGGCGCCGGTAAGGAATTTATATTCGATTGAACGCACACCACTGCCCACGTGTTCCTCCGCCGACAGCAAGGGCGTCGTGTTGCCATACCATCCGCGGGTGGCCAGTTTCGCATCTTCGAAGCCTTCCTGGAACAGGGTCGTTGGCGCAGCGGACGGATAACTGATGTAGACATGGGCGAACCAGAAGTAATCCGTCTGCCTTTTCACGTCGCCCACACCGCCCCATGTCGGGCTAAATTGAAATTCGGTAAAACAGCCGCGGGTGGGAAACGACACATTCGCGTAATCACCGATCAAGGATCCGTCCATCCACCAACGGACGACACCGTCCGCCTTCCCAGGAGTGTTGTATTTGAAGTAGAGTTCGATCTTGTGCCAGGCTCCTAACGCAATGGAGATGGCATTGACGTTAGGCGTGAGCCAGCTCCAGTCGCTTCCCCATTCAGGAGCGACACGCAACTGATAGGGGCCTCCTGGCGGGCCGTACATGACGGGAATGAGGTTCCCGCACACGCCACCCAAGAGAAAATAGATCTTGTTGACGTTGCTGGAATGGCCCTGCCAGGGATTACTGGGCTTCCACCAGACTCCGACGAACCCCTCGGTGAACAATGAGGGAAGTCTGTAATACATCGTCGCCGGAGCGGACCCACCGGGGAACCCTAGAGGGTAGCGCCATTGGCCGATATTCTGCGCCGTAAGCGGCGCGGCCGGATCCGCGACAATCGTCGCGAGCTCATTCGCATTGTTGATAGCCCACCCGCGGCCAGTGAAGGCATCGAGGGCTCGGTCAGTCCACACGGTAAAGCCAGCGGGTTGATGCGTCCAACCTGTCGACGGGGGAGAAGAGCTTCCACTTGAACACGCCGCCAGGAACACCACCTGCAACCCCAGTGCGAGACGCCAACTCGAGGACATTCGTGGGAGACGTAGGGTTCCGCCCGGTAGCAGCGGGCGCGGTCGCATCCGCGACAATAGTCGCATCGCGCATCAGTGTACCGCGTCGTTCGGACACGAGCCTCAGGTCGTCTCACCGCCCAGAGGCGCGGTCACGGCCGGCTGAAATACACCTGATCGTAACGGTAATAATCGTTCTCGGACTTGCTCCCGCCTAGGCCTCCCCAGGTCGGCGCAATTTGAAGTTCTTGGAGGGTACTCGAGAAGGGCACATTCGTATAATCCCCGAGCAACGTTCCGTCCATCCACCAGCGGACCGCAACCGTACCTCCCGTCTGTTTGAAGTACAGCTCGAGCTTATGCCACGAACCAAGACTGACGGAAACGTGGTTGACATTCGGCGTCAGCCAGTTCCAGTTGCCGTATTCGGGGGCAACCCGCACCTCGTACGGACCACCCGGCGGGCCGTACATGATCGGAATGAGGTGGCCGGTGTCGCCGAGCAAGAAGTAAATCTTGTTGACACCGGTAGGATGCCCCTGCCAGGGATTACTGGATTTCCACCACATACCCACGAATCCCTCGGTAAAGCCGGAAGGCAGCGAGTACCAGTCGACTGCAGGCTCGACGCCACCGGGGAAACCCGCCGGATAGACATGTTCGAGAACGTTGGCGGGGGATACCGGAGCCGTGGAATCAGTGACGATGCGGCTCAGAGAGCCTCGGTTGAGATGATTCCAACCCAACGATGACAGGGCATCCCAAGGTTGATTGCTCACTTGCACGAACCCGGCTGGTTCATGAGACCACCCGGACGGTGGTGGACCGAGGTTCGAAACGGTGACGGTCACACCACTCGAGGTCGTGGTATTCCCTGCGGCATCCCGGGCCACGGCCGTGAGCGTATGGCTGCCATTGGCGACGCCGCTGGTATTCCAAGAAATGGAGTAGGGCGCAGTCGTAACTTCGGTGCCGAGGTTGGTGCCGTCGAGCTTGAAGCGGACGCCGGCGACGCCCACGTTGTCGGTCGCGCTGGCCGAGACGGTGGTCGTGCCCGAGACGGTCGCGCCAATGACCGGGGCCGTGATGGATCCTGCCGGAGGAGCGGTGTCGGGAGTACCCGACGCGAGGCACCCGATGTAACTCTTCGCAGCCACGACATGGTCGAACTTGATGCTTGAGCTGAAGCCGGCGGCATCAACGGACGCGTAGACCTGCAGCCAGATCCAGTTGAGGTTGAGGTTGGCATCGCTCCGCCAGCGGAAGCCTTCAAAGGGGCTGCCACTGGGATCCTGGGTGAAGATGCCTCCCAACCAGGAGCCATTCGGGAACCCTTGGCCCAGGTGGCTGACTTTAACGCCGTCAAGCCAGAGCGCATGCTCGCCGTTAAACGAGATCACTGGATTATTGAGCTTGACCATTTGCTCCACGCACATCCATTGACCGGTTCGGGCCTGCACGTCGGGATCATTGAGGAGCAAGTTCCCCCAGTAATTGCCGTCTACCGATTGGTGCATATTCATCCAATAGTCGTAATGCTCAAAGCGAGACGTCGTAGTGTTCTGTTCCCCTGACGCCGAGAACCTGTCACTCCCAGTAGGTTGGATGCCTGCCTGGGGGTTCGGCCAGGCGAGCGGGGGGTTATACCCTCCTATCCAGATCCCAGTGTGCTGATACTTCCCGCTGGTGGGGTATTTGATGTAGTAGCGGACATAGAGCGTGTCGTTGACACCGGGGATCAACAGTTTGTAGAGATGGCCGCCGTTACTGACTCCGCCGCCTACCCAGGGGATGTTGAGAGAGCGCACCCCGGGGCTGCCGGGCGGGACATCGGAACTGAACGACATCGCCGAACCATTGAGGATATCCGTCCACCGATTGAAGAGATCGGTGAGCAGGGCGTCCTCGAACTGTTCGACAAAGATTACATCTGGGTCGGTCTCGATGCCGACATCGCCGGGGTAGCGTGCTGCGATTCCGCCCGCGGGAGGTGGCGGTGGGGGGGCATTTGAAACGGTAACGGTCACACTAGAGATCGCTTGATTCCCCGCCGCATCCCGGGCCACGGCCGTGAGGGTATGGCTGCCATTGGTTGCCGCGTTGGTATTCCAAGAAATGGAGTAGGGCGCAGTCGTATCTTCGGGGCCGAGGTTGGCGCCGTCGAGTTTGAACTGGACGCCGATGACGCCCACGTTGTCGGTCGAGGTGGCGGCGACGGTGACCGTGCCCGCGACGGTCGCGCCGGCAGTGGGGGCGGTGAACGAGACCGAGGGGGGCGTCCCGTCGAGCGTCGTGAACGTGAAGTCCGGTGAGGTCGCGAGGTTGCCGGCCGCATCGCGCGAGCGCACGCGGAAGTGATAGAGCTGGGTCCCGGCCAGGCCGCTGAGGGTCGCCAGGTGAGAGGTGACGAGGCTCGCAGTCACTGGGGTCGAACTGCCGTAGGCCGTCGTGAGGCCGTAGTTGACCTGCGAGTCGCTCGCTTCGTTCGTGACCCAGGCGATCGTCGCGGCCGCCGACGTGATGGAGGAGGCGGTCACGCCCGAGATCAGGGGGGGTGTCGTGTCATTCGCCACCGTGGCGGCGGTGCGGAGCTCAATGAGGTGGATGGCCTTAATGACGGTGAGCCGGGCGACAAGGGTGGGATCGGTGTAGGTGGGGAGAGTCCAGCCCGCCGCCTGATAGGCCTGGTTCAACGCCGTCCGGAGCTCGGTCAAGTGGACGACTGTGACGGGGGTGCTGCCCGGCACGAGGGTGGGATCAGTCCACGCAAAGGTCGCCAGCCCGCGTGCGACGCGGAGGCTATCGATGGCCGCCCGGAGCTCCACGATGTGCGCCGTCTTGACGACCGTGCTCTGGGGCACGAGGGGGTCATCGCTAAAGGCCGAGGCGGCGTTGGCGGTGAGCCAGAGACCGGGGATCGCGGCGACAAACGCGAAGAGAAGAACGCGGCCGATGCGACTGAGCGAGCGGTCGCCAGAAAACATCGCGGCCCTCCGTTGAGCGGAAGACCCCGATGTTCTCGGGGAGCTTCGGTCTCCCTTCCTTCGGTAGCTCGGCGATCAAGCGACTCGCTTGATCCGTGGCTTTGCGTCCCCACCTCACGGCGGGTTTGCCTTTATCGAGAAGGGGCCTTCCCTGTAGCAAATTAAGGGTTTGCACGCGGGGTGCCAAGGAGCGATCGGTCGGGTCAGGCACAACTCAAAATCTGGAAATCGCAGGGACTTGCGCGCTGCCTGGATCCGATCGGCATGTCCCACCGATGCCAGAAGCGCACGCTTACGTCGAATGTGACACTGGGTGTCACCGGCCCCTCGAGCTGGATGGTCTCTGATCTCAGCGCTGACTTCTTCCCTTCAGAGTCTGTCCGCTCCCGGAATGGGTCACGATGATTGCCAAAGAGCGAGTCGCGGCGTTTTTAATCACGCACGGCCCCCGTCGCTTCTGCGACGAATGCCTTGCCCGTGCGCTCGGGATTGACCCCTCCACGGCGTATCGGGCGGCGGTGAAGACAGGGCGAGCGGGAACGCACATCAGGGAGTACGGCGTCTGCTCGGACTGTGGCGAAAGCCGGCTGGTCACGCGCGCGTCCCGCTGATAGATCCGAACGCGGGCCGGAGGTGGACGCCGGCGACGCGGACGTTGTCGGCTCGAGACAGGGATATCGACCATGGCCTCGCGACAGGTGCCGAGGCCTGTCGGCGGGACTCGGGTCGGAGAGGTCTCGACGCACCCAGCCCTCGGTCGGCGGACTGGCCCGCGCCCCATTGAGGGTATTTCATTCGCCGATTCAGTGATTCTCCTGATTTCCCCCGTCGAGAACTTGGGGTAGCTAGTAGCGCAACGGTTGTCTATGAGCGCATTCCAGCGTGCAGGCGGCACCAATTGTGAGCAAATGGCATAGTTTTAGGCCCAGCCCCGACGCCGGAGCGATCGTCGTCGACGACCTGCTGTTTCGATTCCTCGTCGACCTGGAGGTGCAGAAAGCTCAACGACTGCGTTATTGCGTCTCGCTCGCGTGCCTTAGCGTCGAGGTCGCCTCCGCCCAGACACGGGAACCTCCCAGACCCTCCCTCACGGAGACCATCGCGCATGACATTCGAGGCAGCGACGTGGTCGCGCAGTGGGCCCCGGCCCCCGTCGCCCTTCTCCTCATAGGGGCGGAGACAACCCACGTGCCATCGATCCTTCGCCGGCTGATGGCGCTCCTCGACACAACCACCTGTAGCGCCGGCGGCTCTTGCTATCCGAAAACGGCCGCCAGCGCTCAGGATATGCTGCGCCAGGCCGTTGATTCGATGATCGAGGCCAAGCAGGATGGCGGCAACCGGCTCTACGTCGCGTCCTGATGTGTCCGACGGATCTCCGAGCCTCTTCTCAGGGAATTTCCCACGACGATCTCCGTAGTGACCAGGGGACCCGGCAAGTCTTTGGCTTCGAGTGCACCGACATTCGCCTCAGACCAGTAGCCCGCGTCAGCCTGCGTACGCATCCGTCCGTAGCTCATCGTCTGGTGCTTCGAGGCGTTGGCTTTGATCTTCGTGCCGTCGATGTCCAAGCGCCCGCCACGCGTCGCCTTCTCGATCCGCGTACACCGGGGAGGTGTCAGATTCGGGCATCGCACTGTCAGACCCACGACTCGTTCGGACTCGCCGGCCAGCGAGCGCCTGCGGATCTGGCTCCTCACCGCCGCTCGTATTCCGAATAATTTCCAGGTCTTCAGTTGCCGAACCGCCGTCCGAGGGCTGGCTGGCATCATCGATGCTCCTGCACGCTCCCCAGAAGGGCGCCGAGCTGAACGACGGTTCACGAGGTCCATCCGCAGGGAGATCGCATGGATTCCGAGATCTTTCGTAGCGCGAAGATCCTGATCGTGGACGACGAGCAAGCCATGGTCCGCCTCTTGGAACTGCTTCTCGAGCACGTGGGTTATACAAACCTAAGAAGCACGACCGACCCCCGCGAGGTCCTCGAGTGTTGTGCCGAGTTCCAG
>Ga0209056_10005260_pt1 | contig 13486 bp, 14 predicted proteins | sample GraSoiAngelo_114_FD_185876 | JGI IMG/M metagenome (GOLD analysis project Ga0209056, IMG submission 185876) | Grasslands soil microbial communities from the Angelo Coastal Reserve, California, USA - 14_0903_13_40cm (SPAdes) (version 2) | ecosystem: Environmental > Terrestrial > Soil > Grasslands... | reverse complement strand
GGAGGAGCCATGGCGCCGCCCGTGAACAAGGCCTCGGCCAACGGCCAAAAGACGGCGCCGCCGGGCCTCGCGAACAAATCGAAAAAGGCCAAGAACCGGGCCCCCAAACCAGGCCTCAAGAATCCGGGTAAGGAGACTTAACGCACGTGAAATCGTCTGTAGGCCGAGGCCGCACCCTCGATGAAGCGGTCGACGCAGCGTTGATCGAGCTCCAGGAAAGCCGCCGCAACGTCGACGTCAAGATCCTCAGCGAGACCGCCGAGGAGACCGTCGTCGAGGTCACCGTGATCGATCAGAGCGCGCCGTCGATGGGCATGACGCCCGCGCCCGCAAACGGCAAAGCGGAGACCGCGCGCGGTCTGGTCGAGGGCCTGCTCAAGCACATGGGAGTACGCGCCCTGGTCACCGTCCGAACCGGCGCCGACCCGATCACTCTCGACATCTCGGGCCGCGACCTGGGCGCGCTGATCGGCTGGCGTGGAGAGACCCTTCGCGCGTTGCAGGCGGTGACGAACGTGATGGTCGGCAAGCACCTTGCCGAAGGGGAGCGCGTGATCGTTGACGTCGAGCGCTACCGGCAGCGGCGCGAGCACACGGTGCGCGAGATCGCGATGCGCGCCGCGCGTCAGGTCAAGATGACCGGTGACGCGATCACGCTCGACGCGATGCAGCCGTTCGAGCGGCGCGCCATCCACCTTGCCCTCGAAGGTGACCCGGACGTGACGAGCTCGAGCATCGGCGAAGAGCCGGAGCGGCGCGTGGTCGTCGGGCCGCGCAAGCAACCGGAACAGTAACGGCGACCGACGGAGGATCCATGGCCGGCCGGGCCGCCGCGGAGGGGATCCGGAAGGCGATCGCGCTGGTCAACTCGGTCGCTGACGAGGCAGGCGACGAAGAGATCACCCCGACCGAGATTGCCGAGGCGATCCGCGACTGCCTCGAGCTCAGTGAGGTCGACGAGGTGCCCAACGTCCGCCGCTACCTGGGCGAGGCGCTGGACGCCGTTTCGGACGGGATGCCGGCGGATTTCGTCGCCATGACCTTGTATGCCGCGCTGGGCGCATTGCGCGAGGGCACCCCTCACTAGGGCACCTATACTTTCCGATCCCATGGGCGCGCCCCATCGCGTGCAAGCGTTGCCGGGAGGGGCGCGTCTGGTGGTCGAGTCGATGCCGGAGCGCCACTCCACGAGCGTCGTCTTGATGTTCGCCGGCGGCTCGCGCCTTGAAGATGACCGACTCGGCGGTGTATCGCATTTCATCGAGCATCTCTACTTCAAGGGCACACGACGCAGGCCGTCGTCGAAGGAGATCGCGGATGCCATCGAGGGCGTAGGAGGATTCATCAACGCCTCGACCGACAAGGAGCTCACGGCGTACTGGGCGCGCGTTCCATCGGAGCACATGAACCTGGGCGTTGACGTGCTGTTCGACATCGTCGCCAACTCCAGGCTCGATCCGGTGGACGTCGAGAAGGAGCGGATGGTCATCCTCGACGAGCTGCGCATGTATCAGGACCAGCCGCAGGAGATGGTCCAAAACCTTTTCGAAGAGCTGATCTGGCCCGGCCACCCCCTCGGTCGGGACATCGCCGGCACCGAGGAATCGGTGTCACGCCTGAGCCGGGACGACATCCTCGAGTACGCCGATGCGCACTACCGCCTCCCCAACCTCGTCGTGGGCGCGGCCGGCTCGCTCGACGTGGAACAGACGGTCGAGGGGGTGGCGAAGAGTCTTTCCCTGCGAGCGGACATGGACGGAGCGGTCAGCCCGTCGGCGCCGGCGCCGCTCACCGGGCCTCGCGTCCTGGTCCGCCGGCGCGAGACCGAGCAGGCCCACATCTGCCTTGGCGCTCGTGCGTTGAGCTACATGCATCCGGACCGATACGCCCTCGACCTTCTGAACACCGTGCTGGGCGAAGGCATGAGCTCGCGGTTGTTTCTCAACATCCGCGAGCGCCTCAGCCTTGCGTACGACGTGCACAGCTTCACGCAGAAGCACCGCGACACCGGTTACCTCGGCGTGTACATCGGTGTCGATCCCAAAAAAGCCGTCGACGCCGTCAACGCGGTGCTCGTGGAGCTGCGCGGCCTGGGCGAGACCGAAGTCTCCGCCGACGAGCTGGCGCGAGCCAAGGAGTTCACCAAGGGACGCTTGCGGCTCGAGCTCGAGACGACCAACGGCGTCGCGTTCTGGCTCACCTACCAGGAGCTGCTGCTCGGCGAAATCAAGACGATCGAGGAGGAGCTCACACTGGTCGACGCCGTGACCGCGTCCGACCTGAAGCGTGTCGCCGATCAGGTGTTGAGCGGGCCGCTCCAGATGTCGGTCATCGGGCCGTTTGCCCGCGACAGCGGGTTCCGGCTCGCGATCGGGGCCTGAGTTCCGGCGTCAGGCGGCGGTTTGCTTCTCCCCCGGCAGAAACGCCGCGAGCGTCGGCAGGTCGGCGTAGATGTTGCCGAAGTGCCTGAGCGGCCAGATCCGAAACCACGCCTTGCCGTCGATCCGGTCGCGGCTGATCGGACCAAAGAATCGAGAGTCCTGCGAACGATTGCGGTTGTCTCCCATGACGAAATATTCATCCGGACCCATCAGCCTTCCGCTGGAATTGCCGTCAGGCCAGCTGTTGTCATTCGTCCAGGCCTCGGGAAGGTAGGGCTCGTCGAGCACGTGTCCGTTGATGTAGACGATCCCGCCGTTGATCAGGACGCGCTCACCAGGCAACCCGATGATCCTTTTGATGAAGTCGGTCGAGTTGTTGGTGGGCGGCCGCAGGATGACGATGTCTCCGCGCTGCGGTGCGTGCAGCCGGTAGTCGATCTTGTTCGCGATCAAGTAGTCGTTGTCGTCCAGCGTCGCGAACATCGACAGACCTTCGACGTGCACCGCCTGGACGGCGAAGCTGATCCCGAAGTAGAGGATCACCGCGAGGACGACGACCTCGGCGACCTCTCGCAGCAGCGAAGAGGCCGCGGAACGTTCCTGTGGGGCGGCGCCAGCCGCTTGCTCGTGTTGGGCCGCCATGCGTGTTACGAAACGAGCTTAGCGCAGACTCGTTCGAGCTCTTCGCGGCTGGAATAGCGAAGCTCGATCCTTCCGCGATTGAGGCTACCGGTCAGCTTGATCGGCAGGCCGAGGGTCGATTCGATGTCGGCGGCGACCGCACGCAGCTCGGCGGTGGAGTCGGTGTGTCGCCGCCGCCGCGGGCTGTAGGTCCGCACCCAGTTCTCGGTCTGCCGGACGGAGAGATGCTTGGCGATCACCACTTTTAAGGCGTGCTCTTGCGCCGTCTGTCCCTCGAGCGCGATCAGCGCCCGCGCATGTCCCGCGCTGATGACGCCCGAGGCGACCGCGGATTGAACCGCCGGGCACCCCGCGAGCAAGCGCAGCGATTGCGTGACCGAGACCCTGTGCTTGCCCAAACGCCGCGCGACCTCTTCGTGGGTCAGACCGAATTCTTCGATCAACCGTCGCAAACCGCGAGCTTCCTCGACGGAATCGAGGTCGGTTCGCTGGAGGTTTTCGATGAGGCCGAGCACCAGCTGCTCGTCGTTGCCCGCATCTGTACGGACGATCGCCGGCACCGCTCGAAGACCCGCCAGCCGCGCGGCGCGCCACCGGCGCTCGCCGGCGATCAGCTCGTATCCGTCCGCCAGACGGCGCACCAGCAGCGGCTGCAGCACCCCGTGCAGCCGGATCGATTCCGACAGCTCGCCAAGCGGCTCGGCGTCAAAGCGTGAGCGCACCTGCTGGTGCGAGGGCTTGATCTGATCGACTGCGATCATCTGGGGCACGAGCGCCTCGCCCTCGGCCGACATGGGAATCAAGGCGTCGAGTCCGCGACCAAGTCCGCGTGGGCGTGGTTGGCTCATCGTTCAAGCAGCTCCTTCGCTAGGGCGCGGTACGCGGTCGCGCCTCGGCATGTGGGGTCGAATTCGAGCACGGATTTGCCGTGGCTGGGTGCCTCGCTGATGCGCACGTTGCGCGGGATCAGCGTTTCCAGGAGGTGATGAGGGTGGGAGCGCCGGACTGCTTCCAGCACGTCCCACGCCAACGTCGTGCGTGCGTCAAATTGCGTCATCAAGATGCCGGCGATCGCGAGCCTGGGGTTGAGCCGCGCGCGCACAAGCTGATGCGTGTACATGAGGTGGCGCAATCCCTCGAGCGCGAAGTACTCGGACTGCGTCGGGATGAGCATGCTTGTGGCGGCGACGAGGGCGTTCAAGGTGAGGAGGCCCAGCGACGGAGGGCAGTCGATGAGCACGATCTCGACGCCTGGGGGGTTGCTGGACAGGGCATTGCGCAGGAGGCTTTCCCGGTCCGGCATGGAGGCGAGCTCTACCTCCGCCCCGGCAAGGTCGATGTGCGACGGAACCAGGGCGAGGCCGGCGACGCTCGTCGCCTGCGTGACCTCGGCCAGGGTCGCCTCGCCCGTGAGGAGGTGATACACGTTGAGCCTGGCCCGTGCCGGGTCGAGACCAAACCCGGAGGTCGAGTTGGCCTGGGGATCGAGGTCAACCAGCAGCGCCGGGTGGCCGACCTCGGCCAGCGCGGCGGCGAGATTGATGGCCGTCGTGGTCTTGCCCACGCCGCCCTTCTGGTTGACCACAGCGATGACCGGCGGAGCAATAGTGGCCAAGATGTTGGGCCTGGTTTCACTGGGCGATCCTATATCTTGGGTCATTGGGTCGAATTCTATCTCTGTGTTCAGGCGCCGGCCAGCCAGCCTGTCAATTCGTCGGCCTGGTCATGGTTGAGGGGCGGGATTGCGCTTGACCTCGCTCCAGATCCCGTATGCGGAGATGGCGATCAGGGCGGCCTCGGCCGCGATCGAGGCGCCCAGGATCGCGCCGCCGATGCCGATGCCTGCCAACAGGTTGTAGCTGACGTGGCAGGTGCACGAGGTGGTGGTGTTGGTGTACTTTCGGATCAGGCCGAGCCCGAGCGCGAGCACGAAGACCGTTAGCGTGTCGAAGGAAAGCCCGTACTCGGTATGGATCGAGGTGAACAACAGGGCGGTCGCAATCAATCCGATCCGGGGCTGAAGCGCGCCGCGAAACAGGATCTCCTCACAGATCCCGGGAACCACCGCCAGGGCCGCGATGCCGAGCGGGGTGTTGAGGTGGCCGAAAACATGCTGGGTCGTCCTGTCCACCTGGCGGGCGAGGTCGGGGGTCCACATGTGGCTCAGCACATCTGATCCTTGACCGAGCCCGTAGAAGGCGCCCGTGCAGGCGAGCGCCAGTGGGATATGCCACCACGCCGGCCGGACAAGGCCCAGCCGGCTCGCCGTTGCGGAGCCGCTGCGTCGAATGAAGACCCCGACGCCGATCACCGCCGCGAGCAAGAACGGCAGCTCGTCTTCTACGAGATCGGCGACCGTCAGCGAAGGCTGGGCGTTGTTGCTCGCCAGCACGTCGGTGAAGACGATCGAGGTGATTTGCAGGCCCAGCAGCATCACCGTGAGGACGAGCGCGAGCGCGTGGACGGGGTTGTCCGGGTCGATGGGTACGAACGCGGCCACGTCTTTCCGGATCGGCTTGAGCAGGAAACCGGCCGCAGCCGCGGCGGTTACCACAGTGCCCGCGTCGAGGGCGAACCTCGCCTGCTGACTCAGGCTGGCGGAGAGAAGCGGGAGGCCGGCGAGGTCGGCGATGCCGAACAGAGCGAGCAGACCGACGGCGAAGCTGCCAAGCACGGCCGTCGCGCCCATCGCCCATGGCTTGCCGACGAAGGTGTTGACGGCGATGATGAATGGAAGCGGCAGGAGCTCGACGAGAAGCGTCGCGGCGTCGAGTGGAAGGTGCGCGGTCAGCCGGTCTTCGTGCCTTTCTCGGGCATCGGCACCGGGGGAGAGCCGTCAACCCGCCGGCCCAGTTCGATCAACGGGCGGATCAGCTCGATGGGCAGGGGCAGGATGATTGTGGTGTTCTTCTCGGCTCCGATCTCGACCATCGTCTGAAGAAACCTCAGTTGCAGAGCGCCCTGCTGACTCGAGATCACCTGGGCGGCGTTGGCCAGGGTCTGGGAGGCCTGGAACTCACCGTCGGCGTTGATGATCTTGGCCCGCTTCTCCCGCTCGGCTTCCGCCTGCTTCGCCATCGCGCGCTGCATCGTGCTTGGCAGCTCGACGTCCTTGATCTCGACCACCGCGACCTTGATGCCCCAGGGTTCGGTTTGCTCGTCGATGATCTTCTGCAGGTTCTGGTTGATCTTGTCGCGCTCGGCTAGAAGCTCGTCGAGCGTGGACTGGCCGAGGACCGCCCGCAGCGTGGTTTGAGCGATCTGCGATGTCGCGTTGATGAAGTTGAGGACCTGGGTGACCGCCCTGCGTGCATCGACGACCTGGAAATAGATGACCGCGTTGACCTTGGCCGTGACGTTGTCGTTGGTGATGACTTCCTGCGGAGGGACCTCGAGAGTGATTGTGCGCAGGTCGATCTTGACCAGGCGGTCGACACCGAACGGGATGATGAAGAAGAGGCCAGGACCCTTCAGGGGGATCAGCCGTCCCAGCCGGAAGACGACCCCGCGCTCGTACTCGGCCGCGATGCGTAGGCTGGAAAAGACGGTGATCAGGGCGATGACGAGGATGACGATGATGATCGCCAGCACTCCGATGTCCACTAGCTCTTCTCCTTCGCCTCGCCGTTAGGGCTGCCGTTTTCTCTCGCGACCTGCAACTGAAGACCGTTGCGGCCGACCACCCGCACCGCCGACCCCGCGGGGATGGGAGACGCCGCGGTCGCCTTCCAGAGCGCGCCTCCGACAAAGACTAGACCTTCCGGTGCGAGCTCCTCGCGAGCCTCGCCCAGCGCTCCGAGCATGCTGTCCGCGCCGACGAATGCTGGTTGTTGGCGCGCGGCCCACACCTTGCGGATGAAGATGGCGAAGAAGGCGAGCGTGATGAGGGCCGTGGCCACCGAGACGAACGGATTGACCCCGAGGCCAACGGGCCCCGTATTGATCAGGAATGCCATCCCGAGCACAAGCGCGAAAACGCCGCCGACGCTGAGGAAGCCATGGGTTGGCGCCTTGAGGTCGGCGACGAACAACACCAGCGCGAGCAGCATCATCAACGCCCCGGCGATGTTGAGGGGGAGGTTGGCGAGCGAGACGATCGCCAGCACGGCGGCGAGCCCTCCGACCACACCGGGGAGGATCAAGCCTGGATTCGAGAGCTCGGTGATGATGCCGTAGCCCGCAACGATGATCAGCAGAGCCGCGATCGTGGGGTCGATCAAGGCGTTCAGAAAGACCTGCCAGATCGGCATCGGAAAGTCATCGATGTGCCCGCTGGCGGAACGTATGACCAGGCTGCCGGTGGTGCGCGGAACCGCGCGACCGTCGACCTGATCCAGCAGCGACGGGATGTCGTTCGCCTCGAGGTCGGCGACGTGCAGCTGCACCGCCTGCTCGGCGTTGATGTTCACGCTGTTGCGCACGGCCTGCTCCGCCCAGTCGGCGTTCCGCCCATGCATCGAGGCCAGGCTGCGAACCCGCGTCACCGCATCGTTCAAGACCTTCGCACCGAGGTCGCCCGTGAGGTCCTGACCGGTGGCCTGGATCGGGTGGGCCGAGCCGATGTTGGTGCCCGGCGCCATCGCGAGCACGTCAGCCGCCTGGGCGACGAACAGGCCCGCCGATGCCGCCCGCGCCCCGCTCGGATAGACGTAGACGATGACCGGCACCTTGCAGTTGAGCAGGCTGGTGACGATCTCGTCCATCGAGGTCGAGATCCCTCCCGGGGTGTTCATGACTACGAGCAGCGCGTCGGCGTGGTCAGCCTCGGCCCGGCCGACGGCGTTCTGCATGTACGAGGACATGATGTTGTTGATGTCGCCGGTTAGGTCGGCCTGCTCGATGTGCGGCGAGGCGGCTGCCGCGGTGGCGGGTGCGAGCGCGACGGCGGCGGCGAAAAGCATCCACGTGAAGCGGAACGCCACCCGTGCGCGCATGCACCGAGTATGGCAAGGCAAGGGTCGCGCTGCCGATGTAAAACGTGGAACATCCGGCGCCGGGGAGCGGCTCAGGCCCCGCGTAGAATCGGATCGCGATGGCGGGGGAAGCAATTCGTTCGGGGGGCGATGGCGGCGACGATGCCGTGATGCGCGACCTTCGCCAGGAGGCACGCTTGACCCCGCCACTCGCCGACCGGGAAGAGGCGAGGCTGCTCGAGCGCTGGGCGCTTGGTGACCGCCAGAGCCAGACACGCCTGGTCGCGGCCAACCTCGGCATGGTCATCCGTCTGGCCGAGGCGCGAACGGAGAAGGGACTTCCGCTCCCCGACCTGGTTCAAGAAGGATCGCTGGGCCTCGTCGAGGCGCTTCAGTCTTTCCAGAGCAGCGGCCAGACCGATTTCAGGTCGTTCGCGGAACAGAAGGTCGGCGAGCAGATGGATGCGGCCATCGCCGCCGAAGCCGCCGCGGTCCGGGACGCAGAGCTGCTGGTGACCGCGGCCACCGATTACGAGCGTACGGAGGTGCTCTTGAGACGGACGCTGCAGCGGACCCCGACCGAAGCCGAGATCGCGGAGAAGCTCGAGTGGTCGGTCGACCGCACCCGCTACGTCGACAAGGTCGTAGCCGACGCGCGCCGCAGCCACGACGAAGAGCTGCTGGCCTTCATCGAGCCCGACGCCATCGATCCTGAAACATTCGAAGATCTCGACACACTTGACGGCTAGCGCGCTCTCACGCACGCCGCTGTACGACCGGCACGTCGCTCTCGGCGGCCGCATGGTGGACTTTGGCGGCTGGGAGATGCCGCAGCAGTACACCTCGATTCGCGACGAGCATCTCGCGGTGCGCAAGGTCGCCGGCCTCTTTGACGTGTCGCATATGGGCCGGTTTCGAATCGCGGGTGAGGCGATGGAGTTCCTGCAACACCTCGTCACCAATGATCTGTCGCACCTCGGCTACGGCCAGGCGCAGTACAACCTGTTGCTGAACGAGCAGGGAGGCATCATCGACGACCTTGTCGTCTACCGCGGCGACGAAGGCTTCCTCGTCGTTGTCAACGCCTCCAACCGCGAGAAGGACCTGCACTGGTTTCGGAGCCATGCGCCTGCCGGCATCGAGATCGAAGACCGGACCTCCGAGCTGGCCCTGATTGCCTTCCAGGGACCACGCGCCCAGGAGCTGCTCCCCGCGGAGGGCCTCGATGACCTTGGTTACTTCGGATTCCGCCGCGGCGGGGTCGCCGGCGTCCGGGCGCTGATCTCGCGCACCGGATACACCGGTGAAGACGGCTTCGAGCTGTTCATCAACAGCGATCGGGTCGGCGAGGTCTGGGACGCGATCCTGGCCGAAGGCAAGGATGCGGGCGTGCGGCCGGCCGGTCTGGGTGCTCGCGACGCCACGCGCCTGGAAGCCGCACTGCGGCTCTGGGGCAATGACATGGACGAAACGGTCAATCCCTACGAGGCGGGGCTTGGCTGGACGGTCAAGCTCGACAAGGGCGACTTCGTCGGCCGCGAAGCGCTCGTGAAGGTGACGGCGGACAGCCCCAAGCGAAAGCTGATTGGACTGAAGCTCGAGCCGGGCAGCATCGCGCGCCACGGCGCGCAGGTCATGGTCGAGGGCAAGCCCACCGGGGTGATCACCAGCGGGACGCACTCGTTCTTTCTCGGATATCCCATCGCGCTGGCAATGGTGGAAGGGGCATCATTTCGAGTCGGAGACAAAGTCGGGGTCGAGCTACGGGGCAGGGAGGCTCCGGCCGAGGTCGTCAAGCTTCCGTTCTACCGGGGCTCGGCACGCTCGGCGGTCTCGCCGACCAGGTCTTGAGCGCACGCATTCCGCGAGAGCAAGGAGAGTCGCATGGCTGACCGTCGCTATACCAAGACGCACGAGTGGGTCACGGTCGACGGCAGGGAGGCGACGATCGGCATCACAGATTTCGCGCAGTCGCAGCTGGGCGACGTCGTATTCCTGGAGCTGCCCAGCGCCGGCCGCAAGCTCGCGGCGCGGGAGACCTTCGGCGTCATCGAGTCGGTCAAGGCGGCGAGCGACCTCTACTCGCCGGTGGCCGGACGGATCAGCGCCGTGAACGACAAGCTCTCGTCCAAGCCGGAGCTCATCAACTCCGACCCCTTCGGCGAGGGCTGGATCCTCAAGCTCGAGCTCGCTGGGGAGTTGCCGCCCGACCTTCTCGACGAGGAGGGCTACAAGAAGGTCACCGAGGCATCGGCTCAGTAATTTGCCGTACCTCGTCCACTCTCCGGAAGACCGGATGGCGATGCTGGAGGCGATAGGCGTGGAGTCAATGAACGACCTCCTCGTCGACATCCCGCAGTCGCTCCGCCTCGAATCACTTCAGCTGCCCAACGGGCTCTCCGAGCTCGAGACCATGGCCCAGGTTTCGGCGCTCGCGGGCCGCAATCGCGTCTACGCCGACCGCCTGACCTTTCGCGGCGGCGGGATGTATCGGCGCTTCATCCCCGCGGCGGTCGCCGCCGTGACGTCCAAGCCAGAGTTCTACACCGCGTACACGCCCTATCAGGCGGAAGCGAGCCAGGGGACGCTGCAGGCGATCTTCGAGTACCAGACATTGATCGCTGAGCTGACCGGCATGGACGTGTCCAACGCCTCCCTGTACGACGGCGCGACCGCCGTCGCGGAAGCGGCCATGATGGCGCACGTCCAGACCGGGCGCAGCGAGGTTCTCGTCTCGGGCTACCTCCATCCCGAGTACGTCCAGGTGCTGCGGGCGTTCGGCGAAGGTCGCGGGATCAAGGTCCGCAGAGGCGACCAGCCGGGTAAGAAGACGGCGGCGGTCATATTCCAGCAGCCGGACTTCCTCGGTCTGCTGGTGGACGCGCCCGCCCTGACGCGGGCGGCGCACGACGCCGGCGCGCTCGCGATCGCCTGCGCCGACCCGATCAGCCTCGCGATCCTTGCTGCCCCGGGTGATTACGGCGCCGACATCGCGGTCGGTGAGGGCCAGCAGCTCGGCCTGTCGCCGAGCTTCGGCGGTCCGCACGTGGGATTCATCGCCTGCAAACGAGACCTGGTGCGCAAGCTGCCGGGACGGCTGGTGGGCACGGCGCACGACGCCCACGGGCGGCGCGGCTTCGTCCTCGCCCTGGCGGCACGCGAGCAGCACATCCGGCGGGAGAAAGCCACCTCCAACATCTGCACCAACCACTCGCTGTGCGCCCTCGCGGCGGCCGTGTACCTCACATACATGGGGCCATACGGCCTGCGTCAAGTCGCCGAGGTCAGCTTCACCCGCGCTCACAACCTGGCCGCACGCCTGGCGTCCTTGCCCGGATGGGAGCTCGCCTTTCCAGACCGCCAGTTTGTGAACGAGTTCCCGGTCCGGGTCCCGAAGGCGCCGGCGGTGGTGCGGAAGCTGGCGCGCAAGGGCATCCTGGGCGGGCTCGATGTCAGCCGCTGGTTTCGCGAGCTGAAGGGTGTACTGACGTTCACGTGCACGGAGGTCAATGACGCACGCGCGCTCGACGAGCTCCTGGCGGCGCTGGGATGACGACCGAACCTCTCAGCTTTGAGCTGAGTCGGCCCGCCGTCGATCCGCCGCGGCTGCCCGACGCCGACGTGCCTGGCCCGGCGCCGGCCGGCGTCCTGCCCAGTGAGCTGCTCCGCTCCAGGCCGCCCGGCCTGCCCCGGCTGAGCGAGCCCGAGATCATGCGGCACTACAGCCGCCTGGCCTCGCTCAACTATTCGATCAGCGAGAACTTCTACCCCCTGGGTAGCTGCACCATGAAATACAACCCGGTGCTGAACGAGCAGGCCGCGGCGCTGCCGGGCTTTGCCGGCCTGCATCCCTATCAGGACGAGGAAAGCGTGCAGGGCGCGCTTGAGCTCATGTGGCGCCTCGAGCAGGCGCTGTGCGCTGTGGTCGGGGTCGACCGGGTGACGCTGCAGCCCGCGGCCGGCGCACATGGGGAGTGGACGGCGCTGCGCATGATCGCGGCCTTGCACCACTCGCGGGAGGAGAAGCGAACTGAGGTCCTCGTCCCTGACTCCGCGCACGGCACCAACCCGGCGAGCGCCGCCCTGAGCGGGTTCCACGTCGTGGAGGTGAAGTCAGGGGCGGACGGCCGCATCAGTCTCGCCGACCTGGAGTCGAAGCTGTCTCCACAGACGGCAGCCCTGATGCTGACCAACCCCAACACCTTGGGCTTGTTCGAGCGGGAGATACTGGATATAGCCGAGATGGTGCACGCGACCGGGGCGCTTCTGTACTACGATGGCGCCAACCTCAACGCCTTCATGGGCATCTGCCGGCCCGGGGACATGGGCTTCGACGCGGTCCACATGAACCTGCACAAGACCTTTACAACGCCTCACGGCGGCGGTGGGCCTGGCGCTGGCCCGGTGGGAGTCAAGTCGGACCTGGTCCCGTTCCTGCCCGCACCGACGGTGGAACGCACCAACGGCCACCTGACCCTCGACTACAAGCACCCGCAGTCGATCGGCCGCGTGCGGAGCTTCTACGGGAACTTTGGCATGCTGGTCCGGGCCTACGCCTACATCCTGGCGATGGGCGGTGACGGCCTGAGCCAGGCCTCGCAGGACGCCGTGCTGTCGGCCAACTACCTGCGGAAGCTCGTCGAGACCGACCTGGAGATGCCGCACGACGGGCCGTGCATGCACGAGTTCGTGGCGAGCGCGCACAACCTTCACGAGGACGGGGTTCGGGCCCTGGACGTCGCCAAGGCCCTGCTCGACCGGCACTTCTATGCGCCGACCGTCTACTTCCCGCTGGTCGTGCCCGAGGCAATCATGGTCGAGCCGACGGAGACCGAGAGCAAGGCGACGCTCGACTCCTTCGCGACGGCGATCAAGGAGATCGTCGCCCAGGCCAGAGCCGACCCCCAGAGCCTCCACGACGAGCCCAGAAACCTCCCGGTCGGGCGCCTGGACGAGGTGACCGCCGCGCGCAAGATCAACGCCTACCTCCAGGGCCAGAGCGAGGACCCGATCTTGCGCTGGAAGGCGCCGTCGGAAACCCTGCCAAAAGACCCCTGTTAAGAGCCCTTCACAGGCCTTTTTCGTATTCAAAATCCGGTAGAATTCAAAGCCTGAAGTTCTGCCCAGTTGATCCCCATGAGTTCTCCACGCTGGGAGGGCCAAAACCCCGGTAATGGCGGTTCGTAAACCCCTTCCGGAGCGTTCTCGCAGGCCCGCATCCCTTGGCGCGGACGTGGCGTACACCGCCGAGCAGATCCAGGTCCTCGAGGGCCGGGAGCATGTGCGGCGGCGTCCGAGCATGTACATCGGCTCGACCAGCTCCACCGGCCTGCACCACCTGGTCTACGAGGTGGTCGACAACGCCGTCGACGAGGCCCTGGCCGGCTACGCCCGGCGAATCATCGTCACACTGTTCGCCGACGGGAGCTGCCAGGTCGAGGACGACGGTCGTGGCATACCGGTCGACGTCCATAAGAAGGAGGGCCTCTCGGCCCTCGAGCTGGTGATGACCCGGCTCAATGCAGGCGGCAAGTTCGGCGGCGGCGGGTA
>Ga0209056_10005258_pt1 | contig 13488 bp, 10 predicted proteins | sample GraSoiAngelo_114_FD_185876 | JGI IMG/M metagenome (GOLD analysis project Ga0209056, IMG submission 185876) | Grasslands soil microbial communities from the Angelo Coastal Reserve, California, USA - 14_0903_13_40cm (SPAdes) (version 2) | ecosystem: Environmental > Terrestrial > Soil > Grasslands... | reverse complement strand
CGCCTGCGCGGCCACGTGCCGATCGCGCCCGTGTACGCGGTCGAGGAGGCGCTCGCCGACGAACAGGTGCTGGCGCGCGAGATGGTGATCGCGGTCGACCATCCGCGCTTCGGGCGGCTGCGCGAGATCGGGTGTCCGATCAAGGTCGACGGGGTCGCGCCGCGCTACCGGCCGGCCGCGGCGCTCGGGGCGGACACCGCGGCGGTGCTGGCGGAGGTCGGGGTCGGCGCGGACGAGCTCGCGAGCCTGCGGGCGCGCAGGGTCGTGTAGTGGATCTCTCGTTCAGCGCCGCCGAGGAGACCTTCCGCGCCGAGCTGAGCGCGTGGCTGCACGCGAATCGGCCGCCCGCGACGGAGCACGCGTCGCTCGCCGACGAGGTCGCCTTCCTCCGCGCCTGGCAGCGGAAGCTGCACGACGGCCGCTGGGTCGGCATCCACTGGCCGCGCGAGTACGGCGGGCGCGGCGCCACGGTGGTCGAGCACTACATCTTCCAGGAGGAGCTCGCCGCCGCCCGCGCACCCGAGATCATCAACCGGATCGGCGTCAACCTGGTCGGGCCGACGCTCATCGCCCACGGAACGGAGGAACAGAAGCGGCGCTTCCTCCCGAAGATCCTCCCCGCGGACGAGCTCTGGTGCCAGCTCTTCTCCGAGCCCGGCGCGGGCTCCGACCTGACCGCGCTCCGCACCCGTGCCGAGCGCCGCGGCGACGGCTGGGTCGTGACCGGCCAGAAGGTCTGGACGAGCTACGCGCAGTTCGCGCGCTGGGGCATCCTGCTGGCGCGCACGGACCTCGCCGCGCCCGGGTCCCGGGGGATCAGCTACTTCGTCTGCGACCTGCAGGCGCCGGGCGTCACCGTGCGCCCGCTCCGCCAGATGACCGGGAGCGAGGAGTTCAACGAGGTCTTCCTCGAGGACGTGTTCGTCCCGCGCGACCATCTCGTCGGCCGCGAGAACGAGGGCTGGGCGATCGCCACCACGACGCTCGCCCACGAGCGCGGCACCTCGCCGCGCCAGCTCGTCATCCACCGCATGCTGCTCGACGACCTCCTGCGCCTGGCGCGCGAGGGCGCCGACGGCCAGGTGCCGCGCCGCGGGGACCGCGTCCTCCGCCAGCGCCTCGCGCAGCACGCCATCGAGGTCGAGATCACGCGGCTCAACAACTGGCGCACGCTGACGCGCCTCCAGCGTCGCGAGCCGCTCGGCCCCGAGTCGAGCTTCGTGAAGCTCTTCTGGAGCGAGATGAGCCAGCGCATGCACGACACGCTGATGGAGCTGCTGGGCCCGTCCGGGCTCTGCTGGCGGCCCGGGCCGCACGCCGTCGCCGGCGGTCGCCTCGCACGCTCCTACCTCTACTATCGGGCCGCGTCGCTCTTCGCGGGCACGTCGGAGATCCAGCGCAACATCCTCGCCGAGCGCGTGCTGGGCCTGCCGCGGTCACGCGCGTGAGGAGCGGCCAGCCACCGTCGGTGCGGCGGATCGTCCTCCTCTCCGCGCTCATCCTCTTCGTCGAGATGCTGCTCGTGCGGTGGGTGGGACGCGCGCAAGGACCTGGCGCTCGGGAGCAACCTCCTCGGCTCGCTGCTCGGCGGGCTGGCGTCCATGCTGTCGATGGCCATTGGCTTCCGCGCCCTCACCTTCCTGACGCTCGCGGTCTACCTCGGGGCCCGCCTGCTGATCCGCCGCGCGCCTTGACAGCCCCGGTGCGCGTCGTGATCCTCGCGGCTGCGGGGCCGAGCTTCATGGTGCACCAGTTCATGGACGGGACGAAGACGGCGATGGACGCGCTCGCCGAGCGGAGACGCCTCGGTTCGATGCGCCAGCTCATCGCGGCGCGCGATCGCGGCGTCGCGGGGCGCCGGGCGCGATGAGCGGCCCGCTCGCCGGCATCCGCGTGCTGGATCTCGGCACGCGCGTCGCGGCGCCCTTCGCCGCCACGCTGCTTGCCGACCTCGGGGCCGAGGTGATCAAGGTCGAGCTGCCGGGGCAGGGCGATTTCATGCGCACCATCGGGCCCTTCGTCGACGGCTACTCGCTGTTCTGGGCGGTCGAGGGTCGCAACAAGAAGTCGATCACCTGCGATCTGCGCAAGCCCGCCGGCCAGGCGCTCCTGAAGCGCCTCGTGCCGCTCGCCGACGTGATGGTCGAGAACTTCCAGCCCGGGACGCTCGAGTCGTGGGGGCTCGGGTACGACGTCCTGTCGGCGCTCAATCCGGGCCTCATCCTGACGCGTGCGTCGGTCTACGGGCAGACGGGGCCGTACCGCGACCGCCCGGGGCTCGACCGCAACGGCATCGCGCTCGGCGGCCTCCTCTACATCACCGGCTACCCCGACCGGCCGCCGGTCCGCCCGGGCGTGATCGTCTCGGACTACCTGACCGGGGTCTTCAACGCCTTCGCGATCGTCTCCGCGCTCTACGAGCGCGACCGGCGCGCGCGCGAGAGCGGGACGCCGCCGCGCGGGCAGTGGGTCGAGCTGTCCCTCTACGAATCGATCCTGCGCATCATGGAGCACACGCTGGCGGCCTACGATCGCCTGGGGATCGTGCGCGAGCGCGAGGGCAACCGACTCAGGAACTCTGCCCCGCTCGACAACTGGGAGACCAGTGACGGGAAGTACGTGTGCATCATCGCTGCCGGCGATGGGCTCTTTCCGCGCCTCGCGGGCGCGATGGGGCGCGAAGACCTACTCGCCGAACCGCGCTTCGCCACCATGGCCAAGCGTGCCGCGCACGGTGACGAGATCAACGCCATCGTCGCTGCCTGGTGCAAGGAGCGGACGGCGCGCGAGATCCAGGACGTGCTCGAGCGCCACGAGGTGCCGTTCGGCGTCGCTTGCTCGGTGGCCGACATCTTCGCCGACCCGCACGTCGCGGCGCGCGGGGACATCGTCGTGCTTGACGACCCCGTGATCGGCCCGGTTCGCATGCAGGGCGTCTACCCCCGCTTCTCGCGCACCCCGGGCGCGATCCAGAGGGGAGCGCCGCGGCTCGGTGCGCACAACGACGAGGTGTACGGGGGGCTCCTCGGGCTCTCCGCGGAGGAGCGCGCGCGCCTCGCGCGCGAGGGGGTAATCTGAGGCGGATCGGCGCGAGCCGGTCCAGGAAGCGTTTCGTCGGGTTGACACGCTTTGGGCATTTACTACCACTACGACCACTACCCGCTGCCCGACCCCATACGGGAGGCACTCGAGGAGCGCGTGGGGGCGGTCACGATCTGGAAGCCGGGCGAGGGTTTGGAGCAGTGGTCCATCATTCAGAGCAGCTCGTGATCGGCGTGCTCGGCGTCCTCGCGGCGACGTGCTGGATTTCGGCACCGACGCGCGCGGCGGGCCTGCCCCCATCCGAGGACATGGCCAAGGCCCGGCTAGACAGCTCGCCGCGCCACGCCGAGCTCGCCGCCGTCGACGTGCGGGGCGCGCCCGTGCGTGTCTGGGTCGTATATCCCGAGCGAAAGGATGCCGCTCCGGTCGTCATCGTGATCCACGAGATATTCGGGCTCACGGACTGGATCCGCGCGGTCGCGGATCAGCTCGCCGCGGAGGGCTTCATCGCGGTCGCCCCCGACCTGCTCTCGGGCAAGGGGCCGGCGGGCGGCGGCACGGAAGCCTACCCGAGCCGTGACGACGTGACGAAGGCGGTGTCGGGTCTCGCGCGCGAGGAGGCGATCGCCCGCCTGAACGCAGTCCGAGAATGGGCTCTCGCCCGACCGGCGGCGAACGGCAAGAGCACGTCCATCGGCTTCTGCTGGGGCGGTTCGATGAGCTTCGCGTGGGCTGTGGCGCAGCCCGGGCTCGACGCCGCCGTGGTCTACTACGGGACCGCACCCGACGATCTCTCGACGCTGGCGGCCGTGAAGGCGCCCGTCCTGGGTCTCTACGGCAGCAGCGACGCCCGGGTCGACGCGACGATAGCGGCGACCGAGGCGAAGATGAAGGACCTCGGCAAGGTCTACGAGCCGCATGTATTCGAAGGCGCCGGGCACGGCTTCCTGCGCGCGCAGGACGCGCAGAGCGGGGCCAACCTGCGGGCGACCGAGGGGGCGTGGCCAGTGACGATCGCCTTTCTGCGGCAACACACCGCCGCATCGCCCGCCCACCCCTAGCGTACGATGGGGCGGGCAAAGGGGGATCGACCAGAGGCAGCGAGCGGCAGACGAAGGAAATTCAAAATCGGGTCGACTTTTCAAAGGCAGGGCCCCGAGGGTGCCATTCGACGTCGAGGCGCTCTCCTGGACAGCATCGCCCCTGAGGCGAGGTTCGCCGGACCGAATCCCGGCGCTCATGAAGTCGTCTCATTCGGTCGATGACGTATTGGCTACCCCCGTGCGGCGCCTACTGACCCTCGCGACCGTCCTCTCCTGGCTCGTCATGATGGGCCTGCTGGTCCACAAGCAGGCCCCGCCGCCGAGCGTGATGGACGCCGCGCTTCCGGCCGCCGGGCTCTTCACCGCCGAGGAGAGCGCGCTATGATTCGCTTCGTCGGGTTGCGAAAGGAGTACGGCCCGACGGTCGCGGTCGCCGGCCTGGACTTCACGATCGAGCAGGGACGGGTGTTCGGCTTCATCGGACCCAACGGCGCCGGCAAGACGACGACCATCCGGATGATGGTGGGGCTCCTCGCGCCGACCGCCGGCAGCGTGCTGCTCGGCGGGAACGACATCGGCCGCGAGCCGGAGGCGGCCAAGGCGATCACTGGCTACCTGCCGGACCATCCCTTCCTCTACGACAAGCTCACCGGGGGCGAGTTTCTGCGCTTCGTCGGCGGGCTCTACGGCCTCGGCGGCCGCGAGCTCGAGCGCCGGAGCGCCGAGCTGCTCGCAGGGTTCGGCCTCACCGAGCGCGCTGCGGAGCTCACCGAGACGTACTCGCACGGCATGAAGCAGCGCCTCGCCCTCGCGGCGGCGCTCGTGCACCGCCCGCGCATCCTCGTCCTCGATGAGCCGATGGTCGGGCTCGATCCGCAGGGCGTCGTCGCGCTCCGCGGCCTGCTCGCCGAGCTCTCCGCGCACGGCGTGACGATCTTCCTCTCCACGCACACCCTCAACGTGGCGGAGGCGCTGTGCGATCGGATCGGTATCCTCGACCGGGGCCGTCTGGTCGCGTTCGGGAGCCTGGCCGAGCTGCGGACGCGTGCCGCCGCGCAAGTCGGTCCGGCTGCTGGCGACGGCTCGCTCGAGTCCGTCTTCCTGGCGATCACGGGTTCCGCGTCGGCGCCGGCCGACGGATCATGACCGGCGCGCCGTCGCTGCTCTGGCTGCTCTCGCCGAGGCTCCTCGCGGCGCGCGGCGCGCTCCGCCGTGGCCGGGCGAAGCCGCTCCTGCTGGCTGCGATGGCGGGCGCCTTCTGGGTCGGCTGCTTCCTCTTCTTGGCGCGGACCCTCGCCTATTTCCAGACGATCACCGCCCTGGGTCCCGTGCTGACGGAGCGGCTCCTCGTCCTCTTGTTCGTGAGCTTCTTCGCGGTCCTCGCGCTGAGCAACGTGCTGACCGCCCTCACCACGTTCTACGGCGCCCCCGAGGTGAGCGTCCTCCTGGCGGCGCCCCTCGTCGCGCGGCGTGTGCATCAGGTGCGCTTCATCGAGACCCTGGCGGCCTCGAGCTGGATGGTGCTGCTCTTCGGCCTGCCGGTGTTCGTTGCCTACGGCGTCGTCTACGGGGCGGGCCCCGTCTTCTACCTCGCCACGGTCGCGACGCTGCTCCCCTTCCTGGTGATCCCGGCCGCGCTCGGCGTGCTCGCGGCGACCGGGATCGTGCTCGTGTTTTCCGCTCGGCGGGCGCGCGAGGTGCTCCTCGTCGTGAGCGTCACGCTCGCCGCCGGGGCCTACCTGGCGATCCGTCTCCTGCGCCCCGAGAGCCTCGCGAGCCCTTCGGGGCTGGCCGGCTTCGCCGCCTTCCTCGCCGACGTCGGGGCGCCGTCGCCCTGGCTGCCGACGACCTGGGCCGCGGAGGTGTTGATCCCGCTCCTCGGCGCGCGCGCCGGCGAGCCGCTCTTCCACCTGGGGCTGCTCGCGAGCACGGCGGCCGTGCTCTACCTGGGGAGCGCGGCCGTCGTCGAACGGGTCTTCCTGCGGGCGTGGTCGCGCGCGCAGGAGGGCCGGACGGGCGATGGGCGCGAGCGGCGGCTGTCGCGCTGGCTGCCGATCCTGACCGCGCCTCTCCCGCGCCCGGCGGGCCTCCTCCTCGCGAAGGACCTCGCCGTCTTCCTGCGCGACGCCGGGCAGTGGTCGCAGCTCGTCGTGCTGCTCGCCCTGGTCGTCGTCTACGTCTACAACTTCGCCGTGCTCCCGATCGACGACGGGAGTCCGCTCGCCGCCGCCATGCGGGAGTTCGCGGCGCTCCTGAACCTTGGCCTCGCCGCCTTCGTCACGACCGCGGTGGCCGTCCGCTTCGTCTATCCGGCCCCGAGCCTCGAGTGCCGCACATGGTGGGTACTCCGCACGGCGCCGATCCCGCTCGGCGCGATCTGGTGGAGCAAGTTCGCGATCGCCTTCGTGCCGCTCGCCGTGCTGGGCGAGACGCTGGTGGCGGTCACGAATCGCTTCCTCGGGGTCGCGCCGGGGCTGACGGCGGTCTTCATGGCGACCCTGCTCCTCGTGATCGCGGCGATCGTGAGCCTCGGCATCGCGTTCGGCGCCGCCTACCCCCGCTTCGACGCGCAGAACCCGGCGCAGATCGCGACCAGCTTCGGCGCGGTGCTCTACATGATCCTCTGCCTCGGGCTCATCGCGGTGGTGGTGGCGCTCGAGGCCTGGCCGGTGTCGCGGCTCTTCTGGCACCGGGTGGGTGGCGGGCCGGTCGCGGGCGGCGAGTCGGCGCTCATCGCGACCGCCTTCGGCGCGGTCGCGCTGGTCACCGCGTTCGCGTTCGCGCTCGGCCGCCGGCGCGGCCTCCGCCACCTGGCGGAGCTTCAGGCGTGACTAGGCCCCGAACAGCGCCCCGTACCAGAACTTCGCCGGCCGGTTGTCCACCTGGTCGACGTGCACGTGCTTCACCTCGGTGTACTCGAGGACGCCCTCCAGGCCGAACTCGCGGCCGATGCCGCTCTGCTTGTAGCCGCCGAAGGGGGCGGCAACCGACAGCAGGTGGTAGTCGTTGATCCACACCGTGCCGGTCCGCATCTGCTTCGCGACCTCGAGCGCCTTCGCCTTGTCGCGCGACCAGACCGCGCCGCCGAGGCCGTAGATCGAGTCGTTGGCCATGCGGATCGCGTCGTCGATGTTCTTGTAGCGGATGACGACCAGCACCGGGCCGAAGATCTCCTCCTGCGCGATCTTCATCGAGTTCTTCACGTCGACGAAGATGGTGGGCTCGACGTAGTAGCCCTTGGCGAGGTGCTCCGGGCGCTTGCCGCCGACGGCGACCTTGGCGCCCTCGTCCACGCCCGCCTTGATGTAGCCGAGCACGGTTTCGCGCTGGCGCGCGGAGATGAGCGGCCCCTGACAGGTGCCGAAGTCCATCGGGTCGCCGATGGTGAGCTGCTTGGTGCGCTCGACCAGGCGCGACACCACCTCGTCGTGCAGCTTCTCGGAGACGAAGAGGCGCGTCCCCGACTCGCAGGCCTGTCCCTGGTGGAAGAAGCAGCCGAAGAGCGAGCCGTCGACCGCCATGTCGAGGTCGGCGTCGTCGAGGATGATGTTGGCCGACTTGCCGCCCAGCTCGAGGGTCACCTTCTTGATGGTGCCCGAGGCGAGCTGCTGCACGCGGCGGCCGACCTCGGTGGAGCCGGTGAGCGCGACCTTGTCGACCAGCGGGCTCGTGCACAGCTCCTCGCCGCACTCCGCACCGCTCCCGTGGACGACGTTGACCACGCCCTTGGGGAGGTCGGTCCGGTCGATGATCCTCGCCAGCTCGAGCGCCGAGCAGGGCGTGTCGGAGGCGGGCTTCAGGACCAGCGTGTTCCCCGTGCACAGCGCCGGGCCGATCTTCCATACCGCCATCATGAGCGGGAAGTTCCACGGGATGATCTGCCCGCACACGCCGATCGGCTCGCGCTGGAGGTAGTTCTTCGACTGGGCCGGGAACTGCGGCACCTGGATCTCCTCGAGCAACGGGACCTTCTCCGCCATCTCGGCGAAGTAGCGCAGCTGCGCCGCGCCCATCATCATGTCGCCCGAGGTCTTGCGGATGGTGCCGCCCGAGTCCTGCGTCTCGACGGCGGCGATCTCCTGGCTGCGCGCCTCGAGCCCGTCGGCGATCTGGTTCAGGATCTTCTTCCGATCCGCCGGGCTCATGCGCGGCCAGGGGCCCTCGTCGAAGGCCCGGCGGGCGGCCGCGATGGCGCGCTGCGTGTCCGTGCGGCTCGCACGCGCGATGCGCGCCCAGGGCTCCTCGGTCGCGGGGTTGATCGAGTCGGCGGTCTTCCCGCCCTCGGCGTCCGTGAACGCGCCGTCGATGTAGAGCTGGTACTCCTGCATGGCTGATTCTCCTCATGCGCCCGCGAGGGTGGGTGGGGCGCGGCCGCGGCAGTTCACGGCGGAGAGTCGCACCAATGGGACGCGCTTTGCAATCGGGGTCAGGCGCCGGCCACGTCCTCCGCTCGCGGTGCCACGCGAGCCGGCTCCCGCGGCGCGGCCGCGCCGAGCGGAACGCATCCCGCGCTGGCGGCGGCGCCGAGCAGCAGGGCGAGCGCGAACGCCTCGAACGCCGTGGCATAGCTGCCGGTGACATCGAAGATCCGGCCCGCGACGACGGGGCCCGCCGCCCCGCCCAGGATGTTGAACAGCCCGACCAGGCCCGAGAGCGAGCCGAAGCGTCGGAGCCCGAGCGAGTCGGCCATCACGAGCGGCACGAGCGTGAGCGGGGCCCCGACCGTGAGCCCGTAGACGACGAGGAAGGTGGCCGCGGCGGCGGTGTTGGCGGCGAAGAGCAGGCTCACCATGCCGCACGCGCAGAGCAGGAAGTTCAGCACGAGCGCTCGCCGGGCGCCGATCCGATCCGCCAGCAGCCCCATCCCCAGCTTGCCGGCTCCCGCGATCCCGAGCACGAGGCTCATGAAGAGCGCCGCGCGCGCGGCGCCGTAGCCGATGCCGATGAAGTACGGGATGGCGTGCAGGTTCGTGCCGCTCGCCGCGAAGGCAAAGCAGAACTGGGCGAGGCCGATCAGCCAGAACGAGCGGCCGCGCAGCGCGGCGTCCACCTCGAGGCCCGGGAGCGCGCTGGCGGCTTCGGCGACGGTCGAGCCGGTCCCCGCCGGTGGCCGGGTCCGGACGGTCGTCGCGACCAGCGGGATCACGATGACGAAGATCGGCAGCGCGAGCGCCAGGTAGCCGTCGCGCCATCCGCCGTGCGCGATGGCGCGGCTGGCGACTAGGGTCATCACCATGCCGCCGGCCGACGTGCCCCCCATCGCAAGGCCGAGCGCCAGGCCTCGCCTGGCGCCGAACCAGTTGGCGACCACCAGGGAGACGGGGAGCAGCGTCGCGGCGCCGAGACCCAGGCCGATCAGGACATAGGCGACGACCATGGGGACGAACGCGTCGGCGCGGCTCGCGAGGAGGAAGCCGATCCCCGTCGCGGCCGCTCCGGCCACGATCAGGACCCGGGCCTCCAGCCTGTCCAGCAGCCACCCGACGAGCGGCACGACGAGACCCGCCGAGAGCGCGAGGGTGGTCTGAAGCAGCGAGAGCTGCGCGCGGGTCCAGCCGAAGTGATCGAGGAGCGGGGTGAAGAAGACGCCGGCGGTGTTGTAGCCCGAGCCGAAGACGAAGAACAGGGTCGCGAAGAGGCTGCCGACCACGAGCCAGGCCCGGCGCTCGCGGCCGGTCATGCAGGCGCCTCGACCTCGGCCTTCGCCATCGGGGGGACGAGAACACGGTTGCCGCCGGGAGGGCAAGGCGGCGGGGACGCCCGCGTCAACCCGAAAGCGTGTGAGCGGGGGCCACAACTACCTGGCAGACCCCCGAGTTGCGGTAAGCCAATCACCACCACCGTATCCATGAGAAACCGCTCCCGGTCACACGCGCGGTGGCTTGACAAGAAAAAGCTAGGTATCGTAAGAGACTCCCGCGCGGCGTGTGGTGGACGGTGGAGGCGGGTGGTGACCTGGGTCGATGAGCTGGGCGCGATGCTCTCGGCCTCCCGTGGCGACCTGGGCGTCTTCCTCGGGCTCGCGGCGGTGCGTCACGTCGAAAACGGGCCGCCGGGTCTGGAGTTCGGCGTCCTCTCGGTGAGAGCGCCTTGCTACGCGCTCCAACTGAAGGTTGCCGCGACCTCGGTGCCGCTCGGCGCAGTCGATGCCGTTACTCACCGCTGGTGGAGCCTTCGCTCCGGCAGATGCGGGGTCCGCCGCTCCCCACGGAGCCAGAGCGCTGGCTGCAGCGCCCGGGCCTCAGTGCCGGCCGGGCGGGGGCCATGGCGACCCGCTACGCCTCAAGGGGGGAGCGAATCCCGCCGATAGAGAGGATGGAGAGCGGGTCACCCGCGGGCGCACACGTGCTGATCCTCTCGGATGAAGCTTCGGTCCTGCGGCGCTACGGAGTGGCGCTGGCGGCGACCGCCACGGCCTACGCGGCCTCGCTGCTCCTCTGGCCGCTGATCGACCCGAACGCCTTCGCCCTCTTCTGCGCGGCGGTGATGGTGAGCGCCTGGTACGGCGGGCTGGGGCCGGGTTTGCTGGCCACCGGGCTCGCCACCCATGCGTCCGCCCACCTGCTCGCGTCCTCGGTGCACCTCTTGCAGTTCGGGGTGAACGACGCCGTGCGCCTGGGGCTGTTCGTGTGGGCGGCGGTCTTGATCAGCGCCCTCAACGCACGGCGGAAGCGGGCCGAGCAGGAGCGCGAGCGGATGCTCGAGCGCGCCGAGGCCGAGCGCGCCCGCCTGGAGGCCGTGCTCCACCAGCTGCCCGCGGGCGTCGTGATCGCCGACGCCGCCACGGGCAGGATTCTTCACAGCAACCAGCAGGTCGAGGAGATCCTCCGTCGCCCCCTGCCGCCAGCGCTGGAGCGATACGAAGAGTACCGCGGGTTTCACCCCGACGGCCGTCCGTATCGGGCCGAGGAGTGGCCGCTCGCGCGCGCCATCCGCACTGGGGAGGTCGTGGCGGGCGAGGAGATCGACGTCGTGCGGGGCGACGGCGTACGCGTGACCCTCTTCACCAGCGCCGCGCCCATCCGTGACCGCGACGGACGCATCATCGCGGGCGCGGTCACCTTCTACGACGTCACCGAGCGCGAGCGAATCGAGCTGGAGAGGGGCGAGCTGCTGGCGCGCGAGCAGGCGACCCGCGCCGCGGCCGAGGCCGCGGAGCGTCGCGCTGCCTTCCTCGCCGAGGCGGGCTCCGTGCTCGCGCGCTCGCTCGACTACCAGACCACGCTCGCGAGCGCGGCGCGCCTGGCGGTGCCGTTCCTCGCCGACTGGTGCACGGTCGACATGCTCGAGCCGGACGGTGAGCTGCGCCGGATCGCCGTGGCGCAGGCCGATCCGCCGAATGCGGAGCTCGCCCGTGTGGTGGCCACCTGCCCGCCGGACCCGCGCGGGACCCACCTCCGGACGAAGGTCGTGCGGGCGGGGCGGTCGGAGCTCTTCCCAGGGGTGACCGAGGAGGCGCTGGTCGCCGCCGCGGCCGACTCCGAGCAGCTCGCCGTCTTGCGGCGGCTCGGCTACCGGTCGACCATGATCGTGCCGCTGGTGGCACGCGGGCAAACGCTCGGCGCGATGACGTTCGTCACGGCGGCGTCGGGTCGTCGCTACGATCGCGACGATCTCGCCGTCGCCGAGGAGCTCGCGCGCCGCGCCGCGCTGGCGGTCGACAACTCCCGCCTCTACCGCGAGGCGCGCGAGGCCAACCGCATCAAGGACGAGTTCCTGATGACCCTCTCGCACGAGCTGCGCACACCGCTCAGCGCGGTCGTGGTGTGGGCGCGCCTGCTGGGGACCGGCAAGCTCGAGGCGACGAAAATGCCCCGCGCGCTCGAGGCGATCGAGCGCAACGTCGCGTCGCTCACCCGGATGGTCGAGGACCTGACGGACGTCTCGCGCTTCGCCGCCGGCAAGCTTCGCCTGAAGGCTGGGCCGGTGGATCTGCGGGAGGTGATCGCCGCCGCGATCGTGGCGGTCCGTCCGGCGGCGCAGGCGAAGGGCATCCGGCTCGAGTCGATCCACCGCGGCGCGGCACGCCGGGTGTGGGGCGACGGGGGCCGCTTGCAGCAGGTGGTCTGGAACCTGCTCTCGAACGCCATCAAGTTCACGCCCGAGGGCGGCGGCGTCGAAAGCCGGGTCGGGCTGGCGGACGGGCGGGCCGAGATCGTCGTGAGCGACACGGGCAGGGGCATTCGCCCCGACTTCCTCCCCTTCGTCTTCGAGCGCTTCCGACAGGCCGACAGCGCCACCACGCGCACGCACGGCGGCCTCGGGATCGGACTTGCCATCGTGCGTCAGCTGGTCGAGCTGCACGGCGGAACGGTACGTGCCGAGAGCCCCGGGGAGGGGCAGGGCGCCACCTTCACGGTGAGCCTGCCGATTCCGACCTTCGAGCTCGACGGTGCGGAGGGACACGAGGCGCCGGGCACGGTGGACGGGCCGTCGCTCGAGGGGCTGCGCGTGCTGGTGGTCGACGACGAGGCCGACGCGCGCGAGTCGCTCACGGCGGTCCTCGAGCAGTGCGGGGCGGTCGTGACCGCGGTCGCCTCGGCGCGCGAGGCGCTCGGCGCGCTCGCGCACCAGCGGCCCGACATCCTGGTGAGCGACATCGGAATGCCCGAGGAGGACGGCTACGCGCTCATCGAGAAGGTGCGTGTGCTCGATGCCCGGCACGGGGGACGGATCCCGGCCGTGGCGCTGACGGCGTACGCGGCGCCGGAGGATCGCCAGCGGGCCCTCGACGCCGGCTACGAGCTCCACGTGCCCAAGCCGGTCACGCCCGAGGAGCTGGTCACGGCGGTGGCGAACCTGAGCGGCCGGCGCGCGGCGTGACCGGCGCTCGCGGCAGCGTGCGGCGAGACCCTCCTCCGCGGGCCCCGGGGCCCCTCAGTCCCCTTGCTCCATCATCAGGATCGCGCCCCGCACGAGCTTGTCGCTCCCGGCGAGCGGGACGCACACCACGGCGCACCGGATGGCCTTCCCGCGCCGGTTGCGCCCGTCGAGCACCACTCGCTGCGGGCTGCTCCCGGCCAGGCACTCGCTGAGCGGCGTCTTCAGCTCCTCGACGGGCAGGCCGATCTCGAGATTCAGGAAGGGCTTCCCCCGCACCTCGTCGGCGCGCAGGCCCCAGAGGTCCTCGGCCTGGCGGTTCCAGACCTCGACGGCCAGGTTCGCGTCGAGAACGACGACCCCCGCCTGCATGCTCGCGACGATCGACTCGAGGAAGATGTTGACGCGGTTCAGCTCGTCCGTCCGGCCGCGCAGCTGGTCGTTCGTCGTCTGGACCTCCTCGTTGGTCGACTGCAGCTCCGCGTTCATGGTCTCCATCTCCTCGTTGGAGGACTGCAGCTCCTCGTTGGTCGTCTCGAGCTCCTCGACGGTCGATTGCAGCTCCTCGTTGGTGGTCTGGAGC
>Ga0209056_10005256_pt1 | contig 13489 bp, 11 predicted proteins | sample GraSoiAngelo_114_FD_185876 | JGI IMG/M metagenome (GOLD analysis project Ga0209056, IMG submission 185876) | Grasslands soil microbial communities from the Angelo Coastal Reserve, California, USA - 14_0903_13_40cm (SPAdes) (version 2) | ecosystem: Environmental > Terrestrial > Soil > Grasslands... | reverse complement strand
TTCCACGCCGTAAACGAAGCATGCGGTCGCCATCGCGTCGGACTCCATGCAGGTCGGCGCAATGACCGTGCAGGCCGCGATGCCTTGGACCGGCCGGCCGGTCCGCGGATTCAAAATGTGACTGTAGCGCACGCCGCCGATCTCAAAATAATTTTCGTAGTTGCCTGAGGTTGAAAGCGCCGCGTCGCGCAGGCGGACTTTGCTGCGCCGCCCTTCTTTGCGCGGATCTTCGAGTTGAACAATCCAGTTCGTTTGGCCGGGGGGCGCTCCGATCACGCGCAGATCGCCGCCGGCTTTGACCATCGCATTGGTGACATCGAGTGACCGAAGTTTTTCAATGGCGCAGTCCACCGCAAAACCCTTGGCGATGCCACCCAGGTCGAGGGAGACTCCCGGCGCGAGAAAACGCACCGCGCGCTTTTCCGCGTCCAGTTGGACGAGTCGATAATTGACGCAATTCAGCTTCGGTCGGAAAACGGTATTCTTTCCAGATGAATCCCCAAAGGTCAGCGAGCGGGCGGATGGTAATGTCGAAACTGCCGTCGGTTTCGCCGGCGATTTCCTGCGCCTTGGCAATGACCCGCCAGAGATCAGCCGAAATTACGACAGGTCCAATCGAGGCCCGCGCATTGAGCCTGCTCAATTCGCTGTCCGCGCGATGAATGCTCATCAAACCGTCGATGCGCCGGAACTCTTCGAACGCGGCGGAGACGGCGGCGTTGACGCGCTCGCGACTTTCGCCATAAGCGGTAATCGTGACAAAAGTGCCGAGCAGCGGTTCGCTGCGGCGGACCAGGTCAAGGCTTGGCGACGCCGTTCGGCAGCCGGCCAGCAGCCAGCAGCCGAGGCCGAACCACCAACTCAAACGTCGCCAGCACACGCCGGACGCCGGCGGTGACGTTGCGGCAGGAAATTGTGGCCCCGCTGATGTTGTAGATGTCCTCATTGAGTTTGAGTTTCGACGTGCTGGACTTCCCCTTGAACTGCTCGCGCCACTTGGCATTGCGGATTTCGCCGCCGTAATGCTCCCGATACTCAAGAATTTCGACCTGCAGCACCGTGCCCTCGGGCAACACGGCCACCGCGTACTCAACCACCTCGTGCTTTCCGAACACATGATCGAGCACAAGCAATCCGAGCAGGTTGGTCCCTTTGCGCGCCAGCCACACTTGGCTTTGCTGAGAGCGGACCTTGACGCCGGATTTTTGTTCGATGGCCTTCGATTCCTCGGCGGTCAGGCGTATCGTCTGCGCCTCGAACTGGTCCGCCTGAGGAAAACAGACCCTTTGAACCTCGGCCAGCGACAGGTAGCGCTCCGCCAGCGCCTTGCTGGTTGACAGGGTCACAAACAGCAACGAGAGAATCACCCGCGCGCGCAGGGGACTTGCCAGACACCGAGAGACGAATGATTTGTAGCGGCGCAGGCGCAACCATAGGTTCGTGGAGAGCCCCCTTTCCTTTTTTCGCATGCATTGGGACCATGAACCTGCGGATCGCGCGGTAGCGTCTTGGACTGCGCCAGTCCTCTGGCGCTTTCGGTCAGCTCGCCTCCATTGCCAAAGCGCCAGAGGACCGGCGCACTCCAAAACCTGGCGGGGTCTCCGACGGTTCATGGCAAGCCTTGCGCGCGAGTCCGCGGTCGTCCTAAGAAACGCGCGGAAAAGGCTGTCCGCGCTCCGATACGCTCGCGCAACTTGCCTTGGCGCGGACGAACGTGCGCTTCCCTTTTGCCATCGGTTCGGGCTCGGTCTGTTCATGGTAGTGGCGGATGAATCGTTGCTGTGCCGCCGGACGATGCCGCCGCCGTTTGATCGCATGGGATCAGAAGTTAATCCCGGCAATCAGGCGCACCTCGATTTTTTCGTGCTCTTCGAGCTCCAGACCGTCGCGCGTGTCCGGCGAACCGTGGACCTGCGGCAGCACGGTCAGTGTTGCCCACCATTTGCTGCGCGCGTAGTGAACGTTGGGGCCAACGAACCACGCGTCGGCCACCCGGTGGCTGAAATCGAGTCCGGGCGCGAACACCCGGTGGTTGCGTCCTTCGAGGCCGATCGACCAATGCAAATCGATCTTGTAAGCGATGCCCGCGGTCAGTTCCAGCGCCAGTTCCTCTTCCGTGCCGGCCGGCGTGAATGCCCATTCCTCCTCGAGCGTGACGTTGAACGCAGCCACCCATTTTTCGCCGAAATTTTTTTGCAACACCAGTTTCTCCTCCAGCTCGAACTCATCGCCGTTGTAGGTCGCCTCGCCGTAGAGGAGAACGCCAACAGGTTTGGTGTTGGGATTCAGCAGTTGGTATTTCAGTTCGGTCGATATCCCGTCAAATTCAAAGCGGCTTTCATCCATCTGGCCTGTCACCCCCTCGCTATGAGTGTTCTTGAAATTCAGATAGCCGGCCACCGACAACCGGTCCGTGAGGCCGTACTCCAGCTCCTCGCGAAAATCCCACCGTGCGAAAACGCCGTCGGCTTTGCTGCGCCGGTGGGTCAGCCATTGTTCGAATTCGAGGCCGCCTTTGGGCAGCACTTCTGCTTCCTGCACGTAGGTGAACAGGCGTTCGTCCGCATGCGCGGTCCAAAACACAGCCAGGCACGACGCGACCAGCAGTATCAGACAATGATCAGGAGTTCGTGCGAGAGGGATCAGGGCAGATTTCATTTTCATGGAAAGCCTCCTCGGCCTTGCGACCGTGCATTGGACCATGAACCCACCCCTAACCCCTCCCAGGAGGGGAACGGACAAGACGCCGACCGCCAACCCTCCCAGGAGGGGAACTGACATTGCGCGGACCGCTTGCTCCCCTCCTGGGAGGGGTCCGGGGTGGGTTGGTTCATGAAAGGCGTTCAAGGTGCAATGACCGGCCCTCGCGCGGTCAATTGAGAACCAGTCTCAGCAGAAGTTAAATGAGAACCAGTCTCAACTGCAAGGATTATTTTGAATTTTTTTTGGCCCAGCGCAGCCCCACAAACCAATGCATCCCCAGCCCCGGCGCCAGGAGCAGGCCGAGGATCCGATGCGTCTGCACGCACAGATTGCGCGATTCGGCCGCGCCCGAGTAGTACAGTCCGATCCCGCTCAAAATCAGTCCTCCGAAAATGAGTTCCATCGCGAATCCAGTCACCAAATTAGCCCGCAGTTGCCAACCGACCCGGATGTGCTGGCAACAGAGGTACCCAAACAAAACGCACAGAAACGGATTGAGACTGCCGTGCAAAACCAGCGCGGTCTGAAGCCAGACCGGCGTCTCCAGGGTTCGCGCCTGAATGCGTTGCCCTTGCCAGACCATCAATCCGGATATGACGCTGAACGACAAGAGCAAAACAACCGCGACGTGCGTGAGCGGCGAAAGGCGCGAAGGCCGGGTCGCCGGGTCGAGGGGTGGCCCCATAGCATTCAGCGAGATTCCTCCAGCACGGGAGCTACTGGATGTCCCGGTCGCTCTGTTCGGCGTCTCGCCGAGGAGTTGGTGCGGCAGATTCCACTCACCGTTTCGTGCGCCAGGGCGAGTGCAGCCGGCTCGTCGGCGGGACGCCGACGAGAGCGGTCGAGACGACCGCGCTCCCCATCTTCAAATGTATCGTTCCGGCTTAGACTACTTCCCTCTTTCCGGGTCACGATCCTAGCAGGCCTTCTTTTTGCAGGCGCCGAGTTTTTTGAGCTCCTCGCACCGGGCGGAAATCTGCAGGCGCTGCATTTTCAATTCGAAACCGAGCTTGTGGCTGATTTCGTTTTCCAGCTTTTCGATCTTTTCGCTCTCGAATTCGACGATCTTGTCGCAATCCTGGCAGATGATGTGGCTGTGGTTCGGATGATCGGCATAATTTGGATCGTAGAATTTGTGGTCCTTGCCGAAATCCATCTCGCGGACCAGGCCGCTTTCGGTGAGCAGCGGCAGGGTTCGATAAACCGTTGCGCGAGAAACCGACCGGTCGCGGCGGCGCGACCACTCCAAGAGTTGTTCGGCGGTAAAATGCTCCTCCGTGCTGAAAACCGAATCGATGATGGCCTGCCGTTGAGAAGTGAGCCGCAGGTTTTTCTGGTCCAGAAACTCCATGAACTTCTGTTTCGCGGCCAGTTTCTCGGTTGCAGCCATGGGTGGCAGTATATTTCAGCGCAGGGTCAAGTCAACGCACCACCCGCTTGTACGCCTGCAACTTGCCGTCGGGACCAAACGTCAGACGGATGAAATAGTCCGGTGACGGCGGTTCCGCCAGGTAATAGGGAGGGTAGACGTGGTAAGGGTAAGGATAGCCGTAACCGTACATGAACCCGACTGATCCGCCGGAATAACCACGGCGCGTCATCCATTCGGCGACGACCGTGCCATCGGTCAGTTTCGCGTATTTGTCCGGCGGACCCAACTCGATGACCGCTTGATCGTAGGTGTAATTGCCGATCCGGCTGTTCCAATCAACCTTTGTGCTGGCGCAGCCGGACAGGAGAACGCAAAGACCGAGGGTCAAAACCACCGATGCGGCAACCGGTGCCCAGGCGCAAGAGACGGTTCGGGCACGACTCTTCATGCCGTTAAAGTGCTGTCTGGTTCCACGTATTGCAACGTTGAAAGGACAGCCGCCGTCAAATCGCAGGGTGTGTTCAAGAATCGTAGCCGCCGACGTGAGGAGGCGGATTTTGGCGGGAAAAACAATTCCGCCTCGTTACCTCGGCGGCTACGGCTGTTGCGACGATTCTTGAACTCACCCAGGTTGAATCGAGGCTGCAGAAGCCCGCAGGACCGGGGAAACGGAGCGTGCGCGTTTCAGATCAGGCTCGCGGATGCGCCCGATCGTAAGCGCGCTTCAATCGCTCCGTAGTCACATGGGTGTAAACCTGAGTCGAGACCAGGTGCGCGTGGCCGAGCAGTTCCTGGACGCTGCGCAGGTCGGCGCCGGCGTCGAGCAGGTGCGTCGCGTAGCTGTGACGGAGCTGGTGTGGAGTGAGGTGCGGGTCAAGGCCAGCGAGCGCGAGATAGCCTTTCAGCCGCAGTTGCACCAATCGCGGATACATCGGCCTCGGCTTGTTCGCTTTCGCCAGAAAGACCGGCATGTCATTACCCGGGAGCGCGTTCAATTTGTTCCAATAATTTTGAATGGCCGTGAGCGCCGGAGCGCCGACGGGCACGAGCCGTTCCTTTCTTCCCTTGCCGCGCACACGCACAATCTGCTCGTTCCAGTTAATGTCCTGGGCCTGCAAGCCACACAGCTCGCTGATGCGCAAGCCGCACGAATAGATCGTTTCGAGAATCGCCACGTCGCGCAGGAACGGAGTCGGGTCGATGTGCGCGCCGGACGTCTTCCTCAGCGCGGCCAGCTCCTTCAGCGGCGCTTCGAGGAGATCGAGCATCTGCTGCGGCGTCAGAAATTTCGGCAACCGTTTCTCCAGTTTCGGGAGCGCCAGATTTTTGATGGGCGAGGTTTCGACCACACCGCCCCGGATCAGGAATTTGTAAAACGAACGCAACGCGCAGAACCGGAGTTGGATCGCAGCGCGGCTCAATTTGCCGCGTCCGAGGCAGCGGAGATAACTCCGGAAATCATCGCGCTGCAATTGGTCCCATGCAGGCGCTTTTTGCCGCGCCTGCTGGTGCCAGCGGAAAAAGTCATTCAGCGCCTGCCGATAGTTCCGCTGAGTATAGACCGACGCGCCGCGCTCCGCGGCGAGGTGCGCGAGAAATTTCTCAGTCCACGGGTCGTGGGTTTCAGAATCGGCCTTGCCAGATTGCCTCTTCATGTCAGCGGGTCTCATTAAATCCAATTCCGAGCAAAAGTTGAGCTAAAAATCACTTCACCGCCGGCCTGAAGCTTTGCTCACGAGCCACGCCAATACACTCACGACATCCCAAAGGGACGCGAGAATGTAACAGGGTTCCTGGCGTGGCGGAAAAGCTGGTCGCCGCGTTCCATTGTCCCGGAGGGACATCTCGAAAATAGCCCGGCGTTTTAACGCCGGGAAACATCGCTCCCGGCACATAAGTCCCGAAGGGACGGCCGAATTATTTGGTGTGGGATTGGACTTCAGCCGTCCCTTCGGGACTCGCGACCTTTTGGCATCCGGCCCAGCGTTGAATTGAAACGCTAGGCTATTCTCGCTCGTCCCTCCGGGACAGCAAAAGTGTGGCCTTTCGATCCAGACAACACGCCCCACCTGTCCAGAGAACGTCTTGTGGGTAGCGACCAATTTCTGGGGGAGAGAATCAGGGCGAGGGCGGACCCAAAAGCAACACTCATCCTTTCAATACACCAACACCAACACCGCTGCCTGTTCGGCGGCTTTTACCACATCCTCGAACTTTGGGATGGCCGTCTGCAAAGATTTCGGTTCTTTGAGCTTCGCAGAAACTTCCGGGACAGATTCGAGGAAACTGAGGAGGAAGCTGCTCTTGACCGCATAATTCACGTTCTCAGGCAGCGCGCCGCTGGTGGCCAACGCCACCCGCGCGCTCAATTTGGCCGACACGACGCCGACCACGTTGCCGCGCTCATCCACCAACGCGCCGCCCGAATTGCCCGGCTGCACGGGCACGCTGATCTGAAAATAACGAGGGTCATCACTCGCGCCAGACAGCGACGCCATCTCGCCTTTGGCCAGCTTTGGCGCGAACCCTTGCAAGCCGATGTTTGGAAAACCGACCGTGGCAACCGTGTTACCTAACATTGCTGTGCGACTCGTGGCGACTGGCAACGGTGAGAACTTGCCATCGGCTTTCAGCAGTGCGAGGTCGTTGGCCGCATCTACCTTCACCAGTTTGGCGGAGATGAGTCCGGCCGCCGTGACCAACCGAGCCTGCGCCCCGTTCCCGGCCACGTGTTCATTGGTGATGAGGTACCCATCCTCCGTGATGAAGAATCCGGTGCCGGAAGACTCCGGGCGCGTCTCCGCGATCCCTGCGCTTGAAGTGTCGCCCCTGGCGGGTGGGACCACCCGCGGCTTGAAATTGCGCGCCAGTTTTTGTCCCTCCGCAATTTGCTCTCGCGACATCTTGTTTTCTAGTATGGTCATGCCTTTCTTAGCATTCTCATTGCCTTGCCCCGCTGCCAGCAGCCACCACTTGTAACCCTCCACATAATCCTTCGCCACACCTAGGCCATTGGCGTAGCAAACGCCCAGATTGTATTGAGCCTTGGCGTCATTCTGCTCGGCGGCTTTGCGAAACCACTTCATCGCCTCCACATAATCTTTCGCAACGCCTTGGCCATCGTAATAGCAGGTGCCCAGATTGGATTGAGCCGGGGCGATATCCTTCTCGGCGGCCTTGCGATACCACTTCACGGCCTCCACATCGTCCTTTGCCACGCCTTGACCATCAGAATAGCAGATTCCCAGATTGTATTGAGCCGAAGCGATATTCTGCTCGGCGGCTTTGCGATACCACTTCACGGCCTCCACATCGTCCTTTGCCACGCCTCGCCCATCAGAATAGCAGATGCCCAAACTGTATTGAGCCGTGGCGTCATTCTGCTCGGCGGCTTTGCGATACCACTTCACCGCCTCCACTACATCCATCGCCACTCCGTCGCCGTTATCGTAGCAAAGTCCCAAATGCAATTGAGCCTCGGCGATATTCTGCTCGGCGGCCCTGCGGTACCACTTCACCGCCGCCACTGCATCCTTCGCCGCGCCTTGACCATAGTAGTTACATTGTCCCAAATTGAATTGAGCCTGGGGGTGATTCTGTTCGGCCGCTTTGCGATACCACTTCACGGCTTCCACAAGATCCTTCTCCACTTCAAGCTGGCCAAAAGCAGACAGCGTACCCAATTGACACTGGGATTCGGGATCGCCCTTTTCCGCTTTAGCGCGGATGTCGGCCAGCAGCTTGCGGTCCGCCTCGCTTTGCTGGGCGGGCAGTTGTAAGACAGCGGAACTCAGCAGCAAAAGAAGCGTGAACACCAACCGATTCAGTTTCATTTCGGCAGATTAGTCTGTAGCAAGCTGGTGACAAGAACTTGAGTGCGGCGCGCTTTGCAGCATGACTGTGAAGCAGTGTTACAGGCCGAATGTGCCATCTTGTCGTAGAAAGCTGGCGTGGGTGAAGAATGCTGCCGAAGAAAGCGGTGAGCCGGAGGCAGCCTGATATTTCCTGTTCGGCGCGTTGCTTTCAAGAGAGCCGCCTTTGGTAAATCCGACTATTTTCAGATCTCCGTCATCTGAAAGTCGGTACGCTGGACTGCCGCTGACACCTCCCAAAGAGTTTTGCATGTCATTCAAGACTTCTTGGTTCTCGTCAACGTAGAAAATAGCGATGGAACGGTCGGTGACATCCGTAATGACGACGGGGATTGCTACACATCCGAACCTGCACTCTGTTCCTGCTGTTCTTCGCGATGCTCCAGGGAAGCCCATCGTTACAATGCATTCTCCCTTCTCCACTTTAGGGATTGGCCAGTGTGATATCTTGAACCAGTCTTTCCGGTGGCGAACGCGAATTCCTTCCGGCTCGAACTCGAAAACAGCAAGGTCCAAGTCTCGGTCGGCGGCTATGAGTTGTCGCTCAGGATCCTTAAACGCGACTATTGAATCACCTTCGCCCAGCGTCACGGCAAGAATGGTTTTGCTGTTGGCGTCATGTTTTTGCAAGTACTCGTCCCAGACGTGGCAGCAGGTAACGAGAAGTCGCTTTTGCCCCGTGTCCACTAGAGCATAAGTTCCGTTCCCAATCATTTGACCGGGATAGGAGTTGATAGCTGGGGCTATGAATATCGGGCCACAATAACCCAACAATTCCTCAGTGATCTCGTCGATTATTGCTTGTTGTTCGTCCATGCTCGGCGGCGGAAACGTTTACGGCTCGGGCTTCGTTGCAAGCAGCGTTCCGTACTCGGCTTCGGTAAGCTGTAGCATCCGCTCACCGTTGACCAGTTTGAGCGGATCGATCCGGAATTTGTTAACACAAACCACAGGCCGATTCTCGTTGAAAACATTGCGATTACAATCTGCGGTTCACTCGTTCCGCAGAAGGCGCACATCTCCGCTTTCATTCATTCGTCGCGCCATGGGCAGCGAGCGGCAAATCCGGTGCGTTGAATCCCAAAGGGATTCCGGCCTCCAGCCCAAGGTTGCGAGGGACGAGCTACCTTGGGTGCCGGAATCCAATGGATCACAACCCCAACGGGGTTGCGTCTCCGTGCATCTCACGCCGGACAAAACCCCGTTGGGGTTTGATTGGTTCTCCTTGGTTAACCCAGGGTAGCTGCGCAACCCTGGGCTTCAGGACGAAATCCCTTCAGGATTTTTCCGCCGCGTCTTTGCGCCTCGGTGGCTTTGAGTCTTTGCGTTGATTCGTTGATTCAGTTAGTCCGCCAGAAATCCCGTTCGGATAAGGAAATCCTGCGATTACTTTCCTTCCGCGAATTCGCCTTCGCGCGGCGGGAATTCAAAGGTCACTTTGCCCATGTCGTCCAGCACCAGCCAGGCGGAAAAAGGCCGGCCGGTCTTGGAAATGAATTTCTCGAGCAAATCGGTCTTGCCCCCGGCCAGCAGTTTGGCGACCTGGTCGCGTTCAATCGGCCGTTGCAAAATCGTTTTGCCGGTCTTGAATTTGCACTGCTTCTTGTCCGCCTGCGTATGCTCGCACAAATAGTCCCTCTCGCTCTCAAACACCCGTCCGCCGCAGCGCGGACATTTGCCGACCGCCTCCTGGCCGGTGAAATCTATCTTGGCCTTCGGCTCTTTCTTGCCGTCCTGCGCGGGTTTCTTCTCCCGCTTTTCAAACTCGAAACCAACCTTGCCGTCCTTGCCCATCACGAGGAACGCTTTGAAAGCGCGGCCGTTTCTTTTTGAAATGAATTTGTCCAGCAGATCGGTTTTGCCGGTGGCCAGCAACTTTTGAAGCTGCGCGGGCGCGACCGGCTGCTGCAGGATGATGGTTCCGACACGGAAATCGCATTTGCGATCCTTGCCGACGGCGTTTTCGCACGTGAAGTTCATTCCGTTCTCGAAAACACGTCCGCCACACTTCGGACATTTGCCGAGCGGCTCTTTGCCGGTAAAATCAATCGGCTGGGCCGAACCGGCGTCGCCGTCCTTCGGTTGGTTGCCGAAATCAAATTCAAGTTTGTGTTCGGCGTTGAGGCGGATGATCGCGGCGAAGGGTTTGCCCTGCCGGCTGCGGAATCCTTGCAGCGGGCCGAGCTGTTTCTCCCGGATCAACCTTTCGACCTCCTCAGGCTCCATGAACCGGCTCGACAGAAACGTAGGCAGGCTGAAATCGCACTTCTGACATTGAAATCGGCGATAATTCTCCTTGATCACGCCGCCGCATTTGGGGCATGGAGTGCGGAGATCACCAAAATCCCCCGGCACTTCATCCCCCGGATACGCCTTGGCGCGCTCGATAATGTGCCGGGTCATGTCGGCGATCTCCTTCATGAACTCCGGACGCGAGAGCCGCCCGTGCTCCATTTGTTTGAGCTTGAACTCCCATTCGCCGGTCAGTTCCGGTTTGGAGAGCTCCTCGATGTTCAACCCGCGCAACAGCGCCAGCAGCATAAACGCCTTGCCGGTGGGCTGCAGTTCGTTGTTGTTGCGGTGGACGTATTCCTCGGCAATCAGGTTCTCGATGATCTGCGCGCGCGTCGCCGGCGTGCCCAGTCCGCGCTCGGCCATGGCTTCGCGCAGTTCCTCGTCCTCGACGAGTTTGCCGGCCCCTTCCATCGCACCGAGCAACGTGGCCTCGGAAAAGCGCGGCGCCGCTTTGGTCTGCGCCTGTTTCACCTCTATTTCCGTCGTTTGCACGCGTTCGCCTGCCTGCACGGGCACGAGCTGGTTGCCCCCTTCTCCGGCCTCGGCGGCTTCGCGGCCGTAGACTTCAAGCCAGCCGGCCTTCACGAGCACTTTGCCCTCGGTTTTGAACGGCTCACCTTCGACGCGGGTGATGCGGGTGGTGATCAGGAACTCGGCCGCGGGATAAAAGATCGCCAGGAAGCGACGCACGACCATGTCGTAAATCCTTTTTTCCGGTTCGGTGAGGTGGTGCGGCGCGACGTTGGTTGGGATGATGGCGAAGTGGTCGCTCACCTTCGCGTTGTTGAAGACGCGCTTGTTGGGGCGCACCCAATCCTGCGCGAGAATCGTGTCCGCAAAACCGCCGTAAGCCGTGCGGTTCATCTCGGTGAGCGTGGCTGTGACCGTGGCGAGGTAATCCTCCGGCAGGTGTCGCGAGTCGGTGCGCGGGTAGGTCAACACCTTGTGCTTTTCGTAGAGCGCCTGCGCGATGGCCAGCGTGTTCTTGGCGGAGAAACCGAAACGCCGATTGCTGTCGCGCTGCAGGCTGGTCAGGTCGAACAACAGCGGCGAAAGCTGGCTGCTCGGTTTGCTTTCATCGCTGACGGCGCCCGGCTTGCCTAGGCATTTGGCTTTGATCGCGTCGGCTTTTGCCTGTTCCCAAATCCGCTCCGCCTTGAGATCGGGATCGGCGTCCTTGTCGTTCGCCGGTTTGGAAAACTGCTCGTCGAACCAGCGGCCGGTGTATTGGCCCGCGGCGCACGCGAACGTGCCGATCAGTTCCCAGTAAGTGCGCGGGACGAAGCGCCGTATTTTTTCCTCGCGCTCGACGAGGATTGCCAGCGTCGGCGTCTGCACCCGGCCGACAGTCGTCTTGAAAAACCCGCCGCCCTTCGAGTTGAAAGCGGTCATGGCGCGCGTGCCGTTGATGCCCACGAGCCAGTCGGACTCGCTCCGGCAGACCGCCGCATCGGCCAGCGGGCGCATCTCCTGGTCGGTGCGCAGGTGCGCAAAGCCATCGCGGATGGCGGCGGGTGTCATGGACTGGAGCCAGAGCCGCTGGATGGGCAGCTTCGCGCCCGTGTGTTTGATGATGTAGCGGAAGATCAACTCGCCTTCGCGCCCGGCATCGCAGGCATTGATGAGCGCATCGACATCCTTTCGTTTGATCAATTTGGCCAGCAGCCTGAGCCGGTTCTCGTTCCTTTCGATGGGTTGCAGATCAAAGTGCGGCGGGATGACCGGCAAATGCGCAAAAGTCCACTTTCCTTTCTTGGCCTCGAACTCCTCCGGACATTGTAGCTCGAGCAAATGCCCAACGGCGGACGACAGCACGAAGCGGTCGCTCTCGTAATAGTCGTCCTGCTTCTTGAAACCGCCGAGCGCCTTGGCGATGTCGCTGGCGACAGACGGTTTCTCGGCGATGATCAACGCTTTGCCCATGGCTTGGGACAGCCGGGTTTATCAGTCGAGTGAAAACCCGCGCACGTTTTTTCTTTCAAGCGCAGGCAACGTGGCGGAAAAAACTCTTGAAGTCAAAGCCGGAAAAAATTTCGGCGGTTGCGGGTGGGCTGCGTCAGGCCCCGATAGGGCGCCCGATAGGGGCGTCCGTGCTTTGGCGATTGAGTTCAGGCACCCTCTGCAATGGCTTTGTCCTTGTCCTGGGCCATCTTCTTAGTGAGTTGTGCCGTGAACTTCTCCAACTCCTCCAGGTCTTGGCTTTTTTCCGTGACACCGATGCCCGCCTTCTCGGCGAGGAGAAGAGTCAATAATTGGCCCAGCGTGCTGACGGATGTGAAGTCCGCCTTCGGGTCTCCGTCCTTGGCTCCGCCCATCAGAAACAAGCGCTCCGGAACAAGCGGTTGGGCGCTCCTGGCAAATTGATCCGCCACCAGGCTCAAAGCGAATAACCTCGGATCGCCGTAGGCGCGAATCTTTGCAGGAAGACCGCGGCCTCAGACAACCCGATCTGCGCGATGCGCGCGCCTTCGCCTTTGCCGAGCAACTCCTTTGACCGCGATTCGCCTTCGGCACGGGCGATGTCGCGTTTGGCCAATCGCTGCGCTTCGGCCAGTTGAGCTTCGCCTTTGTTCGCCGCGACCTCAACGTCAATCCGCGTTTGCGTCAACTCGGTCTGCTTCTCGGCGGCGGCGCTGGCGTGATTCAGCTCCTTCAGCCTCACTGCCGCTTCCTCTTGTCGGTCGAATGTTTCCTTCTGTTCAGCCGCCAGACGGCGGATGCGCAACTGATCGAACAATTGCGACACAATTGATGTCGTAATCCTGAAAACGGTGGCCTAAGTGCTCGGTCGCCCGCTTCTGGATTTCCTGGCGCCTGGTGAGCAAGTCGATTTTTCTACAACCCCGACCTTGGCGTGCGGAATATACCGTATGCCGAGCAACCACTTAAGTACGATTGCGCAGAGCGCGATAGGCCAGGTGGAGCGCCGTGATGATCAGATCAATGAGCTTGATTCCAATAAACGGGATGATGACGCCCCCCAGGCCATAGATGAGCAGGTTGCGCTGCAATATCGCCAGAGCGCCTATCGGCTTGTAGGCCACTCCGCGCAGCGCCAGCGGAATGAGCGCGATGATGATGAGGGCGTTGAAAATGACCGCGCTCAGAATGGCGCGGGTGGGACTGTGGAGGTGCATGATGTTCAGCGGTGCGATCGCGGGAAAGGTGCCCATCAGCATGGCGGGGATAATGGCGAAATACTTGGCCACGTCGTTGGCGATGCTGAAAGTGGTCAAGGCACCGCGCG
>Ga0209056_10005254_pt1 | contig 13490 bp, 13 predicted proteins | sample GraSoiAngelo_114_FD_185876 | JGI IMG/M metagenome (GOLD analysis project Ga0209056, IMG submission 185876) | Grasslands soil microbial communities from the Angelo Coastal Reserve, California, USA - 14_0903_13_40cm (SPAdes) (version 2) | ecosystem: Environmental > Terrestrial > Soil > Grasslands... | reverse complement strand
GAGGTCGCTCAGTCGAGCGTCGCGAAGTACATGGTCAAGCGATGTGGACCGCCGTCCCAGGGCTGGTGCACCTTCCTGCGTAACCACGCGTCGGACATCGCCGCCATGGACCTGTTCGTTGTTCCGACCATTGGCTTCGACCTGCTCTATGCCCTTGTCATCGTTCGGCTGGCCCGCCGAGACCTCGTCTGGATCAATGTCACAACCCATCCGACCGCGGACTGGATCGCACGCCAGATCACCGAAGCATTCCCTTGGGCTGAGGCGCCGCGCTACGTGATCCGCGATCGGGATTGAGTCTACGACGCTGCCGTCACGCACCGATTGCGCGCCATGGGCATCCGTGACAAGCCGATCGCCCCAGGCTCGCCTTGGCAGAACGGCTTCGCCGAAAGGCTGATCGGATCGATCCGACGCGAGTGCGTCGATCATCTAGTTGTCTCAGGCGAAGCGCGCACTTACGCCTGATTCTGACGAAGTACGCCACCTATTATAATGAGTTGAGCACTCATCGGTCCCTCAACAAAGACGCTCCAATCCGTCGCGCCATCCAGTACGTGGGCGACATTGTATCTGCGCCCGTCCTCGGCGGACTTCATCACCATTATTGCAGAATCTAATTTTCGGTACAGACACCCATAGCGGTCGTCCGAAACAGCCAAACGGGCTTGGTAGAAACCCCCGCGCGGTGCGAATATGCGCCGACAAGACACCATGAAAACACGCTGTTTCATCGGGTGCTCTATAGGGCGGGAATGTGATCCATGAAATACAAGTTTGTGCCGATTTCTCAGCGAAAGGCGCTTCGCTGGCCGAATGGGAAGCGACTCGCTGTCATGATCACGACCAATCTCGAGTACTGGGACATGATCAAGGATACACCGAAGCCGTTTTATCCCGGGGGTCCCGGGATCGTCGGCGGCGATCTGCCGGGCAATGTCTATGACAACCCAAACTGGACGTGGCGTGAATATGGCCAGCGGGTCGGCGTCTGGCGCATGTTCGATATCTTCGACGAGTTCGGCGTGCCGTCGACCTGCACGATGAACGCTAAGATTGGTTTGGAGCGACGGGCGGTCATCGACGCAGCGCTCAAGCGCGGCTGGGAGATCGTGGCGCATAACTATGTGCAAACCGAGCTGCTCGCCGATTATTCGTTCGATGAGAGCAAGGAGCGCGACGTGATCCGCGAGACCTTGCGGGTATACAGGGAGGTGTGCGGCAAGCCGGCGAAAGGCTGGCTGTCCAGCTCGCTACGCTGCACCCTTAACACCATCGACCTGATCGCCGAGGAAGGCCTGATTTTCACCACCGATCTGCTCAACGACGATCAACCTTATCTGGTCGAAACGCGCTCGGGCCGACCGATCGTTTCGATACCCTATACGTCGGAAGTCAATGACTTCACGGTGTTCATGCGCCAGGGCCAGGACGTGAACGGTGCTTTCGCTGTCTTCAAGGAAGGCTTCGACTGGCTGTACCGCGAAAGTGCGGTCAGCGGCCGGTTTATGAACATCGGCCTGCACCCACACGTGGTCGGTCAGCCGTTCCGCATTCGCGCGCTGCACGATTTTATTGCCTATGCGAAGTCATTCGACGATGTTTGGTTCGCCACCCGCGAGGAGATAGCGGAGTGGTATCTGAAAAATCACCAGTCCCACATCGCGTGATGAACATCGACGCGCCGATCGCCAAGAGCCCAGCCACCGATCCAGTCCGGAGGGCGCGGCAGTTGCGTGCGTTGATCGAGACGGAGGCGTCGGCGGTCGAGGGCGCATGCGCCCTGACGCCGAAGCTTCATCACTGCGATCGAGGAAATCGCCAGAGCCGATGGCAGCACCGCCTGGTGTATTGCGCAGGCGTCGGGCTGCTCGATGGCCGCCGCCTATGTCGAGCCTGCCGTGGCACAAGAGATCTTCGGCGGCAAGGATGCCGTTCTCGCCTGGGGCCCGGTCGGACCAACTGTCAAGGCGACGGCGGTCGAGGGTGGCTACCGCGCGACGGGGACGTGGTCCTACGCGAGCGGTAGCCGTCATGCGCAGTGGCTTGGCGGCCATTCGCCGCTGGTGGATGCCGAAGGCAAGCCGTGCCTTGGTCCCGATGGCAAGCCGACTGAGCGCACCATGCTGTTTCCGAAAAGCGAGGCTATCATTTGCGACGTCTGGCAGGTTATGGGCCTCAAAGGCACCGGAAGCGACGCCTACACGGTGACGGATCTTTTCGTGCCGGCGCGCTACACCTTCACCCGGGAATCGGCGTCCGACCGCCGCGAGAGCGGCCCGCTCTATCGGTTCACCACCTATCAGATCTACGGCTCGGCCTTCGCCAGCGTGGCGCTCGGGATCGCGCGCGCGACGCTCGATGCTTTTATCCAGATCGCCGGCACCAAGGTGCCGATGCTTGGCTCGAAGCCGTTGCGCGACAATCCGGTGGTTCAATCCAAGGTGGCGGTCGCCGAAGCGCAATGGCAGTCGTCGCGTGCCTTCCTGATGCAGGCGCTGGGCGACATGTGGGAGACGGCCTGCCGGCGGGAGGGTTTCACCTTGCAGCAGCGTGCCGCGCTGCGCCTTGCCGCGGTGCACGCCGGGCATCAGGCGAAGGACGTGATCGAGACCGCCTACCACTTTGCCGGGGGCACGGCAATTTTCGAAAACCAGCCGTTCGAACGGCGGCTGCGTGATGTGCACGCGGCGACGCAGCAGGTACAGGCACAGTTCGTCAACTTCGAGGTGGCCGGTCAGGTGCTGCTCGGACTGCCGGTTACGTCGAAATTGATCTGATGTTGCAATGCTCAGCCGTTGCCACGGGGACGAGCGGCTGACCGCCTATGCGCTATGGCTTGCAGAAGATCATTCGGCAATCCTGCGTCGCATGGCCTCCTGGTGCACTTGCCTGACTGACGCTAACATTTTGCGGTTCTTGGCCTTGGAACGGGAGATATCCATGCACTTCGTGGTGGGTCTGTGTACGCTTCTGCTCGCAGTTGTAACCGGGCACACCGCCGTTGCGTCGCCCGAGGGCAAGCGTGTGACGCTGCTCGGCACGGCCAATACCAATCCTTATATCGGCGCCTGGACCTCGACCTTCACCAAGTTCGCGACCCAAGCCGGCATGAAGGTGACGAATCTCAGCTCCAACTACGACGCCGCCGTGCAGTCGCAGCAGGTCGACGATGCGATTGCGCAGAAGTTCGACCTCATCGCCGTGGTGTACGTAAACGACCAGGCCATTATCCCGGCGCTGACGCGGGCTAAGGCCGCGGGAATTCCGGTGGTGCTGATCGTCACTCCGCTGAAGAAGGAGCACGAGGAGCTCTTCACCTCGTATATCGGGACCGATCACGCCGAGCTCGGACGTCTCGCTGCGGAGGGCATGGTCAAAGGCCTGCAGGCAGAGGGCAAGACGAAGGCTCAGGTCGTGGCCGTCACCGGCGTCGCCCAGCAGCTCAACGTCCAGACGCGCATGGCGGCGTTCAAGGAGGTGCTGGCCAAGCATCCAGGCGTCGAGCTTGTCGCCAGCGAAGACGGCAAGTGGAATACGGCGATGACCGAGAAAATCACCGGAGAGCTGCTCGTGCGCTTCAGCGGTCGCGGCGGTATCGACTCGTGTGATTATTGTGCAACAGCTTGATGCGATCTTGTAGGACCGATGGATCTGCCGCACCGAAAATGAATTGCCCTTCTGAGCAGCCTATGCGCTGTGAAGAGGAGGGCTGGATATGTCCTACGAAAGTTACTGTCGGGATCAGGGCACCGACTGCGCGCGACGAGCAAGATTGGCGAGGTCATTAGAGGTAGCAACGTACTGGCGATCTTTGGGATTTCGTTGGCTCAGGCTTGCGGAGCAGGCACAGATAACGGGTGGTGCCTTGGGCCGCGCGAGCGACGAAGTAGAGACATCCAGCTTTCATTTTTTCGGCATGGACTTGGAACGCGAAACGGGACAGGCCAAGGTCAATGCGGACGCGCAAAGCCTATAGGGGCTCGAGCCGCCTTTTGCCGAAGAATGCATGACATAATGCGCGGATTGCGGGCGCACTTGACGTGACCCTTCTGCTCGGCCAGCGCCGGCACTGGCTCGCTAGGCAAGCATTGTGGTGCTGTCGCAACACTCTGAGGTTTTTTGGGCCGCGCCACACTACGGGTCGGATTGCTTGATCGCATCGCCAATGTATCCGACCATGGGGGCTCATCATGACCATGAGTAGCTTGACACCGAGTGATCAAACGACGGCGAGTAAAGAAGTCATCGCCACCAGCGCTATCCGCACTCTCGTTGCCAAGCATTTCGGGGTTAGCCTCGGTCGTGTTACGGATGAAATGCACTTCACTCAAGATCTAGGCGCCGATTGGCTCGACCGTTTGGCATTCATGATGGCGGTCGAAGAGCAGTTCGCCGGCTTGGAAATTACAGATGACGATGTCGATCGCATACAGGTTGTTGGTGATCTAATCCGCCACATTGACATGGCCGATAACGAGAGGCGACGACAAGGCGCCGCTCCAGCGATCCGCAAGGTATTCTGGCCGGACTTAGCTCGCGCGGTGAGGCCGGCCAAGCACCAAAAAGGCTGTGCGGAACTAGCCCTCTTTTTCCTGAGACTTGGGGGCGACGCAATGCGGAGTCTCATTGGTTGGTGCTCTGAGACCAGACAGCCGATTGATCTTCAACTTTACGTCGACGATGCGACCTTGGCCCGCATCTGGTCCAACGCAGTGCGCTTTCGTTGTCCGCACTGCGGAGTTAAACATGAGACGAAGGTGGAGCGGCTTGCCTCGACGCCCCTCTCGCTAGAACCCCATCAAGGGAAACGAAAAAGACATCACCAGGGGGCGGTTGAACGGGAGCACTTGCGATGATGCGGTGCTTGGTTTGCGGGGCAGAAATGTATGTGACGGAAGTAGTGGAAGACGGCAAACGCTACGGCAGATCGTCGGCCAGCAGTCTTAGTTCCTTCGCACGATCGGCTGTTGCGTTTAGAAAGCATTCGTTAGCGGTCACTCTTGCGGCGGAACCGCCTTCCGGATCGGCGTAAAAGCCGCAGTTGGCATCCCGGAATTTTATCCAAGCACGCTGCGCTTCAACCAATGCGTTTTTTCGCTCTGTCGGGAGCTTAGAGATTAGCCTCTTATAATTTTCATTGAGCCGAGCATCTTGACGTCTCGTTTCAGCAAGAATGCAATTGATCATTTCAATAGTAACCCCATTCGATTTTCCAAGGCAGGTCGCGTATTCTTGCGTCATTTCCCTGTCCGCAGCGTCGCTTCCCCGCACCATAACCAGGAGGACCAGCAGGCACGCTACAACCCCTAACCCGACAGCTAAAAGCAGCCCGACCGTCTTCACGAGAGGGCGCAGGAGAGCGCGGACATCGGACCTCATGATCCGTTCTCGACCGCCAAGATGGGACACCATATTGGATCAAATTGCATCCGATCGTTGCCAGCCAAGGGCCGGATTGCAGCGTACCGAATTGGCGAGCATCAGTCAGCGGGTGATGCGAACATCGAGCAGCAACCCCCAAGGCGTGTCGATTTCGCGGAACGAAAGGTTATGGAATATCGGGCGGGCCGTCCGGCGATCAGTCCGGCTTGGCGCCCGAAAACTTCACCACCTTGGCCCACTTTTCAACTTCATCGGCGAGGAACCTGCCAAAATCAGCAGGTGACCCAGCGAGCAGCGATGCGCCGAAGTCCGCCAGCCGCGCCTTCGACTTGGAATCGGCGAGGACCGCATTGATCTCCTTGTTGAGCCTGTCGACGATGTCGGCGGGCGTGTTTTTAGGCGCGCCGACACCCGCCCAGGCGCTCGTCTCGTAGCCGGGCACAAAATCGCCCATGCAGCTCGGGCCTGGTGCGAGGATCTCAGCAGAGATGCTTGCGCTGACGTTGTCATGCCAACGAAATGATTCACCCTATCGGGCGCGGTAGGGACGGCTACACGACACGCTATGCAGCTCACTCCCTAGCGTGGACCGACCCCAGTTGGAGCGACGTGCTGCACGGATGCAGCAATTGCGAGGGCCTATACCTACTCCGAATATTGTGATATTTTTGCAAATTAGGACACTGCGATTTTCAAATTAGGACAGCGGCCTCGGAATTAGGACACTACCGAGGACGGCATGCGAGGAAGGAATGGACAGCGAAAGCCCGGAACCACCCGCGGGTCGCCTCGGCGCTCCCGCACAGCGAAGGCATTGCGTATAAGCCGCCAAGCAGTGAAGTCGCAATGTGCTCGCGGGTGGAGCGGATGGGGTCGATTAAGTGATGACGGTGCGAGACAGCATAACTTGCACCCGAGCGAGGACCCCTGGGGCGGAGGACTACCCCACCTCCAAGGCGGCGCACGATCGAACGGTCGGCCCGACACAGCGCGGGAATACCGAAACGTCACGAAGTGCGCGAAAGGCGGACACAAACTGACCATCAGCCAGTGTATGCCGGGCATGGAATGATCAAGCAGATCGCCGCGCCGCTGTAGAGCAGGTCGATGTCCGCCGCTTATGCGCGCGTGAAGCCAAATGGTGGCAGGATTATTAAATTTCGCTGGTAACGTAGGAGGGGCACAGAGCGCTGATTTAGGAGTAGTATAACTTCGTCACCGACAGCAGCCCTACGCCAGGCGCCGGTGGCCGAGAGACCAATCGCGCTCCCGCCTGCACTCCGGTGGAGCACTGTCATGTCTCACAACCAGGCGTTCTTCGAACCCGAATTGATCACCGCCAGGGTGACGGCATGCGAAGCGACTCTGCGCACGCTGGGTTTGGTTGATCACACCGGACTCACCGCAGAAATCGTCGCCAAGAAAATCCTTGAGCTCGTCGGTGTGGCGCGCTGCCGAGGCGAAGGTACTCCCTCGAACACCGTAAAGTCGATCCATGACTGCAAATCTCACGTTACCGGATCACATTTTGTGATGGACTCGCTTCGTATCGCGACACGCAGTTACACATACCTCGATGTCTTCCAAAACATAGAAGGAAAGGACGCAGCTATGTCAGATACCCAGCAGGGTGACTGGACCCAGCCGGCGGCTATGGCGATCCCGAAAGGGGGAATCTTCAAAGATAAGGTGCAACAAGGCAGATACGGCCCGATCTTTCCGAAAAGTCCAGCATGTTATGGCTTCACGATCATCGCGAAGATCATTCCCGGAAGGGAGGAGGTATTCTACGAATATGCCAAGAATATCGAGAAGGCGGTGGCAGGCCAGCCGGACTGTCTTGCCGTGCTCAAGCTACACTACCTGCGCTGGGTGCTCTTCCCAATCAAGGGGGAGACCTACTTCATGTATCAGGGCATCTTCGACACCGACTTCGACAAATACACCGAGGATGCTGTAGCCCTGTTCTCGAAGTACGGTATCAATACCGTCTTCGAAAACCTTGAGGGCTTTCCCGCGGATTGGAAGACGAATGCCGCGGCGTTCGTCAAGTTCGTCCGCGAGCACCAATGTCCGAGCTTTCTGGAATACGGTGAGTATCCCTACGTGAGTTCGGACGAAATCAAGAAAGCGCTCAAGGTCAAGGCGGCCTTCTCGAACATGCTCGACCAGATGCAGTGATCCACCGCAGGACGCGCTATGCTGGAAAACGAAGACATCCAGCACATCCTGCTGACTCGGACGCCCGCGCTCACGGGACGATACGAATTTCTTTCGTTTCGCAACGCCGCGGGCGGACGGGCCTGGCTGTCGGCGATTCGTGAAAAGGCGCAGTCGGCCGCGGAAGTCATGGCTTCGGTCGAAAAAGACAAGCGCTGGGTGACGGTGGCCTTCACCTGGAACGGCCTGCGCGCACTTGGCGTCGATGAGGAGTCGCTGGCCACGTTCCCCGAAGAGTTCAAGCAAGGGATGGTTGCCCGCGCAGAGATGCTCGGCGATACCGGAGAGAATCATCCTGACAACTGGGTGGGAGGCCTCGCCAGCCCGGATCTTCACGCCATCGCCATCCTGTTCGCCCGCGACGCCGCTGAGCGCGCGCGCTGCCTGACCGAGCACGATCAGCTCGTCGCAGTGTGCGAAGGGGTTGAGGTGCTCTCGACGCTGGACCTGGAGGCGACGCCGCCGTTCGACTACGCGCACGACCATTTCGGCTACCGCGACCGGCTCTCGCAACCGGTCATCGAGGGTACTGGCGAAGTGCCGACGCCCGGCACCGGCGCGCCGCTCAAGGCGGGTGAATTCATCCTCGGCTACCCGGACGAAGACGGACCGCCCGCCAATCTGCCGCAACCCGAAATTCTTTCCCGCAACGGCAGCTACATGGCCTATCGCTGCCTGCAGGAGCATGTGGGCAGGTTTCGCGATTTCCTGCGCGAGCACGGCAAGACACACGAAGAACAGGAGCTGATCGCAGCGAAGCTCATGGGACGCTGGCGCAGCGGCGCACCGCTCACACTGGCGCCCGAGAAAGACGATCCCGCATTAGGCGCCGACCTCCAACGGAACAACGACTTCAACTACAAGGAGATGGATCCGCATGGCTACGCGGTGCCGCTCGGCTCCCACATGCGCCGAATGAACCCCCGCGACACGGCGGCGAACATGAACCGCCGCCGCATGATCCGCCGCGGCGCCACCTACGGCCCGCATTTGCCGGAGGACGCGCCGGAGGACGGCGTGGAGCGCGGCATCGCAGCATTCGTGATCTGCGGGAGCCTGATTCGACAGTTCGAGTTCGCGCAAAACGTTTGGGCGAACGACCGGAATTTTCACGAGCTCGGCAACGAACGCGACCCGATCATCGGCGCTCAGGACGGCACGCTCGAATACAAAATTCCCAAGCGTCCGATCCGCAAAAAAATTACCGGCTTACCGGCCTTCACCACTGTGAGAGGCGGCGCCTACTTCTTCCTCCCTGGCATCAAGGCGCTTCGATACCTCGCGACCTTGGATGAAGTCCATTGAAACGGGATAGGTATCGTTCATCGTCGGGGTAGCCAAAGATGATCGACACCCTCGTTATCGGCGCTGGACCGGCAGGTGTACTCGCCGCCCTGCGTGCTGCGGATCTGGGGGCGCGCACCATGCTGGTAACTCGCGCTGAGTTTGGCGGCATGGCCGCCAACGACGGACCAGTTCCGGTGCGGACCCTAGCCCATGCAGCCCGGCTGATTCGTGAAGCTCGACAGCTGGATCAATACGGCATCGGCGTGAGCGAGCCGGTGCTGGATTATCCCCGGCTGCTCGCGCGCGTTCGCGAGGTCGTCAAGGATGCGCGTGCGCATTCTTCCTTGCGCCAGCAGATCGACTCCCTGGGAGTGACCGTCCACGAGCACGCTGGCGTTGCACGCTTTGCCGACGAGCACACCATCCAAACCCAGGACGGCCTACGGCTTGAGGCTGAAAAGGTCATCATTTGCACTGGCGGTGTGAGCCGGCGGCTCTCAGTCCCCGGCTTCGAGTTGGCAAGTACCCATAGCGATGCCTGGCGTTTAACCTCCGTACCGCCGTCCATGCTGGTCGTGGGCGCCGGAGCAACGGGGGTGCAGGTCGCGTCCATTTTCAACGCATATGGGTCACGAATCCAGCTCTTCCAGACGGCCCCACGCATCCTACCAAGCGAGGATGAAGATGTATCGGCAGCGGTTTCAGCGGCGTTCCGAGAGTCGGGCATCGTGGTGCATGAGAACTTCGGCACGATCGAGTCTTTCGAGAAGACCCCAACGGGGGTGCGAATGATCTTCTCCAAGAACGGCGACCGGGACAGCGCCGAGGCGACACTTGCGGTCGTGGCGGTGGGCTGGGTAGCCGATACTGTAGGGCTGAGCCTAGCTACGGCAGGCGTCGAGACCGATCATCGGGGGTTCGTAAAGGTTGATGGATATCTGCGGACCTCAACGCCACATATCTTCGCCGCTGGCGACATTACCGGTCGCCAGATGCTGGTCCCGCAGGCGATACAGGACGGCTTCGTGGCGGCTACCAACGCCGTGCGAGGTCCGACGATCACGACTGGGGATCCGGTGACTCCTATCGGCAGCTTCACAGAGCCGGAGTATGCCCAAGTGGGCCTCACCGAAGCAAAGGCCCGTGAAACACACGAAGTCCTGGTCGCGGTTGTACGCTTCGACTCGACTACGCGCACAATCATTGACGGCCGCAAGGCGGGTTTCTGCAAACTGATCGTCGACCGCGCGACCGGCAGGATGTTGGGCTGCCACGTTGTTGGCGAGCGCGCAGTGGAGATCACCCAGGTGGCGGCGATAGCCATCGCCGCGAAAATGCGGGTGGACGACTTGGCTCACATTCCGCTCTCGTTTCCCACCTACGCAGGAATGCTGGCTCGCGTGGCGGCCAGCGCGGCACGCGAACTCAATCTGAAAGTGGGTTGGCAAGCACACCAGACAGAAAGCACCTGTCATCAATTCTGAGGAACAAAATAGGGGTAACAGAACAGCCATGAGCACACGAACCCCAGCACGCACCTACAACCAGAACCACATCCCACGCAGATACACGTCGGGCAAGCGCCGCCTGAGCATCTACTGGACGTGGAGTTACCCGTGGGAATCCCAGCGCGACCCCGCCGCGATGGAAAATCGCTTCTCGACAATGACCGAAGTCCGCAGCGTGCTGTGGCCGGCCTACGAGACGCCGGAGTGGAGCGCGGCGCAATTCCTTCAGGGGATCGCCGGCACGTTGGAGCTGTTTCATCGCTCCACGATCAGTTTCCAGCAAATTGCCGGCGAAGCGACCAGCCACCCGGTCGCCGTGTTCCAGCGCATCGACCAGGCGGGCTACAAACTGCAGATTGACGAACGGATTCTGGCCGACACCGACACGCTCTTGGTGTTCGGACTCGACCACCTTCTTTCCGAGCAGGAGGCAACACCGGACGAAATCGGCGCCATTCGCGAGTGGCTCAAGCGCGAGGGCACCTGCCTGCTACTCGCACCGCACCACGATGTCGGCTTCACCGACGACTTAAAGCAGCGGCAGATGGAATACCTCCATCACGGCGACGCGCTGGTGCCACGCCAGCAGCGCTTTGGGCAATATACCCGCTCGCTGATGAAGGCGCTCGATGTCCCGGTGCACAATACCTACGGACTCCGTCCCGCGCTCGTCAAAGGCACGAAGGAGATCGCGCCGCTTACCGCATTCCGGGACATTGACAAGCTTGGACTGCTCAAGAACGTCCCGACGCTCAATTTCCATCCGCATCTACCGCATTACGAAATTACTGAAAAGGACAGCAAGGCGATCCAGCTGCTGGCGCGCCAACCCATCGATCCCGACCGGCCACATCCCTTCACCGCAGCCGGCAATACGGAGTTCAACTGCTTGCTCTGGATGCCGCCAAATCAGCAGCGCGCTGGAGACATCGTGCTCGTGGACTCAACGAACTTCACCACGCTCTTCGGTGGCACAGAGAGTCTGCAAAACTTCTGGAAGAATTTCGCTCTGATGAAATGAACGCCGGCAGCTGTGGAGGCCCGGAGCGCAAGAGCCTTGGCACGGCTAAGGAGCATAACCAAATCGCCGCCAGGCGCATGAGCCCTTTAAATCCCGGTTCGGGAGACATCAATGCTGGTGGAACTTTTGAGCAAGGCAGCGACGGTCGCCATGCTGACCTTTGTCGTGTCGAGCATGCTCGCGATGGGTGCAGGTCTCACGGCCTCTCAGATCTCCCAGCCGCTACGCAATGCCCGGCTGGTCATGCTCGCGCTGCTGGCCAATTTCGTCTTGATGCCCCTTGGCGCGCTCGCCCTGGCGAAGGTGCTCTGGCTCGACGAACCCTTTGGGGTCGGACTGCTGCTGCTCGGTTGTGCGGCCGGCGCGCCGTTCTTGCCGAAGCTCGCCGAACTTGCCAAGGGCAACCTCGCATTTGCCGTTGGCGCGATGGTGCTGCTGATGGTTGTCACCGTTGGTTATCTGCCTATGGTCCTGCCTCTGCTGCTCCCGGGGGTCACTGTTGATCCGTGGCAGATTGCTCGCTCCCTGGTCCTGCTGATGCTGCTCCCGCTTGCCACAGGCCTTGCCCTGAAGGCGCGTTACGGGGACTTGGCCGCACGGGTGAAGCCCGCACTCGATTGGATTTCCAACGCCAGCCTCATCCTGCTGGTATCCTTGATCACCGCAGCGAACATCGACAAGGTTTTACAAGTGTTCGGCACCCGAGGAATCCTTGCAGGGCTTCTGTTTATCGCACTGGGCCTTGGAACTGGTTGGTTGCTCGGCGGACCTAACGCCGACACAAGACGGGTCATGGCGCTCGGTACCGGCCAGCGCAACATTGCCGCCGCGCTCGTGGTCGCGAGCCAAAGCTTCAGCGACCCAAAAGTGATCGTCATGGTAATCGTTGTCGCGATCGTCGGATTAATCATCCTCATGCCGCTTTCTCGTGCGTTCGCCAGTCTGATTGAGCCGATGCGGCATGGTGGTTAACGATGACTCTGCGCCATCCTTGAGGAGTTGCGTATGAGCCAGCCCGCTCTTGCCGGCTCTGCGACGGCGCCATTCCTGCGCCGTGCCTTCGACTGGTGGATCGCACAGGTGAAACACGCGCTCCCGCCGACGATCTTTTTCTTCGTCGGCTTCAACCTGATTTTATGGACCAAACGCCTGATCCTGGAGGAGCACGGCGTCGAGTTTAGTGGCTTTTTGACCGCGACGTTAGCGGCGTTGCTGGTTGGAAAAGCGGTGCTGGTAACCGACAATCTGCCCTTTATGCGCCGCTTCGACGGTGCGCCGATGATCCAGCCCATCTTGTTTAAGAGTTCTATCTATTGGCTATGCGTATTTATGGTGCGGCTAGCCGAGCGGCTCGTCCATTTCCTAGCCGCCGGCGGCGTGATAGCCGATTTTCCCACCCACCTAGTGGAGCACTTCTCCTGGCCACGCTTTTTGTCGATACAGGTCTGGTTGATGGTGCTGTTCCTTGTCTACGTCACGACACACGAGCTCAATATGCTCATCGGCGACGGCGAACTCTATCGCCTATTCTTCCGATGGCGCTCGTCCGAGGCCAAGCTTACCCGCCGTCAGCGCATTCGCCTGCTCACGCGGCTCAACCGCCTGACCGAGGCGAACCCGATCGAGGCCTTCAGCGAACGGGGCTCGCGCGCGCATGCTGAACTGGTCGACATCCTACACCAGCTCGCTTCGCCGCCCGTCGTACCGTCGGCACGTGCTTGATGGGCTGCGCGCCACACCGCAAATTCCCTGTTCGCTCCTCCTCGTGTGGATGATCTTGAGCACCTCCGAGGTCGCGCTCGATGTTCCGGCGTCAACTCTCCAGCGTGCCGACGAGATGATCGAATAGACGCATTTTTGCTGCGGTGCATGAGTCCGCTTATGGCAGATTTTGTTGCAGAAGTCTCCCGTGAGAGAAGGGAGGCCGCGTAGGCGTTGAAGGGAGACCTTTTTGCCGCTTGCTCCGTTGGGAGCGGCGGCTGGCGTCACCAACGCAACCGCTACTTGACGCTCACGCCACACAGGTAGCCGCTAGCGGTGGCGCTCGAGCGACCAGCTTGGCCAGCCTA
>Ga0209056_10005251_pt1 | contig 13494 bp, 10 predicted proteins | sample GraSoiAngelo_114_FD_185876 | JGI IMG/M metagenome (GOLD analysis project Ga0209056, IMG submission 185876) | Grasslands soil microbial communities from the Angelo Coastal Reserve, California, USA - 14_0903_13_40cm (SPAdes) (version 2) | ecosystem: Environmental > Terrestrial > Soil > Grasslands... | reverse complement strand
ATTTTTCAATCGGCGCATGGACGAGAGCCGGAAAATCGAGCACGCCGCTTTGCGTCGCCTCGCGCAGGAAACGTTCAGCCAGCAGCCGGCGTTCCGGCGAAGGAGCAGGAAAGAAAACCGGCCGCACATTCCTCCGCATGCTTTCGACGTATCCCGGCTGCTGAGCAGCATCAACGGAGGCTATTTGGCCCGTCATCGTATCCAAAGCAATCGCTTGCGCGAGGTCAGCGCCGCGATTTTTTCCCGAAAACCATTCGCTCGAGAGCAAAGTCGCGCAAAGAAGTCGGCCGACAGAATGGGCGTCTAAATTTTCCAAAAGAGGCGCAATAATCGAGGGTGGATCTGAATCGATAAGCGCGGAGTTGGTCTGTGTCTGGGCGAGCGAGCGGAACAGGCGTCCATCGCAATAAAAACCGGCGAATACGATGAGGATTCGCCCGTCGGACGGGACCTTCATTGCAGCCAGGCAATCTAGAATGTCGCCTACCGTAACCTCCGCGGCCCTGCGCTCCCGAAATATAAGCGAGAGATCTGAACGATGCCACGTCTGTTGAGCGAGATGCTCCGCCATAGCTTCGACGGAGTTCGACAAAACCATCGCCTCGCCAAAACCGAAATGCAGTGCGACGCGACGCGTCCGTTCCAGTAAAGAGATGCCGCACAACTCCGTCAGCGCCTCCGGCGAATCTGAGACGATCAATAATTGCGGGCGAGAAGGTTTCGTCATATTAGCTGCTGAACGTGTCTTTGGCAGTTTGCATAAAGCCGGAACGCAGGTCGCTCGAACACTTGGGGGGCACGTCACCAGAACACTTTACGAAAAAATTTTGGCGGTCCGAGCACTCGATTGTAGCGTTCGAAACAATATAAGCGCGAATGTTAGTTACGCTGCTGTTACATCGAGCGCATTTCGGCGAAAGGAATGAATCAAGACCCTATTTCTCCATGATATGTGACATATATAAGACAGAAATCGCCCACGCGCGTGACCGGATTCGCGAGATACCGGACAAACGGATTAGGTCAACGCATTCGCGTCAAAGCAATTCGCTGGAGAGTGGCAGCAGCCCAAGTCAGTGAGCACGAGCACGCTTGAGAGCACGCTGCGCGTCGCGCCGTCGCCTGATGTAGCGCTACCCGTTGACGAGACGGGTTCAGAACTAAAACGCGGCGCCTTTTTCAACACGATTGCGCTCCTCGCATCGAACTTCCGCGGCGTCTTCACATTCCTAGTGGCGCGGCTGCTGGGACCCGCGGTCCTCGGCACGTTCGCGGTTGCCTGGGCGATGACTGACCTTATCAGCAAGATCGGCGTGTTTGGCCTCGATGACGCCATCACCACATTTATCGCGCGGTCGCAGGCGGTCGGAGATCACGCCCGGAGCCGCGTGCTGTTTCGCCTCGCCGTCCTCCTGGCGCTGGTCCAATCCACACTGACGGCCGCGATTCTGATCGCCGCGATCCATGTGTTTGGCGACCACCTTGGCTTGCAGCGCGAAATGGTTTCCGCGCTTGCAGTCGTTCTCTGCGCGTTGCCCGGTATCGCCTTATATCGCGTGAGCACTTCCATCTCGCGAGGGATGAAGGTGATGAAACACGACATCTACTCGCGCGGCATGACGGAGCCAACGGCAACGACACTCGCACTGCTGATTGCTCTTGCCATCGGGTTCAAAGACTTCGCGCCGGAAGTAGCAGCGATTGTTGGAACTGCGGTATCCGGCACCGTCGCACTCACGCTCGCTTCAAGACTGTTTAAGCATATGCCCGAGAGACACAGCACAGTCTCGATTTACCGGGAAGCAAAAGGCTTGCTGGGTTACGCGGCTCCAATCAGTGCCTGCCAGTTGCTTAACACTTTCATTTTGCGTTTGGATGTCTTCATGCTGGGATGGTTTATTGGTCGTGCTCCAGGTGTGACCCTCGCGACGGTGGGTGTTTATAGCGTAGTGGTCGATATCGCTAGCGGCCTGCGCAAGGTTAATCAGGCTTTCAATCCGATTTTCGCGCCAGTCGTCGCCGGAATGACGGCGACGGGCGATCACGAACGCGCCGCACACACTTACGCGCGACTCGCTCAATGGATGCTCTGGATCTTACTGCCGCTGGTTGGCGCGCTGGCGCTCTCCGGAGGAATAATACTCATGATTTACGGTCCCGCCTTCCACCAGGGCGCCGCCTGGCTCGGCATCGTCGGTATCGCATGTGCGACCACCGCCTTCGTCTCATTAGGGGAGACGGTCATCATGGTGCAGCGCCCGCGTCTGAACCTTCTGAACTCTTCGATTACTTGCGTTGTCGCGGTGGGCGCAAACCTGTGGCTGATTCCGCGTTTTGGAGTAATGGGCGCGGCCTTCGGCATTCTGATTCCCTATGTCGTGCAAGGTGTTCTGCGCTTCTTCGTCCTTCGCCTCGTCTTCGGATGGCAGAACCCATGGCGAAGCATCCATCCACCTGTCCTTACGGCCATCGTCGCCTTTATCCCGGCACTGCCTTGCCGTCTGTTTTTGCCCGGAATCGCAGGCCAGTTGACCGCCGGTCTGGTGTTTCTCGCGATCTTTGGCGTTGGATGGCTGCATCACCGACGATCGAGCAACCTGGCCTGATGAAACATGTCTTTCTCACCGGTGCGAGCTCCGGCATTGGTCTGGCGATTGCGAAGTTGCTCGTCGCCCAGGGTCACGAAGTGTGGGGCACCTCACGCAATCTGGAACGACTTCCCAAGGTGCCGCAATTCCATCCGGTGCGCCTCGACCTGAGCGATCCGCATTCTGTTGAGAAGGCATTCAACGCCGCACTCGCGGATGCTGATCACTTCGACGTGTTGATCAATAATGCCGGGAGCGGACATTTTGGGCCGGCTGAAAACCTTTCCGAAAAAGAAATCGCAACCCAGTTTCAAATTCTTGTTTTCGGGCAAATGCAGTTGATGCAGCTCGCATTGCGCATGATGCAAGCGCGAGGAGAAGGGTTCATCATCAACGTCACGTCGCTGGCTGGCCGTCTTCCCGTGCCATTCATGGCGGCTTACAACGCTGCAAAGGCAGCTATGGCGTCATTTACCATGTCGATCCAATTGGAGTTGCCAGATTCGCGAGTTCGCATTGTCGATCTCCAACCCGGCGATATCTGCACCGACTTCAATGATGCAGTGATCAAGAGCGAGCTGCCGGACCAGCGATATGAAGCAAAAGTCGCCAAAACTTGGGAGAAAGCGGAACGCAACATGAAGAATGCGCCTAAACCCGATCTGGTTGCGCGTTGCGTTTGCGAACTTATCGATCAGACGAGTCCGCCGCCACGCATAACCGTTGGCGACGCGTTTCAAACCAAAATCGCGCCGCTGATTTTCAGATTTCTTCCGCAGCGCGTCAGGCTTTGGGGTCTCAAGAGATGACTGCCATCTCCGAAGCAGTGATCCTAATGGCCGGCCAAGGCTCGCGTCTGCGCGGTTCTGACAAAACGCCCTTGAAGCCGTTCGTCCCGGTGCTTGGTCGCCCTTTAATTTGTTACACGATCGAGGAGCTGATCCGCGCGGGAATTGGAAAGGTTAGCTTTATCGTTGGTTACCAAAGCGATCGGATGACTATGGGAATCAAACAGTTGATTCCGTCCGGGCTCGAGGCCGCTTTCATCGAAAATTGTGAGTGGCAGAAGCAAAACGGTATCTCAGTCCTCGCCGCGGCCAATCACATCACGTCGCCGTTTCTTTTGACGATGAGCGACCATTTGTTTGACCAATCAATCCTCGATCTACTGCTTCATAAGCCTGCCCTCGATGAACTCAATCTCGCGATCGACCGGAAGGTGGGTTCAATCTTCGATAGCGATGATGCGATGAAAGTTCGGACGCGGGGTGACCGAATTTTAGAGATCGGCAAGGATTTAGTGAACTACGATGCGATCGATACAGGTTTTTTTGTCTGCCCGCTGGACATTTTCAACCATCTTGAACGCGCAAAACGCGACGGAGATTGCAGTCTTGCCGATGGAGTGCGATCGATGGCGTCGGAGGGCAAAGCTCGTGCGGTCGATATCGGAAGTGCCTGGTGGCAGGACATCGACACGCCGGAAATGCTGGCCCAAGCAGAAAAGCATTTACGGCCACGCGTCCCACGAACTGAGCGGATCCTAAAGAACAGCTAGCTAGCAGTCACAGCCGGCTGGCGACGCCAGTTGTCGAACAAACTAGCCGAGCGCGAGCAGTTCAGCGTGCAGGTGGCGTTACAGGTTTTGTAGTTGTAAAACTGCTCCCGCAAATCGTTCAACGTGTAATCCAACAGCGGCTTGGACCATACGTTTCGCGTCTGTGAGCACCAATTCACGTTCCCATATTCATCTACATAAAGATAGCGGCTGCCGGAGCGACATTTGAACGGCGCGGGACGACCACGTACCAGCTCTCTGCGGTATCCCGAGAATTCCGGCCATCTCCTTGGCAATTTGTCCACGATGTTCTCGAATGCCTTCAAGTCTTCGCTGCTCAACTTGAGTTGCCCCTGGCTGTCGTGTACGAGAAGCACGCGAGCGCCAAAGCCAAGCTGACGCACAAACGAGACAACTTCATCAGCTTCCTCTGGAGGACAGGCGCCGATGACCGCACTGATAACCACTTCAAACCGGGCATGGTCCCGCAACCATTGCAGGCGCTTCTTCAGGTTGTTCAGAACCTTTTCCGTCGTTTCATTCGCTTGAACCCCGTCGATGCCTTATTGAGCGTCTCAATCAGCTCCCGCCGTAAGAGGAATCCGTTCGAGATCATGCTCGTGCGGTAGAAGCGAAGCTGGCGGCAGGTGCGAATGATGCGGGGAAGGTCCGGATGCATTGTGGGTTCGCCGCCCGTAAGAGAAATCCCAAACGTTCCAAGTGCCTTGAGTCTCCGGAGGCGTTCCTCCAGTATTTCCACCGGCACGGGCTCGCTGACTTTGTCATACTCGGAGCAATATCCACAGGATAGATTGCAGCGTCGAATCACGACCATCTGGGCGAGAAACGGGCTGTAGCGGAGGCGAAAAAACATGCTTGGAGTGATCCAAGATGTCGCCGGAGAGAGCCTTTTTTGGGCGATCACAGAAGCTTTCGCATACCACTGAGTCACCGTGGGAGCAAGCGGCGTTGATCGAAAACCGGCCCGGACTTGCGGAAAAGAGCGAGGTGTCTACTAATTTACGACGGCCGTAGCAGGCCCCATTTCTGCAGCTTGTATCAAGCAAAATCACGATGGCTTACAAATGCATTATCCTGGCCGATTGCCCCGGTGCCTTGATCGAGCTTTGCGGAATCTCGACGCTCGAGCGCCTCTTGCGGACGCTGCAACGTTGTGGAATTGAGCGCGCGACAATTCTTTCGAGCACGTCTGAGCGAATCGCCGACGAACTAGCTCGCCCATCATGGCCGCGGGCGCAGTTGGCATTGACGCTTCGCACTCGACCGAATGGCGCGCCAAGGATCGAACAGATCGTCGACATTTGGCCGGACGCCGCTCAGCTTCTTCTCGTCATCCGAGGCGATGCCGTCTTCGACAGTCGCTTATTGCAGTTGCTCGCGACGCGGGAGTCACCCGCAGTCCTGGTAGATTCGGCTGTGCCGTCGAAACTTCAACCGCTGGTGACTCAGGCCCCAAACGCACTGCACGCGAAGGTCTGCGGTGCGGCACTGCTGCAACGCGACTGGGTTTCGACCAAGAGTGGTCCTCTCGAAAACGCGATTAACAACGGCTTGGAACAAAACGCAATTGCGGCAGTCGATGTCACCGACCAACCCTCCTACTCACCGGCCCTGCGGCGAAGGCTCAGGCCGTTTTGGTTTCCGGCGCCGCCTCCGACACGTGTCCAACTAGCGGAGCGCATTTTGCTTAACTCAGTGCAAAAAGGGACCCAGGATCTTCCCGCGCGCATTCACGCTCCCCTCGAAACCTTTCTCATTTCAAAACTTTGCAAAACCGACATCACGTCTGGTCAGCTCACCGTGTCATGGATAATCTTAGCTTTTGGAACTACGATTCTTTTCGCTACAGGTCGTCTCGTTTGGGGAATTCTGCTCGCGTTGATTATCGGCATCCTTGATGGTCTCGACGGCAAGCAGGCGCGAATCAAGGTAGAGACATCTAAGACTGGAACGATCGAGCATTGGTTCGATTCATTCTTCGAGGTGGTCTGGCCGACGGCACTGGCTTATCACTTCTATGTCTCAGGCCAACTGCCGAATGCTTTTTTCTACCTGGCTCTGCTCATTGTGGCAGAGGCGCTCGATGGCATTGGCAAACTAGGGGTTTACGTGGCAGCGGAGAAATCGCTGGTTGGACCCGGCCTTTTCGATCGAATCGTCCGTTTGGTCGGCGGGCGGCGCAATATTTATGTCTGGGTGCTTGTGGCTTGCGTTCTTTTGGCCATGCCGGAAAAGGCGCTCATTGTCATGGCATTCTGGGAAGTCGCAACCGCAGCCGTTGATCTCCTGCACTCCGGCTGGATACGTTATGTTGCCCGACGCCAGAGTTCCACTGATCTGCCGTTAGGTTAACATTAGCTGCCGAAGCTTCGGATGCGCTTTAGTAATCGCTCGCGCGGCTTGTAGTTGCTCAAGTTCCGATTGGTAAAAGGCAGATTGCATGGGCGGGATCTTTTCTACCGTGGAACCGGCGAAAACGCCATGTCGCCGAGATGCAGACAGGATTTTTTACGGAAGAGGTTCGCCATAACTTTCGCCGAAAAATGAACGAAAAACTTTTTCAATCGACAATCCCAATAGCGGCGGCAGGTTCTTTGCACACCGGTCCTTCTTCAATCAAAACGAAGTGACGGAAGGCAATGTTGGTGAGCATATTTTACGCAGATTACATCGCGCGACGGTGGAGTTGAGAATCTAAGAGCGAAATCATCGGCGGCGATACAGATGGTGGATAAGCAAGATCATAATTTGCGACAGTTCCAGTGGGCCGCGCTGGGCGTCGTCTTACTGACCATCGCGATCCGGCTTCCGTCACTTCTACAACCACAGCCAATTGACAGTGAATCAATGTATTCTGTCGTGGCCAACGAAATTGTGGACGGCGGTCGACCATACCTCGACGCGGTCGAACGCAAACCGCCACTCCTCTTCTGGACATATGCCGCGGTGTTCGAGCTGGCGGGAAAGTACAACTGGAAGGTGCTCCACGTGGTCGCCTTGGTCTGGACCCTGGCTACGATGGCCGGTCTTTATTTGATTGCCACACGGTTATTCGATCGCAACACCGGAGTGATCGCGGCGCTGTTCTACAGTGTTTTCCAACCCTGTGGGAGAGCCCAAAATATAGCCTTCGATGGCGAACTGTTGATGAATCTTCCTATCGTGTGGGCATGGGCGATCGGCTTCCGGAAAAGCTCGTCACGAATACGGCCCGAGCTTCTAGTGTCGGGTGCGCTTCTGGGCGTCGCATTTTTACTTAAACAACCGGCTGCGATCGCCGCAGTTCCTCTAGGCATTTATCTACTTCTCCCAAGCTATCGCACGAGCCGCAGGTTGCTGCCAAGCGCCTGCGTCACTCATGCCGCTATGCTGACAACAGGATTTTTTGGGACTCTCGCGCTTGTGGCTTCCGTGCTTCACGGGCAGGGCATCCTCCGCGAGGCAATCTATTGGACGATCACCGACCATACGATCCCGTACGTCTTCTGGAAAAAGGGAATCTTGGTCACACTGGCGTACGTCGTGGGTTTCTTACCACTGCTGATGGGCGCGGCGACGGCAATTCGAGATAAGCACGCGATCTGGACGGGCAAAAACGCCGAACGAACAGCGCTTCTCGGACTACTCGTCGCGTCGGCGGTTGGCGCGGCGGCCGGCGCCCGGTTTTATGAACACTACTACATTCAGCTCGTTCCGCCCCTTGCCCTGCTGGCCGCGCCCTGTTATGCGCAGCTTGGGGCCGGGAGAATACAATCCCATCACTGGTTATTGCGACCTTTTGTCACCTACGCTTGGTTGGCGCTCACTGCTGTCGCCGTCTCAACCGGGGACTGGCTAGAGCTGTCTGGCCGACGCGAGCCGTTGGAGACGGGACGCTATTTGCGCAAGCATTCCGCTCCGAACGACAGGATTTTCGTCTGGGGTCAAACGTCGAAGATCTATCTTGATGCGCGACGACATCCCGCCTGTCGCTACATCGCGACATTTCCGCTCACAGGCTTTGTTTTCGGCGGGCTGCCGCCGGATATCGACACTCGGAACCGGATTTTGCCGGGCGCGTGGGCAACGCTTGAAAAAGATTTTGCGAAGCACCCGCCCGCTTACATCGTCGACAACCAAGCCCAACCAGGCAACCGGTATCCGGTGCGAGACTTCCCGATTCTGGCCAAGCTTATCGCGGAACGGTATCAACCGGTGGCACGCACCGCGGAAGGTGTGGTTTATCGGACCAATGTTCACCCTTAGCTTTCGACAGTTTCAGCTCGCCCTGCTTGGGCTTGTTCTGATCACGATCGTGACGCGCCTTCCTGCGCTTTTGCATCCATTACCGATTGATGATGAAGCAGGTTATTCTGTAATAGCGAACGAGATCGTCGACGGAGGTCGTCCCTACATTGACGCGGTCGATCGGAAGCCGCCGCTGTTATTCTGGACATATGCGGCGGTCTTCAAAGTCGCGGGAGAGTACAATTGGAAGGCGCTGCACTTACTTTCGTTGACTTGGGCGCTGGCCACGATGGCCGGGCTATATGCGATTGGCAAACAACTGTTCGATCGCGAAACGGGACTGGTCGCTGCGCTTTTCTACAGCGTGTTTCAACCTTGGGCGGCCTATAAAAACCTGGCGTTCAACGGCGAGATCGTTATGAACCTGCCAATCGTCTGGGCATGGGCAATTGGATTGAGACGAAGTCCACCGAAATGGCGACCAGAGCTATTAGGGGCGGGGGCACTCCTTTGCGCGGGCTTTCTGTTCAAACAGCCAGCGGCGATTGCAGCCGTACCGCTCGGCATCTATTTACTCCTTCCGAGTTATCGGATCAGCCGCGGATTGACACGCACCCAGTCTATCATCCAGGCCGCCATTCTCACGACAGGATTTTTTGGAGCTCTTGCTCTTTTCGCAGTCGTGCTCCTGGAACAAGGCATCCTCCGCGAAACGATCTACTGGACAATCCTCGACCATACCATTCCGTACATCTTCTGGAAAAAGGGAATCTTGTTCACGCTGGGTTTCGTTGGGGCATGCTTACCGCTTCTGGTGGGCGCGGCGCTGGCGATTCGAGATCGTCAGGGAATCTGGGCGGGTAAGAACGCTGAGCGAGTCGCGCTCCTCGGACTACTGGCCGCATCCGCGGTCGGCACGGCGGCGGGTGCGCGCTTTTACGAACACTATTACATCCAATTGATTCCTCCCCTTGCTTTGCTTGCCGCGCCTTTCTACGCGCACCTTTGGACCGGAAGGATGCAATCGCCTCATTGGTTATTGCGACCTTCTTTGACCTGCGTCTGGTTGGCGCTCACCATTGTCGCGTTCTCAATCTCGCATTGGGTAGCGCTGGCGGCTCGGAGCGAACCGTTGGAGACGGGACGCTATTTGCTCGAGCATTCTGCTCCAAACGACAGGATTTTCGTCTGGGGCCATAAGACGAGGATCTATCTCGACGCGCGACGACGTCCTGCCTGTCGCTACATCTTGTCGTTTCCACTTACGGGATCAGTGTTCGGCGGAACTGTTCCCGGTCTCGACACTCGTTTTCGAATCAGGCCATTTGCGTGGGCAACACTCGAGGAAGATTTTAAGAAGCATCCCCCGGCCTACATTGTCGATCTTTACTCTGAGCCGGGCGCACTATATCCCGTGCGAGACTTTCCGATTCTAGCCAAACTTCTCGCGGAACGGTACCAGCCGGTGGCAAGAACCGCGGAAGGTGTGGTTTATCGGATGCGCGCTCGCTCTCCTTGATCGCTTGATCTGCCTTGCTTAATCTTTCTGGCACCGGTTCGACTGCGGCCAGCTTTGCGGGCCAATCAGTAGAAGGGTTTAAGCTTGGGCTGGTCGAGGGGTAACGAATCAACGCAAGCGTGCTAAGAGAGATATCGGCGAATAGTATTTTTCCAGAACATGGATCTCCCCGTAGGCATCTCGACTCTGCAACACACCGATCGGTGGATTGGCATCCCGCTTTGCGCAATCTTGACGTTTTTCAGAAAAATCTTTGAGGCAACGGGTCCGCCAGGACCCCGTCGAGTCCAACGAGTTCTCTTTATCAAGTTCGCGGAGCAGGGCTCCACCGTCCTGGCTTATCCTGCGATCCGTCGCGCGACGGCAATGGTTGGACGCGAGAACGTCTACTTCGTCGTGTTTGAGGACAATCGCTTCATTCTCGACGTGATGGAAATCATTCCGGAGCAAAACGTGATCACCATTTCGACCAAAAGTCCGTACACACTCGCCATCGGTGCCTTTCGCGCAGTCCTGCGCGCACGCAAGATCGACATCGACGCCGTGATCGATATGGAATTTTTGACCCGCTTTTCCGCGATGCTCACGTTCTTGACCGGGGCGAAATCACGCGTGGGCTTTCATACATTTTTTGGAGATGGTCCTTACCGTGGCGACCTAATGACGCATCGGCTTCTCTACAATCCGCATCTTCACACCAGCCAGATGTTCGAAGCAATGGTGGAAGCGCTTACACGAGATCCGGCGATGCTGCCCACTTTCGACTTCAAGCCGCCCGCGACTCAACCCTTTGCCAAATTCAATCCGGCGCCGGGCGAGGCTGCGGAGGTGGATGCATTGCTACGACGCGAGAACCCGGCCGTGGGTTCGGCGCCCCTCATTCTGCTTAATCCAAATGCGAGTGATTTACTACCGTTGAGACGCTGGCCTCCGATGCGTTACGTCGAACTTTCACGGCGACTGCTCGAACGTTATCCGGACTTGTTTATCGCATTCACCGGCGCCCCGGCCGAGGCGACCGCCAATAACCGACTCGCGGCTGAAGTTAGTTCAAACCGTGTTATCTCACTCGCCGGAAAAACAACCTTGCGTCAGGTCCTTGTCCTTTATACGCGGAGTCAGATTTTGGTGACGAACGACAGCGGCCCTGCTCATTTCGCTTCCATGACGCCGATTCATGTCATCACTCTGTTTGGACCGGAAACACCGGAATTGTTTGGCGCGCGTTCGCCAAACGGGGAATTTTTGTACGCCGGTATAACCTGCAGCCCGTGCGTAAACGCCTACAACAACCGCCAGTCGGTTTGTCGCAACAACATGTGCATGCAAGCAATCAGCGTCGACGCAGTCTTCGAGAAGGTAACACGCATCTACGATTCGCTAAAGGCAGGGGATGCCAATGCTGGGAGGGGAAAATGGAATCGTATCATTTGACATTTTGCAGGGAAAATAATGGAAATGGGGTCAGGCAGCATAAAGCATCTCTTTCGGTGGGAGCGTTTGGGCAAACGATAGGGTGCTATCAATTCCGCCTACGCGATTGATTTGCTGTAGATGCGATATGTCTTGTAGCGCTGCGCTCCGATCCCTTCGAGAAAGCGGTTGATCATGACGTTGTTTTCCAGCGTCATACTTAGCTCGCCCTTGAATTCCAGCTTGAACATTGCCTCTTCAATAATCCGCAGAACCAACATCTCTGCGACGCCATGCTGACGAAATTCTGGACGCACGCCCATCGCAATTAGCCTCGCCCTTCTCAGCCGTTGTTTTTCGTATAAAAGCCTGATCAGGCCAATCGGAATACCGAAAGTAGTGAGACGTCCGTTGATTTTCTGGAGCGCGACGTTGATATCCGGTAGCGCGATGATGAAACCGGCTTCTTCCCCGTCAACCTCCGCGATGGCGGTGAATTCGGGACGGAGTAATGGTTTCATTTCATTCGTCAGGTGCGCGAATTCGACTTCGGTAAATGGCACATAACCCCAATTGTCCCGCCAAGCCTCATTGTAGATCCTTCGCAGGCGAACACTTTCCGCCGGCAAGTCCCGCAGGTTACCGGGCCGGATCGTGAACCGCATTCGCGGTTGCAACCTCGCCGCCAATTTGCGCAGCCGGTCCGCAGCTCCGGTGGCGTCACTAAACCACCACGCATAAAAGTCCATTGTCTTGCTGAAGCCCTGTCTTTCGAGGAGCTCGGCGTAATAGGGCGGGTTATGAGTTGTTAGAATAGTGGGCGGATATTGAAAACCGTCGATCAATAGCCCGCACACATAATTCGTCGAGTAATCGATTGGTCCCATGATTTCTAACCGGCCTTTACGTCGGACCCAACCTTCAACGGCATTGAAAAGTGCCGCCGCGACATTGTCACTGTCGACGCATTCAAACTGGCCAAAACAGCCAACGTTGGAGTTATGCGTGGCGTTATAGTTTGGATCGTCGCTAGCCATGATCCGGCCAACTACTTCGCCATTCTGCCTCGCGAGGAATAATGCGGCGTCGCCGTGTTGGTAAAAAGGGTGGGACTTGCGATCGAAAAACGCTTTGCGCTCGATGATCAGGGGAGGCACCCAGGCATGGTCGTTTTCATAAATGCGCCATGGAAACCGGATAAACGCATTCCGATCCGCGGGTGAGCGCACTTGCGAAATCTCAATCTGCGACACGAACGATAGATTTTCTAACGGGTCGTCGCCAATTCCATCAGCGATTGCGACATAATTTCCTGCCGACGAATCAGGTAGGCGAGAAGCATGTTTAGAATGGTCACTTCAACCCAGAAGTACCAAATCGGCTGACCGAGAAATAGAAAGATAAATAAAACGAGCATCCGTGTATTGGTCATTAACAATCCCCACAGTTTGAACATTGGCCTGGCAGAATTTCGATAGCGCGTCCTAAACCATTCCGGAATCTGATCAGGAAATGATCGATTCGATACTTCTCGCAATCTATTTAGCCCGGGTGACAGCATTTCCTGTTGTCGGGTGAAGTTTAAATAGAGCGCGAGCAAAAACTTGGGCCAGGGCTGATCACGCCAACGGAGTTTTCGATAACTCGAGCGCAAGATCGTGGAGGAATCCAAATCCACCGGTAATCCACCCTTCGCAAAATAAAGGTAGGTTGTCCGATAATAATCGGCGGCGGCGCCTTGCAAACCATGACTAATGCCGGCAGTCACCGCCAGAAGCCAAACGAGCGGCGATGCACCTTCAAGCGAACAACGTAGTGCCAAATGGAGATAGATGCTTAAGAAGATGAGGTGATCTGCCACGCTGTCGATAACCCGACCTTCCCGGCTCTCCCTTTGAGTTAAGCGAGCCAACTGCCCATCCGCGTTATCGAGAGCATTGGCGAAGACATGCAGCGCCATGCCGATGATATTTGTGCTTAAATTGCGATAAAAGTAGAGGTGACCTGCAATTACGCCGCAGAGGGCGCCAAAAAGACTCACGCCTGCCGGCGTGACATTCAGCCGCGCGAAAAACTGCGCGAGCCAAAACCCGATCTTACGGTAAAAATAAAGATCGAGAATTCCTTCGACCTCGCGCGCCTTGTAAGTCGCTTCCGGAGGGGTCCAG
>Ga0209056_10005250_pt1 | contig 13497 bp, 12 predicted proteins | sample GraSoiAngelo_114_FD_185876 | JGI IMG/M metagenome (GOLD analysis project Ga0209056, IMG submission 185876) | Grasslands soil microbial communities from the Angelo Coastal Reserve, California, USA - 14_0903_13_40cm (SPAdes) (version 2) | ecosystem: Environmental > Terrestrial > Soil > Grasslands... | reverse complement strand
GCTGCGCGCGCCGTACTCCGCTTCCAGGTAGGCGACGATGTCGTCCGACTCGTACATCTCGCGGCCCGTGTTGGGATCGACGAGATACGGCACCTGGACCTTGCCGCCGCGCTGCTCGAGCTCTGCTCGCTTCGGGCTCCCCTTCGGCACGTTGCGAACCAGATGCGGCACGTCGAGCTCGCTCAGCGTCTCGCGCACCTTGCGGCAGAAGGGCGAGCCTTCCATGTTGTACAGCATTAGGGGTTTGAGACCCTCGCGCGGACTCTCGGTCCGGCATCGGCTCCCGCGCCCGAGCCGCAGGGCACTGGCGATTGCGGAATTGACGTTGTCGAGGAGGCTCGGCACCGGCAGCCACCAGCCGGCGCGCCGCGTGCCGCCGTAGCGCTCGTTCAGGTAGGCGATGATGTCGTCGGACTCGTACAGGCGGGTGTTCGTGTTCTTGTCGACCAGATAGGGCGCCTGCATCTTCCCGCCGAGCCGCACGAGCTCCTCACGGCGGGGGCTGCCGTGCGCCACGGGATGTGCCCGGTAGTCGAGGTCGAGCTCGGTGAGGACTTCGCGCACCTTGCGGCAGTACGGACAGCCCTCGAAGTCGTACAGCTCGAGCACCTCGGCCGGTTCGGCGCGGCGGCCCTCGGTCACGCGCGAGAACGCGCCGCGACCGAGGCGGACGAGGCTGGCCGCGAACGAGAAGACGTTGTTCGTCACGCCCATGTCGCCCATCTCGCCCATCGGTCCAGCTGGGTCAATCGTGCTGGGCCGGGAACGACGACAGGCAGGCGGCGCTGCCCGGGGACCGCGGGGCGGCGGCCGACGCTCAGCCGCCGTAGGCGACGTGAGGAGCGTCGGCCGCCGCGAGGTCCGGGATGACGAGGTGACAGGTGGTGCCGTCGGGCCCGCCGACGAGCGTGAGCGATGCGCCGAGGGCGCGGACGAGGCGCGCCGCGAGCCGGAGGCCGAAGCCCAGCTGGCGCGGCGGCCGTGCGCCGGTGCGGCCGGCGATCACGTCCTCGGTCTCGACGATCAGCTCCGGCGCGATGCCGGGACCGCTGTCGCGGATCTCGAGCGTGGCGCCCCCGCTTGCCGGCCGCGCGGTGACCACGACGTGACCCTGGGGGGTGTGCCGGACGGCGTTGTCGAGCAGCGCGCGGAGGAGACGCGTGAGCTTGTCCTCGTCGGTGGCGAGGACGAGCCCGGTCGACACGTCGAGACGGATCATCACGTCCTTCTCGGCCGCACCGGACCCGAGTTCACTCCGGAGCTTGCCGAGCACGTCGGAGAGCCGGACCGGCACGACGTCGACCGCCAGGGCGCCGCGGTCGAGCTCCGCCATGTAGAAGAGCGTCTCCACGTAGGTGAGCAGTGCGTCGGAGTTCGACCGGATGCGGTCGAGCGCGAGCCGCTGCTCGTCCGAGAGGCTCTCGCCGTCCTCCTGGAGGATGGTCGAGTAGCCCATGATGACGTTGAGCGGCGTGCGGAACTCGTGCGAGAGCGAGGAGAGGATCTGGTCCGGCAACGACTTCATGCGCCGGGCGGCGGCGCGCCGGGCGAGCGCCGACTGCACGAGCTGGCGGACGTGGTCGCAGTCGAACGGCTTCGAGATGTAGTCGAAGGCGCGGAAGCGCAGCCCCTGGACCGCCGTGTCGATCGTCCCGTAGCCGGTGATGATCAGCACCTCGATGTCGGGGTCGATCTCCTTGATGCGCTCGAGGACGCCGATGCCGCCGAGCCCGGGCATCTTCAGATCGAGGGTCACGACGTCCACCGGCTCGCGGCCGACGATGGCGATCGCCTCGTCGCCGCTGCTCGCCGTGAGCACCTCGCACTCTCCTTGCAGGATCGCTCGCAGCGACTCCCGCACCCCTCGCTCGTCATCGACGATCAACAACCGCGGCCGTTCGTTCATGCTGAGCGGCCGGTGTGCAGAATGCATGCCAGGATCGGCGCCGGGAAAAACCGCGCCGGCTCTGCGAGTCGGGGGAGCGGGAGGGCAAACCGTCCAGGAATGAACGGCGCATGGGCCGCTCGTGGCACAGGGCGACGCGGATTCTAGTGCTCGGGGGCGATGATCCCGAGCTTGTCCATGCGGTACTTGAGGATGCGGCGGGTCGTGCCGAGCAGCTCCGCGGCCCGGGTCTGGTTGAAGTCGGTCTTCTGGAGCGCCTCGTCGATGATCTCGCGCTCGAACTCGTCGACCGCGGTGCCGAGGGACTTCCGACCCTCGAGCACCTGCTCCTTGATGTTGGCGGGCTCCAGATCGGTCCGCCGGATCTGCTCGGGGAGATCCTCGACGCCGATCACGGCGCTCTCCGTGAGGACGAGCAGCCGCTCGACCAGGTTCTCGAGCTCGCGAACGTTCCCCGGCCACGGATAGCGCAGGAGCGCGTCCTGCGCGTCGGGATCGAAGGTCTTCTCCGCCATGCCCATCTCTCGGGCCTTTGCCTGGATGAAGTGGCGGATCAGGTGCGTCAGGTCGTCGCGGCGCTCGCGCAGGGGCGGCAGATGCACGCAGACGACGTTGAGGCGGTAGTAGAGGTCGGTGCGGAACTTCCCGTCCTTGATCGCGGCCGCGAGGTCACGGTTCGTGGCGGCGATGATACGGACGTCGACCGAGACCGACTTCATGCCGCCGACGCGCAGGAACTCGCCATGCTCGAGTACGCGCAGCAGCTTCGCCTGCGTCGCCGGGCCCATCTCGCCGATCTCGTCGAGGAAGAGCGTCCCCTCGTGCGCGAGCTCGAACTGGCCGAGCTTCTTCGTGTGCGCGTCGGTGAACGAGCCCTTCTCGTGGCCGAAGAGCTCGCTCTCGAGCAGCGTCTCGGGGATGGCGGCGCAGTTGAGCGTGACCAGCGGACGGTGGGCGCGCGGGCTCCCGTAGTGGATCGCCTTGGCGATCAGCTCCTTGCCGGTGCCGCTCTCACCGGTGATGAGGACCGTGGTGCGAAGCTTCGCGACGGTTTCCACCGTCTTGAAGACCTCCTCCATCTTCGGCGACCGGCCGACGATGTTGCCGACGTGGTAGCGGTGGCGGACCTCGCTGCGGAGCTTCTGCAGCTCGCCCTTCAGGTCGGCGGTCTCGGTCGCCCGCTGCAGGTGAAGCCGCAGCTCCTCGACGTCGAACGGCTTGGTGACGTACCAGAAGGCGCCGAGCTTCATGGCCTCGATCGCCGTCTTCAGCGTCTTGGTCGCGGTCAGCATGATGATCGGCAGGTTCACGTGGCGGGCGCGGAGCTCCTCGAGGAGCTTCATGCCGTCCATCCCCGGCATGAGGATGTCGAGCAGCACGACGTCGGCGGACGCGCTGGCGAGCGTCACGAGCGCCTCCTCGGCGGAGCCGACGGCGATCGTCTCGTACTCGTCCTTCAGCGTCATCCGGAGCGACTCGCGTACGCCCTCCTCGTCGTCCACGACCAGCACCCTTCGTTTGACCGTCGTCGCCTCCACCACGTCCTCCTCCTCCGTCAGCCCGCCGCAGGCAGCCGGACCACCAGCGTCGTCGCCGTCCCTGCCTCGGGGACCACCGCCAGGCCCCCGCCGCTCCACTCGAGCGCCTGGCGCGCCAGCCGAAAGGCGAGCGGCAGGAAGGCCGGATCGCCGACATCGGCGTCGCCCGGCGATGCGGTCAGCCGCCGGAGATGCGCCGCGGCCTGTGCGCCGGCGGCGAAGCGCAGCGTGACCACGCCGTTGGCGCTCGCCTCGATCGCCAGATCCTCGCGCGGCGGCACCTCGCGCACCACGCCCGCGAAGAGGTTCCGCAGGGCGTAGGCGACGTGGCTCGGGTCGGCGGTGCACCGCGCCGGCTCATCGCGTGCCTGGCGTACGCGCACGGCGCGCTCCGCGAGCGCCGGCTCCACCTCGGCCAGGAGTCGATCGAGGAGGGGGCCAAGCTCGATCGTCTCGGGCCGTGGCGTCCCGAGGCGAGCGAACTCGATCACGCTCTCGAGAAGCCCGTCGATCCGCGCGATCCCTTCCCGCGTCAGCGCCGCGAAGCGTTGCCGGAGCTCGGCGTCCTCCAGGAGGTCCGGGAGGTGGTCGGCGAAGGTCTTGATCGTGACGAGGGGATTGCGCACCTCGTGCGCCAGCTCGGCCAGGAGCAGCTCGAGCTCGGCGCCGTGCGCCGGAGCGGGTGCCGCGAAGGCGTTCGCCGGTGCCGTGGCCGCCGCCTCGCCGGCGAAGGCCAGGTGCTCCGCGTCGATCGTGTCGCCTCCGGCGATGAGCCAGGCCCGCGCGAGTGTCACCTCGAGCTCGGCGAGATCGCCTGGCCAACCGTGCGTTGCGAGGCGGGCGAGCGCCCCGGGCGACAGTCGCGGCGCTCCCACACCCGCACGGCGGGCAAGCGTCGCGAGCAGGCTCTCGGCCAGCGCAGGCAGCTCGGCCAGCCGGGTGCGGAGCGGCGCCACGGGCAGCACGACGGCGCCGAGACGCGCCACGAGCGGCGCCGGCAGGGCCGCCTGCGGCTCGGCGCCTGCCAGCACCCAGGCCTGGCCGTCGTCGAGCGTGGCCTCGAGCGCGAGCACCGCCTCGGGCGCAAGCCGTGCGACGTCGAGCGAGAGGGTCGCGTCCGAAGGCAGCGCCGCGAGTGGCGGCCGGCGCCCGGCGACGGCGACGAACGGTCCACGCCGCCCCGCGGTGGCATGCAGCGCGCGCGCGAGGAGCAGCCGCGGCGCGCCGGCCGGCGCCCGGATCAGAACGGGCACGAGGAGGCGCGCGGCGCCCCGCGCGAGCGGGAGGCGGGTCAGTGCGTCGCCGGGCAGGCGAGGCGCAGAGAGGACGGCCGCCGCCGCGTCGGGAGCGAGGGGCGGCAGGACGACCGTGGCGCGCTCCTCACCTCGCGTCGCCATCTCGCTCCCGGGCGCGGACGGGGAGGTGGATCGAGAAGAGCGTGCCTCCCGCGGCGCGTGCCGCCGTCCGCATGTGCCCGCCGTGCTGCGTGATGATGCGATGCGCGATGAAGAGGCCGAGGCCGCTGCCGCCGTCCTTGGTGGTGAAGAAGGGGTCGAAGATGCGGTCGCGGTGCTCGGGCTGGATGCCGGGGCCGGCGTCCGCGACCTCGACGACGCACCACGTCTCTCTGCCGTGCCGCTCGTGCCGCGTCTTCACCTCGACGGGCCCGCGCCGTCCCGACGCCTCGATGGCGTTCAGCACGACGTTCATGAGGACCTGCTTGATCTGGGAATCGTCGACCGCGATCCGAGGGAGCGCGGGGTCCTCGGTGTAGGCCACCGTGGTGCCGTGCTTCCGGGCCTCGGCGTCGAGCAGGCGCACGATCTGGCCGACCAGGTCGTTCAGGTCGGTGGGGTCGAGCTGGGCGGGCGCCGGGCGCGAGAACGCGAGCAGGTCGTTGATCAGGCCGCAGATGCGCTCGATCTCGGCGAGCGCGAGGTCGCGGAACGTCGTGCGGAACTCCTCGTCGCCCATCCGCTCGGGCAGGAGCTGGATGAAGGTGCGCACCGAGACGAGCGGGTTGCGGATCTCGTGTGCCACGCCGGCGGCGAGCATGCCGAGCGCGGAGAGCCGGTCGGCGCGCGCGAGGAGCTCGCGCGAGCTCGCGAGGTCGGCCGCCATCCGCCGGTGCTCGGCCAGGCGTGCGGCGCCTGCCGCGAGGCCCTCGGCGAGCGCGAGATCGCGGGGCGCCAGCGGCGCGCCACCGGCGCGGGCAACGAGGAGCAGGCCCGTGACGCCGGCGCCGGAGCGAACGGGAATGGCGGCGCTCCACGGGCCACCCTCGGGCGATCCGCCCGGCTGAAGACGATCGATGTGGGCGGCGCCGTGCGCCGCGACGGCCACCAACGAGCCGCCCGGCGTCTCCTCGACCAGCAGCACGGCACGCTCGAGATGGAGCGCCCGGGCGAGGAGCGTCACGAGTGCCCCGGCGAGCTCGGCGCGCTCCGCATCCGTCTCGGCCCGGTGCAGACCCGTCCCGACTTCCTCCACCGCCCCCGCCTCTTCCCAACGCCTCCCGGCCAGCCGTGCAAATTTGTTCGGGTTGTAGTTCCGGGACGTGCGGAAGTCAATTGCGCGCGGGGGAATCGCCCGCGCCGGGCAGATTTCCCGCCGCCCGCAGCGCCCGGATCCGGACGCGGAGCGCCCCTGCCGCCATCAGCGCGAAGCCGAACGCGGCGAGCATCTGGCCGGTCGTCACGACCAGCTGATAGAAAGCCAGCTTGTCGACGGCGACCGCATGGCGTTCCTGGCCCTCGTTGGCGGTCGGGAAGAGTGCGGCGGGATCGGGCCGCTCCACCGTCGCGGTGGCACGCACGAGCTCGCGGTACTGCCCGATCTTGGCCCACCCCGCGATCACGTCACCCACGCCCACGGCGAGCAGGAGGAGCCCTGTCATGACCAGCGCGCTGCGGGTGAGGGCATGTAGCATCGTCATCGCCGGATCTTCCGCACGCGCCGGAGGGCGGTCAATAGGATGGCGCTGTGCTAGCGTTTCGGCATGTGAGACAATGAACGAGTACCCTCGTGAGTGAGGATCGGACCGAAGCGCTCGTCGAGCGCATGCTGGCACGCGACCGGACGGCGCTCGCGCGGCTGATGACGCTCGTCGAGAATCGGGCGCCGGAGCTGCCGGCGATCATGAGCCGGGTCTACGGGCGTACCGGCCACGCGCACGTGATCGGGGTCACGGGTCCGCCGGGCGCCGGCAAGTCGACGCTCACCGACCGCCTGACCGCGCACCTGCGCGCCGCGGAGCGCCGCGTCGGCATCGTCGCGGTCGACCCGTCGAGCCCGTTCAGCGGCGGCGCGGTGCTCGGCGACCGCATCCGCATGCAGGCGCACTTCCTCGACCCGGGGGTCTTCATCCGGAGCCTCTCGACCCGCGGCAGCCACGGCGGCCTCGCCCGCGCCACGCGTGACATGATCCGTCTCCTCGATGCCTTCGGCGTCGACAACGTGCTGGTCGAGACGGTGGGCGTCGGGCAGACCGAGCTCGACGTCATGCGGCTCGCCGACACGGTCGTCGTGGTCCTCGTGCCCGAGGCCGGAGACGCCGTGCAGGTGATGAAGGCCGGGCTGCTCGAGATCGCCGACATCTTCATCGTGAACAAGGCCGACCGCGAGGGCGCGGAGCGGATGCAGTCGGAGCTCGGACAGATGCTGCACCTCCGCCCCGCAGCGGCCTGGAGCATCCCGGTGGTGCTGACGCAGGCCATGGCCGGCGTGGGGACGGAGGCCGTGCGCGATGCGATCGAGGCGCACCGCGCCTTCCTCGCGGCCGACCCCGAGCGCGCCCGCCGCCAGCGAGCACGCCGGGAGGGCGAGCTCCTCGACGTGCTCGACGAGGAGCTCCGGCGGCGTCTCGCGCAGGGCCTCGGCGGCGGCGCGCCGGACGGTCTCGCTCCGCTCCTCGACGCGGTGCGGGCGGGAACCGTCGACCCCTACAGCGCCGCCTTGCAGATTCTCGAAGACGTGCCTACGCTCGAGCGGCTCATCCGACGGCGAGAGTGATGGCGGGCCGGCTCTTCGCGATCGGCGACATCCACGGCTGCGCCGGCGAGCTCGAGGCGCTGCTCGCCGGACTCCGGCCCGCGCCCGGCGACACGCTGGTCTGCGTCGGCGATTACCTCGACCGCGGTCCGGACTCGCGGACGGTCATCGACACCGTGATGGACCTCGAGCAGCGCCCAGGCCTCGCGACCGTCTTCCTGCGCGGCAACCACGAGGACATGTGCCTCGCGTACCTCGGCCGCGGCGGCCATTACGGCGAGTCCTGGATGCTGAACGGCGGCGCGGCGACGCTGCGCAGCTACGGTCTCGACGCGCGGGTGTCCGGCAGCGAGGCGGCGATCGGCTTCCCGTTGAAGCACCTGCAGTTCCTCGAGCGGCTCCCGCTCTGGCACCGGACCGACGGCTGCCTGCTGGTGCACGCCGGCATCCGTCCCGATCGTCCGTGGGACCAGCAGGACGAGGAGGATCTCCTCTGGATCCGCGAGGAGTTCATCCTGGCCCCGCACAGCCTGCCCGAGACGATCATCTTCGGGCACACCCCGCGCCGCACGGTGTTCGTCGACCTGCCGTACAAGATCGGGATCGACACCGGCTGCGTCTACGGGGGAGGGCTCACCGCCCTCGAGCTGCGCGAGCGCCGGCTCTACCAGGTGCGGCTCGGGGAGCGGAAGGTCCGCGAGAGCCCGCTGCCCGTCGAGCAGCGGCGGCGCGCTTGATTTCCCGAAGGGCGCCCGCCATGGTGAGGCGCTTCGGCGGCGTAGCTCAGTTGGTTAGAGCGAGGGTCTCATAATCCCTAGGTCCGCGGTTCGACTCCGCGCGCCGCCACCTAGAAATTCAGGCATTTACGCCCGCTCGACTCTCGGCGCCAGCCTCGTCGGCAGGCGGATTGTGCGGGTTCTGTGCGGGTTCGAGGCGGAGCGGCCTCACCTTCGGGGACTCGGCGGCCCGCTTGCTGACGTAGTGGCTCACGCGCTTGAGGGCGTCGGCGAGGTCGCGCTCCGAGGTCACGTTGTACCGCGCGAGGACGGACCGGGTGCGCCAGCCGCCGAGGCTCCGGCTCTCAGGTGCGGCGCCTCGCGCCTGGTGTGCGGCTCATGCTGCGCGGGCTGCGTCGCGGTCATCAGGAGGCCGAAGAGATCCGGCCAGGAACGCGGCGCTCGACATCGCCATGCCCCGAAAGAACGGCTGGGACGGGGGCGGTCGTCGAGCGCGCGAGAATGGTTGGAGGTTGCCTCGCGCCCGCCGTGCGCCCTCCTGGCCGAGGTGTCGCGGTGAACGCAGGCGAGCAGCGGGCCGACGGCGACGCGGCTGCGCCCGAGGGCCATACTGGCTTGTCGCAACGCACGGGTGTCGAGCACGGCCCCGCTCTCTAGGATCGTGTATGGGCGTGGCCGAGTCGATTGCGAGGCCGCGGCTGGATCATCGCGCGCGGCGATCACGCACCCGGAACCCGCACAAGTCCCGCACACGCGGCGAGAAGTGCTGCGACGGGGCAGGGTTAGCCTGGCGCGCGGGGTTGGCAATCGCCCGGGCGGGCATGGTTAGCTAGCTAGCGGGCACAACGGAACCCGATGGCGCCGGAGACGGTGGGGGACCCCGACGGGACGACGGCGAAGACTCCGGCGTCCGCGCGGTCGGACCAGTCCCCGCCCCGAAACAACGCGCCCGGACCCCCAGTCGTGTCCGCACCCACAAGGCACATAACGTCGTCGCTGAACCCACCCCAGCTTGCGCACGCAGTAGAGTGCGGCACCCAGTCCGCCACCCACTCCCATACGTTCCCCACCATGTCGAAGGCGCCCCAGTTGGACTTGCAGTTCGACCGTGAACCCGTATTGGCTGGTCCAGCCGAGTTGGTCACGCACGTCGTCGAGCCGTCATCGGCGCTGCCCGAGTCCGGCGTGCCGGCCGCCGCCGCCTGCCACTCCTGGTTCGTGAGCAGCCGCTTCCCCGAAAGGCGGCAGGCTTGCTCGGCCTGGAACCAGGTCGCGCAGGCGGTCGGATCCACGCCCGCCACCGAGACCGCGTAGAGCGGGGCCGTCCAGTTGCCCGTGCCGTCGAAGCTGGCGGGAAACTCAGGAGTGCAATCTGAGCTCGCGCTCACCTGCGTCGCCCCGCCGCCCGCGAGGTCGCTGAGTGTCACGGTGCCGGCCTTCACCTGACTGAGGAGCGTCGCGTTCCCGTGGAGGTCCCACACGCTCGCCTCGTACGTATCGACGCACGTCGGCCCTACGTTCACCGAGTCGGGCGGGCAGGTCGTCAACGGCCCCACTCCGGGAGGGCCTTGCGGACCCGCTGGTCCCGTCGGCCCCGCTAGACCCTGAGGTCCCGTAGGTCCTGCCGCGCCGTCCGCGCCGGCCAGCCCCTGCGGTCCCGTCGGCCCCGCTGGACCCTGCGGTCCCGTCGGCCCTACCGCGCCGTCCGCGCCGGCCGGACCCTGCGGTCCCGTCGGCCCCGCTAGACCCTGAGGTCCCGTCGGTCCTGCCGCGCCGTCCGCGCCCACGGGACCCGTCAGTCCGGTCGGGCCCACGAGGCCGATCGATGACAGGTCGAGCACCGTCTCCTTCTTATTGCAGGCGGTGCGCTCGGACAGCGCTCCTTTCTTGCTCCTGCACACCAGGTCCGCGTGCACGTCGCCAGCTCCAACCAGCAACGCGAGCGACACCGCGGGCAAGACGATTCCCCCCATCCTCATGCCCAAACCTCCTCCCAAGAAATCGTGCCGTGCGGGTCGCTTGTAATTTCAAGCCAACGAGAGGTATCGCAGGTCAGATTCGCGACACGATCCGACGCGTCTTCTCGCCTGCCCTCGGGTCGCAGGATGCGCCGGACCGTGGCGACCCCCGTACGTCAAGTCCTGTCGGCAGATGCGCCGGCGGACTTGAGGACCGGCCGGTTCCCCAGCAGATAGAGTTCCTCTCTCCAACTTGTGAAACTCAAAGGGGGTATCCGCTCCGATCGCCTTGTACCAACCTGCCGGCCTTCCGTAACGACGCAGCCGCAGACCGGCTCAGGCGGGCCCCGACTGTCAGCGGGCACGCAATTCTCCAAGGGTAGGGGAAGTCAATTCTCCCCACCTCCTTGTCGGAAGGGATGCAGGATGTCGCGTCCTGGGCAGTTCCACGAGTTTCTTAGGGTCGTCAGGCCGGGTGGGCCCCCAGGCGGGATCTCTTGGCTGTGGTCACACGTCCACCGCATCAAGCCCGCCTGGCTCGGCGGTGGTCCACCGTGTGATCGGCACTCCACAGGAGGGTCGCGTCGTGTGCGATGGCTTCGACTGCCGCTGCTTTCCTTGGCGACACTTGCCCGCCAGGACGCGTGGAAACGGTACAGGCGGCGGAGCGGCAACGCCCGCTTAACACGCCCTCGCGAGCACCCTGACGAAGGCTGGTCCGGCTGCAGGAGGCCCTGCGAAACGGCGCGATGCGAGGCGGGGCGCTGTGCGGGTTCTGTGCGGGAACCCGGGTCTAGTCGGGTCCACTCGCGTGCAGTCATGACTGCGAGGAACCCTTGCCGCTCGTCGCTGCAGTAGACCGGAGTGCACTGGTCTCCGACCCTGCGGCCGACTCATAATCCCTAGGTCCGCGGTTCGACTCCGCGCGCCGCCATCCGCGAGATCAGACGCCGACGCCCTCGAACGGAACGGGGGACTGTCGGGCGGCGAGAGACCGTAGCCGCTTGCGTGCTCGTCGCCGGCTGGTGTACGCCGCGCCCATGCGCCTGCCGCGCGCGACGATCCTCGTCGTCAGCATCGCGATCGCGACTCCGGCGGGCGCGCAGCTCGCGCAGCCGGTGGAGGGCGTCTGGCACCTCACCGGGCACGTCGTCGCCACCGGGTGCGCCGGCCGCTGCGTCACTCGGCGTGAGACCGTCGACCAGGAGGTCGTGATCGCGAACGGCCAGCTGAGCGGCGCCGAGGGGCTCGTGCCCGCGTGCGAGAGCGGGCTCTCCGAGCAGGAGTTCGACGGGCTCTTGACGCTCGTCCCCGGGCGAGGGGGCTGGTTCAAGATCCGTGTCGTCGACCGGGCGCGGTTGCGTGACCTGTTGCGGGGCTGCATCGGTTATTCCTCGTTGCGCCTCGGGCGGTTCTCGGGGCGTCTCCGTGTGGCGGTCGACGGCAGGAGCTTCGACGAGATCGTCCGTGTCGCAGGGAGCGTCTCGGTTCTCGGCCGTACAGCGACCTTCTCGGCGCGCGGGCGCGTCCATGGCGACTGGGTCCGCGACGCCGCTGCGCCCTTCGCGCCGTTCACGACCGCCGCCGTCGCGCGAGCGCTCGACGCCGCGCTCGCCGCAGAGTGATCCGGCGCGGAGACCGGCTCACGCGCAGTGCGTCGCCACCAGCGCGAGCAGCCGGTCGAAGTCGATGGGCTTGCCCACGTAGCCCGCGGCACCGAGGTCGGCCGCCCTTCTGGCCACCATCGTGTCCGCGGAGACCACGATCACCGGGATCGACGCCAGCTTCGGATCGCGAAGCTGCTCGTCGCGAAAGGCCCAGCCGTTCATCACGGGCATGTAAAGATCGAGCAGGATGACACAGGGAGCCGAGGCCGCTCGCAGCTGACCTAGCGCCTCCTGCCCATCCGCGGCCTTGGCGACGCTGTAGCCCTCGGTCTCCAGGACCGTGGCCAGCGCATCGCGGACGTCCTGATCATCCTCCACGACCAGGATGCTATTGCTCGCCTGCGCTATCGCCCCTCCGAAGCGTCGCGACCTCAAGACGCCCGAGCCAGCATGAGTTCTGCCGGTGCGGTGAGAAGGAGGGCAACCATGATAGGCCCACAGCGGGCGAGCCAAACGGCATTCACTCCACCACCCCCCAATGGAGGGCGAAGGATGCCGCAGCGAAGGGGGCCGGTCAAGGCGCGGTGGGACGCCGCCACCCGCGTCGAATGACCGGGCGAGCGCCATGGATCGCGAGCCCGCAGCGCCCATGCGATCCGCGCATTTCTCACGCGACCGGTCGCATGATAGGCTCCCGCCCGGGGAGGATCTATGGGGTGGTTGATGCGGTTCGCGTTCGGGATCTCCGCGACCGGCGGTGTTGCCCTCGCAGGAACGCCTCTCGGCTACGGATCGTCTCCGGTGCACGTCGAGGGGCTGAAGATCGCAGCCCCGCACTTCCAGCGCTCGGAGGCCGGGGTGGCCTGGTCGCTCGGGGGAGGCCTGTCTCTCCAGCTACACTACGAGCGAGGCGCGTACGCGCCGATGATGCGTCAGGATCACGACAACGGCATCCTGACCAGGCTGAAGCTGAGCTTCTGACCGCTACCGCTCGCTCAGCCCGCTGGTCGTCGGCGTGATCTCCGTGAACCCCGCGATCGACACGGTGGTCATGTAGCGGCCGCCGGACCGCTCGGACAACGGCACCTCTGGCCTGTAAGTGAACTGCGCCTGACCCCCGGCGGCGATATCCTGGGGAAGGGTATAGAAGACCGCCCTTCCTGGGCCGCCCTCGCCTGGGTGCACCTCATCGTCCCACAGCCACTGGTACGAGATCAGGAGCTGGACGTCGCGGATCGGGTGGTCGGAGGTGTTGACGACCACGCCCGAGACCTCGTCGTCGTGCGTACGGACGTCCCGCACGGTCACCCGCTCCGCGAGGCGACTCGGCGGGACGATATGTTCCCCGGCGACCGCCACAACAGTCGCCGCGCGAGCCGCCCATGCCGCGACCCCGAGCGCAAGGAAGGACCAGAGTATGAATCGAATGCGAATACCCGACATCGCTCTTCTCCTCTTCCGACCCAAGTGACGGATGGCGAGCGGCGGTTCAATCGCCCCCCTGCGACAGTGCTCACCACGACGATCACATCATACCTGGATACGCCGCCGCACCAGCCGCTCGGCAGCGACGAACGCGAGCGCTGTCGCGGCGGCGATCCAGACGAGCGATCCGACGAGCGGATGGCCGGCGGTCGGGGTCGTGAGCGCACGGCAGACGCGGACGGCATGCGTGAGGGGCATCACCCAGGCGAGCCACTGCCCCCAGACGGGCAGGCTCTCGAGCGGGAAGAACACGCCCGAGAAGAGGAACATCACCGA
>Ga0209056_10005246_pt1 | contig 13507 bp, 14 predicted proteins | sample GraSoiAngelo_114_FD_185876 | JGI IMG/M metagenome (GOLD analysis project Ga0209056, IMG submission 185876) | Grasslands soil microbial communities from the Angelo Coastal Reserve, California, USA - 14_0903_13_40cm (SPAdes) (version 2) | ecosystem: Environmental > Terrestrial > Soil > Grasslands... | reverse complement strand
TTCTCCGCCGAATTCACACTGCCGCCGGTCAGCGTGACGGTGTTCAAGCTCGAGAACCGCGGGTGAGCCTTCACCTTCTCCTTGCATTGCGCACACGGTAGAGTCGTTCCGTGAAACCGCCCTTCTTCTCAAAGGCCGCAGCCTGAGCCGCCAACTGTCGATCGAGAAAATAGCAGCACAGATTTAGCAGCGAGAGCGCGGCATTGGCCGCCATTTCAGCAGAAGACACGGACGCACACGGACGTACACCGACTGGCACCGACATAGGCACAGTCAGACTGTTTTGTGTTCGTCCGTGTTTGTCCGTGCTCGTCTTTGCACGCTTTCGCTCCTGGTCCACCCACGCGCGCACCTCCTCCAGGGTGGCGCAGCGTTTTGCCTTAAACCGCTTTAAGGCCGGGTGGTCCGGCGACCACAGCGCCAGCCCGCGCTGCCGCAGGAAGTCCTCATAATCCAGACGCAATTCCTCAAGACTGGCGCGAGCCACATTGGTGAGCTTGAGTTCGGTTTTCTTCGACGTGCCGCTGGCCTGGCTTCCCTCGGCGATATTCTGCACCCCGGAACGCGCGGCTTGTACCATCTGATCATGTGTTCGGCTGCGCTTCTCAACGTAACGATCACAGAAGCGCACCGTCACGTCATAGACCAATTGAGCGACCTGAAAACATTTCAAGCGCCGATACCCGCCGTGTGCCGGGATCAAACTCGACCTGGTCTGTTCACGGTTCATTTCTTCAAGCCCTCCCTTTTCAACCTTTGACCTCATCTTTGCGGGGAACATTGTTGGCCTCTGCCCAGTCCACGACAAACTCTTTTATGGCATCGGCCTGATACCGATACCACTCCTCCAGCAAGCCCAGGCGGCTGGCCGTGTCCTTAAAGTAGCGAAACGAGCCTTTGCCCTTGATCGCCAAGAGCACGTGCGCCGGCTCATCCCTAGAATTCGCCAGGAATAGTGACAGACTGGACGGTTGGCGACAAGCGCGCGCGTCCGACCCTCAGGCCGCGCGTTGCAAGTTGACACCAGGCTATTCCTGAACTTTGTTAGACCACGTTTTGTCTTAGCATTATGCAGAAACCAGTTTTTAACGGACCGCCGTCGCCGGAGGAATTCCAGCGCCAACTGCAGGAGTTCATGCGACAGCATTTGCCGGGCGGCAACGTGTCGTCGTTCACCAGGCCCGACACCTCAGACGCGCCGGAAGGCTCACACCCCGAGTCGAATTCTGAGGCATTCAAGTTCGATTACAAACCGCGCGACGTGAAGGCGTACCTCGACCGCTTCGTCGTCAAGCAGGAGGAGGCCAAGAAGGTCCTGAGCGTCGCCTTGTGCGACCACTATCACCACGTGCGGCTGGCGATGGATGGAAAGGCGCAGCCGAATTACGCCAAGCAAAACATCATCCTGATCGGGCCGACGGGCGTGGGCAAAACCTACTTGATCCGCAGCATCGCGGACCTCATCGGCGTGCCGTTCGTGAAGGCGGACGCGACGAAATTTTCCGAGACCGGTTATGTCGGCGGCGACGTGGAGGACCTGGTGCGCGACCTGGTGCGCCGCGCCGATGGCGAGGTGGCGCGGGCGCAATACGGCATCATTTACATTGACGAAATCGACAAGATCGCTGCCGCGCCGAACATGAACGGCCGCGACGTCAGCGGCCGCGGCGTGCAGACCAACCTGCTCAAGTTGATGGAGGAAACCGAGGTGCCCGCGCGCGCGCCGCACGATATCGCGGGCCAGATCCAGGCGATGATGGAAATGACCCAGGGCCGAGGCAGGAAGCAGCCCGCGACCATCAACACCAAACACATCCTGTTCGTCGTCAGCGGCGCGTTTGGCGGATTGGAAAAGATTATCCAGAAACGGTTGCGTGAGGCGACGATCGGTTTTGCCGCATCGGCGAAGACAGCCGTTGAGGAAGACCTTGTCTTCTCCGAAGCGCAAACGCGCGATTTTATCGAGTTCGGTTTTGAGCCGGAATTCATTGGCCGCCTGCCGGTGCGGGTCGTTTGCCAGCAGCTCAATGTGGATGATCTGTTCCTGATTCTGAAGACGTCCGAAGGCAGCATCATTCGCCAATACGAGCAATCATTTGCCGCTTACGGCATCGAAGTGCTGTTCCGCGACGACGGCCTGCGGCGCATTGCCGAACTCGCCGCGGAGGAGAAGACCGGGGCGCGCGGGTTGATGACCGTGTGCGAGCGGATCTTCCGCGATTTGAAATTCGAGTTGCCTTCGACGACCGTGAAACGGTTCGTCGTCACGCGCGAGCTGGTGGATAATCCGGCGGCCGAGTTGCAGAAACTCCTCGCCGAGCACGAAAAGCAAGAGCACGTCGTGATGCGGCAGTTGTTGCAGGAGTTTGCTCGGCGTTTCCACGAGAGCCACGGATTGAAAATCTGGTTTACTGACGCGGCAGCGGACCGGCTGGTGGCGCAGGCGCTGGAGCAGTCCAAGCCGATACGCGATTTGTGCGCGGAGAAGTTCAAGGACTTTCAATTCGGCCTGAAACTCATCGCTCAAAACACCGGACGAAAGGAATTTGCCATCGACGCCGATGCCGTGGAGACGCCGGACAAGGTGTTGAGCGACTGGGTCGTGGCCAGTTACCGGACGGAAATCACGAAGGATTGACTTCCACGCCCGCCATCAGGCGCAGGAGATTTGCCTGCGAAAATTCCTTTCGCTCCAGTTCGCCTGCAATTTCCTGCTCGCGCATAACCAGAATGCGGCGGCTGAGGTTCATGATTTCGGGCAGTTCGGAAGAGATGACGAGCAGCGCGATGCCCTGGCAGACGAGTTCGTCGAGCAGTTGATGGATTTCCGCCTTGGCGCCGACGTCGATGCCGCGCGTCGGCTCATCCACAATCAGGATGTCGCACTCACGCGCGAGCCATTTGGCCAGGGCGATCTTTTGTTGGTTCCCGCCGCTGAGGCCGGCGATGAGCGCGTCGAGTGACGGCGTCTTCACACGCAAAAGGTCCGCATAATGTTGAACCAGCGATTGTTCTTCGAGCCGGCGCACAAAGCCGAGGCGGGTCAAGCGATTGAGAGTCGCGAGCGATGTGTTCTCGCGGCAATTCATTGAGAGCACCAGCCCAAGTCGCTTACGATCTTCCGGCAGCAAACCGATGCCGGCGGCCATTGCGGCGGTGACCGAGCCAAGCGGCAATTCCTCGCCGCGCACGAAGATTTTGCCAGTGGCCGCTTTGTCCAGGCCGAAGATGGCCTGAGCGACTTCACTGCGTCCCGCGCCGACGAGTCCGGCAAAACCGAGCGCTTCGCTTGCACGCAGCGTGAAAGAGACGTTCTTGAATTTGCCGGGCGACGAAAGGTTCTCTACGCGCAACACCTCATCGCCGAGCGAAAGAGAGAGATGCTTAGGTGTGTGCCCGACCACTTCGCGTCCAATCATCTGTTGAACCACGCGGTCGGGATTTGTCGCCACGATTTTTTCCGTGGCGACGCGCCGGCCGTCACGCAGAACGGTGACAGCGTCGCAGAGTTGGAAGATTTCCTCCATCCGATGCGAGACGTAAATCACGGTAATGCCGTGTTCCTTCAAGTGTGCCAGCAGATGGAAGAGATGCTCGCTTTCGTGCGAGGAGAGTGAACTGGTCGGTTCGTCCATGACGATGACCTGCGCGTCGGTGCCGACGGCGGCTGCGATTTGGACGACCTGTTCCTGGCCGGTCGAAAGCTCGCCAATCGGTTCGTCAACATCGATGTCCGCCTCGATTTTACGGAGCATGGCGCGGGCGCGCCTGCGCATTTGCGCGCGGTCAAGCCAGCCGGCACGATTCGGCAAATCGCCAAGGCAAAGATTTTCGGCGACACTCAGGTTCGGACAGAACGCGAGTTCCTGGTGCACTATGGCGATGCCAAGCTGACGGGCGACCAGTGGATTGGCCGGGTGAATCAATTTGCCGTCGAGATGGATTTCGCCTTCGTCCGCCGTGTAAACGCCGGCAAGAATCCTGCCGAGGGTGCTTTTGCCCGCGCCGTTCTCGCCGATGAGCGCGTGGCAACTGCCGCGCTCAACACAAAAGCTTACACCGTCCAGCGCGAGCACGCCGGGGAAGCGTTTGGTAATGTTTTTGAAGATGAGAAACGACATTTTGTTCTTGTCCGCGAAACACGCTAAATGTCGAGAGAATTGTTCGTCAGATTAGCCTGTTCGGCGTGCGTGCGCCAGCTTCTCTCTCAACCATCCGGGCCGATTGGTCGTGATGCCATCGACTCCGGCCGCCACGAGTTTCCGGGCTTTGGCCGGTGAGTCAACGGTCCAGACATAGACTTTCAATCCCGCGGCCTTGAGCTGGTTGACCAGCGCGGCATTCACCGGACCGTTTGCGTCGAGATCGACGCCATCGAGTCCGGTCTCCCGGGCGGCGGCAATCAACTCCTCAACGGCACGGGACCGGCGCCCGGTATTCCAGTTGCGTCTGAATCTGGTGATCCAGCAGACTTCCAATCCTGGCATCTGGGCCTTGACCTGTTTCATCAGAGGCCGTGAGAAGCCGATGGCGACCATCATTGACGGTTCTTTGGGCGCGCTTACCGCGATGCGCACGAATTCCTGAATGCCTTCCGGGCCGCACTTCAGTTCCACAAAGAGACGCTTGCCCGCCGGAATGGTCGCGAGAACTTCCTCCAGCATCGGGATTCTTTCCCCGATCCACCGCCTGCCTTTCCAGCGGCCAACATCCAGCGAGCGCAGTTCAGCCAGAGTCTGTTCGCCAATTCTCCCGTTCACCTTGCCCGTACGACGCGTGTTGTTGTCATGAATGACCGCCAGCTTGCCGTCTTTGGAAAGCCGAACATCAACTTCAACAGCGTCGGCCTTCTGCCGCCACGCGAGGCTAACGGCGGCCAGTGTGTTTTCCGGCGCATCCTGCGACGCGCCGCGGTGGGCGATGATGTCCACAAGTTTAATCCCAAACGATCGAAAAGGGTCAGAATTCAGTCTATTTCTGAGGGCGAGACCACTCCAATGTCATTGGCGAGCAATCCCTTGGTTACTCCGCCTTCCATATCGTTTTCAGCTTCTGGACGATTCTTGCGCTCCCTTGTGCTCAGTTACTTCGGCAGCCACTTCTCCCAGTTCCTGGCGAATTCATCCACGTTTTCCCTGGTCACCGGAATGAGTGCACTGACATCTTTGACGCTGGACGGGTCTTTCCTGAGATGGATTCTGTTAATGAGGTGCTCGACCGAACGATAGCCCCATTCATAGACCTGCTGGGCGAGGAGCAACTGAACGTGGCCGCTGCGGAGATAGGCAAGCTCGGGCGGCAAAGCGTCAACGGAGACGCATTTCACCGTGCCGGGTTGCCATTTCAAAGCGTTGTCGGTGAACAGCGGCCAGCCGCCCACCATCGCCCAGCCAGTGATGTCCGGGTTGGCCTGCATCACCTGCTCGACTTTGGCGGCGGCGTCCTGCGGAGTTTCTTTGTGGTAGTAAACGTCGCGAATGGTGATGCCGGGATATTTCTTCGCGGCGTTCTTCACCCCTTGCACGCGCTTCTGGAGGTTGGGTGCGTTCTGGTTGCCCGCCAGAATAGCAACGATCCCTGTCCCGCCCATGAACCCGGCCAACTCTTCCAGGACCCGTTCGCCGCATTTCACGTCGTCGATAGCGTAAGTCACGAACCGTTTGCTGTTCGGCGCGTCGGAGTCAAAGGTGGCCACCGGCACCCCATTCTTCACGGCGGAATTGATGGCGTCGGTGAGCTTGTTGGCGTCCGAGCAACTGACGGCGATGCCGTCGGCGCCGGCCAGCACAAGCTGTTCAATGGCCTCGGCCTGTTTCTGGGCGTCTTCTTCGTTGGGCGTGCGCCAGTCGATTTTGATTTCGATGCCGTGCTTCCTGCCGAGATCGCGCGCGGCATCTGTCGCGCCGATGCGCGCGGCCTGGAAGACCGGATTGCTCTGTGACTTCGCGACGAGGCCGATGGTGAAGGATTTTTTCTGGGCTTGAACATTCAACACGACACCAAGGGCGGTAAAAATGTTCAGGATGAGTTTTAGATTCATAGCGTTTTTGGTCTGGTTCTTTGGCATCTGGTAAAGAAATGGTCCATGCCCAGGGAATGCTTACCCCGATCCAACCGGGCCTTCAAACCGTTTTCGTGAGCCGCCGTTTGGCCAGCCAGGTGTTGAACTGGTCGAGCGTGACGGCCAGGATGACGACCGTGCCGATGATGATTCGGCTGTAACTCTGATCAATGCCGAGGATGACGATGCCATTGTCGATCATTTTGATGATGAGCGCGCCGAGCAAAGCCCCCAAGGCGGAGCCTTTTCCGCCGGACAGACTCGCCCCGCCCACCACCGCCGAGGCGATCACGTCCAGTTCGTAGCCGGAGCCGTCGCCGGACGAGGCGCTGCCGTAGTAGCCGATCGCCAGCAACGCGGCGATGCCCGCGGTCAACCCGGAGAGGACATAGACGCTGAGTTTGACTCGGTCGACCCGCACGCCGCTGAAACGGCTGGCCAATTCATTGCCGCCGACGGCGTAGATGCGCCGGCCAGCCGCGAGCCTTGCCAGGTAAACGGTTCCGATAATTGTCACCAGGATCATCACCAGCAGCGGCACGAGACGCAAACCGCCGAAAGCCTCCCACTTGACCAGTTCGGGAAAGGCCGTGGGAAAGGTCCCGACGGATTGGCCGGTGGTGATGACGAAGGCGACTCCGCGGTAGATGGTCATGGTTCCCAGGGTGATAATGAAGGGATGGACTTTGAGCGCGACAATCATGCCGCCGTTCACGATCCCGCAAAGGGTGGCCGATCCAACGCAAACAGCCGCGCCCAACGGCACGCTCAGCCCGGATGAGACTGAACTGCGCGGCCCGTCTGCGCCAAATTGGTGCAGGACCAGCGCCGCCAGCACCGAGGCCAGCGCATAGACAGCGCCCACCGACAGGTCAATGCCACCGGAGACGATGACGAACGTCGCGCCGACGGCCATGATGGCGAAAAAGCTGGTGTCTTTGGCAAGGTTGGTGAGGTTTTGGGCGTTCAGGAACTTGTTCTGTTTAACCATGATAGTCCCGCTTTCACCCGCAGCATCCTTTTTGTATTCCGGCCTCTTGACGGTCCCCCCGAAGATGGTCAGCAGCAGGCCGAGCAGGAAAATCACGGTAAGCAGCCCGCCTTCCTGGAGGCGAATAGCTGGGCGAGACGCAGGTCGGCTGTCGGTGCCGGATGAACTCATGCGACGGGGCAGGACGCTAACAAACGACGGCCCTGCCGACAAGGCGAATGCCGAGAGCGCGTCGCGCGAGAAAATTTCTTCTAAAAAAAGGTTGAAATAAAATTGAATCATTTGTTGAGTGGTGTGGTCAACTCAACACGAGTTGGACTTCCGGCGCGTTCTTTTTTGAGCGCGACTGTTGCAAGCCACTCAAACTCGCCCAAAAGTTTTTGACCAATTCGCCCCGTGGCGTTAAACCATCTCGGTCAAAAATGCACGTTTTTGCACGGAATTTTGCCGATGACTGAATGAACGCCACGGTTTACTTTCTGGCGGCCGCCTCCAGCCAGTACGAGCTGGTTTACGTCTGGAACCAGGCCACGCCGGAAGCTAAAATCATCATCTTCACGTTGCTGATTTTTTCGGTCATGGCCTGGTCGGTGATGGGTTCGAAGGCAGTGCAGATGCGGCGGGCGAAGAAGTTGAATCAGCTTTTCAACGCCGAGTTTCGCCAGCAGAATAATGTCCTGGCCATCTACGACCGGCGTATCCAGGTGGATGGCTGCCCGTTGTTTGCGGTCTATCAGGAAGGGTGCCTCGAACTCGATGCCCGATTGAAAACAGCCGGCGGCGAAGGGCGTAAACCGGTCCTTTCGCTGAAGGCAACGGAACATGTGAAACGCACGCTGGAACGGGCGGTGGCCCAGGAATCGTTGAAATTGGAATCGGGACTCATCCTGCTGGCGATAGCGGTGAGCGGTGCGCCGTTTTTGGGATTGCTGGGGACGGTTTGGGGCGTCATGAGCACCTTCGGCCACGTCGCTCAGGCTCAGAATGCGAGTTTGACACAAATGGCCCCCGGGGTCGCGGCGGCACTGATCACCACGGTCGCCGGCCTGCTCGTCGCCATTCCGTCGATGTTCGGCTACAACTGGCTCGTGCACACGTTGCGCGCGCTGACGGTCGAATTGGACAACTTCGCCCAGGAACTCGTCTCCAAAATGGAAATCGAGTACCTCAGAGACGAGGATGAAGTGTTCCGCGCCAAAGATGAATAAACCGAAGATGCGTCGAGCCCTCGGTCCTCGACCTTTGAGCATCGACTAAAGAAATGCGTCGCTTCTCCCAACGCAGTTCGCTGGTGACGCTGAGCGAGATCAACATCACACCCTTGCTCGACCTGGCGTTCGTGTTGTTGATCATCTTCGTCATCACCACGCCGCTGCTGGAGCAGAGTCTGGAGTTGAAGCTGCCCAAAGGAGGCAGGCCGGACCGACCGATGAACGAGAGAGACGTCCGCACCGTCGAAATCAGCCCCAGAGGATACTACGTGTTCGACGGCAAGCCGATGACCGTCGCGCAGATTGAGAAGGCGCTGGTTAACGACGCGCGGGCGAACCCGAACCTGGTGCTGCGGATTCGCGCAGACCGATCCTCACCCCTCGACCCATTTGTTCAAGTGGCGGACATGTGCGCCAATCACGGCATAAAAATTTCGATTCGTACGGACCCGCGAGGAAGCAAGCGATGAACCGGTTGCAAAAAAAATGTCTGGTGGCCTCGATGGGGCTGCACGCGCTGCTTTGCCTGATTTTGATTGTCGGCCCGGCGTTCCTGTCATCGAAGCAAAAGGAACTGGACCTGCCGATCCTCGAAGTCATTCCGGACAAGCTGACGGACCTGCCGTTCTCCGGTGGAGGAAATCCAAAGGCGAAACCGTCGCCGCCGGCGCCGCCGCAGGTTCAGGCGGCTCAACTGCCGCCGCCTGTGCAGCAAACGAAACCGCCACCGAAAGAGAGAGAGACCAAGGTCGAGCCGGAAGCGGTCGCGTTTGAGCGAAAGCGTGAGAAGCCAAAGCCGGAAATCAAAGTCGAGACGAAGATCGTCAAGCGCCCCGAAACGCCGGAGAAGAAAACGGTGAAGCCAGAGGAAAACCACGCGAAAGATCGGGCGCGGGCCGAAGCAGAGACGCGGCGCCGAACTGCGCAACAGATTCTGGCCAGGATCAACGGATCGTCCCAAAGGATAAACGAGAATTTGTCGCGAGGCACGACGATCGAACCGCCGGGTCCGGGCGGCGAGGCGTATGCCAATTACACGCAAGTCGTAAAGACCTATTATGATCAGGCGTGGATTGACCCTGAAGAAGTGTCGGAGGACGCCACAACTGTGAAAGTCAAAGTCGTCATCGCAAGAGACGGCGCGGTGATTATGGATGCGATCATCAAGCGGTCGGGCATCCCGGCGTTGGATAAATCGGTCGAGAATGCGTTGAATCGCGTCCGGCAACTCCCGCCGTTTCCCGAAGGAGCTAAAGACGCTCAACGAACCTTCATCATCAACTTCAATCTCAAAGCAAAACGGTTACTCGGATGAAGCACAAACCCGCATTCCTGTTCACCTGCGTCCTTTTTTTGTCTGTAACGGCACGGCCGCCGGAGGCCGTGGCACAGGACGATCGAGAAATCGACATCACGCACCTCGGCGCAAGGCGCATTCCGATCTCACTGGAAGGGTACACCGGCGAAGTCCTGGATGCGCTGAGATTCGATTTGGACATACAGGGCTTCGAAGTCACCGGCGCCGACAAGGCGCAATACGTGGTCAGTGGCAGCAACAACAGCGACGTGACAGGCCGGCTCACCGACCGCGTCGGCAAGGCCACGTTGCTTTCTGTAAGATACACCGGCGGCACGCTGCGCTCGGAGGCGCACACGCTCTCCGACGCCATCGTGGAAAAAATCACCGGCCGCAACGGCATCGCGCGGTCGAAGGTCGCCTTTAAGGTCGAGAACGGACAGAACAGTGAAATCTACGTCGCCGACTACGACGGCCACAATGCGAAACAGGTGACGCAGGACCACACCATCACGCGCGACCCTGCCTGGGTGCCCGCGCGGCGCGTTCTCTATTACACGTCCTACAAAGCGGGCAACCCGGACATCTATGTGCACGACCTGCAGAGCGGCACGCGTCGCGCCTTTGCCCGCTATCCCGGTCTAAACGCGGGCGCAGCTCCGTCCCCCGACGGCCGGCGTGTGGCGCTGGTCCTGAGCAAAGGCGGCAGCCCGGACATTTACGTTTGCGATGCGGACGGCAGCAACTTGAAGCCGTTGACGAGAACAAGAGAAGCCGAATCTTCTCCCTGCTGGTCGCCCGACGGCCGGACGATTTGCTTTTCGTCGCGGCACGAGGGCAGGTCGGCGCTGTTTGTGGTCTCCGTGGACGGCGGATCGATGCGCCGGCTGTCCACCGGAGGGGCGTTGAACTGCACCGAACCGGACTGGTCGCCGGATGGGAAGCAGATTGTTTTTACCAGACTGGCCGGGGACTTCGAAATCTGTGTCGTGCCGGCTGGTGGCGGCGCAATGACGCCCCTGGTAGCGGGCGAAGACCCAGCCTGGGCGCCGAACTCGCGCACTGTGATTTTCACACGACGTGTGAAAGGCAAAAGAGTTGTCTCTTTGCTTGACGTGCCCACCAAACAAATTAAGGATATTCAACAAACTTCAGGAAGCTGTTCCCAGCCCTGTTGGGCCAAATAAAGCGTTCCTGTAAAAAATCACCATGAAATACTCAAAAGTTTTGAACCTTTCAGTGGTCGTGTTGGCTTTGTCACTCGGAGCGGCTGGATGTCAGCCCAGGCCCCATGCGCCGACACCGATTTTGGGAAGGACAGGAAATCCCAAAGGAACTGGTGACACGTTTGGAAGGGAAACTCCGGTGACGCAGCTCCCGCCGGACCAGAATCCAACCGTCAGAGGCGACATTCCCCTTCAAGGACGCTTTAATCCCGATGAGATGACCCCGGACCATAACCGCTTCGCAGCGAACACGGTTTATTTCGATTTTGATCGCGCGACGGTCAAGCCGAGTGAGACGGGCAAGATCGACGAAGTGGTCCGATATCTGCAAGGAAATCCGACGCAGGCGGTACAGATCGAGGGGCACTGCGACGAACGCGGGACGGAGCAGTACAATCTTTCACTGGGCGAGCGCCGCGCGCTTGCCGTTCGTGAATATCTGGTCACGGCAGGCGTCCAGGCCGAACGCGCTTTTACCATCAGTTACGGTGAATCGCGTCCGGCTGTCCCCGGTCACAACGAGGCCGCCTGGTCGAAGAACCGCCGCGGCGTATTCGTCCTGCTCACGCCGAAATGACGTGTAGTGGTGCAGTTTGCGTTTTCGGTGGGGCAAGCGTCCACCCTCCGCAGTGCTGCTACCGGTCCTCGCGAGCCGGCTCGTCATAAGTGTTCTGTTCCTTTTGGAACTGCTCACGGACTAAGAACGCCCCCTCACCCTGTCCCTCTCCCCATCCGATGGGGAGAGGGCGGCCTTCAGCCTGGGGAATATGTGCGTCACATTCAGCTTGGTGGTGGTGTCGAGTTGCGGCCCCGCCAACTGTCCCCGGTTTTGGGGCTTTACTCGCGGTATTTCGTGGCTTAACTTTGCGAACGACAGGTGAATTTATGAATGCAACTTTAGCTGTGTTGGGCCTGAGCGGCGGTGAACTGGTCCTCGTGCTGGTCGTGATTCTCGTCCTGTTTGGCGCCAGGCGAATCCCCGAGTTCGCCAAGGGACTCGGCAAGGGAATCACCGAGTTCAAAAAGGCGTCGCGCGAAGTGACCGATGAAATTGAACGTGCGGTGGAGGAGCCTCCTCCGCCGCCGCCGAAGGCGCCACCGTCCGGTTCCAACGCTGAAAGCACCTCTCAACCTTCCGCCGTGCCTAAAGCCTGATTGAGTTCAAGCTGCAGGTGTCATGGCCGATCCCATTGAAGAGTCGCGTCCAGAGGAGACCGAGGAGGACGGCGGCGGGCCGGTAAAGACATTTCTCGAACATCTCGAGGACCTCCGCTGGATGCTGATCAAAAGCGGGGCCGCGCTGCTGGTCGGCATGATTGTTTGCCTGTACGCAACCCATCAGGTCGTAACGATTCTAAAAAGGCCGCTTCAACACGCAGCTTTGATCCAGGTGGGACACACGCAAAAGGTACTGCTCCGCCTGGGAACAAATACTTTGGCCACCCTTGAGTCGCCCACCAATCGAATCGGCTCGCTCGATCTGGGGACAAACCGGCTCGTGATCATCACGGTCGAACCCCTGGAAAGCGGCACCAACATTATGGTCTCGCTGCGCGTGGACAAAAATCCGCCGTTGGAAGAGTTGCTCGCCAGCGGGACCGACCTGGTTTATTTGGATCCATCCGCCCCGTTCCTGTCTTCATTGCACCTCGCGTTTTTCGCCGGTATTCTTCTGGCGGCACCGTTCATCATTTATTTCGTAGCGCAGTTTGTGTTGCCCGCTTTGAAGATCAGGGAGAAAAAATATGTCTTCCGCGCGTTTGCGGTCGGCGTCGGCCTTTTCCTGGTCGGTGTCTGCTTCTGCTATTTCTTCGTGTTGGCTCGCGCACTGAAGTTCGCCGAGTTATTCGCCTTGTGGATGGGTGTGAAGGTGCCGGTGTGGCGCGCGGAAACCTACTTCAGTTTCGTCACCAAATTCATGCTGGGCATGGGACTGGGCTTCGAGCTACCCGTCGTGCTGCTGGCGCTCGTGAAGATGGGCATTCTCGATTATCAGAAACTTAAAGCCATGCGACGTTACATGGTTGTCATCAACCTGATTCTTGGCGCCCTGTTGACGACGCCGGAAGTATTCACCCAGGTGGTGATGGCCATAGTGCTCCAAATGCTTTTTGAAGTCAGCGTCGGGATCGCGTGGTACTGGGAGCGCAGGGAGAAGAAGCGGGAGGCCCAGGCAGGCGTGTCCAGCGATTAAGCGACGCCTTCACCCGAAAACCGCGTATCTTGGCTCTACTATCCCGGAAACTTCATAGTCGTATCCGAACGGGCCCTGGTAAAACGCGCTTTACAAGCTCGCGTGCTGAGCTAACCTAGCATCAATAAGACAACGATCTATGCGCAACTCAATCACCTTTTTGGCGACGGCGACGGTTCTGGCCCTTTTTGCAAGCGGCTGTGCCAGTACGGATCAGGGGTTTTCCTTCGAACAAAAGTTCGGACGCGGGCTACGAAACGTCACAGAATTTGTGCGCTGCGGCGAGATTCGCCGTTCGATGGAGCAGACCGCCCTGCTTGACGGCCCGGACATGGCGTACACCACCGGGTTCATTCGCGGCTTTAACAGGAGTCTGGCGCGGACTGGCATCGGTATTTATGAAATGGTCACCGCGCCATTCCCGCCCTACGATCCCGTGTTCACCGACTACCTGACGGTCAACCCGGTTTTTCCGGAAAGTTACAAGCCGCATTTGCTGGCTGATCCGACGTTCGGTCCTGACACCC
>Ga0209056_10005242_pt1 | contig 13513 bp, 13 predicted proteins | sample GraSoiAngelo_114_FD_185876 | JGI IMG/M metagenome (GOLD analysis project Ga0209056, IMG submission 185876) | Grasslands soil microbial communities from the Angelo Coastal Reserve, California, USA - 14_0903_13_40cm (SPAdes) (version 2) | ecosystem: Environmental > Terrestrial > Soil > Grasslands... | reverse complement strand
GAGTCGGGAACGGTCGAAGAGGTGGTTGCCGGCTTGCGGGCGGCTGGGTTCCGGTCGGCGCTACAGAAACAGGGCCGCGCGGTCGCCCTGTCACTGCGATTCCGCATTGTCAGCGGTGCCCGTACGAGATGATGCACCGGGACACGGTCTTGCTGCTAACATCTTAGGCGGGTCACCACCGGCGTGGGCGCCGCGCACTGGCCCGTCGAGCCCGTCGGAGGCGCGTGGCAATGGCCAACCGCTGCCATATCGCACTGCCGCTTTTCGCCCTTATTCTTGCCGGATGCGCCGTCAGCTCGGGACGCGGCACCGCCTTGGCCGATCCAGCATGTCCATCGTGTCCGCGCCTCGTCTGCGTCCGTGGGGCGGTCGAGGGCTACGGCTGGCTCGGAGCGCCTATGGCGGCCGCTATGATTGCCGAAGAAAAACAGAAGTATCAGACGTGCCTCAGCCGGGCGCAGACGGCCGGGTACCGTGAGGTCCAGCAGCTCGAGTTTCGCCTCGGTGACACGATCTACCTCGTCAAGCCCGGCTCGAGCGATCCGGTCCACGTCGTGCGCTGTGCCTCGAGTCGAATGTCGAGCTCGCTTGTCGGCCGACAGGGTCAAGCCGACTGCATTGCGCTGTGGCTCTCGCGCGGCTATACCCACGGTCCTGAGCCGGCGTGCGCGTACTGGCGCGACGACGCCAAGCCCGGCGAGGAGGTCAAGATCCGCGAGAGCTGTAAAAACGACCCGCCTCAATGGACATTGAGTCGAGTCGAAGCTGAGAAAGCCGTCACCCTCGCTCCGCCACCGCCAACGCAACCGCGGTCTGCGCCGATGTCGGACGCGTCTTCTTCGATTCTCGTCGGGACGTGGGATGGCGAGATTTTTGGGGAGTTTCACTCCGGCCAGCCCGCAAGCCGACCATATCGAACGCTCGTCATATCATCCGCGGTCGAGGAAAAGGGGGTATGGAGGGTCAGCGCGCTTTACGGCTTCAAAGGCACCAGCTTGAGTCCGGTTCAGGTCACAGTGAGCGTCTCAGCTGGTGACCAGCTGAGCGTAGAATTCTTGACCCCAGCGAACTCCAGAGTCGAGCTTCGGCTTCTCGGGAATGACCAACTCAACGGCTCGTTCACGACATCAAGTCCGTATAATACGTCGAGTTGCCGAGTTTCTTGTCTAATGAAGTTCCAAAGGATGAACCCACCCGATCCCACCACTCTCGTTGGTACGTGGAGCGGGACAGTAAATTCACAGCGTGCGACCTATCCATTCACCATCACGTTCAGGAACGATGGTACGTGGCATGCCATCTCTCCCACGTTGAAACCGGGGAGCTTTGATGGCACGTGGCAGTCGAGAGGCAGCAACATGGTCTGGAAGTCGATCACGACAGGGCGAAGCGGGATGACAACGCTCCAGGAAGCCAACGGCAAGCGCATCCTACGGCTGATTCCCGACGATGGCACATCGACCGTGGAGCTGACGCCAGCTCCGTAACGCGACGGGAGACGACGAACAGACACCCGTTGCCGTCAGGGGGACTGTTGGCGGGGGCGCCCGGTCTCCTTCGGCTCCGCGGCTTCGTCCTGTTTGGCTTTGAGCTTCGTGACCAACTCCTGGTAGGACGAGCGCACGATGATCGAGTTGAACTGTGAGCGGTAGTTGCCGACGAGGCTGACGCCCTCGATGTTGACATCGAAGACCCGCCAGCGGCCGTCCCGCTCGAACATGCGATAGTCCACAGGAACCTCGGTCCCCTGCTTCGTGACGATGCGCGTCCGGACCGTGGCCTGGTCGCCGTCCACCTTCTCACCGGCGTAGACAAGCCGCTCGCCCGAGTAGCCCTCGATCCTCGAAACGTACGTGCGCTCGAGAAGGTCGCCGAACAGCGCGACGAACTCCTCGCGCTCCGCCGGCGTGCGTGTCTGCCAGTGGCGGCCGAGGCTCCGCTGAGAGATCTCCCTGAAGTCGAAAATCTCGTCGGCGATCGCGCGGAGCGCCGCCCGGCGCGCCGCCGTCTTCGAATCCTTCTTGAACTCGGAGTCCTCGAGGATCTTCAGGACGCTGTCGACCCTGCCGTGGAGCTGATCACTCGGCGCGCCCGCCCAGGCGCCCGAGCCGGCGACAGCCAGGAGGGCGCCGGCGAGCACGGCCGGCGCGAGGCGGGGCCTCATGTCGGCACCAATCTTATCACGGACTAGATTTGCTTCCGCACCCTGGGGTCCAGGAGATCCCTTAGACCATCGCCGAGCATGTTGACGGCGAGGACTGTCGCGGCCAGGAAGATGGACGGGAACAGGATGTTGTGGGGGAGGATTCGGAAAAGCGCACGGCCTTCGGCCATGATGTTGCCCCAAGTCGGGGTCTCAGGCGGGATGCCGACGCCCAGGAAGGACAGGATCGCCTCCACGAGGATGGCCGAGGCACAGACGAAGGTCCCCTGGACCACGAGCGGGGCGACGGTGTTGGGCAGCACGTGGCGGGCGAGCACAGTCGGCGTGGGTGCGCCCAGCGCACGGGCGGCCTCGACGTAGGGCTCCTCCCGCACCGACAGCACCACCGAGCGCACCAGGCGCACGACGCGCGGCACCTCGGGGATGACGATGGCGAGGATGACGGTGCGGAGGCCGGCGCCGCGCGAGAGCGAGACGAGCGCGATGGCCAGCAGGATCGCGGGGATGGACATGAGGCCGTCCATGACCCGCATGACGATACCGTCCAGCCACCTGACATAGCCGCTCACCAGGCCGATCACGAGCCCGATGGCCACGCTGATCAGCGCCACCGTGATGCCGATGATCAGCGAGACGCGCGAGCCGTAGATGACGCGGCTGTAGACGTCGCGCCCGAGGCTGTCTGTCCCCATCCAGTAGGTCGTCACCGTCTTGCTGCCGTCGTCGTTGGTGATCACACGCTCGGCGCCCGGGCGTTTGTTGCGGGCGACGGGGTCGATCGCCGCCGGGTTGGTCGTGTCCAGATACGGCGCGAGCACGGCGATCGTGACGATCAACGCGAGCCCCGCCGCGCCGATCCAGACGCTGCGGTTGCGCGGCAGGCGCCACGCGCGCGCCGCCGGTCGCTCGGCGGGTACCGCAACGCCGACCGCCTCGGCGCGCGCCCCGCTCACCGCCAGCCCCCCGCCCCGGAGACCGCTATCAATACCTGATCCTCGGATCCAGGAACGTGTACGTCAGGTCCACGAGCAGGTTGATCAGCACGTAGACGGCCGAGAAGAGCAGCACCACCGCCTGGACCGTCGGGTAGTCGCGTGCGAGCACAGCGTCCACGGTGAGCCGGCCGAGGCCGGGAATGGCGAAGACGGACTCCGTCACGACGACGCCGCCGATCAGCACCGCCACGCCGAAGCCGATGACGGTGACAATCGGCACGGAGGCGTTCCTCAGCGCGTGGCGCAGAAGGACGGGCAACTCGGCGAGCCCCTTGGCGCGCGCGGTGCGCACGTGGTCGGCCCCCAGCACCTCGAGCACGCTGGCGCGCGTGATGCGCGCGATCAGTGCCACGTAGATGATGGCCAGCGTGAACGACGGCAGGACCAGGCGCTGGATGAAGCCGCCGAAGCCGTCGGCCAGGCGCTGGTAGCCCTGCACCGGCAGCCACGCGAAGTGGATAGCGAACGTGTACATCAGCGCGTAGCCGATGACGAACGCGGGGACGGAGAAGCCGAGGACCGAGAGCCCCATCACGAAGCGGTCGATCCAGGAGCCCCGCCTGTAGGCAGCCGTCACGCCGAGCGGCACCGCGATGAGCACGGCGAGGATCAGCGTGCAGGTCGCCAGCGCCAGCGTGGGCTCCAGGCGTGCCGTGATCAGCTCGGCGACGGGCCTTTTGAAGAAGAACGACTCGCCGAAGTCGCCGCGCAGGATGCGGCCGATCCAGATGACGAACTGCCGGGCGATGGGCTGGTCGAGGCCGAGCTTCTCGCGGATGTCGGCCACGTCCTTGGCCGTCGCGCTGTCGCCGGCGATGATAGCCGCCGGGTCGCCTGCGGTGAAGCGCAGCAGGAGGAAGACGAAGACGGCGACGGTCGCCATCACGGGGACCGTGGCCAGGAGGCGGCGACCTACATATGGAAGCATGCGAGGCGACACCGCCGGCGCGCGCCCTGCCGGCAAGCCGCGGAGTGCGCGCGCCGCCGAACCCCAGACAACCGAGCTACTTCTTAATCTCGATGTTCCAGAAGGCCGTCACCGGAGCCTCGATCATGCCGATCACGTTCTTCCGCACCGCGACGGCGCCGTACCATTGGCCGAGCGGGATGTGGGTCGGGTACTGCACGAGCCGCACCTGCACGGCCTCGGCGATGGTTTTCTGCTTGGCCGGATCGGTTTCGCGTGCGAACTGGTCGCGCAGCGTCTCCATCTCCTGGTCGCACGGCCAGCCAAACATCGCCCTGTCGCAGGCGCTGTTGAGGAAGCCCGCCATGACGGGGTTCAATATATCGGCCGACACCCACGAGGTCAGGAACGCGTGCCAGCCGCCGGCCGTTGGCGGGTCCTTCTTGGCGCGTCGAGAGACGAGCGTCTGCCAGTCCATCGACTGCATGTCCACCTTGAAGCCCGCGCGCTCCAGCAGCGACTTGGCCACGGGCGCGAGGTTGTTCAGCACGGCGAGGTCGGTCGAGTGCATGAGCACGATCGGCGTGCCATCGTATCCGGCCTCCTGCAGCAGCGCCCGCGCCTTAGCGACGTTAGACTCGACGAGGAAGCTGGCGTCGAAGCCCTTGCGCGACTCGAGAGGCGTGCCGCACGGGAACAGCGACTGACAGACCTTGTAGTACTGCCTGTCGCCGATGACGGCCTTGAGGAAGTCCTCCTGATTGAAGGCCCACATCACCGCCTGGCGGACCTTGGGGTTGTCGAACGGCTTGTGCAGCGTGTTGTAGCGAAAGGTGTACTGGTTGCCCAGCGGGTTCAGCGTGACCAGGCGGACGTTGGAGTCCGCCTTGAGCACCGGGTAGAGGTCGTGCGGCGGCGCCTCCACGAAGTCGATCTCGCCGGCGAGCAGCGCGTTGATCGCCGTCTGGTGGTCGGGGATCGCGCGCCACTCCACGCGGTCCACCTTGGCCACCTTGCCGCCGGCCAGCCCCGAGGGCGCCTCGCCGCGCGGCTTGTACTGCGGGAACTTCACGTACACGGCCTTGTCCCCGGGCTTCCACTCCTCCTTCCTGAAGACGAAGGGGCCGGAGCCGGTGAAGTCGGAGATTTGCGTATTCGGGTCAATCTCGGCCACGCGCTTGGGCATCATGAAGGGCACGTTGGAGGACGGCTTACCGAGCGCGGAGAGCACAAGGCCCGTCGGCTCCTTGAGGACGATCTTGAACGTCTTCGGGCCGACGACCTGCAGATCCTGGACGAAGGAGATCATCTTCTGGCCCATCGAGTCCTTCGCTGCCCATCGCTTGATGGAGGCGACGCAGTCCTCAGCGGTGACGGGCTTGCCGTCGTGCCAGAGGAGCCCGTCGCGGAGGGTCATCGTGTAAGTCAGCTTGTCGGCACTGACGTCGTACTTGTCGACCATCTGCGGCTTGATCTCGCCCTTGGCGTCCATGGCGAAGAGAGTGTCGTAGATCATGTAGCCGTGGTTGCGCACGATATACGCCGTCGTCCAGATCGGGTCGACGATCTTGAGGTCGGAGTGCATCACCACGCGCAGCGTGTCCTGCGCCTCGGCCGGTCGGACACCGGCGACGAGAGCGACGAGAGCCATCACCAGGCCGAGGACGATTGAAAGACGGCGTGCAAGAGTCATCGAAGGCCTCCTGCTTGCGGGACGGGCCGCCCGTAAGGTGACGAGATATAAGCACGGCGGTCGCGGGGTTGTCAATGCGACGACCCGCGCTGCGCACCGATGGGTGAGCCGGCGCTCCGCGGGGAGATCGGCGGGCTTCGCGCCTCTGAGGATCTTGTCGACGTAAACGGCGATACGGCACGAGATCCGGGTCCAGTGGGCCGTGGGAGACGCTTTTAACTTCTCGGAGCTCGGTCCCTTCTTCTCATCGAAGGAAGGCGGACTCGCAGGGCAACCGATACTCGAATTGCTGTTTGCAGGCCCGCTGTCCATCGCCGTTTAGAGCCTTACTCCTGGAAGGGAGCCTTGCCCTGAGCGCCGTTCAACTTGTCAGTTCCCGCCAGTGGTCTGGTTCATACCGCGGAGTTCACCGGCTGGCAACTTTTCACCACCATTCCCAATGCCCACCTCTCTTAACTCCGCATTTCTTCGGGCGTTGCGCCTGGCACTGCCGTTGCCTTCCTCCCGAGCGGAGTCAGACGGCGTAAAGGGGAGCCCTCGACAGAGGAGGAACACAAGATTCGGCCGGCTTCGCCGGCCGCTCACCGGCCGCGCTATCTGCCAGGGCACAATTTACAGCCCGAAGAAAAGAGAGAACATGAAAAGGACAAGCGAAACGACCAAGGCATTACTTGGGGGGTTAACTCTTCTGTTCGTCTTTGCCCTGGTTCTGCTTCCCGCACTCGCAGAGAGAGTAGACGCCGCCAATCGCATGTACTGGACCGATGCCGTAACCCGTAAGATCCAGCGAGCCAATCTCGACGGCTCCGGCGTGGAGGACCTCGTCACAGGGTGGTTGTCTGAGCCTCAAGGAATTGCCCTCGATGTGGCGGGTGCCAAGGTGTACTGGGTTGAGGTCGGTCGTGCCCTGAAGATCCGCCGGGCCAGCCTCGACGGCTCGGGTGTGGAGGATCTCGTGGGGTCCGTCGGTCCGAGCGGGATCGCTCTGGATGTGGCCGGTGGCAAGATGTACTGGACCGATGTCTTCGTCACCGGGAAGATCCAACGAGCGAATCTGGACGGGACCAGCGTGGAAGATCTCGTTACGTTTGTGGCTGATCGCGAAGCGACCGCTCTGGATGTGGCCGGTGGCAAGATGTACTGGACTGACCGGAGTGGGTTGAGGGGCAAGATTCAGCGGGCCAACTTGGACGGCAGCGGAATCGAAAACCTGGTCACCCGAGGGCTCATCGATCCGCGTGGAATCGCTCTCGACGTGGCTGGCGGCAAGATGTACTGGACGGATGCCCTAGCTCACAAGATTCAGCGAGCCAACTTGGACGGCAGCATGATCGAAGACCTCGTTATCGTGGGCCTGGTTAATCCCCGTGATGTTGCTTTGGATCTAGCTGGCGGGAAAATGTATTGGACCGATTTCGGCGCACACAAGATTCAGCGGGCTAACCTGGACGGCTCGGGGGTGGAAGACCTCGTCACCGGGCTCTCGATTCCCGTTGGCATCGCACTCGAAATCGGCCCTGGCGTGATCGCAGTCGACATCGATATCAAGCCTGGCAGCTTCCCGAACAGCATCAATCCCAGGAGCAAAGGGGTGATCCCGGTAGCCATCCTGACCACTGCCACTTTTGATGCAACCACCGTGGACCCGACCACGGTCCGCTTTGGTGCGACCGGCACCGAGGCTGCCCCGCTCCAGTCTGCCCTCGAGGATGTCGATGGGGATGGGGACATCGATCTGATCCTACACTTCGGCACTCCGGCCACGGGGATTCAGTGTGGAGGTACCTCTGCCTCCCTCACTGGAGAGACCCTCAGCGGTCAGGTGATCCAGGGGTCGGACTCCATCAGCACAGTGGGTTGCAAATCCCGGCAACCGAAACGGTCGACCAGACGTCGTCCGCACACCAAGTGACGACATTCGGAGTGCAGACGATTTAGATGAGCTAGAGCTCCGCAACCGATGTGTCGAGGCGCTTGTTGCACTTCGATCGCTGGCGCAGAGACGATGAGGCGGAATCGGGCCCCGGACGCCCGGGGGCGCGGAATCGAATTCATTCCCGACGCGCTGGTGGTGCACCTCGACGACGGGCGGTCGCTGACCGTGCCGCTGGAGTGGTTTCCCCTGCTCCGGGACACGCCGCCCGACACCCGCAACCGCTGGGAGCTGGTCGGCCGCGGGCTCGGTATCCACTGGCCGGACCTCGACGAAGATCTCTCCGTCGCCGGGCTGCTCGGCCTCCCGGACTGAGCGCACTTTCTCCCCGCCCTCGTCGCCGCGTATCATCCTCATGATGAGCACGGCGCCACCGGCCCCTCCTGCTGCGTGCACGAGTCCCTTCGTCGCGGCGCGGCCTACGTCGCAGCTGAGATGGCGCTTTACCTTGCCCCGTCCTCAAGCCTCTGTTCTCTCCTGGTCCGCGTCCGCGGGGCGCGAGTTCGGGCACGGGGCGGGGGCCCCGGCCAAGGTGGCCGGCCGGAACAGATTGACCTGGCCGGCTCGCCGGCCGTAGTCTTGCGCCATGGACTGGCGTTCACGGATCACGGTCGAGTCAGGCAAGCGCGGCGGGAAGCCCTGCATTCGGGGCCTCCGGATCACGGTCAGCGACGTCCTGGAGTACCTCGCGTCCGGGATGAGCGAAGACGAGATCCTCCGTGACTTCCCCGACTTAACCCGCGAGGACATCCGCGCCTGCCTCGCCTTTGCGGCCGACCGAGAACGCAAGTTCGTTTCCGTCCCGCCGGCGTGAGGCTGCTCCTCGACCAGAACCTCTCGCCCCGTCTCCTCACCGTCCTCGCGGACCTCTACCCTGGCTCGTCGCATGTCCGCGAGGTTGGCCTGCAGGCTGCCGATGACGATACCGTCTGGCGATACGCCGCCCAGCATGGGTTCGCGATCGTCTCGAAGGATGCCGATTTCCACGAGCGGAGCTTCCTGCTGGGGCACCCGCCCAAGGTAATCTGGATTCGGCGAGGGAACTGCTCGACAGGCGAGGTCGTCGCCATTCTCCGTGACCATCACGCCGACATGCTTGTCTTCGAGGGCGACGAGGAAGGCTCGTTCCTGGCGCTCGGGTAGTGTCGCGCGCGATTCGCCGACGTCGGTCCAGAGAGCGTTGTTCACAGAGCCTTGCTGACCGTGTCCCTAGGGAGTGGTTTTCCCGGGCTCCATCGCCGGGGTGCTCGGCCTCCAAGACCGAGCGCACTTTCTCCCCGCCCTAGCAGTGTGCGCTGGGCAATCTCCCTCTTCCTCGGTGTGCCTATTTCGCTCGAACTTCCCGGTGATCGGGTTCGGCGTGGTCGCAGACCATCTCGGAATCCTTGTCGCTCTCATTGGCTATGCCACATTCTTCGGTCTCTTGCTTACCGGAAGCGGCTGCTACGCGATCTTGAAACGCTCGGCGCTCCCTTGACGCCCTGCTGACCGCCTACCCGTGCGAGCGAGGTGCGACGTGACGAAGATGCTCGACCAGTTGCAGATGATGATCGAGGGCACGAGCCCACCGCCTCCTATCGCCACCCTGATCGGCTTCACGCTGAGGTCGATCAAGCCAGAAGAAGGCGTCATCGACTTCGTAGCGGATGAGCGCCACGTCAACCAGGCGGGCACCCTCCACGGAGGCGTGCTCTGTGATATCACCGATGCGGCGATGGGTTTGGCTACGTCCCCGGATTCTAGAAATCCGATCTAAATATCTAAGAGTATTAAATGGTGGAGGGTAAGGGATTCGAACCCTCGACCTCGGCGTTGCGAACGCCGCGCTCTCCCAACTGAGCTAACCCCCCGAGGCCACAAACGATACTACATCACCGCTTGCCGCCGTCCCCGCCCTTGTTGAAGGCCTGGAGCAGCGGCGTGAAGAGATCCATCGGCAGCGGAAAGAAGGTCGTCGTGGACCGCTCGGATGCGATCTCCCGCATGGTCTGCAGATACCGGAGCTGGACGGCGATCGGGTGCCGCGTGAGCACCTCGGCCGCATCCGAAAGCTTCGCCGCCGCCTGAAACTCGCCGTCGGCGTTGATGACCTTGGCGCGCCGCTCGCGCTCGGCCTCCGCCTGCTTGGCCATCGCGCGCTGCATGTCTTGCGGGAGGTCGATCTGCTTGACCTCCACGGTCGCGACCTTGATGCCCCAGGGCTCGGTGTGCTCGTCGATGATCCGCTGGAGCTGCTGGTTGATCTTGTCGCGCGCCGAGAGAAGGTCGTCGAGCTCGACCTGGCCGAGCACGCTCCGGAGTGTCGTCTGCGCGATCTGCGAGGTCGCATAGAGATAGTCCTGCACCGCGATCACCGCCCGCTCCGGATCCACGACGCGGAAGTAGATGACCGCGCTGACCTTGAGCGAGACGTTGTCGCGCGTGATCACGTCCTGGGGCGCCACGTCGAGCGCGACCGTCTGCAGGCTCACCTTGACCATCTTGTCGATCAGCGGCACGAGCAGGACGAGCCCCGGGCCGCTGCCCTGACCGCCGGGGTTGAAGATGGCCCGCGTGCTGCGTCCGAGCCGGAAGATGACGGCGCGCTCGTACTCGCGCAGAATCTTCGCGAACGAGCCGATGAAGAAGATGACCGCAAAGACCACCACGAGGATCAGCAGCGAATCGACCGAGATCATGGGGCTCCTCCCTTCGTGTCGGCCCTGGCGACTTTCAGCGTGAGCCCGTTCACCGCGACCACCCTCACGTGCGCGCCGGCCTCGACCGGCTCCCCCTCGGCCACCGCGCGCCAGATCTCTCCGTACACCTGGACCTGCCCCTCCGGAGCCAACCGCTCCTTGACCGTCGCCAGCTGACCCACGAGGCCGCTCGGGCCCAGGAGCTGGCGGCGCCCGAGCGCCCGCACCCCGGCCGCGACGACGAACAGGAAGAGCGCGCCCGTCGCGCCGACCATGGGCACGATCGCCCACCACGACACACGCAGGCCGATCTCGGGGGCGTCGAACAGCATGAGCGAGCCGAGCGCCATCGAGACGATACCCCCGATCGCGAGAATGCCGTGGCTCACGATCTTGATCTCGGCAACCAGCAGGACGATCCCGAACAGGATCAGGAGGAGCCCCGCGTAGTTGATCGGGAGGCTCTGGAAGGCAAAGAACGCGAGGATCAGCGAGATCCCGCCGATGACTCCGGGCAGGACCGCGCCCGGGTTGGAGAGCTCGAAGAAGAGGCCGAGCATCCCGAGCATCATCAGCACGTAGGCGACGTTCGGGTCGGTGATGACGTTGAGGACCCGGTCGCGGAAGCCGATCTCGATCGGCGTCACCGGGGCGCCGCGCGTCGCGAGCGTCACGACCCCCCGTGGCGTCTTGACGGCGCGCCCGTCGATCTTGTCCAGGAGGTCCGGGAGGGAGTCGGCCACGAGGTCCACGACCTTGAGCTTCACCGCCTCGCGCTCGGTGATCGAGACGGCCTGGCGCACCGCCTTCTCCGCCCAGTCGGCGTTCCGCCCTCGCTCGAGCGCGATCGTCCGGATGAACGCCGCGGCGTCGTTCTCGATCTTCTTCATCATCGTCTTGTCGGCGTTTCCGCCGCCGAGCATGACCGGGGACGCCGCGCCGATGTTGGTCGCCGGCGCCATCGCCGCGATGTGGGCGGCCATCGTGATGAAGACGCCGGCGGATGCGGCCCGCGCGCCGGTGGGCGCGACGTAGATGATCACGGGCACCTCGGCGTTGAGCATCCGCTGGACGATCGCCCGCATGGACCTCTCGAGCCCGCCGGGGGTGTCGAGCTGGATGACGAGCGCCTGGGCACGCTCGGCCTGCGCGCGGTCGAGCGCGAGCCCGACGAGGCGTAGCGTGACGGGGCTGATCACGCCCTCGATGTCGATCTTCGCGATGGGCGCCGGCGCACCGCGAGCCCACGGGGGCAAGAGGAACAGCAGCGCAACTGACAGCAGGAGAGGAGCCCCGAGCGCCTTTGTCAGGCCACCCGCGGCTCGAGCCGGCCTCGCGGGCCCCGCTACAACGGTCATTTCCCGAGCGCCAGGAGACTGACGATCTCGAAGAGGAGGTTGGCCGCGAGCAGGGAGGTGATCTGGCCGGGGCCGTCGTAGGGCGGCGAGACCTCCACGACGTCGGCACCGACGAGTGCCTGCCCGGCGAGCGCACGCACGAGCGTGAGCGCCTCGTAGGAGGTGAGCCCGCCCACCTCGGGCGTTCCGGTGGCCGGCGCATACGCGGGGTCCACCGCGTCGATGTCGAAGGAGCAATAGACGGGCCCGCCCCGAAGGCGGCCGAACCGGTCGCCCACCCAGGCGACGCCTTGCTCCTTCACCGTCTCGATGCGGATCACCTCGATCCCGTGCTGCTCGTGGAAGGCGAAGTCTTCGCTTCCGTAGAGCGGGCCGCGGATGCCCACCTGGACCATGCGGCGCGGGTCCAGGAGCCCTTCCTCGACGGCCCGACGGAACGGCGTCCCGTGGAAGAACTTGGAGCCGAAGTACTCGTCCCAGGTGTCCGGGTGCGCGTCGAAGTGCACGAGCCCGAGCGGCCCGAGGCGGCGCGCGAGCGATCTCAGAATCGGCAGCGTCACCGAGTGGTCGCCACCGACCGAAACAGGCACCGCGCCGTGAGCGAGGATCTCGTTCACGCGGCGCTCGATCGCCGCGTACGTGCGCTCGATCGAGATCGGCGCCACATCCACATCGCCGCAGTCGGCGACCCGCAGCCGCTCGAAGGGATGGACCTTCAGCACCGGGTGCCAGGGCCTGATGAGCGACGACTGCTCGCGCACCGCGCGCGGGCCGAACCGCGCGCCCGTGCGGTATGACACGCCACCGTCGTACGGGATCCCGACGAGCGCGACGTCGAGCCCCTCGGCGGTCGCCACGGCGGGCAGGAGCATGAACGTCGCGATCTGGCCGAACCGGGGAGACACGAAGGCATTGCGCGGCTCCGGGTGACTCACGCCTCTCGCCCTCCGCCTACAGCGCCGTCCGCAACTCCCCGACGGCGGCCAGGAGGTGCCTGACCTCCTCGGGCGAGTTGAACACCGAGAAGCTCGCGCGCGAAGTCCCGACCACGCCGAGCCGTCGCATGAGCGGCATCGCGCAGTGATGGCCGGCTCGCACCGCGATCCCCTCCGCGTCGAGCAGCGCGGCGACGTCGTGAGGATGGAGCCCCTCTACGCTAAAGGCGACGACCGCTCCCCGCGCTTCGCTCGCCGGCGGACCGTAGACCCTCACCCCAGGAATGGCCGCGAGCCCCTCGAGTGTCTGCCGTGTGAGCGCGCGTTCGTGCTCCGCGACCGCGTCCATCCCGAGCTTCTCCAGGTACTCGATCGCGGCGCTGAGCCCCACCGCTTCGGCGATTGGCGGAGTCCCGGGCTCGAAGCGCCAGGGCAGGTCGTTCCACTGGGCCCGGTCGATCCAGACCTCTTTGATCATCTCGCTCCCGCCGCGTCCAGGCTCCAAAGCCTCCAGGACCTCGCGGCGCCCGTAGAGGACACCGAGGCCGGTGGGCCCGAGCATCTTGTGGGCAGAGAAGGCGTAAAAATCACAACCCAGAGCACACATATCCAGCGCAAGATGAGGCGCAGCCTGAGCTCCATCGACCACGGAGAACGCCCCGGCCTGCCGGGCGCGCGCGCACATCCGGGCGACCGGGTTGATCGTGCCCAGCACGTTCGAGACGTGCGCAAAAGCGACGACGCGCGTGCGGCGGGTGAGCAGCCGCTCGAACGCCTCGAGGTCGAGCGTGCCGTCATCCCCGAGGGGAACAGCCTTCAGCACGGCACCTCGGTCCCGCGTCGCCAGCTG
>Ga0209056_10005238_pt1 | contig 13523 bp, 14 predicted proteins | sample GraSoiAngelo_114_FD_185876 | JGI IMG/M metagenome (GOLD analysis project Ga0209056, IMG submission 185876) | Grasslands soil microbial communities from the Angelo Coastal Reserve, California, USA - 14_0903_13_40cm (SPAdes) (version 2) | ecosystem: Environmental > Terrestrial > Soil > Grasslands... | reverse complement strand
AGAGGATCTGGAGCAGTGGGCCGGAACGGTGAAAGAGCTGGGGAAGGATTGGGGGGACGCGTTCATCTTCTTCAAGCATGAGGAGTCGGGTATCGGCCCCAAGCTGGCGCAGCAGTTCGCTCCGCTGTTCGCGTGATTCAATTCGCATCGTTTTAGCGAGCACCGCCCGGACCCCGGGATCGACAGCCGGCCATCGCGGGTATCCGTAGGGCTGAGTGAGTCGGACCGTCCTCCGCGGACGGGCCGTGCATGCAATCCCTTGTCTGGCTGATGGCCGCGAGCGGCGCGTGGCAGCAGGCGTTGCCGACGCGGGTCGCCGGCGGACTGCCGTCGGCACCGGCAGCACCGATCGTAGCGCTCGTCGCCCCGGACACCGGACAACGGCGCCCGCGGGCCATCGAGTACAGCAACTTTTATACGGTTCGCCTGACGATCCACCGTTACGCGAGCTACGCAACCATCCCGCTGTTCATCGCCGAGTACGCGCTCGGTCGGTCACTCTACAACACCGCACCCGATAGCGTGTCGAGTTCAGTCCGATCCGCCCATGGCGCGGTGGCGCTCGGCATCGCGGGGTTGTTCGGCCTCAATACCGTCACCGGTGGCTGGAACCTCTGGCATGCTCGTAAGGATCCGGCCGGTCGTGCGCGGCGCTACGTCCATGCGGCGCTGATGCTCGTGTCCGACGCAGGGTTCGTGGCCACGGGCGCGCTCGCGCCAAGCCGGCGAGCAGAGCTGGCTGGAACCATCGACCCGAACCGCCGGAACCTGCATCGCACCGTGGCCATTGCATCGATGAGCACGGCGCTCGCGGGCTACGTCATGATGCTGTTCTGGAAGAGCTGAGATGGTCCTGGCGGGAACCGGTGCCCTCGTCGCGCGGTGGGCGCGTTTGTACGCCGATCACAAGGTGGTGAGCGGCGGAGTCACATACGCCCACCTCGCCGGGATCCTCGTGGCGGGCGGCTTGGCAATTTCGGCCGATCGCACCGCACTGCGATGGTCACCTGCAGCGGGCACGGCCGAGCTCCAGAGCGCCGGTACCGTGCATCGCTGGGTCATCGCCGGGCTCGTACTTACGCTCGTCAGTGGCGTCGGCATGATGTTGGCGGATCTCGACACCTACCTTAGCTCCGCTGTTTTCTGGACCAAGATGGGTCTGATCGTGCTGCTCATCGCCAACGGCTACCTCAAGCTGCGCGCGGAAACCGGGCTGATCCGCGGGAGCGCGGCGACATGGCCCCGGCTCCGCCGGACGGCGATCGCGAGCATCGTCCTGTGGTTCTCCGTTCTGCTGGCCGGCACGGTGCTGGCCGCGTCGAGTTGACATGACGGCCGGCCGCGACCGACCCTCGGCCTGCCCGGGTTGCCCGATCGTCGATCGACGTGCTTTCGTGGAGAATGTGACGGTTCTAGTCGGGAGTGTCGTGGCAACCCTGGGCTTGTCCCCGGCCGAAGCGCGTGCGGTGAGCGTGCGGTTCGGCGGGGCATTGTGGAGCCGGGACGAAGAGCATGCCTATCCCATCCCCGCCGGCGACGGAGCGACGATCGACAAGGAGAACCAGATCATCCTGGTGCGATTCACCGAGAAGGTGTACGCGTTCAACCTCTCGTGCCCGCATCAGAACACGGCGCTGCACTGGCTGGCCGAGGAGGGGCGCTTCCAGTGTCCCAAGCACAAGTCGCGCTACCAGCCGGACGGCGTGTTCATCTCCGGTCGCGCCACGCGGAACATGGACCGGTTCGCCGTGCGGCGAGATGGCGACACCATCGTAGTGGACGTGGACAAGATGTTTCGGTCCGACCGGAACGCGGCGGAGTGGGCGGCGGCTGTGGTCATGGTGTAGGGCGAGCCCGCTCCGACGTTTCATTTCGCACCACTCCTGATCTTTGCTTGACGCAACCGATCCAAGCTCGCAGCGTCACCTCGCTCCCCATTCACGGGAGGATCCTGTGAGTCTCGGTCCGCGTTTGGCCGTCCCTGCGTTCGTCCCGCTCCTTCTCGCGTTGCTGCTTCCGATCGGGCTCGCGTCACAAGACACACCGCAATGGCGCTACGCCGCGCCCGCGGACATCACTACCCTGTGGCTGGCGCCGAACGGCGACGTCGTGGCGGCGATGCCCGATCAGGTCGCCGCGCTCGACCCGGCGACCGGCTCTCCCGCCTGGACGCGGACCGGCGTCCATGCGGCCCGAGAGCACTGGTGGTTCATGACCAGCGAGGACAGCGTCCAAGGCGTGCTCGATCTGGGAGACCGCCTGGACGCGATCGATCTCAAGACGGGGGTCACCCGGTGGGATACGCCGACGCTCGGGATCACGAGCGTCAAGGGTTATCTCGGGGTGCGCGGACGCGGGCTGTTGTTGGTGTATGGATCGTCCGCCCAGGATTCTTCGGTCCTGTTCGGCGTGGACCTCGCATCCGGGCAGGTCCGCTGGCGTCATGCCAATCCCTTCGCGGTGGCGCCGAAGCGCTATCGTCAGCTGACGAGCTTCAAGGACGAGTTCGGTGCGTGGCTCGGTGGCGAGCAGTCCGCGCGGCCGGTGGCCGACAGCACATTCTTCCTCTATATCAGTGAAGACGGCCCCGTGCTCGTCAACATCAATACGGGGGCGTTCCTGTGGAGGGCCTCGAGCCTCGCCGGCAAGCGGCCGCCGGCGTTGCGCGACGAGTACCCGCTCGTGCTCATCGCCGATTCCATCGCCTACATCCCAAGAGAGAAGGAGCTGCACGCCATCCGGTTGAGCGACGGGACGCCGGTCTGGTCCAAGCCACCGGAGCTCCCCAGCCGAGTGCGGCAGCTCGAGCTCACTACTGCGGGGCTGGTGGTGCGGGGCGTGCGGCGTGATCAGGATGCGGTCAAGGACGGCTCGTTCGTGGATCTGTTGGATCCTGGTACCGGAGCGTCACGCTGGCCCAAGCCCTACAAGCATGGGTGGAGCGTCCTCCATCCGAACGATGCGCCCGCTTGGATCTCCCCCTTCGTCGTTCGCGGCGAGCGTGTGTATTTCGCCTCAGATGGTAAGCTCCTGGGAATCTCGTTGAGCCAGGGATCGGTTGCCGAGCTCGGCAAGGTCAAGTTCAAGGGAGATGAAGAGCCGGGGGAGGTGCAAAACCGGACCGACGGGATCCTTCTGTTTGCCTACCAAAACGTCTTGCTCGAGGACACGACCGGCTCGGTGAAGTACCAAGCGTATTATCGCGGGCCGAAGACCGGAGGATTGCTCGGCAAGATCTTCGGTTGGCGGAACGTCGGTTCGTACTACACCCGGGATTTCCTGTACTTCATCACCGCGGAGAAGGACAGCGCCGGTCAGACCCGCCCCTGTCTCGTGAAGGCGTCGAAGGATGAGAACCGCGTTGAAGGCCGAGTGTGGCTGAACGAAGCGTCCGCGGATTTCACGGTGACGCAAGGAGCGGCGTACGTCCTGACGGCTCCGCGGGAGGTCTCGGCCTTCAAGTGGTAAAGGGCGGCCGCTCTCAGGCGCGGTAGGCCACCAGGAGCCCGTCGCGGATCGGGATCACGCTGTTGATCCACCGCGGGTCTGCTTGAACGCGGCGCGTGAACTCTCGCACGCCACGCGTGGCGCGACTCCGGTCACGCCCATCGAAGATTCGCCCGCTCCACAACATGTTGTCCGCGAGTAACAGCCCGCCGCTCTTGAGCTTCGTCGCGATGACGTCGAGCGCCTTGGGGTAGTCCTGCTTGTCGATATCGTTGAAAATGATGTCGAACGGACCCGCGGCGTGCGTGAGCGCCGCGACCGCTTCGCCGACATGAAACTGCACCACGTCCGCGAGGCCGAGCGCGGCGAGGTTCTCCCGCGCGGCGTGCGACAGGTCCTCGTCCCACACAACGTGGTGTACCGTGCCACCGCCGTTCTCCTTCACGGCGCGGGCGAACCACGCGGTCGAGTATCCGAAGCCGGAGCCGAGCTCGAAGATCTGACGCGCGCGAGTGAGGCGCGCGAGCAGGTAGCAGAGGTGCCCGGTCGCCGGGCCGATGATCGGGAAGTCGGTGTGCCGGGCCTCGACTTCGAGCTCGGCGAGTCGCGCGGCACGCGGTGGGACCAGGCCGTCCAGGTACGCGGCCACGCGAGGGGCCAGCAGGTTCATCGCTACTCCGTGGTGCGTCCCCTCAGCGGGGTTCGGTAAGCCGCTTATACGTGCTCAGATGCCTCAATGCCGCGGCCCGTTTTCCGATCCTATCATACAACCGCGCCACGTTGAAGTGAGCGTCTGCGAGCCGGGAGTCGGCCGCGAGTGCCATCCGATAAGCTTCGATGGCATCGGCCGGGCGGTCCAGATCTTCGAGGGCGATTCCGAGGTCGAACGCCGCCGTCGAGTGCTCGGGATCCTCCCGGAGTGCGGCACGATAGTGTCGCTCGGCTTCTTCCACGAGCCCCTGCTCGTGCAGCAGCCGCCCCAGGTTCACGTGCGAGTCGGCGTGGTGGGCATCGAGCTCGAGCGCCCGCCGATAGGCGTCCCGGGCCTCCTCGGGATCGACCGCTTCCAGCTCGAGCCCCAGGTCGTACCAATCGTCCGCATCCAGTTCGCCTTCGGCTTCGCGCGCCGCCTTGGCGGTGCGTCGCGCGATCGGAGCCGCCCGGGTCGCGAGGTCGGACACGGCGAAATCGAGATGGGTCTGTCCCGACTCGGGGTTCCACGCCGTGTGCCCGTCGCTGACGACGATCCGGTCACCGTCGGCCGCGATGCGCAGCTCGGCCAGGGAACGCCCCCGCGGCAGCTGCAGTCGCAGTTTTTTCAGGGCGCGTCGGATGCGGCGCGCCGGTATGCGAGCGGCCACCAGCGCCTTGGCCGTCCGGAGGACCACCAGATCCTGGAACGAGAACTGCAGTTCGCGACGCGCCCCACGGCCAAGCCGGGAGGGGGGGGACAAAAAACCGTCGCGCGCGAATCCCCGTACCTGCGCGACGGTCAACCCGAGCAGCTTGGCAACATCCTGGGATGTGTATCCCTTCACCCGTACTAACCCCTAAGCCCTAGCACCTCCCACCTTGCGCTTGGCCGCCGGCAGGGCCGCGGGCTTCGCCGCGCCCTTCTTCTCCACCCGCTTCGCGGGCTTGCGCTCACCGCCCGCCGCACCCTTTCCCTTGAGGCTCGCCTTGAGCGCCTCCATCAGATCGATGATCTGGGTCTTCGGCGCCTCGGCCGGCTCTTCGGTGATCTCCTTGCCTTCCACCTTACGCTGGATCTGCTCGAGGACCCGCTTGCGGACGTTGTCCTCGTAGTTCTCGGGCTTGAACGTATCGGACGAGGCCTGCTCCACGAGCTGGACGGCGAGCTGCAGCTCGGGTTTTTTGACCTCGACCTTCGGGACCGGCACGTCGGCGATCGAGCGGGTCTCGTTGGCGTACCGCAGCTGCTCCATGAGGAGTCCATTCGCTTCGGGACGCACTGAGATGAGATACTGTTTGCCCCGCGCCGCGTACTGCCCCACAGCCACGCGCCCCGTCTGTTTCAACGCCTCCGCCAGGAGACGATAGGCCCGGTCGCCACCTTTGTCGGGGCCCAGGAAGTACGACTTCTCAACGTCTTTCCGGTCCACCTGGTCCGCCGGCACGAACTCCGTCACTTCGATCGTGTTGGTGGACTTTTCCTCCAGGGCCTTCAGGTCTTCGGGCTTGAAGATGACGTACTGGCCCTTGGTGAACTCGTAGCCCTTCACCATGTCGTCCTTCTCGACTTTGTCGCCGTCCTTGGAGCAAACGTACTGCTGCTTGAGCCGGGCCCCGTCCTTCTTGTGGAGCCAGTTGAAGGAAATGGCCGCCGAGGATTCGCCGGTCGAGAACAGCTTGATCGGTACCGAGACAAGGCCGAATGACAGGGTGGCCGAGCCGATGGGATGTGCGCTCATGTTTGGAGTGCGCTCGTAAGAGTCTGGTGATAAGATTGCACTCTTATGGCCGTAAAACGGAAGGCCGGCCCCGATCCGCTCACTACGTATCGCGCCAAGCGGTCCCTGGACCGTACGCCCGAGCCCGGGGCCGCCCAACCGGCGCCCGCCGCGGAGCCCTCCGCCGGCGGTCTCTTCGTGGTCCATATGCACGCCGCGCGCAGGCTCCACTGGGACCTGCGCCTCGAAATCAGCGGCGTGCTCACGTCCTGGGCGGTTCCCAAGGGGCCCTCCCCCAACCCGGCCGACAAGCGCCTGGCGGTCCACGTGGAAGACCACCCGCTCGAGTACGGGGACTTCGAGGGGCTCATCCCCGAAGGCAATTACGGCGCGGGGGCGGTCATTGTCTGGGACCGCGGGCGCTGGGTGCCGCTCGAGGATCCACACGAGGGCATGAAGAAAGGGAAGCTCCTCTTCGAGCTGCGTGGCTACAAGCTCCACGGTAAGTGGACCCTGGTGAAGCTCAAGAAGGGCGAGAAGGAGTGGCTGCTGATCAAGGAGAAGGACGGCTACGTCTCGAAAGACGGGGCGCTGCCGCCCGAATCCGTGCTCTCCGGCCTGACCGTCGACGAGTTGAAGGCTGGCAAGGACCGGGCGGCGCCGGTGGTCAAGGAGCTCGAGCGCCTCAAGGCGCCGCGCCGCGCCGTGACGCTCGAGGAAGCCGAGCCGATGCTCGCGGAGTCGCGCGAGCGACCGTTCTCGAAGGCGGGGTGGCTGTTCGAGCTGAAGCTCGACGGGTACCGTGTCCGCGCCGGGCGAGAGGGGGGGGGAGGCGGGGCGCGGCTCGTCACGCGCAACGGCCACGACATCGCGGGGGCGTTCCCCGAGATTGCGCGCGCCCTCATCGCGCTCCCGTACGAAGGGTTCATCTTCGATGGCGAGCTGGTGGTGACGGACGAGGCGGGGCGGCCCATGTTCCAGCGATTGCAGAACCGCGCCAAGATCTCGCGGGCGCTCGAAGTGCGACGCGCCGCCGTCGAGGCGCCGGCGATGCTGTACGTATTCGACCTGCTCGCGTTCGAGGGCTTCGACCTCCGGCCGCTGCCGCTCGAGAAGCGGACCGCGTTGCTCGAGCGGATCGTACCGCGCGTGGGTCCAATCAAATACCTCGAGCACTTCCGGACCGACGGCGAGACGCTGTACGAGCAGGTGATGCGGCTCGGGCTCGAGGGCATCGTCGCCAAGAAGGCGGACTCGCCGTATCGCGCCGGCCGCTCGCCCAACTGGCTCAAGATCCGCGCGGACCGGGTTGACGACTTCGTGGTCGTGGGCTTCACGCGGCCCAAGGGCTCGCGCTCCGGGTTCGGAGCGCTGGACCTCGGCGCCTGGCAAGATGGCAAGCTGGTGTACGCGGGCCGGGTCGGCAGCGGGTTCACCGCGGCGGAGCTCAAGGACGTGAGCGCCGCGCTCGAGCGGAGCGTGCGGGCCGCACCCGCCTTCTCGGGCCCCGTCCCCAAGGAGGCCGGGCACACGTGGGTCGAGCCCACCCTGCTCGTGGAAGTCCGATTCAAGGAATGGACCGACGAGGGACTGCTGAGACAGCCGGTGTTCGTCCGGTTCCGAGATGACAAACCGATCGCCGATGCCGCCAAAAAGGGAGCAGGGAGCGGGGAGCGGGACCGTGCGGAGCCACCGGAGAGTACCGCTCCCCGCTCCCCGCTCCCCAAAGAGGTCAAGTTCTCCAACCTCGACAAGGTGTTCTGGCCCGAGGAGGGCTACACCAAGGGGGACTTGATCGATTATTACCGGGCGATCTCGCCATGGCTGCTGCCCTACCTGAAAGACCGGCCGGTCGTGCTGACGCGTTACCCCGATGGCATCGCGGGCAAGTCCTTCTTCCAAAAAGATGCGCCGGGTTTCGTTCCCGACTGGATCCGCACCGAGCGAATCTGGAGCGAGGATACGCAACGCTACATCGACTATTTCATAGCCGAGGACGTCGAGTCGCTGCTCTACATCATCAACATGGGCACGATCCCGCTGCATATCTGGGGCAGCCGCATCACGACGCTCGAGCAGCCCGACTGGTGCATCCTCGACCTGGATCCCAAGGAGGCACCGTTCCTCCACGTCGTGAAGATCGCGCGCGCGACGAAATCGCTTTGCGACCACCTGGCGCTGCCGTGCTTCATCAAGACCAGCGGCTCCACGGGGCTCCACGTTCTGATCCCGCTCGGCCGCCAATGCACCTATGAGCAGGCCCGCACCCTCGGCGGCCTGTTGGCCCGCGTCATCGCTGCCGAGCTGCCCGACATCGCCACGATCACGCGCCAGGTGGAAAGGCGTGGGGCGCGCGTCTATATCGACTACGTCCAAAATGGTCACGGGCGGCTCCTGGTCGCGCCGTTCAGCGCACGGCCGCTGCTTGGCGCACCGGTTTCGATGCCACTCGCGTGGAGCGACGTGACGCCGCGGCTCGACATCCGGAAGTTCACGATCAAGAACGCCCCGGCACTGATGAAGAAGCGCAAGGACGACCCGCTGCGGGGGGTGCTCGAGCTCAAGCCGGATCTGGTCCACGCGCTCGAGCAGCTCCATGACCGCGTCGGTTGAGCTTCGATTCACGGCTGGCGAGCATGCAGGGGACGTGTCGGGACTGCTGCTCCGCCCGGACGGTGCGCGCGCGGTGTACGTGCTCGCGCACGGCGCCGGCGCCGGCATGCGCCATCCGTTTCTCGAGAGCATTGCGCATCGCTTGGGGGAGGGGGAGCGCGGGATCGCTACGCTGCGCTACCAGTTCCCGTACATGGAGCGGCGGTCGCGGCGGCCCGATCCTCCGGCCGTTGCCGTGGCGACGGTGCGGGCGGCGGTGGGCGAGGCAGCCCGCGCGATGCCAGGGCTGCCGCTCATCGCCGGCGGCAAGTCGTTCGGCGGACGCATGACGTCGACGGCGCAGGCTGAACAGCCCCTTCCCGGTGTCCGCGGGCTCGTCTTCCTCGGCTTCCCACTGCATCCTCCCGGGCGGCCGGATGACAAGCGGGCGGAGCACCTGACGCGAGTGCACATTCCCATGCTGTTCCTGCAGGGCGATCGGGACGAATTCGCTGACCTGAAGCTCCTGAAGCCCGTGATAAAACGGCTGGGCGAGCGCGCCACGCTGCACCTCGTGGAGAGTGGCGATCACTCGTTCAGGGTTCCAAAGCGCTCTCGCACTGCCGACGCCGACGTGATGGGCGAGCTGGTAGAGATAATCGTCGAATGGACCCACGGGATCGTTTGATCGGTCGGGCGAGGGTGCCGGGCTCTCGCGGAGCGACTGCGTCGTTCTGTCGCGCAGCGAGAGCCCGGCGCCCGAGCGCACGGGGGGGACATGAACCACTGGATCGTAAAGACGGAGCCGTCCACCTACAGCTACGACGACTTGGCGAGCCAGAAGACGGCTGTTTGGGACGGCGTCAAGAACAACTTGGCTTTGAAGCATCTGCGCGAAATGCAGCCCGGCGACCGGGTGCTGGTGTACCACACCGGAGACGAGAAGGCAGTAGTGGGAACGGCGCAAGTAGTGTCGGCGCCCTATCCCGACCCGAAGCAAAAGGACCCCAAGCTGACCGTGGTGGCCCTCCGGGCCGAGGGGAGGCTGCCGCGGCCGGTGTCACTCGCCGAAATTAAGAAGGACCGGGCGTTCGCCGATCTCGCCCTCGTGCGCATGGGCAGGCTTTCGGTGATGCCAGCGTCCGCCGAACAATTCGACCGGCTCGTGAAACTCGGGGGCGCGAAGTAGGACGACCCGCTACGACGACGGAGGACAGACGACTCATGGGCAAAGGCGACATCCGCACCAGGCGCGGCAAAATCCACCGCGGAACCTACGGTATCAGCCGTCCAAAGAAGAGAAAAAAGAAGCCGGAGAAGCCGGTCGAGGCGGCGAAGACCGGCAAGGCCGGCTCATGAGGACGTTCCTCGTCGCGGCGCTGGCGCTCTTCGGGGCCACGCGCGTGGCGGCGCAGCAGGACGACCGTTGGCAAGTGACGTTGAACGACGGGAGGATCATTTGGGACCTGCACCTCGTGCGGTTGCAGGGGGATACGCTCGTCGTGCGGGACGCGGACTCGACCTACCGCTTCCCGATCATGCGCGTGGACGAGCTCCGCTTGGTTCGGAAGTCCGAGGCGCGCCGCACCGCCGACCGGAATCGCTACGGGGCAGCGTTGGGAGGCGCGGACGACCAGGTGTACCGCTTGACCCTCGACGACCGGACCGAGCGTCGGCAGGTACTCGAGCAGGTGTTAAAAGACCACCCGCCCTCCCCGCCCCCCCCCAAGCCGCTCCAAGGGTACGACGCCCTCTGGCAGATCACGCTCAAGAACGGCACGATCGTCTGGAATCTCCGGCTCTTGAAGCTCGAGCGAGACACGCTCGTATTTCGGCAGGACAGCGCGACCGTGCGGTATCCCTTGATGGGGGTGGACGAGCTGCGACTGGTGCGAGCCGGCGAGCACGAGATCGGCCCGGTGGCAGCGGGCGGGCGGTACGACGGAGCCGCCAATGGATCGACGGATCTCGTGTACCAGCTCACGTTGCTCGACCGCGCGGAACGGCGCCGGGTGGTGGAGCAGATTTTTCGGGGGCGCGCCGCGCCCGCGCCGTGAGCGCCCGTCCCGACCGTTCCGCCAAGCGTCGGATCCTGCTCGCCGACGCCGATGCGTTTTACGTGGCCGTCGCGCGCCTCGCGGATCCGGCCGGGGCGGGCCAGGCACGGCTTCTCATTGTCGGAGGATCCCCCGAGCGGCGCGGGGTGGTGACCTCTGCCTCGTACGAGGCGCGTGCCTACGGCGTGCATTCCGCGATGCCCATGGCGCGCGCGGTGCGTCTCTGTCCCGGCGCGACGGTCGTGCCGGTCCCGTGGGACGCGTGCGCAGCGAAGAGCCGCGAGATCGGCGCGGTCCTGCGACGCTTCACGCCGGCGGTGGAGCAGGCCTCGAGCGACGAGTTCTATCTCGATCTCAGCGGCACCGAAGCGCTGTACGGCGACGAGGCCCTCGCCGCGACCGCTCATCGCATCCGTCAGGCCCTGACAACTGAGACCGCATTGTCGGTCTCCATCGGGGGTGGCACGTCGAGACTGATCGCGAAGCTCGCGGCCAGCCTCGCCAAGCCGCGCCCGGGATCAGACGCCGATGGCGTGCGTGTCGTGGAGCCGGGCGCGGAAGGCGCGTTCATGCTCCAGTTCGCCCTCGCGGATATCCCGTTCATCGGCCCCAAGTTCCAGGAGCGTTTGGCGCGCTTCGGCCTGCAGACAGTCAGCGACGCGGTGCGGCAGGAGCGCGAGACGCTCGTGCGCTGGCTGGGCGAGCGCGAGGGGACCTGGCTGTACGAGCGGATCCGGGGCATCGACCGCGCCCCGGTCGAGCCGGACCGGGACGTGAAGTCCGTGAGCCGCGACGAGACCTTCGCGACCGACCTGGACGACGACGATGCCCTGGCCGCCAGACTGCTCGCCCTCGCCGACCGCGCCAGCGCGGACGTGCGGGCGGGAGGCCTCGTGGCGCGCACGGTGACCGTTAAGGTGCGGGATGCCGATTTCACCACGCGTCAGGCCAGCCGCACGCTCGCGGCCGCGGTCCGATCGGATCGCGTGGTGTACGCCGTGGCCCGTGAGCTCCTCGCCCGGCTCCGCGCTGCCCGGCGCGTCCCCGCTCGGCTGCTCGGCGTCGCGCTGTCGCACCTCGCCGTGGCGGACAGCGAGGCGCAGCTCTCGCTCCTCGAGCCTCCAGCGGAACACATAGAGAGCGAGCGCGACCGGGCGATCAGCCGGGCGATCGACGAGGTGCGGGAGCGCTTCGGGCGCGACGCCCTGGGCCGCGGCGGTCAGGCCCGACCTACATAGCGCCGAGCGCGGACGCGGCCTTGCTCACGTCCCGCGCCTTCACCCAGAGAATCGCTCCGTAGCGCCCCATACCGGCGCACACACCGGTCACGGCCGTCGCGTTGATTTTCGCCGATCCCAGGCGGGCCATGATGCCCGCCAACGCGCCCACGCGGTCGTCACCGTCGATCAGGAACGCCGTCTTCGGCTTCGACAGCTTGATCTTCGCGTCCTTGGCCGCCGCCATGAACGCCACGGCATCGGCCGGCACGAAATCCACCTGCGCTTTGCGCGCGCTCGGGAAGGCGTGGAACGCGAGCAGGTTCACGCCGGCGCTCCGCATGGTCTCGAGCAGGCGTGCGCCTTCGCCAGGCTTGTCGGATATGGTCGTGTAGTAGTAGCTGACCCTGCGGATCGTGTCGGGCATGGCCGTCTCCAGGGGTGATCTCCGGCTTGACTATTATGACCCTCCGTCCCCCTGACCGCCAGGCGGCCTGGGCGCGTGCTTGACGGGTCGGAAGCCGCCCGATAAATCAACCTCGTCCCCGCACCCTGTCCCTTGAAGGAGCCGGTCATGTCTCGTGTCCGCGCCGCACTGCTTGCCGTCATCGTTGCCACACCACTCACGGGCCAGGGTCGCAACAAGAGACCGAAAAATCAGCCGCCCGCCGTGGCGCCAGCGGCCGCCGTCCCCGCCGTCGGCGACTCGCTCAACAACATCAAGTTTCGTAACCTCGGTCCGTCGGTCGGCGGAGGGCGGGTCGCGGCGGTCGTCGGTGTGCCGGGCGACCGCAACGTGTATTACGTCGGCGCGGCGGCAGGCGGAGTGTGGAAGACGATGGACGGCGGGGACTCCTGGGACGCGGTCTTCAAGGATCAGCCCACGGCGTCCATCGGCGCCATCGGGCTCGCACCGTCGAACCCGAACGTGGTGTGGGTGGGCACGGGCGAAGGCAATCCGAGGAACGACGTCGTGGACGGGCGTGGCGTGTTCATGTCGCCCGACGGCGGCAAGACCTGGCAGGCCATGGGCCTCGGGGACGTCGGCCAGATCAGCCGCATCGTGATCGACCCCGCCAACCCCGATATCGTGTTCGTGGCCGCGCTCGGTCACGTCTGGGCGCCGAATCCTGAGCGCGGCGTATTCCGCACCGCGGACGGCGGCAAGACGTGGCAGAAGGTGCTGTTCGTGAACGACACGACCGGCGCCGCCGACCTCGTGATGGTGCCGGGCAATCCGCGCGTGCTGTTTGCCGGCATGTGGCAGTTTGTGCGCCGTCCCTGGGAGCTCGTCTCGGGCGGAGCCACGAGCGGGATCTACCGCTCGACGGACGGCGGGTTGACCTGGCAGCGCCTCAAGCAGGGACTCCCGGCGGGCTTGCTCGGGCGCATCGCCCTCGCGGTCGGTCCCACCAACCCGACCCACGTGTACGCGCTGGTGGAGACGACGCAGGGCATGCTGTGGGATTCGAAAGATCAAGGCGACCACTGGACCAAGGTCTCCGACTTCCACGGCCTGTCCGCTCGCCCGTTCTACTTTTCGCTGCTCCACGTGTCCCCGGTGGACGACCGGAAGCTCTTCTTCTCGTCGTTCCTGCTGCTCCGCTCCGACGACGGCGGCAAGACCACCACGCCGATCGACCGCGGCGTGCACGTGGACCACCACGCGTTGTGGATCGATCCGCAAAACCCCGATCGCATGATCCAGGGGAACGACGGCGGAATCTACGTGACCGAAAACGGCGCGAAGAGCTGGCGCTTCCTCAACAACCTGCCCATCGAGCAGTTCTACATGGTCT
>Ga0209056_10005237_pt1 | contig 13524 bp, 13 predicted proteins | sample GraSoiAngelo_114_FD_185876 | JGI IMG/M metagenome (GOLD analysis project Ga0209056, IMG submission 185876) | Grasslands soil microbial communities from the Angelo Coastal Reserve, California, USA - 14_0903_13_40cm (SPAdes) (version 2) | ecosystem: Environmental > Terrestrial > Soil > Grasslands... | reverse complement strand
GCTTCCTCCACGCCGACACGGCGCGGGCGCGCTTCCTCCTCGTGCTCGGGACGAATCCCAAGATCTCCAACCGCGGCCACAACGCGACCGACACCTTCAAGATGCTCGCCGAGGACCCCGGGCGCACGGTGGTGGTCGTCGATCCGCGCGAGACCGAGACGGCGCGCACCGCGACGCGGCACCTCCGCGTGCGGCCCGGCACCGACGTCTACCTCCTGCTCGCCCTGGCGGGGGTGATCGTGCGCGAGGGGCTCGCCGACGAGGCCTTCGTCGCCGGCCACACGTTCGGGCTCGAGCAGCTCCGCGCCGAGCTGGCGGCGGTCGACGTCGCGCGCATGGCGGCGCGTTGCGGGCTCGCCGTGGACGCCGTCCTCGAGACCGCGCGCGGGTTCGCGCGGGCCGAGTCGGCGGCGATCTTCTACGACCTGGGCGTCGAGCAGACCCCCTTCTCCACCCTGGTCTCGTACCTGATCCGCGTGCTCCTCGTGCTCACCGACAACCTCGGCCGGCCGGGCGGCTGCATGTTCCTCGAGTCGTTCCTGCCGCCCCTGCAGGACCCGGCGCGCGTGAAGGAGCCCGAGCGCGCGCTCGCCTCGGGCATCCCGGCCATCCGCGCGCTCGGCAACGGCGGCATGTTCTCGCCCACGCTCGTGCCCGAGGAGGTCCTCCTCGACCATCCCGAGCGCATCCGCGCGCTCGTCGTCGAGGGCTCCAACCCGATCCTCTCCTACTCGGACGCGTCGCGCTGGCGCGAGGCCCGCGAGCGGCTCGATCTCCTGGTGGTGATCGATCCCGCCATGACCGAGACCGCGCGCCTGGCGGACTACGTGCTGCCCACTCCCGTCGGCTACGAGAAATGGGAGACGTCCGCCTTCCCGCGCGGCGTGCCGGAGATCTACATGCAGATCCGGCCGCCGGTCGTCCCCCCGCCGCCGGACGCCCTGCCCGAGCCCGAGATCTACGTGCGCCTCTGCGAGGCGATGGGGCTCTACGGCACGCCGCCGGCCGAGCTCCACTCGCTCGCGAAGGACGCCCTCACGCCCGAGGGCGCGATGGCGTTCCTCGGCACCGCGCAGGCCGCGGCGCGGGGCGGCGAGAACGAGATGCTCGTCTGGGCGTACCGTGCGCTCGGGCCGCACCTGCCGTCGCCGTCGCTCGCGTCGATGTTCTTCATCGCGCACCTGAACGCCATGTTCCGCACGGAGAACGTGGTGCGGACCCTCGGGCCGGACTGGGAAGGGAAGATGCCGTCCGAGATCGGCAGCGAGCTCTTCCGCCGCTTCCTCGCCCACCCCGAAGGCGTCGAGATCGCGCGCCAGCGCATGGAGACGAACCTGGAGGACCACCTCGGCTTCGCCGACGGGAGGATCCGGCTCGCACCCGAGCCGATGATGCCGGAGATCCGCCGCGCGCTCGCGACCGAGCCGACCGTGGACCCGCACTTCCCGCTCGTGCTGGCGGCGGGCCTCCGCACGCGCTGGACCGCGAATACGATCCAGCGCGACCCCGCGTGGCGGAAGGGCAGGGGCCCGCACTGCGCGCTCAATATCTCGCTGCACGATGCGGGCACGATCGGCGTTCGTGACGGCGACACGGTCCGCGTCTCGACCAGCCGCGGGAGCGTCACGCTGCCCGCGCAGGTCGACGCGAAGCTCATGGCGGGACACGTCTGGATGCCGAACGGCTTCGGCATGGTCTCGTCCGACGGGATGGTGCAGGGCGCGAACCAGAACGAGCTCACCGACGTGACCGACCGCGATCCGTTCACCGGCATCCCGCACCATCGCCACGTGCGCTGCCGGGTCGAGCGCGCCGCCTGACGGCGTCGCCTACAGCACGCACCCGCCCCGGGCGCTCCGCGCGTACGCGAGGAGCTCGGCGCGGGCGTTCGCGTTGCGGGCGAGGAACTCGTCGATGATCCGTGCGACCTCGGTCGGCCAGCGGCGCTGCCAGTGCCCGAGCCCGTGGAGCGCGCTCTCCTGGCAGGCCACCCGGTCGATCGTCAGGATGTCGGCCATGGCGCCCAAGGTCGCCTCCCCGAGCTCGCGACCGCTCGCGTCGGTCGGCGCCACGCCGAACGGGATGATGTCCCACCACATGTAGCCCGCCAGGTTGAGGGGACCGGCACCCGGCTCGTCCAGGTGCGAGAGATGCGGCGTGCAGCGCACGGCGAGCAGGTTCTCGAAGACGGGCACGAACGAGCGGACGCAGCGCACGCGGTCCGCCAGCGGGACCGACGCGTCGGCGAGCGCGCACATGTAGTCGCTGAGGCCGTTCGAGAGGAGGTACCAGAATCCCCGGTTCAGCTGCTCGTCGGTGTATCCCGCGAGCACGGGGCAGGGGTCCTCGAAGAGCCGCGTGACGTACGCGATGGTGAGTCTCGGGGGACCTGCCCAGAAGGGTGCGTCGAGGTCGAAGTACCACTCGGGCCCGGGGGCCGGGTGGTCGAAGGTGTGCCGGACCCATCCATCGAACGGGAGGAAGTCGATCCGCTGACCCACGGGGGTGGGTGTACCAAGCTCGATCGGCTCGCGGCCAGCGCGGCGGCTCCTCCGCGCTTGACTCGGGGAGGATTTTCGCCTAATCTTCGCTCACGCCCCCCACCATATACTATGGCGCTGCCGGCCTCCTCCCCCGCGGGCCTCGATCTCGTCCCGCCCGAGCATCTCGAGCCGCCGCCCGGCGACCAGCAGCGGTATGTCGTGCGGGACGAGTGCGCGCTCCTGCTCGACGGCTACCTCCGCCGCCTCGCCCGCCAGGAGGCCTGCGGCCGCCGCGTGCTCGGCACCCTGGCCCGCGCCTTCCTCGCGCAGAAAGGCCAACACGCGCTCGGCTTCGCCCGGCTCGGGGACTTTGCCCGCGAGCGCCTGGGCCTCTCCGCCCGCGAGCTCCAGTCGCTCGCCCACGTGAGCGCGCGGCTGGCCCAGCTGCCCGCGGTCGCGGCGGCGTTCGCGGCCGGCGCGCTCTCCTGGACGCAGGTGCGGTTGCTCGTCGGGGTGGCGACGGCCGAGACCGCGGCGGCCTGGGTCGAGACGGCCCGCTCGCGCACGGTGCGCGCGCTCGAGGCCACGATCGCGCAGGAGACCGGGCGCCCGGTTCAGCGCGACGACACGCTCGACGAGGAGCCGCGCGTGCAGATCCGGCTCGCCTGCCCGCGCCGGGTGCGCGAGCGCTGGCACGCGGTCACGGTGCTCGCCCGCGCGGTCCTGGGCGCGGAGGTCGCGCCGTGGCAGGTCGCCGAGGCCGTGGCGGCCGAGGGGTTCTCGGCGCGCGGCGGCGAGCTCGCGGACCCGATGGCGGGGACACCCGGCCCGGAGGCGACTCCGCCGCCCGAGCCGATCGATCTGCACGAGACGCCCGCCGACCTCGACTGGACCGCGGTGACGGAGGCGCTACCCGGGGACCTCGAGCGGCTGGGGGAGGGCGCCGGCGCGCTGAACGCCTTCGCGCTCGACCAGCGGATGCGAACGCTCGTGCGCGCCCGGCAACGGATCGACTGGCAGATGGGCCGCCTCCTGCGCACCTTCTTCGCGCTGCGCCTGCACCGCCTGATGGGGTTCCCCTCGGCGGCGGCGTACGCGCGCGAGCGGCTCGGGCTCTCGCCGCGCAAGGCGCGGGCGCTGGTCGCGCTCGAGCGCAAGACGTGGGAGGCGCCTGCGCTTCTGGCCGCCTACCGCGAGGGTCAGCTCTCCTGGCTGCGGGCGCTCATGCTCCTGCCCGTCCTGAGCGAGGAGAACGCGCCGGCCTGGATCGGGCGGGCGCAGGCGGTCACGGTGCGGCGGCTGGTGGACGAGGTGGAGTGGGTGGTTGAGCGGCAGGCCGCGGCCGGGGTCCCGGCGGCGGCGAGCGGGCCGCCCCCGCCGGGGGCGGCGCTCGTCGTGGCCGAGCGGCAAATGCGTGCGCACGAGGCGTGCCCGCCCCTCGACGCGCAGATCGTCTTCTACGCGCCCGCCTCGCTCGCCGTCCTGCTGCGCGAGGCGATCGCGGTCTTTGCCAAGCCCGGCGAGCCGCGCTGGTGCGGGTTCGAGCGCCTGCTCGAGCACGTCGAGGCCGAGTGGCAGCGCCAGCCGCGGCACCGCGACCCGGTCTTCGCGCGCGACGGCTGGCGGTGCGCGGTGCCGGCCTGCACATCGCGCCGCAACCTCCATGACCACCACCTGCTCTTCCGCTCCCGCGGCGGCGGCAATGCGCGCGACAACCGCATCACCGTCTGCGCCTGGCACCACCTGCGGGGCATTCACCAGGGACGCGTGCGGGCCTGGGGCACGGCGCCCGACGACGTCACCTGGGAGCTCGGCGTGCGCCCGGGGTGCGCGCCGCTGCTCCGGCTCCACGGGGACGAGTACCTGGTCGACGAGCGTTGACACCAACCGCCGGCAGCCGGCATCCAAGGATCCATGCCTGAAGGCGCCGTAGACGTGCGTCTCGCCACCGAGGCCGAGCTCGAAGCGGTGACGGCGCTCCTCGTCGCGCAGCTCCGCGAGCACCACGTGGCGACCCCGGAGGCGAAACTCGCCAGCGCCATCCATTGGGTCCTTCGTCATCCCGAGCGGGGGAGGATCCTGGTCGCGATCGAGAGGGGAAGACCCGTCGGCATGGCCGCGCTGTCGTTCGTGTGGCCGCTCGAGCACGCGGGCCGATCCGCTTGGCTCGAGGAGCTGTACGTCGAGCCCGCGGCGCGCGGGCGCGGCCTCGGCACGCGCCTGCTGCACGCCGCGCTCCGCATCGCGGCCGAGACCGGCGCGGTGGCCGTCGACCTGGAGGTCGACGCCGACCACCAGCGCGCCGCCCGACTCTACGCGCGCGAGGGCTTCCGGCCGCTCGCACGGGCCCGCTGGGTGCGCAGCCTCGAGCCGGCGGCCGAGCCGCGAGCCGCGGCGCCACCCGCGGAGATCACGGGCGGCTGCTTCTGCGGCGCGGTCCGCTACCGGGTGAGCGCCACGACGCGCGACGTGAGCCACTGCCACTGCAGCATCTGCCGCCGCACGACGGGCGCGCCGTTCGTCACCTGGGCGACGTTCCCGGCCGCCACCTTCGCCTTCACCGCCGGGACGCCGGCGGAGCTCCGCGCCACGCCCCGCGCGGTGCGCCAGCTGTGCGCCGCCTGCGGCACGGCGCTCACCTTCCGCGAGACGGCCCGGCCGGGCTCGGTCGACGTCACCGTCGGCAGCATGGACCATCCAGACGCGATGGTCCCCGCGGCGCACATCTGGACCTCGAGCCAGCTCGCCTGGCTCAACCTAGGCGACGACCTCCCGCGCCACGCGGGAGAGGACCCCGGCGAGCGCGACGTCGAGCCGTGAGGCTACTGGCGCCGTGCCGGCGCTGCCGGCTCCGCGCGCCGCGATGCCCCCGCCCCGCATCCCGGGCAGGTGTGGAGCTCCTCGATCATGCCGCCCAGCACGGGATCCGCCGAGGACGCCTCGTGCGGCGCACTCGGGTACACGAGCTTCTCCGCGTGGTGGTTCATCTCGATCCCGCACGTCGGGCAGATCATCGCCGCCATGCCGCTACTCCAGCGCGATGTGCTCGCGGCCGTGGCGCAGCGTCCACGCCATCCACACCAGCTCCTTCAGGAACTTGTCGATGCGCCGGAGATAGGTCTGATCGCGCAGCGCTCCCGTCTCGTCGAAGGCGCTCTGTACGGCGGAGAAGTTGACGTCCCAGAAGATCGCGACCAGGCCGAGCTCGCGCAGCACGGGCAGCAGGTCCTGGATGCCGCGCGTGCCGCCGTACGGCCCTGCGGACACGCCGACCACGCCCACGGCCTTGTGGACGTACTCTTCGAGACAGCTGTCGAGCGCATGCTTCAGCAGGCCCGAGTAGCCGTGGTTGTACTCGGGCGAAACCACGACCAGGGCGTCGGCGCGGCTCATCTGCGCGGAGAAGGTCGGGTCCTTGATCGCCTGGCCGGCGTCGTCGATGCGGAGGGGAATGCGCGCGATGTCGATCAGCTCGGTCTCGATCCCCGGGCGGCGGGAGAGCTCGGACACGACGAGCCTCGCGACCGGGAGGCTCATGCGTCCCTGGCGCACCGTGCCGAGGAGGACGGGGACGAAGAGCGCGCGACCGGGCTCGGTCACGAGGGCGCTCTCCTGGCGGGAATCACGGCAGGGACGAGCGCGCGGCCTCCGACGCCGATCGCCGCGCAGAAGGCGCTGACGAGGCCGAGCGCCACCGGGAGGCTCGTGACGTGTGCGGTGAGCCCGATCAACGGCGGACCTGCGAGGAGCCCGAGGTAGCCTATGGTCGCGACCGCGGCAAGTGCGGTGCCGGCCTGGATCCCGCGCACATGTCCCGCCGCGCTGAAGAGCACGGGGATGACGTTCGAGATGCCGAGGCCGACGAGCCCACACCCGACCACGGCGGCGGCCGGCGCGCCCACGAGGAGCGCGCCGCCGAGCCCGCAGGCGGCCACCGCCCCCGATGCGCCGAGCAGCCGGCCGGGCCCGAGCAGGCTGACCAGGCGGTCGCCGCGAAGCGGCCCGCGGCCATGGCGAGCGAGAACGCGGCGAAGCCGGCGGCCGCGACCGCCGGGGTCGTCTCGAGCGTGTCGCGCAGGTAGACGGCGCTCCAGTCGGCCATCGCGCCCTCCGCGAGCAGGCCGAAGAAGGCGAGGACGCCGAGGCCGAAGAGCACGCCGCTCGGTCGGGCGAAGACGGGGCTGGCGCTCGCGTCGGCGGCATCCGACGGCACGAGCCAGCGGAGCGCGCGGCCCACCGCCAGGAGGGCGACCACGGCGCTCACGACCACGTGGTAGGCGGTCCTGGCCGCGCGCCGGCGCGCGTGAAACCGGCCCTCGGCGCGCGCCATCGAAGGCCCGGAGCCGACATGTTTCGAGGAGGGACTTCGATGACCATCGCAGTGGAGATCGCTGCCGGCGTGGTGTTGACGACGGCCCTCGTCGCGGGGATGACCATCCTCGCCGCGCTCGAGCTCGGCCGCATGGTGAGCATGGACGACGAGCAGCGCGAGGTGGAAGCGACCCCGGTGGAGCCGCCGACCTTCAGGTGCGCCGCGTGACGGGCTCCGCGCGCGCCGCAGCGCTTCTCGTCTCCCCAGGGGCGGTGACCCGCCACTGGCCGGAGTACGCGATCGAGGCGGCCTGCCTCGGCCTCTTCATGATCTCCGCCTGCGTCTTCGTGACCCTCGTCGAGCACCCGCTCTCTCCGCTCCGCGCCGCGGTCGCCGATCCCACCCTCCGCCGCGCGCTGGTCGGCGTCGCCATGGGTCTCACCGCCATCGGCCTCATCTACTCGCCCTGGGGGCAGCAGTCGGGCGCCCACATGAACCCGTCCCTCACGCTCACCTATCTGCGCCTCGGGAAGATCGCGCCCGCCGATGCCTTCGCCTACGTGCTGGCCCAGTTCGCCGGCGGCTTCTCCGGGGTCCTGGCGGCACGCGTGGTGCTCGGCAGCGCGGTGGCGGACGCGGCGGTGAACTACGCGGCCACCCTGCCTGGCCCGCGGGGTCCCGTCCCGGCCTTCCTCGGCGAGCTCGCCATCTCCTTCGGCATGATGACCGTGGTGCTCGTGGTGTCGAACTCGAGGCGCGCGCGCCTGACCGGGCTCTTCGCCGGCCTGCTGGTCGCCACCTACATCAGCGTCGAGGCGCCGCTCTCGGGCATGAGCATGAACCCCGCGCGCACCCTCGGCTCGGCGGTCCACGCCGGGCAGTGGACCGCGCTCTGGGTGTATTTCACGGCCCCGCCGCTCGGGATGCTGGCCGCGGCCGAGGTCTACCTCCGTCTCCCCGGCGCGCGCGAGGTCTGGTGCGCCAAGCTGCATCACGAAAACGACAAGCGGTGTATCTTTCGCTGCCACTATCCCATGGCGGCGCGCGCGACGGGCGAGCGGGCGCCGGCGGTGGTCCCCTCGCAGGCGACCACCTGAGGAGGAGCCATGGCGGACAACCACTACGACGTCATCATCATCGGCACCGGCGCGGGGGGCGGGACGCTCGCCTATCGCCTCGCGCCCTCGGGCAAACGCATCCTCCTCCTCGAGCGGGGTGGCTACGTCCCGCGGGAGAAGCAGAACTGGGACTCGCGCGCCGTCGAGGTCGAGAATCGCTACCACATCAAGGAGCCCTGGTACGACCGCGACGGCAGGGAGTTCCACGCCGGCACGCACTACTTCGTCGGCGGGAACACCAAGTTCTACGGCGCCGCGCTGATCCGGCTCCGCAGGCAGGACTTCGGCCAGGTCGCGCACCACGGCGGCGTCTCGCCCGCCTGGCCGATCGCGTACGAGGACCTGGAGCCGTACTACACCGAGGCCGAGCACCTCTATCAGGTGCACGGAGTGCGCGGCAGCGATCCGACCGAGCCCCCCGCGAGCGCGCCCTACCTCCACCCGCCCCTCAGCCACGAGCCGCGCATCCAGCAGCTGGTCGACGATCTCACGCGCATCGGGCACCGGCCGTTCCACATGCCGGTCGGCGTCATGCTCGACGAGCAGAACCCGCGCCAGAGCCGCTGCATCCGCTGCGATACGTGCGACGGGTTCCCGTGCCTCGTCTACGCGAAGGCGGACGCCCAGGTGATCTGCGTGGATCCCGCGCTCACGCATCCGAACGTCACGCTGGTGACCGACGCGTACGTGGCGCGCCTCGAGACGAGCGCCTCGGGACGCGAGGTGAGGAAGGTCCACGTCGAACGGACCGGCGCCCGCGAGACGTACTCGGCCGGCGTCGTCGTCGTCTCGTGCGGGGCCATCAACTCGGCCGCGCTGCTCCTCCGCTCCGCGAGCGAGCAGCACCCCCGCGGCCTCGCCAACGGCTCCGACGTGGTCGGCCGCCACTACATGTGCCATCTGAACTCCATGCTCCTCGCCGTCTCCCGCGAGCCGAACCCGACCCGCTTCCAGAAGACGTGGGGCCTGAACGACTTCTACTTCCCGTCCAAGGAGTGGGACTACCCGATGGGGCACATCTCGATGATCGGGAAGACCGATGCGAACACGCTCCGCGCCGGGGCGCCGCGCATCGCGCCGGGCTGGACGCTCGAGAAGATGGCCGAGCACACGCTCTCCTTCTGGCTCACCTCCGAGGATTTGCCCCACCCGGACAACCGCGTCACCGTCGATCGCGATGGGCGGATCACCCTCTCCTACGCGCCGAACAACGAGGAGGGGCACAAGCGCCTCGTCGCGAAGCTCAAGAGCATGCTCAAGGAGATCCGCTGCCACGACCACCTGATTCCCCTGAACGCCTACATCCCGGCGCGCATCCCGCTGGCCGGCGTGGCGCATCAGAACGGTACCGTGCGCTTCGGCCGGGATCCCAAGACCTCGGCCCTCGACGTCCACTGCAAGGCCCACGAGGTCGACAACCTCTACGTCGTCGACGCGAGCTTCTTCCCCTCGAGCTGTGCCGTGAACCCGGCGCTCACCATCATGGCGAACGCGCTCCGGGTCGGTGACCACCTCCGGGAGCGGCTCGCGTGAGGCGCTCCACCATCCTCGCCGCCGGGCTCTTCGCGCTCGCCCTCGCGGCCCCGGCGCCTGCCCGGGCGGGGAGCGCGCTCGTCCGGGCGGTCGACTCCGTGGGGATCACCGTATCGGACATGGACCGCTCGGTACGCTTCTTCGCCGACGTCCTCGGGTTCGAGCCCGTCTCGGACGTCGAGGTGGCGGGCGAGGACTACGAGCGCCTCGAGGGCGTCTTCGGGCTCCGCATGCGCGTCGTCCGTCTCCGGCTGGGCGAGGAGGCGATCGAGCTGACGGAATACCTGGCGCCGCGTGGCCGGCCGATCCCCCCGGACGCGCGCAGCAACGACCGCTCGTTCCAGCACGTCGCGATCATCGTGAGCGACATCGACCGGGCGTACCGGCGCCTGCGAGAGCATCGCGCCGAGCACGTCTCGGCCGAGCCGCAGCGCCTGCCCGACTGGAACCCCAAGGCCGGCGGCATCCGCGCGCGATGAGGGTCACCATGGCTGAGCAGGCGAAGACACCGGAGGAGCGCCGCCTCGAGGAGGACGCTCGTCGCGAACGCAACTGGAAGCGCTGGGGGCCGTACCTGGCCGAGCGCCAGTGGGGCACGGTGCGCGAGGACTACTCGCCCGACGGCACCTCCTGGGACTACCTCCCCCACGACCACGCGCGCAGCCGCGCCTACCGCTGGGGCGAGGACGGGCTCCTCGGGATCACCGACCGCGAGGGCCGGCTCTGCTTCGCGTTGGCACTCTGGAACGAGCGCGACCCCATCCTGAAAGAGCGCCTCTTCGGGCTCACGGGACCCGAGGGCAACCACGGTGAGGACGTGAAGGAGTGCTACTTCTACCTCGACGCGACGCCCACCCACTCGTACCTGAAGGCGCTCTACAAGTACCCCCAGCGCGCGTACCCGTACGCCTGGCTGGTCGAGGAGAACCGCCGCCGCGGGAAGCACGACGCCGAGTTCGAGCTGGTCGACACCGGCGCCTTCGACGAGGATCGCTACTTCGACGTCACCGCCGAGTACGCCAAGGCGTCGCCCGAGGACATCCTCGTCCGCATCACGATCGCGAACCGCGGCCCGGACGCGGCGCCGCTCCACGTGCTGCCCACGCTCTGGTTCCGCAACACCTGGTCGTGGGGCCGCACGGGCGAGGGCTACTGGCCGAAGCCGCGGCTCGCGCGCGCGGGCGACGGGACGATCGTCGCCGAGCACGCCTCGCTCGGCCGCTATCGGCTGGTGGCCGAGGGCGGCCCAGAGCTGCTCTTCACCGACAACGAGACCAACGTCGCCCGCCTGTTCGGCGCCCCGAACCCGGCCCCGTACGTCAAGGACGCGTTCCACGACTACGTCGTCCACGGGCGGCCCGACGCCGTGAATCCAGAGGGCGTGGGCACGAAGGCCGCCTGCCACTACCGGCTCGAGATCCCGGCGGGCGGCGCGGTGACGCTCCAGCTGCGCCTCACCGCCGACGCGGAGGCCGGCGGCCCCGACCCGAGCCGCGTCTTCGCGGACCGCATCCGCGAGGCGGATGCGTTCTACGCGCGCCACATTCCCGGGACGCTCGGCGAGGGCGAGCAGGCCGTCGTCCGTCAGGCCTACGCGAGCCTGCTCTGGTCGAAGAAGTTCTACCACTACGTCGTGAAGGACTGGCTCGAGGGCGACCCGGCGCCGCCGCCGCCACCCCCGAGCCGCCGCCAGGGCCGGAACCACGACTGGCCCCACCTCTACAACCGCGACGTCATCTCGATGCCCGAGGGCTGGGAGTACCCGTGGTACGCCGCCTGGGACCTCGCCTTCCACATGATCCCGTTCGCGCGCATCGACCCGTCCTTCGCCAAGGAGCAGCTCGTCCTCTTCACGCGCGAGTGGTACATGCACCCGAGCGGGCAGCTTCCGGCGTACGAATGGGCGTTCTCGGACGTGAACCCGCCCGTGCACGCGTGGTCGGCGTGGCGCGTCTACAAGATGACCGGGCCGCGCGGCGGGCGCGACCGGCTCTTCCTCTCGCGCCTCTTCCAGAAGCTCTGCCTCAACTTCACCTGGTGGGTGAACCGCAAGGACAGCGAGGGGAACCACCTCTTCGGCGGCGGCTTCCTCGGCCTCGACAACGTCGGCGTGTTCGACCGCTCCCGCCCGCTGCCCGGGGGCGGCACGCTCGAGCAGGCCGACGGCACCGCGTGGATGGGCTTCTACTGCGTGATCCTGCTCGCGATGGCGCTCGAGCTCGCCCGCGAGGACCCCGCCTGCGAGGACATGGCCTCCAAGTTCTTCGAGCACTTCGTCGCCATCGCCGACGCCATGAACGCCTTCGGCGGCTCCGGCCTCTGGTGTCCCGACGACGGCTTCTACTACGACCAGCTGCTGACCAACGGGCGCGTCGTCCCGCTACGCGTGCGCTCGATGGTGGGGCTGATCCCGCTCCTCGCGTGCACGGTGCTCGACGAGGAGGCGCTCGAGCGCTTCCCCGGGTTCGCGAAGCGCATGCGCTGGTTCCTGGAGAACCGGCCCGACCTGGCGCGCCACATCGCGTGGGCCGAGACCGGCCGCGGGCGCCGGCTCCTGGCGATCCCGTCGCGCGAGCGGCTCGAGCGGGTGCTCCGCTACATGCTGGACGAGAACGAGCTCCTCTCCCCGCACGGCATCCGCTCGCTCTCGCGGGCGCACCGCGAGCGCCCGTTCGTGCTCACGGTGGACGGGCAGGAGTACGAGGTCCACTACACGCCCGCCGAGTCGGACAGCGGTCTCTTCGGGGGCAACTCCAACTGGCGCGGCCCGGTGTGGTTCCCGCTGAACTACCTGCTCGCCGAGGCGCTCGAGCGCTACCACCACTTCTACGGCGACGACCTGCGCGTCGAGTGCCCCACCGGCTCGGGGCGCCTCATGAACCTCGCTGAGGTCGCGCAGGAGCTCTACCGCCGGCTCGCGGGCCTCTTCGTCCCGGACGCCGACGGCCGCCGCCCCTGTCAGGGGCCCGACCCGCGCTTCCGCGACGATCGCCACTGGCGCGACCTCGTCACCTTCGCCGAGTTCTTCTGCGGCGACACCGGCCGGGGGATCGGCGCACGCTACCAGGGGTGGACGACGCTCGCCATCCGCTGCTTCGAGGACCTGGCGCGGAGCCGGTCGAAGTGATGCGCGGGGCGAAGACCGCAACGCTCGGACTCGCCGTGGCCGTCGCGACCGTGCGCGTCGGTGGCCGGCGCGAGCAGCGCCTTGCCGCCGCGGGTGAAGCGAGCGCTCCTCCAGTGGCTGAAGGCGGGTATCTACCGCATCAGCTCGATCTCAGTGTCCCGCGTTCACCATCGCGGCGACGCTGAACCACTCCGGGACCGTCCCCGATCTCTCGCCCTGGTTGAAGTAGCACCACTCGAGGCCCGGCGAGATCAGATCCTTCGCCCTGGCGACGTTCTCGCCCGTGATCCGGTCGCCGGGCGTGACATCGGCAGATGACGGCGGGGCGATGATCGCGAGCGACAGCGCCGCGGCGGCGCACCGTCTCGTCGTCGCCGGAGACACACTGGACGCGGGAGAGGTCGAGCCGCTCGATCTCCGGCGTACCGGCGGGGCGTCTACGTCGGTTGGCTGCGCCGGCGCGCGCATGCGGATTTGCTTCTCGGCCGTGGGGTCGTCCGCTACCTGAGCGCGGTCGTCGTCATGGAGCTCCGCGCCGGCATCGTGTCCCGACGGACGGAGCGCGCCGTCAATCAACTGCTGCGGCCCTACGCCGAGGCAGGACGAATCCTGTCGCCCTCGGCGGCCATCTTCGACCGGGCCGGGCAGGTCCTGCGTGAGCTGCGCATGCGGGGACGGGAGGTGCGGCGCGCCTCGCTGGTCGGCGACGTGCTCATCGCTCTCGCGGCGCGTGCGAGTGGCGCCACCCTGTGGACGGCGGACGCGGGCGCCTTCGAGGCGATCCGCGCCATCGAGCCCTTCTCGCTCCGTCTCGCCGCGACGTGACCGGCGAGGTCAGGCGAGCCGCCGGAGGAGCGGGATGGCGAGCAGCGCCGCCGTGGCCGCGACCAGCACCACCGCCGCCGCCCCGCGTCCGCGATGCGGTCCCAGAGGTTCGCGATCGACATGGCT
>Ga0209056_10005234_pt1 | contig 13530 bp, 10 predicted proteins | sample GraSoiAngelo_114_FD_185876 | JGI IMG/M metagenome (GOLD analysis project Ga0209056, IMG submission 185876) | Grasslands soil microbial communities from the Angelo Coastal Reserve, California, USA - 14_0903_13_40cm (SPAdes) (version 2) | ecosystem: Environmental > Terrestrial > Soil > Grasslands... | reverse complement strand
TGGTCGCGGTGTTCTGGGCCCTCCCGGCCGGCGTCCTCGGGTTCTTGCAAGGGAGGAGAGGGACCGCGCAACTCGATGCGCGGTCGGGATGGCGGACCCGGCAGGGTCTGTACGCCCTGGGCGTCGCGTTCGTCGCGATTGGCGCAATCCTGACGAGCGCGATCGCATACAACCACGCAGCCGGCACGCAGACCGGGGGTGGCTTCGACTTCCAGCCGAGCGCTACGGTGAACGTGACGGCGCAAAACTTTGTGTTCAATCCGGCGACGTTTACCGTGAGCGTTCAAACGATCACGGCGATCGTCGTCACGAACCGGGACGGCGTGCTCCATACCTTCACATATGAGCTGAATGGGCAAACGTACAGTCACGATCTGCTCCCGGGAACCACCGCGAAGTTCCTCGTGTTCTTCGACGTGGCAGGCTCCATCCTGTTCTGGTGCATCCCCCATCGGTCCATGGGGATGACGGGGACCATTACGGTCAGTCCACCCAGCGGTTCCCAGACGATCGGCGTCAACCGGCAGGACACCTCGTCGAACTGGGTCTTGCAAATCTCGAACGTCCCAGCGCCCCATGCGCTGACCCAGACGACATTCCTGATGCGCTGGTCCGCGAACTCGACGATCGTGACTCCGCCTGGCCAGGCGAGCCTCGAGACGCTCAAGACTGCGAGCGGGGGCGTCCAGTTCATCCCCGTCAGCGGGCAGAGCCAAACTGGCCTGCGGGTGAACGACGTGATCGTGGTCTCGAAGTCGTTGAGCTATACCGCGGGCATGCCGATCACGATCATAGATGGCAGCTCCATCCTGTGGCAGGGAAACCTCTAGGTCCGGCTGTTCAGGAGACCGAGACCATGAATCGCATCAGCCGGAAGGATGAGGCGGCTGCGTCTCACGTTGTTGCGACCATCCTCATGGTCGCGACTACGTGGTAATGGACGTTGCCGTGGTGCCGTTCGTGATGGGGCTCGCCTTGCTGCTTTCATGAGGGCGAGTTGGATTCCGGAGTCCTCCCGTTGAGCCGCTCGCGCTCGGGGCCGTCGCCTAAATCATGTGAAGCGTCCGGCAGGCTAGGCGTCTACTGCAGCTTCGCGACGATCTTCGTCCCTTCCGACACGGTCCACGCCTTCAGCGTCTCCGTGCGGACGTTGCCGAGTCTCCCGATTTCAAGGAGCAGCTGGTTCGCGATCTCGTCGTTGGCGGCTTCCGTGATGGCGACGATGTCGTACCGGCCCATCGTGTAGAAGATTTCCATCTTGGCGCCCAGTTTGTTCGCCAAGGCCGTCACCGCGTCCGCCCGCTTCGGCGACTCTTTCACGTTCTTGATTCCCTGGTCCGTCCATTTCCCCAAGCTGATGTAGTGTGGCATAACCAATCCCTCGCGATTCCCTATCATCTGGGGCGTACTTAACGCGAGCGGGCGAGCCTTCGTCGGTTGGCGCCGAATCCCGTGCCGGGGAAACGCGGTCGTTATCCGTTTCGAGATTATCGAACCGTGCCCCTCGGGGCTGCGCGGCGATTTTCCCCGCAGGCCAACAGGGTTAAGTGCGATAGGATGAATGGCGGGCCGAGGACGTGGGGAAGGTTCGATGAGGTATGCAACGTTCGTTCTCTTGGTCGTGGGATTCGCACTGATTGCCTCCGCGATCCCGGCATCAGCCGCGGCGTCGGGGGCGACGCCATCGGGGAACTTTGACATCGCCACCTTGGCCGGCAAGGTTGCTTCGATTCGGGCAACGGAAGGATTCCATCTCCGGCTCTCCAGTTTCCTCGAGTCGCAGGCGGGCGAGAGCGAGGAAGTATCGGCTGCGGCTCCCGGCGATCCGATTACTCCAACGTTCGTCCTGTCGAGTCCTCTCGACGGGACTTCGGTCGCGGCGCCTGCCGTGACGGTGAACCAAGACACGCATGCGGCATCTCAAAATGAGCCTACGATTGCCGTGGATCCCAACGATCCGAGTCGCATCGTCGTGGGCCTGAACGATTACGTGGCGCGGACTTGGTCGTGCTCGATCGACGGGACACCTTGCAGCGCGCTCGCGGACGGATATTCCGGGACGTACTACTCGAATGACGGCGGGGCGACCTGGTGCTGCGTCGGCACGGATCCCGATCATCTCGGGACGCTCATCCCTGGAATCGAGCGTTTGACGGGCGGGATTTACGATGCCGGTGGGGACCCGTCGCTCGCGTTCGACAGCCAAGGCCACGTATTCTACGCGGGCCTCGGGTTCGATCGGACTAGTCCGCCGAACACCGTGGCCGTGAACAAGGGCACGTTCGATGGCAGCGGAGCGCTGCATTGGGGGCCGCCCACGTTCATCAACCCGACAACCGCACCCTCCATATTGAACGACAAGGAATGGATGGCGATCGACACCCACGCCGGGAGCCAATTCCTGGACCGCATTTACGTGACCTGGACACGGTTCATCTTCAGCCCTGGACACGGCTACGTCCAGTCCCCCATCGCCGTGGCCTACTCCTCGGATGGCGCCGCCACGTTCAGCGCGCCCCAGCTCATCAGTGGCAACGTGCTGTACGGTCAGGGATCCCGCCCCGTGGTGGGACCTGACGGGACTGTGTACGTGTTCTGGGATGCGTCGACGCGCTTCGAGACCTTCGACAGCATCTGGATGGTCAAGTCGACGGACGGCGGCGTCACGTGGAGCAAGCCGACCGCGATCGCGACCCTCACGGACATCGCGCCTCCCGCGAACACGGTCTTCCGCGTGAACAGCTTCCCAGCTGCGGCGGTCGCCGGTGACGGGACCTTGTACGCAACCTGGAATACGCAGGTCAACAACACGGCAGCAAGCGCTGTGTACACCGCCGATCCCAAGTGCGCCTACTTCATCGTGGGCCGGACCAAGACGGACAAGTTCTGTCACTCCACGGTGGTATGGAGCGAGTCCGCGGATGCCGGTGCTACTTGGAGCGCGCCCGCGCCCGTCTTCCCGAGCCTGGAGTCCGCGAGCCGCACGGCGGTCGGATACCCCGTGACGTCGTCATGGGGCAGGACACTCACCGCGCCCGCGTCGCGGCCGGTCGACCAGGTGTACCCGGCCGTGGGCGTCACCTCGGACGGCAAGGTGTTCGTGAGCGCGTACGCCGCCGACTACGTTTCGCCCTGGTTACTGTGCGACCACCCCGCGTCCCCGACCTCCCGAGGGCGCATTGACTGCCTCGGGCTGGGCAACTACACGAACAACGCCCGGCTCGACTACGTCGTGACGAGCCTGGGTACGCCGACCGTCAAGACCCTGACCCCGCACCCGATCAACACGCGGCACCATTTCGGCGGCGGCTTCATCGGGGACTATACGGATCTGGCCATCGACTCGAACGGCAACTTCCACGCGGTCTGGACGGACACGAACAACAAGCAATCGGTCACGTGGTGGTACGGGGACGAGTTCGTGCCCACGACGGTCAACCAGCAGGACATCGTGACTGCCTCCGGGACGGTCTAGTCGGGTCCGCTTCGAGGGACAGGAAACGGGGCCGTCTGCGAGAGCTCTGACGACCGATCGCGCTCTCGGTGGGCGTCCTACCGCGGCCCGCGAGCCTACGCGAGCTTCGCGGTCATCGTGATGTCTGCCTTCAGGAGGCGGGAGATGGGGCAGCCTTTCTCCGCGGCGTTCGCGGCGGTCTGGAACTTTCCGGGCTCCGCGCCGGGGACTTTCGCGGCGACGTCGAGATGGATCGACTTCACGGTCCAGCCCGCGTCCGTCTTGTCGAAGTTCAGGGTCGCCTTCGTGTCGATCCGTTCCGGGTGGTACCCGAGCTTCTCGAGCTCGCTCGACAAGGCCATCGAGAAACAGCCCGCGTGCGCGGCGGCGACCAGCTCCTCGGGATTCGTCCCCGGCGTGTCGCCGAACCGCGTGGCGAAGCTGTACGGAATGCCCTTGAGGGCGCCGCTCAACGTCGACACCGTGCCCTTCCCGTCTTTCAGACCTCCGTTCCACTGCGCGCTCGCCCGTCGATCCATCGAATCACCGGCGGGTCCGAAGTCGAGCGGGAACCTTAACGTTTGCCTCCTCCGTTGGATTTCGCACGAGGTTCCTCCATTCCGTCCAGGAGCCGTCGTAATCCGGACGTCCGAGTAGCCGAGGAGGTACTTCAGGACGAACCACGTGTGCGACGATCGCTCGCCGATCCGTCCGGATTCACCGACCCGGCACGAATCCATAAGTATCATGAGATCAATGCATATCATGCATCCAATGGCTTCGAAAGTTCGCGAGTACACGACCCTGCCGGTCCGCAAAGAGACGCTACGCCGCCTGAAGGGCTACAAGGTCGGCGGCGTCAGTTATGACGAGCTCCTCAACGACCTTCTTGACGCCCACCCGCCGGAGGAATTCTTCCTAGAGCATCTGCGACGACTGAAGCGAGAACCCAGGCGGCCCTGGTCCGAAATCAAGAAAGAACTCAACCTCTGAGGAAGGATCGTTGGCTGCGCACGAGATTGAGTTCACGAGTAGCGCGGAGAAGGCCTTCCGACGGCTTCCGCAGGCTGTTCGCCGCCGATTCTCAGCCGCCTTTGAACTCCTCTGGCAAGATCCCCGGCGCGGCAGGCCTGGGTGCGATGTTCGTCGCCTTTCCGGGGCGGCCAATGCATGGCGTTTGCGGGTGGGGGACTACCGCGGTATTTATGCGATCGAAGGGTCGAAGATTGTCTTCACCCGGTTCGGACATCGGAAGGACGTATACCGATCCTGAGGTGTCTTCGGCCAATCACGGCTTTTCGATTGGCGTCCTCACGAGGTTCCCCCATTCCGTCCATGAGCCGTCGTAGTTGCGGACGTTCGGGTAGCCGAGGAGGTACTTCAGGACGAACCACGTGTGCGACGATCGCTCACCGATCCGGCAGTACGCGATGACTTCCTTGTCCGGCGTCACGCCTTTCGGTTCGTACAGCGCCAGCAGCTCCTCCGGCGTCTTGAAGGTCCCGTCCTCGTTGATACTGTCAATTGGATCTCCAGTTTCTATTTCCTCATGATGGCTGAGTACCCCATCGAGGACCGCGAAGCGTCCTACCGATGAGTGCGGCGCCGATACCCGATGCCGAAGGACTAAGGACTGTTACTCACATACAGTCAGACCTCGGCGGGGTCGAGCACATGGCCGGCATGGGCATGGCGTTCATCGGCTGGACATTTCGGGATTCCGTGAGGTTCTATGGCTTGGCGGGCCTTGGTGCAACATCTTTGGTTACCCTTGTCCTGCTCGTCGCATGGCTCCAGCAATCGTGGCTAGTACGAACAGCTGCGCTCGTAGGAATCATCTTGGGCTCGGCAGCCGGTGGCTTAGGACCGCGGCCGTTCAGGGGTCTACGCGGTGAAATTCAAAGCGATGGGATTTCACGTCAGACCTCCCGAAGGAATAGAGGCCCGGCCCTCTTGTCCCTCGGACCGCTGCTCATCACTCCAATGGTATGGTTTCTGTATCTAGGAATCGGAGAAGCAGGCTCCCCATATCTCGCCGGCCTCGCTCTGGGAATCGCCACCTATAGCTTTGTCAGCGGCGGTGTGCAAATGTTAAGGGTTCGCAGCGAGCTCGCACATTTGGTGAGGGAGACCTCGAGGCGGATTTCCTTGACTTATGTTGGAGTCGGGGAACTCCTATTTCGACTTGAGCCGCCCGATTCCAATGGGATTATCTACGACCGAGAACCTCTGTGATACGAGAGCAGTAGCCGGCAGTGGTGGCTATTAATACTATCAAATTGATGATGCTAATGGTCATGTCCACGACGACGATCCCGGTGAAGCCGGAGACGTTGGCCCGGCTACGCTCGTACAAGGTTGGAGGGTCCACTTATGATGACGTGCTCAACGATCTCATGGATGACCGGCCTCCGGCGGGGTTCATCCGGGAGCACCTGCGAAGGCTGAAGGAAGAGGAATTCTCGGACTGGAAGGACGTACGCAAGCGACTGAGGCTGTGACGCTTGGTCCGCATCCTGATTGCCCGATCCGCGGAGCGGGAGCTAGCCCGGTTGCCTCGGGACGTTCAGCAGCGGTTTGCGAAGGCGTTCGGGGAGCTGGCGAAGGATCCTCGGCCGAGGCCGGGCCTGGACATCAAGCCCCTTCGTGGGATGAAGGGCGCTTGGCGGCTGCGTATCGGATCGTATCGGGGTATCTATGAACTGGAGGAGGGACAGTTGCGCTTTACCCGGTTCGGGCATCGGAAGGACATCTACCGATTCTGAGGTCCGAGGGACTGATCAGGGCTTCTCGATCGGCGTCCGGACGAGGTTCCCCCACTCCGTCCACGAGCCGTCGTAGTTCCGGACGTTCGGGTAGCCGAGGAGATACTTCAGCACGAACCAGGTGTGCGAGGACCGTTCCCCGATCCGGCAGTACGCGATGACCTCCTTGTCCGGCGTCACGCCCTTCGGCTCGTAGAGGGCTTTCAGCTCCTCCGTCGTCTTGAACGTCCCATCCTCGTTCACGGCTTGCCCCCAGGGGATGTTCTTCGCCCCGGGGATGTGCCCGCCGCGCTGCGCGTGTTCCGTCGGATACTCCGGCGGGGCGAGGATCTCCCCGCTGAACTCCTTCGGCCCGCGGACGTCGACGAGGACTTTGCCCGCCTGCTTGTACGCCTCTCGCACGTACGCGAGGTAGACGCGGAGCTTCTCGTCCGGATCCTTCGCTATGAACGTCGTCGCCGGGAACGAGGGTACGTCCTTCGTCACGGGCAGGTCCTGCTCGATCCACTTCTTCCGGCCGCCGTTCAGGAGGACGACGTTGTCGACGCCGTAATACTTGAAGACCCAGAACGCGAACGCTGCGAACCAGTTGTTGAAGTCGCCGTACAGCACAATCTGATGGCCGTTCGAGATCCCGAGGCGACCGAGGAGCGCCTCGAGGCCTGCCTTCGACACGATGTCGCGGGTCACGGGATCGTTGATGTCCTTCTTCCAGTCGATCAGTGCAGATCCGGGGATGTGGCCCAGGTTGTAGTTCGGCGTCGGGTCGTAGTCGACCTCGACGATCCGGACCTTCGGGTTTCCGAGGTTGCTCTTCACCCAGCTCGTGTCGACCAAGACTTCGGGATGTGCGTAAGTTGCCATGGTCCGTCTCCTTGCCCGTCCGAAGTATTACGGTGTTATATCTCTTGCGCATATCCGTATTCCTATTCACATATCGCAAAGCGGGGTCCGTTTGCAGACCCCGTGTTTCTCCCGCGGCTTTTGAGAACGGCAACATTCGCTGGGTACATTCAAATAGCCGGCACTCGGATTCCGGTCCGGAGGGAGCACGGGGGCCACGGCCCCCATTCCTTGGGGGGAGGGCCTTGCGCGGCTCTTGGGGATTCGTCGTCGCAATCGGAGTGGCCGCGGTCTTGCTCGGCGGATCCGGGTCCGTCGCGGGCCTCGTTGATGACTTCGAGGGTGACTTCTGGCTCTCCTTCACGCACTTTCACCTCGGTCGTTTCGCACAGGCCGGATACTCGACCGCCTTCGCTCGATCCGGCAGTCGATCGTTCCATGTCGAAATCACGGGCTGGGAGGTTCGGGATTTCGGGTCCGCGTACGGGTACGCGTTGTTCGCGACGCGCGGTTCCCCGATTGCGGAATTCCACGTGTCCGTCCTCTTTGACCGCCTTCAGGATCTCGTTTCCTCTCCGTGGGACTCGTACGCGGCCGGCATCAGCCTTGATCTCTTGGACGCGGGCTATCGGAGTGTCGGGCACCTGCGCTACGTCCTGGCCTACCATGCGAGTCGGAATGCGGGTCGATGCGGGCCTTCGAGCTCGGACCTCGTGCTCGGGTCCACCACTCCCCTCGGCGCCTGGTCCGATGTCGGTCGGAGCCCAGCCACCGACTTTCCGACGGCCCCCTGGCAAGCCGCGTCGTACGTCAAGGTGTCCATCGGCTTCCTCTGCGCGGCCGGGCTCACGGGCGCGTCCTACTCCCTCTATTTCGATGACTTCGCGATGGACACGGGTGCGGGAGACACGGACGGAGACGGACTGCGGGATTTGGAGGAAGAAGCCTACGTCTACCTGGCCCGTGTGACGTCGACCCGGGTGCCACTCGACATCCCGCCCGCCGAGGAGACGAGTGTGCAAATCGAAGCGCCACCCGCCGCGGGAGTCATGGCATCCGCCATCCTATCGATCGACATCACACATCCTCGTGTGCGCGATCTCTCCTTGTTCCTCGAAACATCCGACGGCCAGTCTTCGCGGTCCGAACTCCTGTGGGATCCCGGAGTCCGAGAGCGGGGAGCCGCCATCGTGACGCCGGCCTACGGTCAAGCCGTCCACGGAACGGTGGATGTCCGCGGTCGCATCGCTTCAGACATGACGGATACGCAGGTCGCTCTGCACGTGGACGGTCAGTGGATTGCCGCATCGGCGGGGGAACCGGACGGCGGGTTCGCGGTGCCTTGGCCGACGGACGCGTGGCCGGAAGGCCCTCATCAGATCTTCGTGTTGGCCCAGGGACACATCGGATCCGAATGGGTTCCGCGGATTTCCCCCGAGGTGTCGGTCATCGTGGACCGTACGACGCCGGATCTCGAGATTCGTCGGCCGCAATCCGGGGAGACGATCAGCGGCTTCGCGCTCATCGAAGCGCAAGCGTTCGATGCACAGGGCGTCGCGGTCGTGGAGCTCCGGATCGACGGATTTCTATTCGACGTGCGCCAAGAGGAGCCGTACACCTTCGCGGTCGACTCCCTCGACCTGACGAACGGCCTCCATCGCTTCGAAGTCCGGGCGCGGGATGGCGCCGGGAATGAGGCGCTGCGCGCGATCGAGGTGACGGTCAACAACAAGGCATCCGCCCCGCCGCCTCCCTGTTCCCCCTCGTGTGCGTTGTCGAGTGGCACGACGACCGGGAATCTCGGGGCGTTGGCGCCCGCCGGAGACGTCCACCGGCTGTCCCTCGCGTCGGGGGACCGCCTCGAGGCATGGGAAGGACTCCAAGTTCCTTGGCAACCCGGCGTGACGTGGACCGCGGACGGTGCCTCATTGATCCTCGACGTGGCGCGGGATCGACGCATGCCGGAGACGGACGGCCTCGTCGGAACGGATGCGACCGTCGCCGATTTCGCGGGAATCCGCACTTGGCGGCTCGTCATCCGGGATCACGGCGAGGGAGAGGCCGGCGTGGTAGGGGCCGCGGCGGTCTTCCTCGCAGCGAGGACTTCCCCCGGGTCGCCCGACACCGACGGGGACGGACTCTCGGATCGGGCGGAGCGGCTCTCCCGAGCGACGAGCCCCGTCCTACCCGATTTCGATGCCGACGGTCTCGGAGACGGACTCGAGCTGCAGCCTCGGCTAATCCGATTTGTGATCGATGGACAGGGGTCGGATCGCCTCATCCAGACGGACCCGGCAGATCCCGACACGGATCACGACGGCCTGTCGGATGGCCTCGAACTCATGCCCGGCGAGGGATTGAATCCGTCCGATCCCACGGTCCCGGACACGGATCGCGACGGGCTCTTGGATGGTATGGAGCGCCTCCGCTATGGATCCGATCCAACCCTCACCGACACGGACGGCGATACGTTGACCGACTTCGCCGAGGTCACGCCCCGAGCGTTCCGCGCCGAGATCGACGGCGTTCCGGTGGCGCGATTCCTTGTCACCTCCCCGATTTCCGCGGACACCGATGGGGATGGCTTCCGGGATGACGAGGAATGGGAGGGACTTTCCCTCTTCGGATTCCTCACCGATCCGACCGATCCGGACACGGACCGGGACGGTCTCTCCGATTTCGACGAGATTACGGGTTTCAACCGACGGCCCACGAACCCCCTCTTCTCGGATACGGACCGCGATGGGGTGATTGACGGACTCGATCTCTCGCCGACGGAACTCTGGAGTCCGCCGTGGAAGAGCGCGTTCGAGCCCGGCCTCGTCCGATTCGCGCAGCGGTTCCACGCGCTCGGGGTCCAAGGGGTTTCGGCGACGATCTGGACGTACGACATCGACGGGGGATCGTGCGTCTACCTGTCGGATCACACGGCCGACGCGACGCGGAGCAGCAACGAGTCGATCGAGAACGTCCTCGCGACGATCAACCAGGTCCTGGTGGACGGCGGCGAGACAAACTTCACCGCGACGAGGGCGGAAGACCTCGGGCAGGAAAGTTGGGGCACGGCGACTTCGGCCTATGGCTCGTGCGACTTCTGGAGCCCACGGCAGTATCGTTTCGTGTACGTCCACGATAGCCGCGCGTCCGACGTAGCCTTCGTCAACACCGTGGAGGTTCCGGTCCGCGATGATGCGGGAGACCTGTTCTATCACGCCTCGATGGACCTTCCGATCCGCCTAGCGAAGCCGCAAAGCGTCGTCCTGCAGTTTTCCATTCGGCCGGAGGCGGACCGCGGGACGGAGACAGCCGATGGCACGACGACGGTGGCCGCCCTCCTCTACTCGCTCGTCCGAGGGACGGACTTCCTCGCGACGCCGCCCTTCTATCAGAACCTCGCGGTCGGGGCGGCGATCGACGACCACGCGTACGAGTTCCAACTCCGCATACCGAAGGAGGTCGCCACGGAGGAAAACACAACCGATGTCGAAGGCGTGCCGACGGCCACACTCGTGCTCGCGCCCGTCTGGCTGACGACGGACGGATTGTCCGTGACGAAGGCTGCGCTGAATGCCACGGAGGTGAGTGTCGCGGCAACCATTGCGCGAGTTCAGGAATCCGCGGAGATTGTAGTGGCTCGCCTCGGCATGGACATGCAGGCGTTCGAAGAGGCCTTGCCCGACTCAGCCTCGCAACTTACTACGGGATTCTACACATTCGGCGCCTTCTCCGTGTACGTGTACCGGATGGGGGACCCCTTCGATTCGGAGGCGCCGGTCTCCGCGAATGCGATCTACCTGATTGGTGACTCTCCAGAGGAGATTGCATCGTTTCAAGACACGATCACATGGGCCCCGACGGACGCGTGGGTCCGAACGTCTTCTGATGGCTTCGGCGTCACGCTCAAAGTATTCAAGATGATCCGGCAGGGCATTTCCATCACGAGCCAGCTTACCTCGAACATGCTCTTCCCGGTACTGAACGTCCCTTCGGGCGCGCTGGAGGAGATGTCCTTCGGCCGATCCACGTTCACGGTCGCGAAGCTCACGAATATCGAGACAGAGCAGCCGTACTATGTCATCGGCGAAACCGCCGTCGAGACCGTGAAATTGCGTGTGGCGCATCCCGAGATTCCGGGCGTGGCCCTCACGGAGGTCCGCCTGGTTGAGCGGGAGATTCGCGGCGAAATCGTCGACAATATCGATGACTCGCGGCTCCTGACTGGCGTCAAATACGCCCAGCTTAGATCAGGGTTGCGAGGCGCAGCGGTCGGGGCCACCCTCGTGATTTTCGGAAGCCAGGCGATCTTGGCCTTCCGCGACGGAGATGTCGTCAAAGGAACGGTGTACGTTCTCGCCGGTGCAACGGCCGTGTTCGGGGTGGTCAGATCAGACGCGGTGCTTGTCAGAGGGCTCTTCAAGGGCGGAATTTTCGGGGCGGGAATCAAGATTAGGTTGGGAGTTGCTGCCGCGATTGCTGTCGGTGGAATCCTGGCATCGTATGAAGTCTTCCAAGCCAGTCAAACTGACAACCCAATCAAGAGACTGTCACACTACGAGAGTGCGGGCACCATTCTCGTCGACACAGTCATCGCAGTCGTCCCTCTCTATGGGGCTGCGGCGATGCTTGGTTGGCAGCTCGGTCTGACGATAACTGTTGGGGCCGAGGCTCTCCTCGGTATCATGCCGAACCCTCTCGCTCTCAAGATTGTCAGCACCCCAGGCAGTACTATTACGTTCCTTTTCGAATACGTATTCGGCAGCGAAATACCATCAGACGTCGCCGAGGACGCTTTGATTGGACTTTTGAATTTTCTCGCCGATGAGGCAAGGTTTGACAATTCACTTGATCCTCCAGTACCAACGTTGCTGCTGGTGCCTTGAGATGGAGTCGGACGATCGGACGCATCCACCCGTCCGCGCAGGCGATCTAGACGGTCTGAGGCGGATATACTCCGATGCGGGTGGGCTCATTACGGAATCCGACGAAGAGATGCTCATGGCAGCGACTGGTTGGGATGTGGAGGTTTGCTCTCCCTGGCGCCGGTTTCTTCCCAAAATTATCTTCGCGGGGTTCGGAGGGCGAGCCTCGAGCAAGCTGTTCGTCACAACCAAGAGACTCGTCTTGGTGCGCGACATCGATACTTGGAGAGAACTCAAAGGAGAGCTCACGCCTTTGGGTCTTCCAACTGCGGCCGCAAAGGAGGCTCGGCTCAAGAAACTAAAGGCTCTGGGTGTGCGCCAGTATTGTGAAATTCGTCCGCGGGATTTCCACGTCGTAAAGAAGAGGAGTTTCGATCGACAGCGATCTTGGATAGACCTCCGTCTCGTGGGGACTGACGGCAAGCAGTACGCGGTTACGCTCTGGAAGACAGACGGTCCCGATCAGGAGACACGTACCCTTATCGAGTCGCAATTTAGCCGATAGCCTCTTCTTCGTGGGTTATCTATTGCAATCAGTGACACACGTTTCGTAGGCGGTGTTCGAACCTTGTCCCCGTCACCACCCCAAAATGGACATCCGGATTCTCTCGACTCTCCGAACGGTTTTTATCATCCGAGTTCGGTCACTGGAGTTATTGGAGACGAAGGATCGAAGCAGGCCGGGTAGCACAACGCTTGCCCAGTTGCTCCGTCGCGCCGAAATCTCGAAAATCAACGACATGCAAGCGAGAGCGCTATCGGAGATTCGGGCGGGTTCGCACCTTCTCGTCGTCGCACCGACCGGGTCTGGGAAGACCGAGGCCGCTCTGTTCCCGATTCTCGAGTCGCTGGGGGCGAGCGATCGAGGTGGCATCCGGGCCCTCTACATCACGCCGCTGCGAGCCCTCAACCGGAATCTGATCGACCGCATCCAGCGCCTCGTCGCGTCGACCAATCTCACCGCCACCGTGAGGCACGGGGACACGCCCCCTTCCGAGCGCCGAAAACAAGCCGCGAATCCACCCGACATCCTCATCGCGACCCCGGAAACGCTACAGGCGATCCTCTCAGGGAAAGTGATGCAACGTCACCTGAAACAGGTGCGATACGTCATCATCGATGAAGTCCATCAATTCGCGGGGGACCGACGGGGCATCCAGCTTGCCGTCGGCCTCCAGCGGCTCCGTCGAATCACCGAGCGGGATTTCCAGCGAATCGGCCTTTCCGCCACGGTCGGCCACCCGGACGCCATCGCGTCGCTCTTCGGCGGCGAAAAGTCCCTCGAAATCCTCCTCGCGCCGCTCGAGAAACGATACGAGTACCGCGTCGAATGGCCGCGTCCCATCGACAAGGACTTTGAGACCGCCCGCGACTTCTATATCACCCCGGAGGCCGCGGCGGGCCTCTCCGCGATTGACGATTCCCTCGACGAGAGCCGGTCCACCCTCGTGTTCGTGAACGCACGGCCGCTCGCTGAACTCCTTGGTTCCCGTCTCTCCATGGTCCGCCAAGATGTCGCCGTCCACCACGGCTCCCTTCCTCGAGAGGA
>Ga0209056_10005230_pt1 | contig 13533 bp, 9 predicted proteins | sample GraSoiAngelo_114_FD_185876 | JGI IMG/M metagenome (GOLD analysis project Ga0209056, IMG submission 185876) | Grasslands soil microbial communities from the Angelo Coastal Reserve, California, USA - 14_0903_13_40cm (SPAdes) (version 2) | ecosystem: Environmental > Terrestrial > Soil > Grasslands ... | reverse complement strand
AAGTCCGGTAGCAACTTATCCAGGACAGGCGTACCAAGCCCAGTGACAGGATCCCATCCCGGCTTAGCGGGATAGCCCTGCACTTGCACACCCTCACGATCGACGCTATTGTTACCAATCGTAATATCATGGAAGTCCTGCGCATAGGCGCTGGATGTAGCCAGTTTGTAGAGCGCAGGATTGATAAAACCGAGAGGATGACCCGCTATTTGATTGGCAATCGCCATAAACGCCGCCCAGAGAGGAGCGCTGGCACTTGTGCCCCCTCCAAGAGTCCATCCACCGTCGCTAGAATAAATGGCCAGTCCAGTGGCTGGGTCCGCATCTCCGGCTACGTCAGGAACGCCACGCTGGTTGTTCGGCTGATTTTGTACTGAAGAGGGTAAAGTCATCTGGTATGATGGCGTAGAAAAGAATATGCTAAATCCACCCCCACTCGCTCCGACATTACTGTTCCAGGCAGTTTCTTGAAATGCTGTACCTTCTCGCTGTAAGGTCGTACCCCCGACGCTGGTGACCCAGGGGTCGTCCGTAGGAAAGCTGGTGGTCGGATTTGGTGAAAGTTGCGTCGCTTGCAAATCTGAATAATCAGTAGCGCCGTTATCTCCAGAAGCGGCGAAAAACGTTATTTCTTGTTGCGTCGTTGCTTGTTTGAAGAACGCATCCCATTTTTGTACCTCTCGTTTTCCGGCGACATTATTGAGTGTTACCTCGGATGCACCAAAGCTCTGTGAAATGATGTTACCAAGGTGATTTGAAATTGCATATTGTTCGAGTTGCAGAAATTGGGGTAGACCAATTGTACCCTCGGTTTCATTAACAGGGCTGGTTAACACCACAATTCCAGCATCGGGAGCGATGGCGTGTATTATTTGCACATCCAGGGTCGTTTCGCCTGCCCAGCCAGCCAAATCTTTCACTTTGGGATGATCAACAGGCTTTGTGCCTAAAGGTGATAGGACATTTATAGTGATTGGGGGCAGACCAAACTGTTGATCGAATGTGTCCATGTCTTGCTGCAAGGTGGGACTACCGTAGGAGACTATATCCACAATTGTCTGGCCTTTTCCAGTAAAACCTCGCTCTAAAAGAGATTGCACACTGTATGCAACCCGCATGTCGTAAGGTGTACGACAGTTAGTGCTCAGTGAAGCTGGACAGGCAGCGATTGCGGTACTGGTAGACGATGGACTTATCGTATTCGTTGCTTTTTGTGTTGGAGTTGACGATACTACTGGATCTGAGCTACTACTACCAAATGGAGCGCAGGCTGATAGTAGTAGCACTAGCGCAAGAAATGGAAGTAAGCGTCGAGGTAGATGCATAGGTAATTCTTATCTTTCTTGTATAACGGTATCCATAAAACTCGTGAGCATATTCGACAACCTATTTTGACTGACAACATGTGCCGAATGAATATTCTAGAGATGACGAAATCAGGCTGCTCCGAAGATTGTATCATATAAATGTAAGCAATTCTTTGCTCAAAGATGAAATTACCATGAAATTTATATTAGCCTTTCAAGAAATATGAAGCTACCTGAATGCATTTGGGAAGAAGCAAAACTATGTAGATAAACGATACTGTTTGGCCATACAAAAAGCCTTGCAGCGAAATTTACGAAGCGACGCGTTTTTTTGAGTGATGGCAGCGAAACTGAAGAAATAGCTTCTTCTGAGGTTAAAATCAACACTTTTTGTAAGTACAATAGTCCTACATTTGGGCTTAACAAGCTTGACTGCACATATCACAATAAGTACAGTTAATGCAAAGCATATATCATGTAGAGTGTCGGGAGATAGTTTTCTCGACGCAATCCTAATGGATTGGGGACATTTGTATGTCGTCATTTGATGAGCGTCAAAGTAGTGTTACGAGTAGAAAACACATACCTGGGCTGGTTAACCAACTCTCCCCGGTAGAACAGATGCCTTTTCCTGATAGTTCTCCTGTGCCAGGAAAAACAACCCGTCATTTGGAGTATGTTAGTTCTCCTAATGCCTCACAACCCATATCCGATCCGGGTACAACGCAAGAATTAGCTGATTATTTAACAGCTCCCAGAGTTACACGTATTTTGCCTGATATCAATACTGGGGCTTTGTCTTTCCCACCAACACAGACTACTACAGCGCTACGCCAGCCGATAGTGATTCGTGGCACACTCAAGAAAAAGCAGCATGCAATCCATCCTCCAAAGGGGCGCAAGTGGGTTATCAGTATAGCTGCAATAGTGTTGTTGTTGTGTATTTCACTTGGGACTGCATTGGCCGCATCACCCCTTAATGGTGGGAGTGGCCATCTCTCCAATCCGATCCAGTTCGTAGCCAGTTTAGTACATAATAGCGATAATAGTCCAAGTTTGATTGCCCAACAGGCGACGGCAACAGCCGTTTTGCAACAAGACGGGTTTGATCCTGGCTTGGGAGTAATCACTCAACCGGGAGCTGGTGGTCTCAATCGTTTTGCTTTTGGCCAATGTACCTATTGGGCTAATATGCGTTATCATGCTTTGACAGGATATTGGGTTCCCTGGCTTGGGAATGCTTACCAATGGGCAAATGGCGCGTCCAGTTCAGGTTGGATTGTTTCTAGCAGGCCTAATCCGAATGGGCCTTCGATCATTGTGCTGGGACCTGGGGTGGAGGGTGCAAGTTATTTTGGACACGTTGCAGTGGTTGAGAGAATTAATAAAGATGGCAGTGTGTATACGAGCAACTATAACTGGTACTCGAACGGTGGTTGGGATATTTTGTCTTACGTGACGTTTTACCCTGGGCCTGGGGTTTCGTTTACGTGGCATCCGTGAGATAGCGTCTATTGAGCGCTCTACAGGAAGTGTGGGGCGCTTTTTTCAGGTTAAGAGATCATTACCAACTTTATCAATCACAACCTTATCTAAACAATTTCGCAACCGAAAGTATTTCAGCATATGATACGCTGAGAAGTAGTCATATGTTGACCTTTCTTTAGAACCGAATTACTCTACCCGTCCGTCGCATTCATCTAATTTTCTCAACGAAGAATTACTTAGTTAAGGTTCTTAATAGATAGGATTGATTTCTACCAAGTGTTAATCCTTTCACTGATGATTCGATCTGTCTGCTGTATTTATTCTAGTTATGCCGGTCATCATTGTAGCGTGTTCAATGTGGAAAGTGACACCCGTAGATGCGTTTATTTGGAAATAAGCGTGACATTATCATTGTCACCGGTCGTAATGCTGTTGGCAAAACAACAGCTTCAAATTATTTACAAAAATTAGCAACATTACACAATATACCTTACGAAAGCAGGATAATCGCCGATTCCCAATGTCTTTTTGAAGCGATTCAAAAGGATGATAGAGCAGAAGGGTTGCACCATACCCATGACTGGTGTAAACCAAGAGAACAAGGTCACGTTCATGATTTAGGTCAGCCAGTATTTCCTTTCACTGTAACAGATAACGAACTACCTAATAGAATGCGGAAACGCTTCTTTAAGAAATTAACAAAGTTACCAGGTACTGATAAGTTTTGGTTCGTTGAGTGGGCTGGAGGAGTTAATATAAACTCAGATTCACCTATCGATTATTCCTATGCTCAAGTGAGATGCATGTTGGAGGAGAGAAAACTACCTAACAGGTGGTTAAAAAGGGTGAAAGCGGTCATACATGTGACTGCTGAAAATGAGGTTAGATTTGCATTGAATAAGCAACGCTCTGTACCATTTTCCGCACAACCTGAAGCAATAGAGAAAGGTACAGCCTTCTGGCAAAAAGATGAGCGAGTTCTATGGTTTTATGGTGAGGATGATTTTTTTGAGATAGAGGGCCTGTTGGAGAAAGCAAGCGTCACGGCATGTATGATTGAGAATAATGGAAGTAACCGTTTTTTTGAACAACTTGAAACGGAAGCAAATCAGATATTTTTGTATGATAGTACTGCTGTTGCAAAAGCCTCAAAAATGTCGTCCGTTAGAGTCACAATTGCAAAAACTGCATTAGTGATATCTGGAATCTGGGCTGGGGCTGTAATGCATGGAATGAGTATGCTTACTTTTGGAGCCTCTGCTAGAAATACAAAGGCAGAAATAGTACCGACATCTGCCAGAGCACCCTATTTTGAAGAACAAGAATAAAAGCTGGACTTATGTTCTATCAATCCAGACTAACCCATTCAGGATGTTTAAGTGAATAGAAGCCACCATAGCTATTTTCGATGATTTCTTCCCCTATACCCTGGTCTCTCAGCTTTTTGCGCAGTTGGTGCATCCGCTGTATGAATCTTGATCGTTCAATCATCATTCCCCATGCTCCTTTCATCAACTCTTCCTCTTTACAGCGTTCAGGATGTTGCATCAATGTTTTGAGAAGGCGATACTCTAACTCAGAAAGCGATATCGATACTGACTGTTCTTCAGGGTGACTAATTGTAAGAAATTTACCCGTTGTGAAAACTGGGAGAGCAGTTTGCTCCTGATTTGATTTTTGAATAAGATACCGGCTTAAGATGGAACCTGGAAAGTGGATTAGTTGAAGTCGATCATAACGGACAATTCCCTCGCTATAAAGAATATAGCGTAGGTCTGGTCCTAGCTCATACCAGACTGTTGGATCGACCTCGTCGTTTGCCTGCCTATGTTCTAGCAAACTTATGAATTCATAGAAACTGCTTTTTGTCTTTTGATCGCATTTATTTATCACATCTTCTAATCGCTGCCAGATGTGTGCCAGAAAAGGGCTTAAGCTTTCGTTGATGGATTCACTCAATTGTGCTTTTTCTCGTTCTTGCAGTTCAGGCCAATGTCTATGAATGCTGGCATACTCCTGTTTAAAACGGAACGTGTAGAGACAAAATTGATGAAGAAGATAAGGATGGGTTCCTGCCTGCTGGCGTAACCATTCCTGTTCCGAACGGGAGAAAATAGAATTTTCACCCAGCGCTTTGAACATTTTTGCCCAACTCATCCCATAATTTTCAGGTTCCTGCGACAAGAATTTGATCGTATCCTCCCAGGGGAAGATTTGAAGGGTCATCGTAGTGAAACGTGCCAGGTCTAGCGATATATGATGAAATTGATCATCTATCTTAGGACGAGGTAGACTTTGAATTGAAAGGATAACACCAAAGACAGCAAACTCGTCAATGAGATCGACTAAGGTACGAATGGCGTTGCAACGGTCGAGGAGGGCAAGACCACGTTCTTGTGGAGTTTCCGCTTTACTACTACCTAAAGGAAGTGATGGCATCCCATGCATTCCCAGACGCTCAACTGAATCAAGCATAAAGAAGTAGCGCGCGCCTGGAGTTTCACGATTGATGCTACGCAGCAAGCTGCGTAGTTCCTTCAAATTGTACTGGTTGGGGAATGCACGAAAACCTGGTTGATATACATCATACAATGCTTTCGTGCATTGTTGAACGAACAATGCGAATAATTCATCTGATTTTTCGATGCCTTCTAATGGTGTCAAAGCTATTTGCACAAAGTGAATGTCTTCCAAATTCAGTTGGCCTTGCAACTCTGCCAATTCATCGCGCCAGGACCATTCTGTTTTGGGATGCTCTTGCAAATAGCGAATAAGCGTCGATTTACCTATATTAGGTGTGCCAACCAAAAATATTGCACTCTGTTCGTTCATAATAATTCTAGTTATGTCTGTGCTCCTACCAGAGATTCGACCTATAATAGCCTCGGTAGTATCAATTTCTTTGCTCAAGACAGAGGCATGTAATATTTGTTTTGAAATCATAGAAAATGGATTTTGCAGAGTTAACCAATTAGATGCATAAGGATTTTCCCGCATACAAGTACTCCTATTTGTCAGTTGATGATGAAAAGAACCAGTGGTTATGTGTCAACCAGCGGCGGACCAGTTCGATAGTAAATGAATAGTAGGGATTAGAAGTTGGCCCATTTTCCTGGAGAATTAGACCATTGCGCAGCCGTTCAAGATGTTGCCTGGTAACCGAAATCGGCAAATTGAGATGAGCAGCTATTTTTTTAAGCTGTACCTTCGGTTGATTAGAGCGGTTGGTAAGTTCGACAATACCCCCCAAAATTCGCAGTTCCTCATCTTTTTGAAGCTCTTCTTTGTGATACAAGAAATTTGGACTAAAATCAGCCTCGATCATATGGTCCACCACTAAGCGTAGATCTTCATCGGTGATCAATTGCTTATCCGTTTCCTCATTCAGCTGATGGATCAGTTGTTGTCCAATCAATGTCATATAATACGGATTACCTCCAGTAAGCTTTACAGCTAAGGCAACCGTATTCGGATAAATTTCAATGTTTTGATCACGTAAAGGATCGATTAACAATTGCTCAGCACTTTTTGTATCCAGGAATATTACTTGTAAAGATTCTGCAAAGCTGAATGCATTTCCAAACCTCTTCGAGTTTAACAGAATATGGGCATTAGTTGGTAAAGCAAGTATCAGGCTCAATTGAGGAATTTCATCCATCAGTTCCTTCCAGAATGTAAAGAAGCGCGGTGCTAGAAAATTGTTTTCGTATGCATCTATTGCTCCACCGAATTCATCTAGAGCTAGAACAAGTCGTGAACCATGAATTTGAGCAAGACATCCTTGAACAACCCGTTTAAAGCGTACTAGCGGATCATTGTCATAATACTTGTTCCAGTCAGCAGCGGGCAGTTCTAGTTGTTCACAAAACTCTTCACATATCCTATCTGCCATCTGCATGAGAATAGTTTCATCTGATTGCTGGGTATAGTTTTGGAGCGAGAAATGCACACCCCAATGCGGTGATTGTATCTGACGCCCGAAGAAATTTTTAATGATTGATGACTTGCCTGATCGCCGGGGACCATAGAGTATAAGAGCTTTTCCTTGCTCTCCTTCACATAGTTCTCTTTGCATGGTTGTAGTTTCAGCAGAGCGACCAAAAAACATTTTCGCTCTAGCAGGTCGCGAAATGTCGAACGGATTCCTGAGTTTTGGATTGCGAGGCTGCAATGTCGACATCGATTCTTCCCAATCAAGATCAATCCGGGATTTTGTGGTGTGAAGCGACTGTTGTTTACGTAACTTCTGTAGACGATCACGAATACTAGCAGGGGTAGCAGCAGCATTGATTTCAATGTTCACCACATTTTCTATCTTCAATAGTTCCTGCCAGATATCTAAAACCTCTTTATCACTATATGCCTCGATAGTAAAGTGCATTCGTGCCTCACGAAATTTAGAGACAGTCTCGGCATTAATAGAAAGCAAATCACAGCGATGGCGACGTAACTGCCTGGCAAGATCAAGGATGAGTCCACTGCGGTCCTGTGCTGTAAGAAAGAAAGTCACACGAAATGCGGGAGGTTGAAGTTGCCAGGTCATTGGCAAAAGTACAGACTGCTGGGTCTTTGAACGGTCGATAAGATGAGGACATGTCGCTTTATGGACGACGAGTTCTCCACTTCGCTTACGTAAACGCCCCATAATTTTCATGTCGCGCGGATAGGTTGGTTGGCAGAAATTACAGAGACGCTGCTGGTGAATAAATTTCTTAGTAGCTGCCAGATCCATATCTAATATAGGAATCCAGCTTGCCCTACCTTCGCCTATCGATAAGGAGTCGTTCCGTTCAGAAATCTGCTGCATAATTTGTTGCGCAGCCCAATCAGGGTTATATGGTGGTTTCCCTGTTTTCTGAAGTCTTTTCAAATATATTTGGAGGGTTCCAAGATCATGCTGCTTCAGCAGCAACCGTAACTCGTGATCAAGGTTTTCTCGAGGCAATATGAAGTGATTGCGTTCTAAAACGTCGCGAAGTAATTCGTATCCCCGACGGTCAGGGAAACGTCGACTTAAAGATTCTTTGATTTGACGACGCGCTTCCGATGTAATTACATAGTTTTCATGTAACCAATAATCTTGCGTTTGGATCTCATTTGAGGTTCGAATTTCTACAACATCACCAGCATCGAGTGTACGGTAAAGTGGCGTCTGCCTGGTATTGACAATGGCTTCTAATGCATGTTCACCAATCGTACTATCTAGCGCATAAGCAAAATCTAGCGCTGTAGCTCCTCTAGGAAGCACAAAAGGCTTGTTGTACCGATCATATACAACGATAGGGGCCTTTGTTTCGGTGTGTGGATAATGTGCAGCAAGAACTTCTTTGATAACAAGAGAAACCTTTCCTTCTTCGCTATGACATAAGCTTTCTATCAACGGTGAGACTACATCATCTTGAAGGGATGTTTTTGTATACAATTGGTAACAGCGAGGATAGAGACAACCATAATCAGTAATGGCCTGCATAAAGGGTGTCGCTATCTGCAATTGGCAAATGCGCGTATAAGTCTCGGGCCATTTCAAAACTTGCGTGTATGGTCTCTTTGGTTTTAGGATGAGCCAAAAGGTAAGATAACTACTCCCATTGGGTCTAGGATTCGCTATCTTCTCTACTATGCGATTGTCCTTGATATACCCCAACTGGCTAAGTACTCCAAACGCGTCGTAGCAATCCTGAACAGTTGGGACAATGACATTGAATATTACCAGATCGAATCCAGTTAGCTGAGTTTCCTGCTCTGCAGTTGTTGTATAGATATCCTGTAAGCGACGTTTTAATCCAACGATTCCAGCGGGTGTATAGTTAACAGTCACTGGTTGTTTAGTAACCTGTTGATATGTTGCTGCAAAACATTGGCGGACATCTTCTAGCATGAGAGCATCTTGTTGCAGCATGCGAGCATGCTCATTTGCGAGGGCTCCTTAGTTGTTCTAACAGATCCTCGATATCACGTTTGAAATACCACATGCCCAGTCTTTTTGCAATATTGAGCAACGTACGACCTACACTCTCGATCTGAGATAGGATCTTCCCCGTATAAGATCGTTCATTGCTCTGTTCTTGAAGAGTCAGTAATGCTTGATAAAATATGGCAACTGCAATTAATAAGCCTCCCAGGCCGCGATAAGGAGGTGTCAACAAAGGAGGCAATTGCTCATCTTCTATGTATTTACAATACGAGTTTGATTCATCAATATGACTTAGGACTTCGTCCTTATCGTCCAGATTTGCCTGGAGGATTAATTCTTTCTCATACTCCCATAGATACCCCGCAATAACAACCTGCCAGGGCAAACCCCACGAGCGAAGCATATTGCCAACTCGCTGGGCATCATATTTGACTTTCAGCACGTAAGCATGTGGTGAGCCTTTCGCCTCTTGCGCAAGTTCCTCTGCCAACTTTGTCCATTGATCAGGGATCTGAGTAGGCATAGGTTTCCAGGGTGTGAGGTCAGAGTGCAAATTCGCCACGGTCATAATTATTACTCCTCAATGATCAGGAATAATAACTCTTTTACGATTACAGCTTCCTCTATGTAGGATACACCTAAATATAGGACGACGTCAAGGCAGTCTTTTTGCATTTCAATTCCTTTGGTCTCAAATCCTCTTTCATGAAATTCATAAATATTTTTGATAATTTTCCATAACTATCGTCATAATAAATACATTACGTTGGAAGTTTTGATATCATCACAAGCTTAAAGTAAATTGTTCCGAGTAGCATTCACGAAAAACATGTTGGCGAATGCTTAGAAATAAGAACAAAAGTCCCTTGTAAATGTAAGTATTTTTATGTATCATAATTATTAGAGTAATGTTTGTCGTAATCATTGACAAACATTGAACCGCAAGGAGGCGCTGCCATGAAATTTGAAAATTTGGGTGGTGTGTCTGAAAAAGAGTCCAATCCAGACATCGAGGAAATCTTAGTGCGGTTCGATTCTTATGTTGTCATGCTTGTTCAGAAAAAGGCTGGTAGTAGTTCAAATATCGCTCGTCCAGAAGTGTTAGAGCTAGAGATCGATGAGATCATTCAACGGGTGCGTATAAAATTTTGGAGAGCGCTTTTGACTAAGCACATTGATCATCACAGAGCGTATATCCGATCTATCGTGAGCAATGAGTTCAATGATCTTGGGCGCAGACGTAAGGCACCTTTGCCTCTACCAACCGATGAGGATGGAGAACTTTACATGGGTGACGTGTTGTTGAGTGAGAGCAAAGAACTAGCAGACCCGGCTATTGCATTTGAAAAAGAAGAGGCGACGGATGACTTATTGAAGCTAACAGTTCAAGTAGTCACTGATCTTCCTCCACGGATGAAACTGGCCATGATCAATCATCTAAAAGATCAAGTTGATAATTTGATCCGGCTAACCGAAGCGTTTGAGAAGCGCGAAGTCAACATCAAAACTATGAAATGGCCTGAAGATCCGGCTGATTCCAAACGACTGAAGGCTTCGCTATCCCCTGCCAGACACTTGATTGCTCGTCGAGTAGGTTTGAATTTGTTGGAGTATAAAAAGTGGTGAGCGCCAGAGGAATTGATTTTGTCATACATCCATGAAGAAATTAAAGAATGCTGATAGGCTAGAGTGGGCACGATAATGATTTTTCACGACCAACACTGGTCATGTCATCCTGAGCGCAGCGAAGGATCTGACTCGCCGGGGACTGAGATCCTTCGCTGCGCTCAGGATGACACATAGTACCGATCTTGGCCATCAAAGTTCATAATCGCGCCCCTACACCATAGGTAGGTGCTCTACATGCTGCTTGTGCAGATCTGCGCGTGAGTGACGGCGAGCTAGCAAACGTTTCATAGCATTGCCTATACGACGTACGCCCTCTTCTATATGGTCGGTTTCGGGATAGGCGAAACTGAGTCGGAAGTTTTGCTGGCCACCCCCATCGACATGGAAAGGTTCGCCAATAACAAAAGCTACCTGCTCATTCGCAGCTTCCCGTAATAAAGTGCGTGAACGCATATCTCCGGGTAGACGGCACCAGAGGTGAAAACCTCCTTCAGGATGATTGACGCGTACTTCTTTGGGCCAATGAGTTGCAATTGCTTGTAACATCAGGTCACGTTTATGCCTATATTGCTGACGTACCATCATGAGATGATCATTTAAAAGGTTGCGCCGTAAAATTTCTGAAACTGACCATTGCCCGATAGCATTCGTGTTCAAATCGAATACCTGCTTATGTAAGGAGAGACGTTCTATCATCGGTTCGGGCGCTGCAAGCCAGGCCACGCGCAGCCCCGGCGCCAATATTTTTGAGTAGGTGCTAAGATATAATACCTGACCGCTACTATCGAGCGCTTTGAGAGGGGAAGGCCGTTTATCCCCAAAGTATATTTCACCGTAAGGATCATCCTCTAATATCGGAGTTTGATAGCGTTTTGCCAGGAGCAGCAAACGACGACGACGATCTTGTGACATAACTGTTCCTGTAGGGTTCTGAAATGTCGGGATAGTGTAGATTAAGCGAGGTCGATGACGTGCCAGGATTGACTCTAATAAATCAACACGTATACCCTCATTATCGGTAGGAACACCAATCACGCGAACGTTCAGCGCACGAAACATCTGAATTGCGCCAAGATACGTTGGTACTTCAACGACCACTTCATCGCCTTGATTGAGCAAAAAGCGACCAATCAGACCAATACCTTGCGTAGAACCCGAGAGGATTAAAATATGCTGCGCATCAACAGCTACACCTCGTTTACGCATGGAAGCAGCTATAGCTCTTCGAAGACTATGTAACCCTTCAACAGGACCGTACCCAAGCGCGCTCTGACGAGCAGAGAGTAGACCATCGGCAAAAATGGTGCTGATCATATCTGCTGGGAGCAAGTCTGGGGAGGGGTTACCCGGTGCAAGAGATATGATTTCTTTGCTCTCGCTCATCGAAGCCAATTCGCTTAACATCAAAGCGTCAGGCCCTAAAATTTCGCGTTCACCTGCCGGCAAACCAAGCAACCATGAAGCAGTCTCACTCTCAAAACTATCTCCAACATAGCCATACTGGTTGCGCCGCACAAGTGTTCCACGACCTACATGACCCTCAATCAGGCCTTCGCTGGCAAGTTCGTTATAGGCGTTCATGACTGTAGTCCTGTTGACACCAAGTTCACTCGCCAGGGCACGCTCCGTCGGAAGTCGTGTGCCTTCTGACAACTCACCGGAAAGAATAGCTTCGCGTAATCGCTGGCAAATCTGCCGGTATAACGGCAGACCACTGGAACGATCCAATGCAATTATTGTGTGAATTGGCGCAGTAAATAATGGTCTTGGCTGATACTGAGATGCATGTTGTCGCATGGCTTCCTCCTGATTGGCTCATACCAAAAAAGTATAACCAATCCTTTGAGACGTTACAAGTGTTAATTGGTTGGAGACTTCATCAGCCAATTGTATGTGATATAAAAATAGGAGCAACTATGAAGGAGGCCTATGGAAACACAGGATGAGCGTATTGCAATGATACGTAATGACCGCGAACATGGATCTCGCTGGCTTGTACGTGAGACAATTTCGCTACTCTATGATATCGCGACACAGCCAACTTCCTCTCCAGAGGAAAATGTGCAACAACTACAACGTGCTGGGAATGAACTAGCAAATGCGCGACCAGCAATGGCCGCATTGGCAGGAGCAGTTAGACGCATTCTCAATGCTCCAGGTGGATTAGAGGGGATGGTACGTGAAGCTGCAAAACTGCTCAACGAATTAGATTCCGCAATAGAGCATATTACAAGCTATGCCATGCCATTTCTCACAGGAACAATAATGACTCACAGCCTTTCAGGAACTGTGCTTGAAGTTCTCACAAACTGTCTTCCACAGATTGAACAAGTAATCGTGTTAGAAGGGCGTCCTCGTTATGAGGGGCGCGAGGTAGCACGTGCATTGAGGAAGGGAAATGCCTCGATCACGTTGATCACCGATGCACAGGCTGATATTTTCCTTCCTCAATGCCATGCAGTTGTAGTTGGTGCCGATAGCATACTTGCAAACGGAGACATTTTTAATAAGGCGGGAACCGCTTTACTTGCGTGGGCTGCTCATGGGCATAGAATCCCTTTTTATGTACTGTGCGAGACACTTAAGATTTCTCCACAAAGTTGGTCTGGTGACCTTGCTCAATTAGAGGAGAAAGAGTCAACTGAGGTGCTTGAACAGCGTATTCCGGGAGTCAGCGTTCGTAACTTTTATTTTGACAGAACACCTTCCAGGCTCATTACAGGAGTGATTACAGAACAAGGCATCATGGGGAAAAAAGAAATTGCGCAGGTAGCATCACAATTATAAAGAAAGAGTGTAAGCAATATATTAGCACCTTAATTGTTCAGCTTGTACCTCAACTATAGAACGTGTACAATAGTGAATGAAATAAGAAGCCCATTTGCGTTGCCTTACAGTGTCTCCATAGTAGCAGTATCTTTCGGGGTACTCACCACTAAATGGGAGGAAATTACATGCCTACCTATATTAGCCTGGTCAATCTCAGTGAGCAAGGAATCAAAGACTTTAAGAATTCCCCCGAACGTCTGCGATCTTTCGATGACGCAGCAAAAGAGGTTGGAGGCAAACTTATTGGTTTCTATCTCGTCCTTGGACAGTATGATTATGTTGTGATCACAGAAGCTCCCGATGACCAAACAGCGGCTCGCCTCATATTGGGTACGATTGCGCAAGGAAGCGTTCGCACACAAACAA
>Ga0209056_10005229_pt1 | contig 13533 bp, 13 predicted proteins | sample GraSoiAngelo_114_FD_185876 | JGI IMG/M metagenome (GOLD analysis project Ga0209056, IMG submission 185876) | Grasslands soil microbial communities from the Angelo Coastal Reserve, California, USA - 14_0903_13_40cm (SPAdes) (version 2) | ecosystem: Environmental > Terrestrial > Soil > Grasslands... | reverse complement strand
CATCCTGGCGCCGTTTCTCGCGCGGCGCGGACTGCGGGTGATCGGGGCGGACATCTCGCCGGCGATGCTGGCCGTCGCCCGCGAGCGCGACGGCGGGCTCGGCCACGTCCGGGCGGACCTCGAAGCACCGCCGCTCCGCCCCGGCAGCGTCGACGCGGTCGTCTGCACGCGCTTCCTGATGCACGTTCCCGCCGCCGGGCGCCCGCGCGTGCTCGACACGCTGGCGGCGCTCGCGCGCGGGCCGCTCGTCGCCACGGTGTGCCACCCCTACACGCTGAAGAGCTTCGGGCGGGCGCTCCGGCGCGCGCTCGGCCGACGCGCGAAGCAGAGCCCGCGGCTTACGCGTCGCGCGCTCGCTGCGGAGCTCGATGCGGCCGGTCTCGAGCTCGAGCGCGTGATCCCGGTGATGCCGCTCCTCTCGGAGGTGTGGGTGGTGGTCGTCCGCAAGCCGGGGAGCAGCTAGCAGCCGGCTGGAGGGGGTGCAAATGGCAGCGATCGAGACGGTCTCGGCGCGCGAAATCTTAGACTCCCGTGGCTTTCCGACGGTGGAGGCGACGGTCACGCTCGCCGGCGGCGCGCGCGGCACGGCGGCCGTCCCGTCGGGCGCGTCGACCGGGCAGCGCGAGGCCGTCGAGCTCCGCGACGGCGACGCGAAGCGCTACGGTGGCAAGGGAGTGCTCCGCGCCGTCGCCAACGTGCGCGACACGATCGCGCCCGCCCTCGCCGGAAAAGACGCGGCCGACCAGGCGGCGATCGACGCGGCGCTCGTGCGCCTCGACGGCAGCGAGAACAAGCGGAAGCTCGGCGCCAACGCGCTGCTCGCCGTCTCGATGGCGGTGGCTCGTGCCTCGGCGGCCGCGCGTGGCGTGCCCCTCTACCGCGCGCTCGGCGACGGCGCTCTGCTGCCCGTCCCGCTGATGAACGTCATCAACGGCGGCCGCCACGCGCCGAACCCGCTCGACTTTCAGGAGTTCATGATCGTGCCGCACGGCGCGCCGTCGTTCCCCGAGGCGATCCGCCAGGGCGTCGAGGTCTACCACGCGCTGCGCGCGCTGCTCGACCGCCGTGGGCTTTCCACCGCGGTCGGCGACGAGGGGGGCTTCGCGCCCGCGCTCCGCGCCCACGAGGAAGCCCTCGACCTCCTCGTCGAGGCGATCGAGCACGCCGGGCTCGCCCCGGGGCGTGCCTGCTCGCTCGCGCTCGACGTGGCGGCGAGCGAGCTCGCTGACGGCGACGGGTACGTGTTCCGGAAGTCCGGCGGCGCGCGCCGCTCGTCCGACGAGCTCGTCGCCCTCTACGAGCGCTGGTGTGCGGCGTACCCGATCGTGTCCATCGAGGACGGCCTCGGGGAGAACGACTGGGCCGGCTGGCAGCGGCTCACGGCGGCGCTCGGCGGCCGCGTGCAGCTCGTCGGCGACGACGTCTTCGTCACGAACGAAAGCCTGCTCGCGCGCGGCATCGCCGACCGCGTCGGCAATGCGATCCTCATCAAGCTGAACCAGATCGGCACGGTGACCGAGACGCGGGCGGCGATGGCGCGCGCGGCCTCGGCCGGCTACCGCTCGATCGTGTCGCACCGCTCGGGCGAGACCGAGGATGCGTTCATCGCCGACTTCGCGGTGGCGACCGGCGCCGGGCAGATCAAAACGGGGGCGCCGTGCCGGTCGGAGCGGACCGCGAAGTACAACCGCCTGCTCGGCATCGCCGCCGAGCTCGGCGCCGCGGCGCGCTGGGTCGACCCCTTCTCCAGGGCCTGACCCTCACCGCGGCGGCGGCAGGTTGGCGTAGAGCCGGCGGCGCGGCGTCCCGTACCAGAGCTGCCCGCGCGGACCGAGGGCGCCTTCGATCTCGCGCACGTGGCGCCGGCCCGTCACCACGAAGGCGGGCCCGTCGCCGTCGAAGACGTCGCGGACGACGCGCACGTCGTCGGTGTGGACGACCGGCGCGCCGAGGTAGAAGACGAGCGACGGCGCCTGGCTCCCGAAGGCGATCACCGGCGCGCGCGGCGTCCCGGCGACCAGCCGCGCGATCGCCTCGTCGCTGTGCAGCTCGCTCACCGCGGGCGCCCAGAAGCGGATGAAGATCGGATGGAGCGTCAGCACCGCGCCGAGGAGCGCGAGCGGCACCGCGTACGGGCGCCCGCCGGCCAGCGCGAGGGCGAGCGCGAGCGCCCAGCCGAGCGCGCCGGTGACGAGCGCGATGCGTCCGAGCGCGCCCACGGGGTACGCCCGGGCGCCCGCCGTCGCCGTCACCGCGGCGGCGACGAGCAGGACGACGCCGAGCCAGCCCGCCACCGCGAGCGGACGGGTGGCGGACGCGCCGCGTCGCTCGACGACCGCCGCGAGCTCGGGGCCGACGATCAGCGCGAGCGGCGGCAGCGCCGGCAGCACGTAGGTGGCGAGCTTCCCGCGGGCGAGGGTCAGGAGGAGCGGGACGAACGCCGCCCACGCGACCAGCACGCGGCGCTGGGGGTCGCGCGCGGCACGTACGAGCGCCACCGGCGCGAGCAGCGTCCACGGGAGGAGGAGAACGGGGAGCCAGAGCGCGTAGTACCAGATCGGCGCCGCGTGCGGGCTCGCCGCCTCGAGACGGCGGACGTTCGTCGCGAGGAGGGCGCGGAGCGTCGGGGGGTCGAGCAGCGCGAGCGGCAGCGCCACGCACGCAACAACCGCGCCGAACGCGGCGAGGCCCCGCCCGATGCCGATCTCGCGCCACGTCGGGCGCGGCCGGGATGCGAGGGCCGCGAGGCCCACGGGTCCGAAGACGAGCAGGACGGCGAGCGGCCCCTTGATCAGCGTGCCGGCCGCCGCGGCGACGAACGGCGCGAGCATCGGCGGGCGCGGCGGCGGTCGCTCGAGCCAGCGGAGGCCGGCGAGCACGCCGAGCGTCACGCAGGCCGTGAACGTCATGTCGAGGTTCGCGTAGCGCGCGAGGCCGAGCCAGCCCGCGCTGGTCGCCGCGACGAGCCCGGCGCCGAGGGCCGCGACCGGGCCGGCGCGGGGGACCATCCACGCGTAGACGGCCATCACCAGGAGCCATGCCGCTGCGGCGCTCGGCACCCGTGCCGCCCCCGCGCCGACGCCGAGCGCGGCGTACGCGAGCGAGACGAGCCAGTAATGGCCGGGTGGCTTCTCGCGGTAGGGTCCGAGCTCGAGCGTCGGCAGCACGAGGCGTCGCCAGCCGCGCGCCGTCGCCATCTCGCGGGCCACCTCGGCGTGCCGCGCCTCGTCCGGATCCCACAGCGGATAGCGGCCGAGGTCCTGGAAGAAGAGCCCCGCCGCGACGGCGGCGAGGAGCGCGCCGCCGGCGACGGCTTCGCGGAGCCGCGCCGGCACCGACTATGGACCCGTGCCGCCGGCGCTCTGTAGAATCTCGCGATGCGCGGTCGCGCGGCAGCCCTCGTCGTGCTCGGCCTGCTCGTGGGCGGCGCCCTCGGGTACGGCGTCGGGCGGACGCTCGGCGTGCGTCGCTCGCGGGCGCTCGCCGATCGCGTAGCGATGCTCGAGGCGCAAGCCGACCAGGTGCAGGCCGAGCGCGACCGGCTGCACCACGAGCTCGGTGAGCTCGTGCGCGAGCGGCGCGAGATGGCCGACACCGCCGAGCGGCTGCGGGCGCAGATCGAGCAGCAGCTCCACCGCCTGGAAGCGATCGAGGGCGCGCTCGCTCCACCGCCGGACGCCGGCTCGCCGTGAGCCCGCCGGGCGGCGCCTGCTCAGGCCCACTTGATCCTGCGGTAGTCGAACTTGCCCGCTTCGAGGCCGTTCAGCTTGACGATCTCGAAGTAGGGCGACAGGTCGAAGTCGCGCGGCGTGACGAGCGTCGGACGCTCGCGGCGGAAGACGGCCGGGTACGGGTCGCTCGGCCGCCGGAGATAGTCACGCAGGCGCCGGCGCGGCCGCGGCGTCGTGGCCGGCGTCGTGGCGGGCAGGATCGGGAAGCCGACGTTCTGGAAGGCGCGGGCGATCAGGCTCGAGCACATCACCGCGGTCGGCAGCCCGCTGCCGAAGTCGAGCGCGCGCCGGCGGAAGCGGCGCGGAATGAGGCTCACCGGGAAGAAGTAGCGGGCGAGGTCGAGCAGGTTCTTCAGGTCGTAGCTCGAGCCGAGCTGCGCGAGGACCTCGTTCAGGATGCGCTGCAGGTCGTCGCGCTGGAGGCCGTGTGGCCGGCACACGCGGGTGTTGAAGCCCGCATACTTCGCGAGCGGCGAGGCGACGACGCCCTCGTTCAACGCCTCGATGATCAGGTGCTGGGCGTCCTGGCCGTGCAGCCGCACCAGCTCCTCGCGCCGCGTGGGGAAGCGCCGCAGGAGCTCGTCGCCCACGTAGAGCGCCACGTGGGACCACGAGCTCTGGGTCAGGTACTTGATGACCTCGCTGACGCGCTGGTCGCCGTCGACGAGGACGACGTCGCCCTTGCGGATCGTCAGGCGAAGCGTCTCGAGATCGGTCGGCAGGATCCGGTTGTAGTTCCCGCGGGGCTTGGTGAGGACGCGGGCGGCGACGTTGAAGACCTTCTTCCGGAGCCAGCGCGGCATCGATGGCTATTCTAGCGACTCCCAGTCCTCGTCAGAAGCAAAATGCCTGCCGCCTGCCGGCGCGGGGCCGAGCCTTCCGCCGCCGCCTGCTGGCCTGGTATGCGCGCCACGCCCGGAAGCTCCCCTGGCGGGGGGTGTGCGACCCCTACGCCGTCCTGGTCTCCGAGATGATGCTGCAGCAGACGCAGGTTCGGCGCGTCGTCGACTTCTTCCCCCGCTTTCTCGCCCGCTACCCGACGCTCGAGGACCTCGCGGCAGCGCCGGCTGACGCGGTGCGCGAGGCGTGGGACGGCCTCGGATACTACGCGCGTGCCCGGAACCTCCACGCAGCCGCGCGCGAAGTCGTGGCGACGCACGGTGGCGTCCTTCCCGAGCGGCCGGAGGCTCTCCGCCGCTTGCCGGGCATCGGCCGATACACGGCCGGCGCGGTCGCCAGCATCGCCTTCGGGATCGACGTCCCTGCGGTCGACACCAATGCGGCCCGGGTGCTCCGGCGGGCGCTCGGTGTCCGCCGGAGGCCGCCGGCGCGGCTGTGGCGCCTGGCGGAGGCGCTGGTGCCGCGCGGCCGCGCCGCCGACTGGAACCAGGCGCTCATGGACCTCGGGGCGACGGTGTGCACCGCGCGCGTGCCGCGCTGCGCGTCGTGCCCGGTACGGACGAGCTGCGTCACCGGCGTGCGACGGTCGCGCTGAGCGGCGCTCAGACCAATCCGGCTCGGCAGAGGTACTCGGCCGCGAGGATGGCTCCCCTGGCAGCGCCCATCCGCGTGTTGTGCGAGAGCGCGACGTACTTGAGACCGTGCTCGAGCGCCGGCTCGGCCCGGAGGCGGCCGACGCTCGTCGCCATGCCGCCCTCGGCATCGCGGTCGAGACGGGGCTGCGGACGGAAGGGGTCGTCGTGCACCACAATCGCGCGCGCCGGGGCGCTCGGCAGGTCGAGACCCGCGTAATCGGGCCGGAAGGCGCGCATCGTCTCCGCGGCCGAGGCCGGGTCGCACGGCCGCGTGGTGGCGACGGTGACCGCGATCGTGTGTCCTTCGCGGACGGCCGCCCGGGTGCACGTCGCCCCCACCGGGGCCGGGTACGGGACGATAGCGCCCTCGCCGAGCCGCCCCAGGATCTTCGCGGTCTCGGTCGCGACCTTCTCCTCTTCCTTCGGAATGTAGGGGATCAAGTTGTCGAGGATGTCGAGGGCGATGACGCCAGGCGACCGGCCGGCACCGGACAGCCCCTGCATCGAGGTCATCAGCACGCGCTCGACGCCAAAGGCGTCGAGCAGCGGCTTCAGGGAGATGGCGAGACCGACGGTCGTGCAGTTGGGCAGCGGTAGGACGAAGCCCTTCCAGCCACGGCGGCGGCGCTGCTGCTCGACGAGCGGGACGTGGGTCGCGAGGTTCACGCCGGGGAGGGCGATCGGCACGTCCGGCTCGTAGCGGAATGCCGCGGCGGTGCTCACCACCGGGACGGCGCGCGCGTACCGCGGCTCGAGCTCGCGCGCGACGTCGCTTTCGACGGCCGCGAACACGAGATCGACGCGGCCGGCGCGGCGGTGCTCACCACCGGGACGGCGCGCGCGTACCGCGGCTCGAGCTCGCGCGCGACGTCGCTTTCGACGGCCGCGAACACGAGATCGACGCGGCCGGCATCGAGCTGCGCGGCATCCTCGACCGGCAGCGAGAGCACGTTCGCCGCGGGCTCCTCGCTGCACCACCAGCGCCGCGCGCCGTTGGCGTCGCGGATCGCTTCCCCGTACGGGCGTCCGGCGGAGCGCGCGGAGGCGGCGAGCAGCGTGACGTCGAACCAGGGATGGTCGGCGAGCGCGACCAGGAACTGCTGGCCGGCGATGCCGGTGGCTCCAACGACCGCGACGCTACGCTTGCGCATGGGACGAGCGGAGTATCCGTGCTCGCCCGGTCGAGTTCAACCGCCGGCCGGCCGCGATCGTAGCGACGGTCGTGGAGCGGCTACTGCTCGCTGCGCGGCTGCAGGCCGTACTTCCGGAGTCGCCGCGAGAGCGACCAGCGGCTGATGCCGAGGATGCGAGATGCTCGTCGCTGGTTCCCCCGAGCCTCTTGCAGCACCCGACTTCCGGAGTCGCCGCGAGAGCGACCAGCGGCTGATGCCGAGGATGCGAGATGCTCGTCGCTGGTTCCCCCGAGCCTCTTGCAGCACCCGCTCGATGTGCCGGATCTCGACTTCTCGGAGGGACGGCAAGGGTCCACCGCGCTGCTCGCCGCGGAGCCGCTCCGCCAGGTCCTCGACGCCGATCCGCTCGCCGCGCGCCCGGACGGCCGCGTCCTCCACGACCTCGCGCAGCTCGCGCAGGTTCTCGGGCCAGCTGTAGCCTCGCAGCACGGCCTCGGCCTCGGGGGTGAAGTCACGCGGGCCGTGCGGCAGATGGCCGCAGCAGCGCTCGAGGAAGTGGCGGGCGAGCGTGGGGATATCGTCCGGCCGCTCGCGCAACGACGGCAGGTCGAGCTTCTCGGCCGACAGCTGCTGGTAGAGGTCCTCGCGGAACAACCCGGCCGAGATGCGCGAGCGCAGGTCGACGCACGTGCTCGCGATCACGCGTGCGCGCGCCGGAACCGGCGTCGTCGAGTGGAGCCGCCGGAGCTCGTGCCGCTCGAGCAGATGCAGGAGGGCCTCCTGCAGCCGGGCCGGCAGCTCCCCGACCTCCGCGAGCATCACGGTGCCTGTGCCGGCTTGCTCGAAGATGCCGACCTTGTGTGGCGCGCCGCCGCCGTTGCCGTTGATACCGAGCAGCTCGGCCTCGATGAGCGCATCGGAGAAATCCCCGCAGTCGATCACCACGAAGGGATGCGCCGCGCGCTCGGAGAGATTGTGAATGGCGCGGGCCGCGAGCTCGCGGCCGCTGCCAGGTTCTCCGAGCAGCAGCAACGGCGCCTCGCTCGCGGCAAGCCGTCGGAGCTGGGGAAACAATCTCCCGAGAACCGGATCCTGGCTCGTCGTGTCCTCGAGCCACGTTCCGATGTCGCGATGCCCTGCTGGAGTCTGTTGATACGTCGTCTCGTTCCGCATCGCTTGGCGCTCCCTCGCGCAGCCTGTCAGCCGCGGTTGTGCACCTCCCGACCCGCACGACCGAAAACGGGCCCGGCGCGCAACGCCTGCCCTTCCTCAGCCGAGCTGTCCTATGGCCGCTTGGAGCAGCAACGCTCGTGCCACGACGACACGGCGCGACACTATTGCGCGGGCGTCCTCCGCGGGCGCCGTTCCTGTCGGGGGCCCGACGAGGGCCCCCGGAGGCGTTGGAACGAGCACGCACCGCGAGGCGCGATTCCGCACCTCACGGGTGCTCGCCTCGCTCGAGCCACGCGAGCGCGGGTTGGAAGACCTCCTGCGGCGCGCGGCGGGCGACGAGGACATCCAGGTGGCCGTAGCCCGCGAGCTCGCGCACCTCCGCGCCGGGGCCGCCATAGGCGCGCGCCGTCGCACGCACGCGATCCACCCATGCTGCGCCCATGTTCGTGCTCGCGAAGGCGAGCACGGGGAGCGGTGTCCGTGGCGGCCGCGGCGGGGCACCGTCGACCGCCGCCCGCGGCCACCAGCGATCGTAGCTGCGCAACAGGGCCGCGAGCACGGTGATCTCCGAGACGCGGGTCCCCGCGGCGAGGCCGCCCTCGCCGCCGAACGCCCGCGACGTGGAGAGGATCGACGCGAGCGCGGCGCCTGCCGATGGGAATCCGGGCAGCGGCGACGGCGTGTTCGGGTCCGCGATCACCTGGTCCAGCAGCTGCCGCCGCTCCGCGAAGGGCAGTCGACCGCTGCCGATGTCGATCGCGGGGCCGTCTCCTCCCATCGGCACGCCGGGCGTCACCGCCCCGTCGAGGATCACGAGTCCGCCGAGCAAGGAATCGCGCCGCGAGGCGAGCCGGTACGCGAACGCCGCGCCCTGGCTGAAGCCTGCGACGAAGAGCGGACCGGGGTCGGCGCCGCGCACGAACCCCGCGGCCCACGCGACGTCGTCGACGAAGCGGTCGACGGTCCAGCCACCGAGCGCGCGGAGGTCATCGGGTGACGCGTCGGGTGGGACCGCGTGCGTCCGGTAGTCGAGGCCCCACGCCCGTACCCCGCCTGCCGCGAGATACAGGCGGAAGTCGTGCCGCGGCTCGACGAGCGGCAGCTCGGCGTTCATGTGCATCCCGGGCAGGTAGAGGACGACGGGACCCGTCGCGCCCTCGCAGAGCGCGATCCGCCGGAGCCCGATCCGGTCGAACCGGCCGCCCGGCGGCCGGCTGCACGTCCAGACGTCTTCGCAGAGCGGGCTGCCGTGCAGCTCGCGGACGGCCTGGACGTGCGCGCAGCTGCCCTCCGGTCGCGACGGCCGCGGACCGCGGCAGCCGAGCGCCGCGACGGCGAGCAGCGCGAGCGCCGGCCGTGCCGCTCTCATTCCGCGCGCAGAAACTCGATGAACTTCTCGACGGCGGGCGAGAAGTGCTTGCCCTGCCGGTGGATGATGCCGAGCGGGCGGAGGAACACCTCGTCGGAGAGCTGGACGGTGGTGAGCGTCTTGCTCCGAACCTCGGACCGCACCGCCGGCTCCGGCAGGATCGCGAGCCCGGTTCCGATCTCGACCACGCGCTTGATCGTCTCGATGTTGTCGAGCTCCATGACGTAGCGGACCTCGACGCCGTAGCGGCGCAGCATGCGATCGGTCTCCTTGCGCGTCGGGATGTCCCGCTCGTAGCCGACGAGCGGCTCGCCGTTCAGCTTGGAGATGGAGATCTGCCGGTGACGCGCGAGCGGGTGACCGGGCGGGCAGGCGAGCACGAGGCGGTCTTCCCGGAAAGGAATCACCGTGATCTGCGGCCGCTTGCTCGGATAGGCGACCACGCCGAGGTCGATGTTGCCGCGCACGGCGTCCTCGTAGATCTTGTTCGAGCGGCTGTACTCGAGGTGCAGATGTACCTGCGGAAACGCCTGCAGGTAACGCTTCAGCTGGCTGGAAAGCTCGTAGAGGCCGATCGAGTGCACGGTGGCCACGCGGACCGGGCCGGCGACCACCTGCGTCATCGCCTGCAGCCGCGCCTCCAGGTCCTGGTAGCGCTGGACGATGTCCTTGCTCACCTGGTAGAGGATCTCGCCCGCGGGCGTCAGCTGCACGTTGCCCCGCGTCCGCTCGAGCAGCTGGCGACCGTAGCGCCCCTCGAGCATGCGGATCTGCTGGCTCACCGCGGATTGCGTGACGAAATTCTGGGAGGCCGCGGCAGAGAAGCTTCGCGTTTCGACGATGTCGCAGAAGATCTTGAGGGTTTCGAGATGCACTTGCTAATGCACGCGACCGTCGAAGTTCACATTTACTCATACGAACGCACGCTCTCGGTTGCAAGCCGGGAGCGACGTGAGGGACCTTGCAGAGGTGCAAGACGAGGATCGTTCGCATGAATGCGGGACAGGTCGACTACTACGCGATCGACGAGCTGCTCAGCGAGGACGAGCGCATCACGCAGGCGAGCGTGCGGAGCTTCATCGAGCGTGAGGCGCTGCCGGTCATCGAAGGTTGCCATGCGCGCGAGGAGTTCCCGCGCGACCTCATCCGCCGCATGGCGGCGCTCGGCGTGTTCGGAGCGAACCTCCAGGGGTACGGCTGTGCTGGCCTCTCGAACGTCGCCTACGGCCTCATGATGATGGAGCTCGAGGCGGGCGACTCGGGACTCCGCTCGATGGGCTCGGTACAGGGCTCGCTCGCGATGTACGCCATCTGGCGGTGGGGCAGCGAGGAGCAGAAGCGCCGCTGGCTGCCGGAGATGGCAGCGGGGCGCGCGATCGGCTGCTTCGGGCTCACCGAGCCCGACCACGGCTCCGATCCGGGCGGCATGGAGACCCGCGCCCGTCGCGACGGCGCCGCGTGGATCCTCAACGGCACCAAGCGGTGGATCACGAACGGCTCGATCGCCGACGTGTCGGTCGTCTGGGCGAAGGACGGCGAGACGATCCGTGGCTTCCTGGTGGAGCGTGGTACCCCGGGCTTCTCCGCGCACGACATCAAGGGGAAGTTCTCGCTGCGCGCGTCGATCACTTCCGAGCTGGTGCTCGAGGACGTGCGCGTGCCGGCGGCGAACCTGCTCCCGGGCGCCGAGGGGCTCGGCGGCCCGTTCTCCTGCCTCAACCAGGCGCGCTACGGCATCGCCTGGGGGGCGCTCGGCGCGGCGCGCACGTGCTACCTGACCGCGCTCCGCTACGCGCAGGATCGCCGGCAGTTCGATCGCCCCATCGCCGGCTACCAGCTCGTGCAGCAGAAGCTCGTCCACATGGTGACGGAGATCACCAAGGGCCAGCTCCTCGCCTGGCGGCTCGGCCGCCTGAAGGACGCGAACACGATGCGACCCGAGCAGGTGTCGCTCGCCAAGCGCGCGAACGTCGCCGCGGCGCTCGACATCGCCCGGCTCGCCCGCGACATCCTCGGCGCCAACGGCATCGTGAACGAGTATCCGGTGATCCGTCACATGATGAACCTCGAGACGGTCATTACCTACGAGGGGACGCACGACATGCACACGCTGATCCTCGGGCGCGACATCACGGGGCTCGACGCGATCCGCTGACGGTGCTGCTCCTGCGCCTGCTCGTCTGGCTCGGCGTCGCGCTCGCGGGCGCATGGGCGATCGCCGTCCTCGCCGTGTTCCACGGCGAGACCGTGAATGCCGTGTGGTTCATCGTCGCCGCGGCCGCGGTGTACGCGCTCGCCTACCGCTTCTACGGGGCGTTCCTCGCCGCGCGGCTCTTCGCCCTCGACCGGCACCGGCCGACGCCGGCCGAGCGACTCAACGACGGACGCGACTTCGTGCCGACCAACCGCTGGGTCGTCTTCGGCCATCACTTCGCCGCGATCGCCGGCCCCGGTCCGCTGATCGGCCCGACACTCGCCGCGCAGTTCGGCTACCTCCCGGGGACGCTCTGGATCCTCGCCGGCGTCGTGCTCGGCGGTGCGGTGCAGGACTTCTGCATCCTCTGCGGCAGCCTCCGGCGCGACGGCCGGTCGCTCGGCCAGATGGCGAAGGACGAGATCGGCCCGCTCGGCGGCTTCGCCGCGCTCCTCGGCGTCTTCTTGATCATGATCATCCTGATCGCGGTGCTGGCGCTCGTCGTCGTGAACGCGCTCCGGCAGAGCCCCTGGGGAACGTTCACGGTGGCGGCGACCATTCCCATCGCGATGGTGATGGGCTGGTACATGCGGCTCGTCCGGACACACGCCGTCGCCCGCGCGACGGCGCTCGGGCTCGTGCTGCTGGCCCTCGCGCTCGTCGGCGGCCGCTGGGTGGATCAGCATCCGGTCCTGGCGCCCCTGCTGACCCTCTCCGGTCCGGGGCTCGCGTGGGCGATCATCGTCTACGGCTTCGCCGCCTCCACCGTGCCCGTGTGGCTGCTGCTCGCGCCGCGCGACTACCTCTCGACATTCGTGAAGCTCGGCACCGTAGCGGCGCTCGCCATCGGGATCATGGTGATGCGGCCGGAGATCCATCTGCCGGCCGTGACCCGCTTCGTCGACGGTACCGGGCCGATCTTTGCCGGCAAGGTGTTTCCGTTCTGCTTCATCACCATCGCGTGCGGTGCCATATCGGGCTTCCACTCGCTGATCGCGTCGGGGACGACGCCAAAGCTGCTGCGTGAGGAAACCGACGCGCCCATGATCGGCTACGGCGGCATGCTGCTCGAGTCGTTCGTCGCCATCATGGCGATGATCGCCGCAGCCGCCCTCCAGCCCGGAGTCTACTTCGCGATCAACAGCCCGGCGGGGGTCGTGGGCACCGACCCCGCGGTCGCGACGGCGACCATCTCGAGCTGGGGCTTCCCGATCTGGCCGGGCGAGATGGATGCGCTCGCTCGCGAGATCGGCGAGCGGACGCTCTTCGCGCGCACCGGCGGCGCGCCGAGCCTGGCGGTCGGGATGGCGAGCATCTTCGCGCGCACCCTCGGTGGCACGGCGCTCGCGCTCTGGTACCACTTCGCGATCATGTTCGAGGCGCTCTTCATCCTGACCACGCTCGACGCCGGCACCCGCGTCGGACGCTTCATGCTGCAGGACCTCCTCGGGCAGCTCTGGGCGCCGCTCGGACGCACGAGCTGGTACCCGAGCGTGCTGCTCACGAGTGCGCTCGTCGTCGGCGGCTGGGGCTGGTTTCTCTACCAGGGGGTCGTCGATCCGCTCGGCGGCATCAACATCCTCTGGCCGCTGTTCGGCATCTCCAATCAGCTCCTCGCCGCGATCGCGCTGGCTGTGGGGACGACGATCATCGTCCGCTCGGGACGTGCGCGTTACGCCTGGACGACGCTCGTGCCGCTCGCCTGGCTGCTCGCAGTCACCATGACGGCGGGCTGGCAGAAGATCTTCTCCTCCAACCCGGCAATCGGCTTCCTGGCCCAGGCGGAGAAGCTCGCTGCCGGGGTGGCCGCCGGCAGCGTAGCCGCGGCGAAGCTCGGCGAGGTGCGCATCCAGATCTTCAACCTGCGTCTCGACGCGGTCGTCTGCGGCGTGTTCATGGGCCTCGTCGCGCTGATCGTCTGCGAGGCGAGCCGGGCGTGGCTGCGTGCCGGGCGTGGCCCGGCCGCCGCGGAGGGCTGAATCCATGGCGCTCACCGCCGTCACGCTCCGGGAGATCGAGCGGATCTTCGAGATCCTCGATCGCCTCGGCATCTCGCGCGAGGCGGTCGTGATCCCGCTGAAGCCCATCCACCCCGGCGCCGTCAGGGTGTTGCCGAACGGCAAGCTCGAGATCCGGGTCGAGTCCGAAACGCCGCTCGACGAGTGGCTCCCGGAGCTCGAGCGGCTGCTCGTCACGATCCGCACCGGGGGTTGACAGCCGAACGGTTGCTACCGGCGGTTCACGCTCGGCGAGACGATCGACCGGACCGGCATCAAGGCGCTCGTGAAGAACGGTGTCCTCACGCTGCGGTTGCCGAAGGCCGAGCGGGCGCGGGCCCGGCGCATCGAGGTGCAGGCGGTGTAATCCGTCGGCGGAGCGCGACCCGAGACTCATGTCT